>Ga0099364_10000159_pt1 | contig 113747 bp, 90 predicted proteins | sample TergutTh196P3_FD_73070 | JGI IMG/M metagenome (GOLD analysis project Ga0099364, IMG submission 73070) | Microcerotermes parvus P3 segment gut microbial communities from Pointe-Noire, Republic of the Congo - Th196 P3 | ecosystem: Host-associated > Arthropoda: Insects > Digestive system > Gut ...
TGTAATATTTAGGATCAAAATAAGTTAGCATTTGATGCTGTCAAGTATTATTTTTAATTTATAACATTTTTTTTACTTAAACAAAACAAATCTTGGATTCTATGCAGTGACTTTAATCAGCATCCTCGTAGCAGCGATTTCCAATCGATAAACCCGCGCCCAATCTCGTTTTCTGATACCTTCCCTGTACGGCTCCTGTACCGATTCCTAAAATAAGCAGGATAGAAGCGGGAAAAGCACAAGGGGGGTACGACACTTTGTCGTTGATGTCGCGTTTCGACTAAACGCCACACGACTTCAGTGTGTGCAAGGTATATTCATTTGCAGTGCTGTTATTTTTAAGAATGCTGATTATCCTAGCGAAGTAACCCAAAACTGGATGCGGAATAGAAGCACTGTAGAGTACCTTGGATTATGGGAACGAATTCACAATCCAGATCTCAATTACCTCGCATTCGAGGTAATTGAAAATGAAGCAGGGCGAAATTCGTTTGTGCTGACACCCAAAAGGAAACATTAGAGATTATGCTACTTTAACGCAACTTGTTGTTTTGTCTAATATGGAAAGTATAAACGCTTTACTCATTCGTCAAGGACTTTCGCAATCGCAACGATTAATTCAATTAAATGCAACAGCAATTACTCGAATTGAATCACTGACAAAAAGTGTTGTTATTAAAGTATTAAACTAAAAATGTGCATGTGGGGCGAGTATAACTATGAATTTTAAAGATAATGAACCCCTTAAAGAATCTGGAATTATGAACGTTGACAAGATGGACTTTCAAAGACATCAAGAGGATGCTGTTGATGAAATAGATATATCATAGAGGGTGCATTTTTTGTCGTAGCCCCTCAGAGCTCGGTTACGGGATGGTGTCTAGCTTCCAAACGCTCAAATAAAAAAAACAGGCGTTGTATTTAACGCCTGTTGCCAAACTGTTTTCTCGATTAAAAATCAAATCTTAATTGTGTTCCTACGTAATACAAAGAACCTTCTTTGACGTCACCTGAGCTCTTCATTTCATCCAACATACCAATCTCTGGGATGAGTCTGAATCTTTGCATTCTAATTTCTGATTGAACAAAAAACGCCATTCTGTTATCATCACTTTTCCAATCTTTGTTTGAAGATGATGCAATGCCGAGCCCTCCGGTAAAGTTTACTGATGGTTTCAGAGTATAGCGTGCAGTAAACCAGCCACCAAAGGTTGTGATATCGTTAGTTTTCTCATCTTCTGTATTCCATGAGGCTCTGGTACTTGGACCTGCATATCCCATATTTCCGGTATTTGAACCATAATTAACGGACAACCTCAATAAAACAGGGTTTGCATCATAGTCGGTAGTAATTGCTGCTAAATATGAAGTAACCGATCCAGAAACTCCATCATTCTTTTCTTCTTTATAATTAAAAGATTGGAACACTACTGCTGGAGCAAGAGCTAGTTTGCCGATTTTTGAATTATACCCGAGGTTTAGCATTGGTATAATAAAATCTGGTGATGATGGAGCTGATGCGGGATTGACCATATTTGGCTGAATCAGTGCTATATAAATCCCATTATCCATATCCACTCTGAATTGTAGTCTTCTGCCACCGTCTATTGCTCCATAACCTACTAGATCCAAATTGCTTCCATAGACTTGATTTGCTTTTTGGTTTGCTAGGACTTCTTCTTGTCCAACGAGTATCGTATAACTGCCAAATCTCTGTTTTGCCCAAAGCAGTCTTAGACCGATGTTTCCTGATGCATTGTCGCCATTAAACTCTACTCTTGCATCAAAATTTTCTTGTTTAAAGTTTACACCAAAGCGACTGTTGGTCTGTAGGAAGTACGTTGATCTAAAATCACCATCTTTAACCCCACTTAAATTTTCATCGCGGTTTTCAAACCAATATCCTGCTCTCACACTTCCATATGGTGTGTAAGTCATCTGTGCAAATAAAGAAATGCACAGTCCGATAAACAATACTAAAAAAAGCTGTTTTTTCATTTACGCCTCCGATTATTTTTTTTAAAAGTATATGGAGCACTTTTATTGCAGTGCATTGCCATTATATTTCACATTTTGCAAGAGTGTGAGCCCTCTTTGTTTTGCTGCCTCTGGTAATGGTGCATAGTGCAGAGCAGAAGCAAATGTTTGTCCATCTGTGATCATCCAACGGACTAGATTGATGGTTGCTTGCGCTTGCTCAATAGAACGATTGTTGTAGTTTTGCTCCGTAAAAAGTAATATCCATGTAAAACTGCTCAATGGATAGCCAAACTCAGATTCTGTATCTGTTAGAGACACTTTTGTATCAGCTGGTATATCCACATTGGCAGCTATGCTGACGGATTCTATTGTAGGAGTGATATAATTACCTGCTTTATTCCGCACATCACCATATGGCATGTCATTGCTCAAAGCATAAATCAATTCTACATAACCTATTGCTCCGGGGGTTTGGTTGACAGATGCAGCCACACCGGGATTTCCTTGAGCCCCGATACCTACAGGCCATCGAACTGCTGTTCCAGAGCCTACACTCGTAGCCCAGCTTTGATTTGTTTTTTCTAAATATTCGGTGAATATGTTTGTTGTTCCACTGCCATCTGAACGATAAACTACAGTGATAGGTCTGTTTGGCATATTTACTCCAGGGTTTAATTCTTTGATACGATCGTCATTCCAATTTTTGATAGTTCCCAAAAAAATATCCGCAATCACATCAGAAGTAAACTTCAGTTTGACATTACCGGGTAATTGTAGGTTATAAGTGATCACTACTGCACCAAGACAAGTAGGGATATGCAGGATAGTATCTCCTGTTCGTGTCTCTACTTCAGCTGAAACTAAAGCATCTGTTCCTCCAAAATCGATAGTTCTGGCGACAAGCTGGTTTATCCCCCCACCAGAACCGATAGCTTGATAATTTACACGCGATCCAAAAGATCTACTGTATTCGTCAAACATTTTAGAATATAAAGGATAGGGAAAAGTAGCTCCTGCTCCTATTATTTCTAACCTCTGAGCGTTGAGTGTTCCAACCACACACAACGCCAAAATCAACATCGTCTTTTTTAAAATTGTAAACATTTTAAAGACTCCTTTCGTTATTTTTTTCGTATTATTATATTAGTTCATTGTAAAGAGAGTATAAACAAAATGTGAAAAATAAGTGAGTACTTTATGTATTTCGATTTGATTAATTTTTATATAGGTATTTATTTTATCCCTATATATTTATGCAATTGTATTTGGAAGCGTACATTCAATCCATCGGTTAAAATCTTTTCGGCAATTTTTATAGGTTCAATCTTTTCATATGCTGTAGAAACTAAAATATGGTGACCATATAAATGAAATTTGTTTAAAAATATTTTCATCCATTCATAATCTTCAAAATCAGAAAGGACAAACTTTAAATTGTCTTGAAAAGGATTTATATGATTTAGGTTTGTTATCAAAAAACTGTCAGAATATCCTGAAGAAGGTGTTTTAACATCGACAATCTTGCAAACATAATTTGGTATTTGAGATAAATCAATTGTACCGTTGGTTTCGAGGAGAATTTTAAACTTATGCTCATCTAACAGGTTTATAAGTTCGTAAATATCACTCTGAAGAAGAGGTTCTCCACCAGATATTTCAGCAAGATGGGTATGCGGAAATTTATTGATTTTATTTAATATTTTTTTAGAATCAATGTCTTCTGATTTTAAAATCTCTTGTTTGGAATATCCCGTATCACAATAATGACATCTGAGGTTGCAGCCATGAGCTCTAATAAAAACGCACGGTAATCCGGAATAGATAGATTCACCCTGTATACTAAAAAAAATCTCAGAAACAAGCATACATTGACTCCTAGATAATAGATTTTTAAAAAGGTAAATAAGGGAAATATTTATTATAGCCTAGAATATCATTGATACTTTTTTGCAATTGATTAGGCTTACCTATAATAAATTTCTCTTTAGAGCCTATTTTAATGATTTCATATTTTTCTATATCAAGATTAAAATCTTCAAAATATTCAATATTCCCATAAATTGGCTTTGATTGATGGATCAATAAATCAACATTATCCATATTTTGATATAAAATATTTTCATATATATCATCGTGCATCTTGTCTAGGATCAAAAGGTTTTTGTCGCAAGATAAAAGATCATTGTCATATAAAAGTAGAGCGATTTCAGCTTTTTTAGTTGCCATTTTGTACAATTGTTTTGCAGAAACATGAGGACAAATGCGTTTTGCATATCTAAACTCATCAAAGAGATTGTGCCCACCAGCCATAGTCGAACCAGTACCTATTGTGACATTGACATTTGATTCCAGTGCCGTCATCACATCAAGCGTTTTTCCCACCAGAAACATATTTGAGCTAGGACACCAGCAAATAGATGCTTTTACATCAGCAATCTTTTGAAAATCACTTTTTTCAAGGGCTATTCCATTTATTAACAATGTGTTTATTTTTAATAGGTTTTTTTCTACCAGCAGCTTAAATTCATTTTTTGAAATATTGTCAGTTCCTTCTGCTAGGTGGATTATAAATGGGACAATCCCTTTTGATTTTTCCATTTCAATTTCAGGAGAAACTTTTTCTCCAAAGAAATCATTAAAGAGTGAATAGCACTGAGTATAATCTTTTACCACAAAGATATCGAAAAAATCATAATACTCCGGTTTTTGTGGTTTGATATGGTCTGAAACAATGTGTACACCTGAAACTATGTTTTTATACATTCCCAGCAACGCAAGTAATTTTGCATTTCCTGTAGTTAAATCAAAATTACCGTCATTTTTCCATATTTTGTCTCTTTCTAAAAGAGAGTCTGATTGGTTATTTTCTTCTATCCAAATATATGCGTTTGAATAGGGTGCTTTAATCCCTGAGCGTGGAAACCAATTTCTTATTAAATGATCGTGTGCGTTTATTAATGGAGAATATGCGTATTTATCCTGAAAATTGTATTCAATCAATTTATCCGATAAACACAGATTCTCGTTACGAGAATTTTGGATATTAACAGATACTTGGTTTCTTTTCGTATCAGATGATCCATGCAATGAGTTTTGGACTTTAATATTAACCATTTAGCCTTTTTACCAATTTTGGTAGAACATCAAATAAATCTGCAACTATACCCAAATCAGCCACATTAAAGATGGGGGCATCTTTGTCCTTGTTTATAGCGATAATATAGTCTGCAGACTGCATCCCTGCCAAGTGCTGTATGGCACCTGAAATGCCACAAGCTATATAAATTTTAGGATTTACGGTTTTCCCTGTTTGACCTACTTGATGAGGATATGGTATCCACTCAGAGTCAACGGCAGCTCTCGAGGCACCCACAGCTCCATCTAAGACATCTGCAAGATCATGCAGCAGAGCAAAGTTTTTTGCCTCTTTCACCCCACGACCACCTGAAACCACAAGATTTGCGTCAGACAAATTCACTTTAGAAATAGTATCCTGCCTAGTGCTATCAAAAAAAGTATTGTACGTCTTTTGTGAAAAGTCTATTGACTCAAAGAGAACAATTCCTTTTCTTGTAGTATCTTTTGGGAAAGGCACCATCACTTTATGTCTGACGGTAGCAATTTGAGGTCTATGGTTTGGAGTCAAGATGGTAGCCATAATGTTTCCTCCAAAAGCTGGTCTTGTTTGTAGCAAGTTACCTGTATCTGGGTCAATATCGAGACCTGTACAATCAGCTGTTAATCCCGTATGAAGTTTGACCGCTACTCTCGCGATAAACGATCTACCCATGTGAGTAGCACCAGCGAGTAATATTTCAGGTTTATACTTTTGTATCAGCTCGATCATAGCGTCCGTATATGGTAAGTCTGAAAAATTTGCCAGATGTTTGTGATTGACGACTATCACCTCATCTGCACCGCAACTAATCAGTTCATTTGTTAAATCGTTGATATTTTGATTGGGGCAATTTTTATCAACACACTGGGGGTTTGAATTTGAGCTAAAATCACCTAACAAAATAGCCGACAGCTTTGTTTGTCGTTTAGCTGCGAGTTCACGTCCTTTGCCCAATAGCTCAAAAACTACTGTAGAGATTTTATTTTCTCTTTGTTCCACAAAAACCCACACCCCTTGATAATCTTCCTTGTTAATATCAATATCTATTTGCATACTTTTTGATATTTCAATAGCTTTAAATGGGCATTGAGTGACACAAGCTCCACAAAGAGTGCATTGTTCGCTGATCTCTGCTAGATTATCGACTACAGAAATGGCTTGAAAAGGACAAGCGTTTATGCACATTTTACAGCCTACGCACAAACTCTTTATTACTTTGATCATATTTGCTCCTTTATAGTTTATTATTTATTAAAATTATTTTTATATATCAGCATATTTATCTTTCTTGTGACTACTTAAAATATAAATAAATTCAGAAACACCGTACATTATGAACCCATAAATAATGCCTCCTAGCACATCAACAAAATAATGATAGTGGCAAAAAACAGTAGATATTGATAGAAATATAGTGTTGATTAGTAAGATCCATGATAAATACTTAAAATATCTAAAACTAAGTAATGAAATTGTCAAAGAAACCGCGACATGTGAGCTAGGGAAAGCTGCTCCCCAATGAGGGACGCTTCTGTATATATATACCATTATATGAGTAAATAGTCCATGCCTATATGTCTCTGTCATTTCCTCTGCACCAGCATATATTCTCGCACCTACTACCGGGAAAATTATATAAAGAATATAACACATCACAAAAACAAACAGTATGTTAAACAAAACTCTATTAAATTCGAATTTGTCTTTGTTTATGTATATATAAAAAGGAACCCCAAATATCATAGGATAATATGAAAAATAAGCAAAATGAAAGAATTCTTGTATAAAAAATGAATTAAACATCGTACCCCAAACTACGCCGGGATGATAGCCAAAAATTTGTAGATCCAGATATTGAAAAGAGGGGTCTAAATACTCTTTAAAGACCACCATATCCATCAATGTGGTCGATGTATAAAAAAAACCCAGTAGCATGATAGGGTACCAATGTCTAATAAATTTGAGAATAGGATTATTTAGATAGTGCTGAAGTATCAGTGTGATAATGATAAGAGATAATACGGACAAGAGTTTAAAGAACAATGTGTCGGGAGTATCTATATTATTTTTACCTACAGCTATCCATATCATGCAAAAAATGAGATAAAGGATGACTAGCCAATCTGTAATAAATATCTTTTTAAATATGTTCACAAAATCACCTTCTTTGTTTAATCGTTAAGTTTCAATCAAGTTTACCCTTGATATGTGTGTCAGTACCATGAATTTTTTTATCATATATCCTGTAGGTTTTGTGTATTGATGCCCCTAAATGCTTTGCTATTTTATTCATCATGGTATTTGTTTCTAGTACCCATGAAAATTCACCTTTGTTTATTCCTTTTGAAAGACAAAATTTCCATGTATAGTAATAAAATAGGCTGTCTATACCAATACCTTGAAATTCATGAACTACACCCATCGTGATAATGCGGGCAGAAGAAATCTTTTTCTTTTGAAGCATTATTTTTATCAGGGTGATAGGATTAATTTTACCCCTAATTTTTTTCAAAATGATATTATAGTCAGGTAAAGCTACAGAAAATCCTGCAGGTTTTCCATCGACTTCTGCTATCAAGACCAGTTCATTGTCAACTATAGGTAAAAGTGTCTCAACTAGTTTATCAAACTCACTCTTTGTCATAGGAACAAACCCCCAATTCCTCTCCCATGCTTTTTGATATATAGTGAATACAGTAGCAATGTCCTTTTTCAAGTTTTTTTTATCAAGACAACGAATACTAAACTGACTATTTTTTTCCATTTTTAGACCAACTTTCTCTAAAAATTTTGGCATAGAGTTTGATTCAAGAAACCATGCATACATATCCATTTCCTTTTTAAACCCATAATTCTCGAGCAAGTTAGGGTAATAACTATGGTTGTAAGTCATCATTATAAAGGGAGAACTAGCAAAACCATCAATGAGAAGCCCACATTCATCATTCGTTGTAAAATTAAAAGGACCACTTATTATATCGCAATCTTTTTCGAGTAACCATTTTTCAGCTTCAAGGAACAAGAGATCTGCAACTTCCTGATCATCGATACATTCAAAAAAGCCAAAAAAGCCTTTCTTTTCATTATGAAAATGATTGTGGTTTGGATTTGTATGAGCTGATATTCGCCCAACGACCGTGTTGTCGATAAATGCAAGAAAATATTGAGATTCTGCATACTCAAAAAAAGGGTTCTTTTTTGTGTCTAGATGTTTTTTTGTGTCTGAGATCAAAGGAGCTACCCAATACTCATCATCGTTATACAGGTCAAAAGGGAGCATTATAAATTCGTCTAACTGTTTTTTTGTATTCACTTTGACCACATATTTGTTGTTTTGCTTTGCTAAAATATTTGTTTTTTGTTTCATCTCAAAATTCTCCCAATCGCTTTGATACGAGAAAGTTTAAAAATCCCATCAATACTGCCGTGAAGGTCATCAATGTCACAAGTTTACTTTCAATTCCTAAAAAATAACAAAGGATTGGAGGTAGCAACACGATCATAAATTGGGCAAATCTAAACTGTCTAAAAAATATGACTAAAAGTCCTGCAAAAATTAAGATTCCTAGCATTTGATAGGGGATAAAGACAAACATCAGTCCGCTGTACGTAAAAATGCCTCTGCCACCCTTGAATCCATGCGTGATAGGTAAACAATGACCTGCCAGTAAAAAAAATCCAAATGTGAATAATAATATTTCGTTTGACAAATTGTTGAAAGTAAAAAAATGAAATACAGAGAAACCTGTTTGAGAAAATGGTATCGAAAAGAGATATTCAAGTATTTTTATATAAACAAACATTTTTGCTATATCTAGTATTCCAGCAAAAATGCCTAAAGTTTTACTAATATTATTGTAGATATTAGTAATATCTGCTAGCCCTGATCCTATTTTATATACATTTAGGTGTTTAAAACTTTTAGCTAGCACCCTGGCAGTGGAAAAACAACCTAAAAAATAAGATAGGATACATATCCCTATCACAACTAAAATTCTCATTATCATTATCGCTCCTAGAATCTTTTCTTTACCTTACATATTCATATGATCCACAACACATTCAATTTTTATTAAATATCAAGCTGCCCAAGCGAATCATATTTGCCCCTTCCTGGATTGCTATTTTATAATCACTGCTCATTCCCATCGAAAGATAATGCATAGTATTGGGAGAACGTCTTCTTTCATTTTCATACAAATCTCGGAGGGTTATAAAACATTTTCGAACTATTTTTTCGTTTGTAGTAAAAGCTCCGATAGTCATCAATCCTTTTACCCTTACAAATTCAAGATCTTCTATCTGTTTAATCAAAGTACTGCATTCTGAAGGATGAACACCGTTTTTAGTCATCTCAAATGAAGTATTGACTTCGATCAAGATATCTATCTGCTTTTTTTCTTTTAACGTGGTGTTTGGGTTTTTGTTTAAACTACTCATTGCAGCGTTCAATTTATTTGCAGTCGAAAAACTATCAACAGACTGTATTAATGTAGGGCAAAGAGATAAAAGTTTATTAATTTTATTTGTTTGCAAATGTCCTATAAAATGAAACTCTTTATATAAACCCTTTAGTTCAGGAATTTTTATTTCAGCATCCTGAACTCTATTTTCGGCGATAAAATCAATGCCATTTTCAATCACTTCTTTTATGAGACAAACAGGCTGTGATTTTGTAACAGCAATGATTTTAATATCTTTTGGATCCCTATTACAGGAGAGGGCACACTCATAAATTTCATTTTTTATTTTTTCAATCTGCATCTTAAACGACATAATACCTCATATGATTCATGCGGTACATCATTTTTTTATATTCATATCTGTCAAGTATATTTTAAAACATGGTTATTTTTTTGTTTAAATTAATAATTTCTATCAAGCTATCTACGAGCCTATCTGAGTGCACCTTTTTCACAATTTTACCTTTATGGAATATCAGCCCTTCATGCTTTCCGCCTATAATGCCAAAATCAGCCTCTTTTGCTTCCCCCGGTCCATTGACTTCACATCCCATGACAGCTACTGTCATGTCAATATCTTCAAACTTTAACAGCTTGTTTTCTACCTCTTTTACTAATTCGAGCAAAGGTATATTTGTTCTTCCACAAGTAGGACAACTAATAATATTAAGCCCTTTTCTGTGTTCTACAGCTTTCAAGATGTTTTTTGCTACTAGGATTTCTTTCACGGGGTTGTCGGTCAGAGACACTCTGATTGTGTCTCCTATCCCTTCTGATAGCAGCGTGCCTATTCCTATAGATGATTTTATAGTTCCAGAAAATTCTGTTCCTGATTCTGTAACACCCAGATGTAAAGGGTAGTCAACTTTTTGAGAAAGTAATCTATATGACTGTATCATCAGAGGAACAGAACTTGCCTTTACAGATATTTTTATTTGATCAAAATCATTATCTTCTAATATTTTAACATGTTCTAAAGCGCTTTCGACTATACCCTCCGCTGAAACACCGTATTTTTTTAATATATGTTTCGCTATTGAGCCGCTATTTACACCTATTCGAATAGGAACATGGTATTCCTTTGCGTAGTTAATAATTTTTTTGATTTGTTGTTTTGTACCGATGTTGCCGGGATTCAATCTCAACCCATTGGTTCCATTTTTTATAGATTCTATTGCGAGAAGATAATCAAAATGAATATCTGCGACTATGGGTATCCGGACTTCTTTTACAATAGTTTTCAGTGCGTTAGCCGAAGCCATGTCAGGTATAGCGAGACGTACTATTTCACAGCCTGCCGAGGTCATCTCATGTATTTGGCTTAATGTACTCTTAACATCATGTGTCTTGCTGTTACACATCGATTGAATAGTGACTTTATGATCACCACCTATTTTAACATCACCTAAAGATATAGTTTTAGTCTGCCTTCTTTTATAAATCATACGGACCTTCAAAATACTTTATTCTAAAAATTCTCTCCATATCTCAAACGAAGCCCATTTCATCATTATAGCAATAGCCTTGTCATTTCCTCTTTGAGCCTTTTTATAAATTTTTAATAAAGACGAAAAATTGTAATAAGGCATTTTCTGAGCTTTTTCTATCAGCCCACCTATTTCATTTATTATCAAAGGAAAATACAATTGATTTTGGTTTGGGTATGGAGGGATATTATAATGAAGCTCTTTTGGCTTTGGGAAAAATTTACTTTCTTCGGAGAGGTTTTCATGCAGATCAATACTAATATCAGATATTTTCTTGTTTATAAACCTTTGTTGTAAATGATGGCAAGCAAGTGAATAAAGCATTCCGGGACTATAAAAATTTCTAAACTCATTCAGCCATGCCAAATTACGAGCACAAATATTTATCTGATAATTCTTTAAAAAAAAGTAATACTGATCATATAAAGTTTCAGTGACGATCATTTTTTGAGTAAATTCTTCAAAATGCTGACTCAAACCTTTTAATAAAAAAGTATAAAATTCTTTCCTAAAAAAATAGTTTTCCAAGACATAGTGCTTCTTAAAATGTACATAAGACTTCATTTTTAATATTTTGAACATTTTTTCAAATTTTTTTAATGGATCTTTTTCAAATAACCACTCTGATTGATAGCTGAAAAAATTTATTTCTTTGTTTAATGTAGATGCATAGTTTCCAGCCAGATAAAACACTTCTGGAAAGTCTGACAAACATGAACTCAAAACATAATCTTTATAAAGCAAAAAAACTTCAGATGAATCTTTAAATTCTGGAATATAAGATATCCTCAATTTATTCAAGATAAAGCTATCTAAATATTTTTCGGGAGAAATATTTTTAGATTGAAGACAATATAAGCCCCATGTTTTTTTTGCCTTGTTACACAGTACAGAAAAAGCAAATCTTGATGAATATTTTGCCTCAAAAGGTAGAGAAATAAATTCATTTTCGTTTAACTGTAATTCAAAAGCTTTTTTTAAAGAAAACAAATATGTATGAATATCAGGATCTTTATCTGATACAAATTTCAAGTCTCTGTTTGCCACAGATATTTTACTGTTTTTGATGGTTAGCGTGGAACCTTCTCCTAGGATTGATACGTTTTTTAAGAAAGGAGTTTTTTGAAGTGGCATGTTCAAAAGTGTCAATGCCGAAAGCGAGGAATAATCCCAAGGTCTTTTTCCCATCAATGATGTCACATAATGTTGCTTGTTTGACACAATAATATAGTCCTCTGTGTCGACATAGTATACAGGATAGTGCCCATACATATCACTTGTGATTTGTAAAAAGTCATCCCTTATTTTAATGGCGAGATAATGTCCATCAATATCCGCAGGTAAATATTCAAAATCTAATAATTTTTGCCAATCATGCTCATCAGCCTGTGAAAAACCCGTATTTTTTGAAACATACCCTTGACCTATCACTATTTTATGATTCAGATCATCATCTGTAGGTTTTTTTCTAAAATTCAGGTCAGGTCTACAATGATAACTGAAATAAAAAGAGGGCTTTATCATCGTATTTGGTGTTTGAGGATGCACTTGCAAAAACTTTTCTATTTCCCATTCTAGGAATGGTTTTTGACTTATCACGCATAAAAACCAACTCATGAGCTCTCTCCAAAAAGTCTGCTGTATATAAAAACGACAACCTGTAATGGCAACAGGGCTGGGGCGCTACAAAGCAAAGAAGTTCTGCTTTTTAGGAGAGATTTGTTCATAAAAATCTGTACCCAATCATGCTCATGATTTATATTCAAACAGCATTTTTAAATCATCATTATCAAGGTTTTTCAAGACAGCTTCTCCCTGATCTATCACATTTTCAAACAAATCTCTTTTTTTCTTTTGTAAAAACATTATTTTTTCTTCTACAGAGCCTTTTGTGATCAGTTTGTAGACAAGTACTTTTTTTGTTTGTCCCATCCTATGGACTCTATCTATTGCTTGATGCTCGACCATGGGATTCCACCAAGGATCCACCAAGATAACGGTGTCCGCAGAAGTAAGGTTTATTCCAAAACCACCGGTTTTTAAACTTATCAAAAATAATCGAACCTTTTCATTATTATTGAAATGGTTTATTATGGTTTTTCTGTCTTTTGTGCTTCCATCCATATATTCGTATGGAACATTCATTACTTTAACCAACCCTTCGATTAGTTTTAGCATTTTGATATATTGACTAAAGACTAAAATCTTTCTCCCATTTTCTATGGCATCTTGAATTAATTCATTCAGTGTATTCAGTTTTCCTGAAATTTCTGGAGTGTTTAACCATTCATCATTTATTAGACCTGGGTGGTCACAAATCTGACGAAGTCTAGTGAGTGCCGCCAACATGGTGATGTAATTAAAGCTTCCAGCGTTAGTTTTCTTTTGAACTAGTGGATATATGGAAAGTACTTCTTTATTTGTTTGAAGATTATTGTCCTGACCGAATACTTCATTTTTGGCTGCTTCCAAAACTTGTATATAGTATTGTTCTTGTTGCTCTGTCATTGTGCAAAATATTGCTTGTTCTTGTTTGTCAGGGAGCTCTATCAAAACATCTTTTTTCTTTCTACGAAGAATAAATGGGGCGATGTACTGCTTGAGCTTGTCCATAGACGTTCCCGCATTTTCAGAGTCTGCTGCCTCTGTGGAATCGGCTGCATTTTGTTCTTTGTAAATATTTTTATTTTGGGAGTCTGTTGATTGGGCAGGGAACATATAATCTCTGATTTTTTTTAACGGTGGTAAATAGCCCGGCATCAAAAAATCAAAAACAGACCACAGCTCTAATATACTGTTTTCCAGAGGAGTTCCTGTCATCGCTAGCTTGTGCCTAGCTCTGATCTTTTTGATAGCTTTTGCCCGGAGAGTAATATGATTTTTGATATGTTGAGCTTCATCTAGTATTAAATAATCAAAGTATATTTTGTTAAACTCATCAAAATCATTTTGTATCAAGTTGTATGAAGCTATCACGATTTGTACTGGTACCGTTTTTAGAAGGTTGGTTCTGATGTCTTTTGTTCCCTCATAAATAATGTATTTTAGTTGTGGATTGAACTTTTCTATCTCAGCTACCCAGTTAAATAACAGAGTTTTTGGGCATATTATCAGGCTTTTTGAGTCTTGTGGCAGGTCAGTCAAGACAGATATTGCCTGTAATGTTTTTCCTAAACCCATTTCATCTGCCAATATCCCATTTAATTTAAATTTTTCGAGCATTTTCAGCCATTCGTAGCCTACTTTTTGATAGGAACGCATAACAGGTTTTATTGTATAGTGTGGTTGTAAACTTTCTTTTAATGTCCGTCTATGCAAAGAAGAATACATTTCATCAAGATATTTATCTCCATATATTGTAATGGCTGGATTTATTTTTTTTAGTTCATATATCCAGGGTAGTCTATAGATCGCCATTTTATGAAAATAATCAGCATCTTTTTTACTGACTTGTATCATCCCTTCTATTTCATCAAACAAGTCTCTATTTCCTATCTTTATATTTGACCCATCTGGTGCTGTTAAATACTTTGCTCCTGAATTAAAAAAAGATCTCAGGGCATCTTGTGTGAACTCTATGTTTTGAAATTTATACACAACTTTGTATGAGAACCAGTCTATTTGGTCATCAGAGGAGACCTCTATTTCTGGGACAAGATTGATTGTCTTCACAAACTCATTTTTAAGATCTTCTGATAATATTATTATCCAATTTTGATTTGCCTTGTCGTACAAGTTTGTCTTTATATAGTGCACATCTTGCTGATTTGTGACTTCCCATTCGTACTCATTTATATTCGTGGGATCAAAGAAAAGATGCTTTGTTGCAAAATCTTTTACACTAAACAAAAGTTCATCTGTTAGATGATACCATTTGTTTGAGTTTATAAAAGATAGCTTAAATAAGTTATGCTGTCTGATCGCTAATGTCAGGGGTATTTTTTTCCCATCTTTATATTCAAAAAAAGCACGAATATTTAGATTTGAGTTTTCAGAATTACTAAAAATAAAATATACTTTTGGTAAATCTTCTGCTACCTGTGGAAATTCTAAATTTTCTTCAAAATCTAGGTAATTGTAGAACAATGACAATTGTCGGCCTACTACTGTTTTATAGTACACAAGTTCAGATTTTTTGAATAAAAAGTTCTTATCTAAAATCAGTTTTATAGTTTCATCGTCAAAAGGCAGATTGGTTTTATGAATAGTATTATTTATCAATAGATAAGTAGAGAAATAGACAAAAAATTGATGAATCGTATGAGTTTCTGATAGCGTCAGGCTAAAATTATTCTGATCTATTTGAGAGATATAAAAGCTCAAAGATAGAGGATGTTCAGCAAATATCAGTCTTTCTCCTGTTTCATAAATAGAAAATTTTTCTTGCAGGTTTTTTATGTAAGGGATTAACTTTACAAAGGCTTCTTTCATGATACTAAAATATGGATTTTTTAAGCCGACTGAGCGTTTTTCCATATAGATAGCTCTGATAAATAAAAGCTCATCAATAGTAAAAAACATAAAAACATCATCTACGAATCTGATATTTTGCAAGAAATATGTCCCATCATCTTTTTCAGGAATTTTGGACATAAAATTTACAAGTTTATTGAATGCTTCTGTGCTTAAATTTCGAAAATACACCTTGATGACGTTGTTGTCAAATAAATAAAATCCTTCAATCTGATAAGATACATTTTGATATTGATTTTGAATATATTCATTTTGCTTGCATATTTTCTTTGAAAATATTGTCAGATCTACCTTTTGTAAATCATTTGTGGTAATGTTATTGTAGGCATATTCTATGTATTTATAGTAAAAACCTCTTCTTACATCATTTAACAAATCCACATCATGATTGAGTATTTCATCTTTTTGTGTATTGTATCTAAAATTCACCTCAGAATTACTTGTACTAGACGTTGCGACAAAAAATGTCAATAGATAATTATTGTCTTGGTCTCTTAATATATTGTATTCAACATTTTTGCTATCAATTTTTTTAGATAACTGCTTAAAATCCCAAGAACTAGATATTTCATGATATGACTTTCTAAATATTTTCGACATGTTACCTCATCCTCTTATTATTTAAGAGTACAAGTTTTTTATTACGCTTAATTATGTCAAGAAAAAAAATAATTAATATTTTTTTATTATAGCATTTCCATTTGTCATTAAATGGTATATTTCTGTAGGGAACGCAATTTTTCGTTCCGCTATCGTCCTCGCCCCCAATCGATAAATTGGTACAATCCCGTAGCGGAGCTCTCCGAGCTACGACAAAAATCAGCACCCCCGCCCTCAATCGATAAATTGGTACAATCCCGTAGCGGAGCTCTAATTCCCCTCCTTTGGAGGGGTGGCTGCGAAGCAGACGGGGTGGTGGCTACGACAAGTCAGCACCCCCCTAAATCGATAAAGAGCACCCAATTTCCAATCGAGAAAACCGCACCCAATCTCGTTTTCTGACACCTTCCCTGTACGGCTCCTGTACCGATTCCTAAAATAAGCTGGATAGAAGCGGGAAAAACACGAGGAGGGTGCGACACTTTGTCGTTGATGTAGCGTTTCGCTAAACGCCACACGACTTCAGAGTGTGTAAGAACAAGTAAACAGTCTCTCGAGTGAAAATTTAAGAAGACAAAAATAGATATTGACAAAATATGTGTATTATTTTTCCTCGCTCAAAATTAATATTAAACTAGGTGGTGCAAGGATGAACGAGCATATGTGTTCAAAAAAATGGTTGTGTATTATATTTATCTCTTTTGTAATTGTTTCATGCAGTGTAAATAGGTTCCCTCCTGACGAGAACATTTCGCATCGAGGTTTTTATTCTACAGAAATTGCGGCAAAGGATTCTTTGTATAGTTTTGAGATAGACAAAGACGTCTACATAGAATCGTTGTATTCAAAGATTGAAGCTCTGAACATCACGATAGATTCATTAAAAAGTGAAATAGAATTTACGTCATCTCGAATATTCATAAACGATGAATTTGAGATACCATACAAATATAGTTTTGCAGGTGTTGAATTTGATTTGACAAATGACAGGATTCGTAACAAATTACAAAATATCTATAATTCCGAAATCAGACGAGCGCATCAATTTATCCCCAGAAGCGGTATATATTTTGATTTTTTTGAATCAGTATTTAAAAAATACGACATTCACCCTGATGTAAAATATCTGGCTGTCGCTGAAAGCAATTTAAATTACATGGCATATTCACAGGCAAGTGCTGCCGGGATATGGCAGTTTATTCCTTCTACAGCTAGGTTATATAATCTCACAATAAACTCATACCTAGATGAGCGATTAAATATATTTAAAGCCACAGATGCAGCATGTAGATACCTAATACAAGCTCATCAACAGTTAAAAAATTTGGGGGTTGATGATTGGCTGGTTACTTTAGCTTCATATAATGCAGGTATTGGAGGCATTTCGAGAACGATTCGTGAGCAACAAGGCAGAGATTTTTTCTCTTTAATTATGAGAGTAGAAGAGACCAACAACTATATCTGGCGAGCGATAGCTACAAAGATGATATTTGAGTATGAAGCATTAATCTTTGACGAAATTTTTGAAAGAATGCCACCTTTGCTAGAAACAGCACAAATAAAAATGGTACAAGTAAATGGGTATTATGATTTGGCAGAATGGGCGATAGCCCAAGGTACCACTGCGAGTATAATTTGGGAGCTAAATCCATGGATAAATATATCTAGAACCAGATCAGGCAGATATTCTAGAATAAATCATTTAATAATACCACCCGGCAGCTATGAAATATTGGTTCCGCTAGATGCCATTCCAGATACCGCAAAAATAGCTGAAGTAGAAAGGAAATTTTTAGTACGAAGCAATGCCCCTTTTATCACAGGCGATTCTACGCAGCATAGAGTGCAAAGAGGGGAGACATTGTCAGGAATAGCCAGAAGGTACAATGTTAGAGTAGACGATATCAGAAGATGGAACAATATCAGCGGGGATCGCATTATCGCAGGGCAAATTTTGCATTTGCAAGCAAATCAAGCAAGTAGCCAATCTTCTGCACCTGCGACATCAAGCGCAAGCAATGCAGCTTCGTCTGATGCAAAAAGATACACCGTTCAATCTGGAGATACAATCGGTAACATCGCGAGAAAGCTAGGAGTCTCTCAGACGCATTTAATGAACATAAATGGATTACAAGCTGTCGTGAGAAATGGTATGGAAGTCGTCCTCATAAGACCCGGACAAGTTCTTGTTTATTAATCAACTAGTACGATCTCATATTTCAGAGTAGACCATGACAGCAAATATAAGTCAAAACTTCGGTTTGGAAATTCGCAAAATGGCTCTTTTTGATATAGAGGCGGTACATGACAACGAGTGTAAAAGCTTTCCTGACCCTTGGGAAAAAAAATCTTTTGAAGAATCATTGGAGCATTGCGATTGCTTTGTTCTCTCAAAAATAATTAATAAACAGGTGTTTCTCTCTAACACCTCAAAAGAGTCGGAGTCTCACGATATTATCAGCTCGCCACCAAAAAAAATTATAGGTCATTTTATAGGAAAAGCTGTAGAAAATGAATTTAACATCTACAACTTTGCTGTCGTTCCTGAATACCATGGGCAAGGTTACGGTTTTTATTTTATCTCAAGGATATTAGAGATACACGACCAAAGAATAGACAGATATTTTTTAGATGTCCGAAAAAGCAATTCAAAAGCAATCTCACTGTATCTAAAGCTAGGATTCAAGGTCCTTTACGAAAGAAAAGGTTACTATCAGTCGCCTAATGAAGATGCGTTGGTGATGTTTTTAAAAAAAGAAGGGGGTTGACCATTATTAAATATGACTTTTTAGTTATTGGTGCAGGTATCGCAGGCTTGGTTTACGCTATCGAAGTATCAAAATATGGCAAAGTGGCTATTTTGTGCAAAAAAGCTCTCAATGATTGTAACACCGACTATGCTCAAGGGGGAATTGCAGCAGCAATAGATGGTCATGATAGTTTTGAAAACCACATCAGGGATACATACAGAGCAGGAGCTGAGCTAGGAAAAGAACCTGTAATAAAGAAAATAGTTTCTTCTGGTCCAGAGGCCATAAAGTTTTTAATGGAACTGGGTACCAATTTTACTACAAAACTTAGTCCTCACCATGATTGCTCTTCCTATTTAGAAAAGTTAGACGAAAAAGCCAAGTCCTCAGTTATAGATAAAAACCTAGAAAAATTGAGTTTAACTCGTGAGGGCGGACACTCAATAGAAAGAATAGCATATGCCGCAGATTCTACAGGGCATGAGATAATGCAGGCATTGATAAAAACATGTAAAGAAGCTCAAAACATAGATATATATGAAAACCATATAGCTATAGACTTGATTACCCAACATCATGTTTTACAGGATGAAGGCTTTATCCCGAGAATCACATGCTGGGGAGCTTATGCTTTAAATATAGAACAAAATAATATTATCGCTTTTGTAGCAAACAAGACAATGTTGGCGACAGGAGGAGCAAGTCAAGTGTATCAGCACAACACAAATCCGGATGTTGCGACAGGAGATGGAATAGCCATGGCAAAACTAGCAGGAGCTCGAGTGGCAAATATGGAATTTATTCAGTTTCACCCCACTGCCTTTTATTCTCCTGAAAAAAAAACTTTTTTAATTACAGAAGCTTTACGGGGTGAAGGAGCTATCTTGAGGCTCCAAGATGGTACGACCTTTATGGAAAATTATCATGAACTAGGGAATCTGGCACCACGCGATGTGGTTTCCAGAGCGATAGACTTTGAATTGAAAAAAAGAGACGAGAGGTTTGTTTATCTAGATGCTAAAAACGTAGGTGTAGAGAAACTCAAAACGCATTTTCCATACATAGACAAAAAATGCCAAAAAATGGGGGTAGATATTACCAAAGACAATATCCCTGTAGCACCTGCGGCTCACTATTTTTGTGGAGGGATTTTGACCACTATTGATGGGGAGACCGATATACAAAATTTATTTGCTTCTGGAGAGGTGGCGTGTACGGGTTTTCACGGGGCAAATAGGCTTGCTTCTAATTCATTACTCGAGGCTGTCGTGATCTCTCTCAGGGCTGCAAAACATAAATCAAATCTGGATAAAATAAATTTTCCTAATATACCAAAATGGAGACAGGTCGGTTGTTTTAACGAGAATGAGTGGGTAGTAATTGCTCATAATAGAGAAATAATGAAACATACTATGCAAAATTATGTTGGTATTAGTAGATCAAGAAGGCTTCTTAAATATGCTCAAAACAGACTTGATACAATGTATAGGGAGATTGACAACTTTTATCATCACAATAATGTGAGAAAAGAAGTCGTAGAAACAAGGAACATGGCAATAGTCGCGAGACTGATAATACAGTCAGCATTGAAGAGAAAAGAAAGTAGAGGCTTACAATATTTGGTAGAATATCCAGAGAAAAATGATGAAGTTTACAAAAAAGACACAATTATTTAGATTTACAAAAAAGAAATCAGAAAAGATTTTATTCGAAAAAGATTGCAATACTGGTGAGTCATTAGGCTTTGCTGGAAAGAAACAGCCTCTTTATGATTTCTCTGTGACAAACAAAGGTCTCTTTATCACTTTTGAAGGGATAGAAGGTTGTGGAAAGTCTACGCAGACAAAGATGCTCCAAGAATCATTGTCACGAGATGGGTACAAGGTATTGACAACTAGAGAGCCGGGTGGCCCATCCATTTCTGAAAAAATCAGAGAGATCTTGCTAGACCCTAAAAACAATGAAATGACAGTAGAAACTGAGCTTTTATTATATCTAGCAGCGAGAAGTCAGCACACATCTCAATGGATAATACCCGCATTGAGAGAAAATAGTATTGTTATTTGTGATAGATATTTTGATTCCACTATTGCCTATCAAGGTGTAGGCAGAGATATTCACATACCTACTCTGCAGAGAATAAACCACTTTGCCACACATGATCTATTGCCTGATATCACCTTTATCCTAGACATCCCTGTGGATGTGTCACAAGAAAGGTTAAAGGACAAAAAGCTAGACAGGATAGAAAGCGAAAGCGTAAATTTTCATGAAAAAATAAGACAAGCTTTTTTTGACATATCGAAGACGCACGCTCGATATGTATTTATTGATGCGGCAGGTGAAATAGATCAGATTCATAATGAAATATATACAAAAGTTTTAAATAAACTTTAGGAGGAATGATGATAAAGTTGCTCAGAATGAGTAAAACATGGTTTTTTATATTAATCTTTATTTGGTTTTTGACAGGAAGTGTAGTCTTTAAATATTCTGTCGTGAATGCTCAAAATCAAAATAACCAAGAAGAAAGCTTCATCTATTTGAGATTAATATCTGACGTTATTGTAAGGCTCAGAAATCTATATGTTGATGAGCTATCTGTATCTGTACTAATAGAAAATGCAATTGAAGGGATGTATGGCTATTTAGTAGAGCAAGATTCTACCTATGTGAGGAATGATGATTTTAGAGAAATCATTTCCGAGGTGCGTTCTCTCGGGCTAGGTTCTCATCAAGAGACCTTGCGGTTTTTGAGACTGTTCCAAGATGAACTATTTGTTCTTTTAGAAGAGGAGCAAAATCAAGCCACTATAAAAGATCTTGTCGAAGCCGCCATTGAAGGCATGTTGTCGGATTTAGATCCCCATACAAATTTCTTTAGACCTAGTGATTTTAAAAGATTTACAGATTCTACGATGGGAGAGTTTGGAGGGTTGGGAATACAAATTGATAGGCAAGGAGACTATGTGACAGTAGTCTCACCCATCCAAGGTACACCAGCTTATAAAATGGGTATACAAACAGGAGATAGAATTGTAACAGTAGATAATGAAAATGTGATAGGAATGCTCATGGATGATGTGATCAGTAGGATGCGTGGGCAGCCCGGAACTAGGGTGCTGATTGGCATAGAAAGACCGGGCTTGACGGAGCTTTTGGAGTTTGACATTGTTCGTGAAATCATCCCACTCATAAGTGTTCCTTATTCCTTTGTTTTGGACAATGGGGTGGGTTATGTTCGCATCACTCAGTTTAACAACAACACTACCAAAGAATTGATGGAAGCCCTGAATAAACTCGAAGAAGAAGGTATCAGAGGTTTGTTGGTCGATTTGAGATCCAATCCGGGAGGTCTACTAAACGAAGCCGTAGACACTGTTAATGAATTTATTGGAGGTGGAAAACTAGTGGTGTTTTCTAGAGGGAGGATCAGAGAAGCAAACAGAGAATACCATACTATGCACAACAGAAAAAGAGCTGATTATCCCGTAGTGACACTTATAAACCAAGCCAGTGCAAGTGCATCGGAGATATTTGCAGGCTCATTACAAGATTGGGATAGGGGACTTGTCGTAGGGATGCCTTCTTATGGAAAAGGCTCGGTTCAGCAGCTGTTTCCTCTGGTCGAAGGTCATGGTCTAAAGGTCACTATTTCAAAATATTATTTAAAATCAGGTAGAAGTGTTCACAAAGAGTTGAATGATAGACTTCTCAAAGGTGAAGATGTTTCACAAGAAGAAATAGACGCGATCGATAGAGAAAATGAAGAGAATATTTATTTTACGCTAAATGGTAGGCAGGTAATCGGTGGAGGAGGTGTCATCCCTGATATTGAAATAGAGCAGTCTTTTATGACTAATTTTGAGCGAGATATTAGAAGATTAAACCTCTTTTTAGAATTTTCTATGGACTATTTTACGAGTCATAGAGAAAGTATTGAAATGGACTTTAAACCTAGTGCAGAATTAATAAATGAATTTCTCGAATTTGGAGAGTCAAAGGGACTGAGTTTTACTCCAGCAGATGTAGATAGCTCGATGACATTTATTGAGGTTTCGCTAACTAGAGATATTTTAAGTAGGAAATTTGGGGATTTGGTGGGCTATAAATCTGCGATACAGCTAGATACACAGCTCGTTGCGACTATTGAATTATTTGATAAATTTGAAACTTTGGATGAAATGTTTATTTATGCAAATGAGAAAAAATGAAAACAAGTCATTTAGTCTTGCTGTTATTATACATTGTCTTGGGGGATCTATACGGGCAAATTTTTGAAGGAACTTTCAAAAAAACAATATATGGGGAACCACTAACTCCCGGCTTGTACATGATCGTAGCTGGAGATACTCGTGCGATGAGTGGAAATATATCAGCTGGTTGGTTTGTTTCCAATCAGATAACTCATGTCAATTTTGAAATAACAAATCCAAATAGTTCTTTGGTATGGGAAATAGCTGCAGATGGAGACAGATGGACCATCAGAAATAAGGAGAACAATTTATTTGTCTCCTTTACAAGTTCTCAAAATAACGACATTGCACTCGTCGGCAGTGTCTCCTCAAACAATGACAGATGGGATATCCAATGGCACTCGACTGATATGGTTCATACCTTTAGAAATGGTGCTTTTGCTGCTAGAATAATAGCACGAGGAACCAACGCCACGGATGGGTTTAGTAATTTTGCAGCCAGTACAACTCCAACCCGCTATCCTGTACTTTATAAACTACAAAATGAACCTATAGCTCCCGCTGAAATAATGAACATCACTCAAATAATTTTCCCGCCACCGATAAACGAAGACTTGTTTATAAATGCCACAGTGACTCATCAAAACGAAGAAATACAGAATGTTTATTTACACTATTCTGTCAATAATTCTATTTTTTATGAAGAGATGTTATTGTTTGGCGAAAATGAATACATGGGTGTTATCCCTGCATCCATGATGCAAAATGGAACTCAAATTACTTTCTTTATCAGGGCATCTACAAGTCCGACAAATACTACAGACTCTGAAGCACAAAAATTCTTTGTAGGGATTACACCGGTCAAGACTATCAGAGAAAGAACAGGTAACATTAGTGATGACCAAATTACATTTAAAGACTTTGTATTTAAGATCAGGGGTGTTGCATTGTTGGATGGTGATACAATGAGTGACACAAAGAGAGAATTTTATATACAGGACGATACTGCGGGAATATTTGTTTCTGACGATGCATTGTACCCCGTAGTAAATATAAAAAAAGGATTTATTTATGAAATTATGGGTGAACTTCAGCTGTCAAACCAGCAGCTCCAATTGACTGTAACAAGTGAAAGTATAGTGGAAATAGGAGAAGGCGAAATGCCCGACCCTGTGGTAAATACAGCATTATATTTTAACGATCTAGGTAATAGAGAAGAATACGCTGGGCAACTCATCACTATACTGAATGTGAGCAAAAAAAGTGGTGTGTGGCCTGATGCGGAAACAGATGAAATATTGTTATATGATGATACAGCAGACATTTCGTTAAAAATTTTTAAGAATACAAATGCGATAGGATCTCTAAATGAACCTGTTTGGCCAGTAGATTTGACTGGGATACTAGGGTTTAGTTCTACTGTGTTCAATCAAATAATGCTGCGTGATTTAGAGGACATTAAACCATCTGACTACCAGCCACCAGAACCACCAAGCAAGTATAATGGAATCGGCATTTTTGAGAAAATAAACTCGATAGAACAACTAGATGACAGTAATTATTATATTCTAGCGTTTGAAAACAACTTAGCAGGACCTTTTTTTAACTCTACTACGAGTGGAACGCCCGTAAACTATTTGACCCGAGTGGTACTAAACCAAAATGGGCTTTCTCAGTATGAAAATCCTGCGACCAATATGGTATGGCGTATAGAAAAAGTGCAGAATGGAAACTATACTGTTTTTACTGAGGAGGCTGAAAGGTATTTAGCTCATGACAACTCCAGTAACAATGCAGTGTATCCATCTGTATCATCGTCGGGAGTTCTCTCTCAATGGTCTATTACTATGTTTGGTGATAGTTTTAATATAAAAAATGCAGGTACGACTGGTGATAGATTTTTAAGATACAATATAGGATCTCCACGCTTTGCAGCGTATAATGCTGGTCAGCAGTATATTACTTTATACAAATATAGAGGACTGACCATTGACCCACCATCAATATCCGATATTACTCAAATCACGACTCCTACACCTGCGAATCAGAGCTTTTATGTTTCTGCAAAAGTTTCGTACTCTGGAGATGATTTAGATGTTTTTTTGCGGTACTTTGCAGATGGTGTTCAATTTGACATAAAAATGATATTAACTTCAGAAGATACATATACAGCATCGATACCTTCATTAGAAAATGGTACTAGAGTGGAATTTCAAATATTAGCTTATTATGGAAATTTCAATCCTATTTTTTCACCTACACAAAAATTCTTTATAGGAAATATACCGATTGTTAGATTAAAGAGCAATTTTAGCGAGGGACTACCTGTATATATGGGGTATCTCGTTCATGTCTATGGAGTTGCGACATATTCAAATAGTCACAATGCAATAGACTTTTTTGTCCAAGACGAAACAGCTGGGATTAATGTTTTTGGTGCTTCAATGGGCTATGCAGATATTTTTGTGGGGCATGAATACAGTATTATCGGTATAGTTGACCAGGATAGGGGTTTAACACAGATAAATCCAAACTCTATTTCATTTATCAAAAAGGGTTCTCTGCCAATACCTTTTACGAATACGATAAACTATTTTACAGATTTCAGCACTGCGGAGCTATACGAAGGTAGTCTAGTAAAAATAAATAATATAAACTTGGTGACTGACTTTACATGGCCAGTGCTAGGTACGATAGAGACATTTGTTGATGTCACTGATGGAATAGGGACAATAAGATTAAGGGTGATGCCAGAAATGTTTGAAGAGCCTCCCCAGCTTCCTGCTAATATTATCGCTATACTCAGTCAGCGGTCGGACATGTTGCCACATAATGGAGACTATATGTTGATTTTAAGAAGCCCAGATGACATCATCCCTCCTTTTGATATATCAGAAGAAAACGTTGTTTTCGTTCAGACAAGGGTTTCTGCTACATCACATCAGTATTTTAGTGTGATAAATACAGATCAATATAATGAAATAAAAGTTTTCATAGATGTTTTAGGAGAGACTGCATTTTTTAGTTTTGAGGTAGATGGGCAGGCTAGTAACGACAATATATATACTATCCCAATGAATGGGTATATCAATGTACGCTTAACATTTTCTCCGAATGTTGCCAGAGATTATCAATCGGAATTGATTATTTACGAAATTGATACTGGTTCTAAACGAGGAGAGCCTTCATTTGAAGTGAGACAAAGAAGGTTAAGTGAGTAAAGTGCCTCGCCCCCAATCGATAAATTGGCACAATCCCGTAGCGGAGCTCTGAGGGGCTACGACAAATCAGCATTCCCGCCCAAAATCGATAAAGATCACCAAATTTCCAATCGAGAAACTCGCACCCAATCTAGTTTTCTGACACCTTCCCTGTACGGCTCCTGTACCGATCCCTAAAATAAGCAGGATAGAAGCGGGAAAAGCACAAGGGGGTACGATACTTTGTCGTTGATGTCGCGTTTCGACTAAACGCCACACGACTTCAGCGTGTGTAAGGTATATTCATTTTCGTGCTGTTATTTACAAGAAGGCTTTGTTAATAGCAAGCATGCGGGATAAAATTGATTACGGGTAAAGAACCAGTGAACAGTCTCTTATTTTTTTCCGTGTGGTTTATCGATTGGTGACCATGCACAAAACTCCGTAACAGTGAGCTATTCCTCAAAATGTGTCATCGCTTGGTTTATTTTTTCCAGTAGCGTTTCTGTATTTGGGCGTCCTTTTACGATGCCGAGATACAATCCATATTCATTCACGATATATGGCATGGTTTTAAAATTTGGAAACCCGTAGTTTTCTAGCAATTGATGCCCATATGATTCATTTGCGACAAACATCGACAATCTATTGTTTGCAAATTTTCTGATCATAATGTTGTGGTCCTCAGAAAAATCTCTAATGACCTCAGTATATTCATCAAAACCATTTCCATATAATATATCTTCTACGACACCTATCACTTGATCTTTTAAATCTTCGATTTTGTTTATCTCTTTTCTCTGCTCTGCTCGAGCAAAAATTATATTTTTTTCAAGAGACATGTATTTTTCAGGAAAATAAAGATGATTTTCGTACAATTCGTTGTGAATATCTCCATTATCTATCGAAGAGACTATAGGCAAAATCCCATCTATTTGATGATTTAGGGCGAGAGTCAATGCTGTTTCCAAACTCATAAAGGTGAATTCAAACTTCACATTTATTTTTTTTTCGATAGCTTTTAATAGCTCGGTTACTTTATCGATTTGCAAGGTCGATTCCAAAGATTGAAAAGGAATATCTTTTACACAAGCTATAGTGAAAATATCGACCGTGTTGTTTGCAAATAGGAAACAGGATGATAAAAAAAACAAGCTGGCAGATACACACCCGATGAGCAGCTGACCAGCCATGAATAGTTTCAAATATTTGCATATACAAATATATCGCATCTATCCTCCTTAAAAAAATTATTTTATTTTTTTTCTATTACTTCTATTTGAATTCTTTCTTTATTTGCAGGTTTGTCTTCTCTCACTTCAATATTTAATTTTTCTTTTGGTAAAACATGTTCTTCGGGTAATTCTATTTTTACCTTTGCATTGTCCACAAAATTGTATTCAACGGTTTCTATGGGTGAAATTTCTTCCTTTATCCCTAAGTATGCTTTATAAAACTTTATCGTTTGTTCTCGAATGCCCAGTTTATCTAGATATTCCATATCCAACTGTTTCTCAAATTCTTCGAGGCTGACGGTCTTGTCATTTTCTATCATTGCTTCTGCTATATGCACAAAGGTCAGTGGGGACATTAGCACATTATCGCTTTCGCTAGGCATATGATGATATGCTACGGCATCGATAATTTCATCAGGAAAATTCCATATTCCTAAAAAATACGCTCCTACTTGTGCATGCGTAGCTCCCAGCTGTGCCTTTTCTGCTTGCCAGACTATAAAATTGTTCTGTTTTTGGTGTTTTTGAGCTTGCACAATATCTGCTATTTTATCCAGATCCATCATGACTAGTTTCCCGACATCATGTAAAAGACCAGCAGTAAAACTATCGTTTTGAACAGACTTGCATACGTTAAATGTAGATGCTATTGTTCTAGAACATTCTGCTATAGTAGAGCAATGCCTTTCAAGCAAGGCTAGGTATCTGTACATGTTGCCTTTTCCAGAATCTATGCTATACACTTGTATATTGATAATCAAAGCTCGTAAAATATTAGAGCCTATCATAAAGATAGCGAGACCTATGGACTGAATCTTTTGTATAGGAGAAAATACTGTCATATTAGCTACTTGAAGTACTTTTGTGCTCAGTGCCATATTTTTTTCGACAATGTCACTTATCTCTTTGATTGATGATTCTTCTCTGTTTACCAATCTCAGGAGCTCGAGATGCTGAGGTTTTAAGACTACGAGATTATTAAAGGCGTTTGACAATTTAATCAGTTCAGAATTTTGTAATAAATGTCGAATTCTTTTTGCTTTAGTAAAAAGATCATTTATATTCCTTTCCAAATGCCTTTTTTCTAAAATTAAATGAACTATATCGTTTGCCATCAGAAGAAGATCAGGTGAAAAATTGTCTGACAATAGTATCCTGACTATATGTGGAAAACTGTGTTGTATCTGGTGCAAATAAGATATCAAGTCATCTGATTTTATTTCGATGTCTATAAAAATATAATCAAATTGTTCTTTAGCTACGCTGTTTATCAGATTATTAAAATTTCTAAACATAACTATTTTTATATCATAGTTTAGGTTTTCGACAGAATTCTGAATCCTCTTTTCGACACCTTTATCAAGTACTAAACATCCGATTTTTAGTTTTTTATCCATCTATAGTCCTTTTATTTTTATTTCTCTAAAATATCCAATAGGAAAATCCGAGCCCTGTTCCGCTCCAATTTTTAATAGTACATCGACACTGTCTGGATACACGAATAGGGTGTCTATCACGACTCCTGCATCATCGTAGATATAGCTCATATCTACTATGGAAGTGTCATTTATATTAAAAGAAATTATCGCCTCTCGCCAATTATTGAGGTTTGTCGAATCATAAATCCAATCAGAACCTTTTATTTGAGGTTGTATCGCAAAATAAATCAATCTGGTAAGCGGGTCTTTTTTCATTGATGCTGTAAATTTATATGACTGATGATTTTTTAGTTTTATATCTTTTACAGCATATACGTCATTTTTACCACCGGAAGTTAGAGTCAACCCATCAGCAGTTATCATCAATTTTCCCCCATCCAAGCTCATGGGAAATGTCTGCCAGCCGATGGGATGTTCATCCAGCCTTTCTAGGTAAAAATCTCGTACTAGTTTATCACCCAAAATCACATTTAGATGAGTTTGTTTCGTTTTGTAATTATATTTTTCGGCAAATAGCGTATATGCCCCTATTTTGTGCAAAATAGCTTTATAGTAACCATTATTGTTCGTTTCTGTCAAAATGTTATAGTCGAGTCGCAGATTTACTCCTGATAAAGGTCGAACAGAAAATATAGTATCCGTATCGTAATACGTTTCTACTATCCTACCCTCTACTCTAATTTTGTCTCGCTCATGCCATCGGAAAGGGTTTTCCATACACGAGGTCAATAACATTATACATAAAAAACACACAAATACTTTCATGTTTACACATTTATTTTTTTGAGTTTTTTTGTCAAATATTTTTTTTGCTCTTTTTTATGACTAGGTCTCTCTAAAACCCTCGTCCTTTAAATCGGTACTTACCTTTGACTTTTGCATTTATTCTGAGCTGAGAAATATTTGAATCATCATCAAACAATATATTCATTTCTTCGCCTAATACATGATTATCTTGGACATCTCTATTTTGGTTTTGTTCTTGCACAAAAAAACTTTTCACATTTTCAGTCGCAATAAATTCCTGAGGCTTATTTTCGTTGTAAAAAAGTGTCATATAATCACTACTGAGCCAGTTGTGTTTTTCAGTACTATTGTTTGAGCTAAATTCTATAAAACAGTTTCCTTCCATATGAATCTCGTTTATATCGTTGTTTTCTAGGAAAACAGTTATTAAATCTGCCTTTCCATCTCCATTGTGAGAATAAAATCTAGGGTCTCCAATGTATACCATTTTTGCCTCATCCCCATAATATATTAAAAAGTCACTCCGAACTTCAATCTCTTTGTTTTGAGTGATCACATCAAACGAAGCGACCATTTTGCTATTTTCTTCATAGAATTCTATTTTTTCAGCAGCTAATGCTAAAGAATCAGCACCAGTTCTCCAAACTTTTGGACTTTGAATCATATACCCATATCCTGTCTGCTGGCTAAACGCCGCGTATTCAGAGCTAGCAAACAATGATTCTCTAGTGTCGTGGGCAAATACATTGCCTTGTAGGATTATTTCTCCTCTATCTCTGTATTGGGTACCCTGGTTTGATGTGACTTTTCTAAATGTCCCTTCGTGGTGTAGCTCTGTGATGACCACATTTGTCTGCACCCTCAAATATAGGTTTTGGTGATAATATTGAGCACTTTCGCATGAAATGCTCAAAGAATCTTGTATTACGAGTACATTACCCTTCAAAACCACATATTCTTGTTTTTCATAAATATCTGCCATATCTGCTTTAAATTCAATATCTGCATAAAAAAAATGTACGTTGCCTCTCATGTTCGTGACGTACTCATCATTGACTCTGTTCATGTTTAGCTGATCAGTACTGACCAATCTGTATTGAACGGGTTCACTAGTATATAATGATGCGAAAGATAATAGGAGCGTAAAAAGGCAATAAAAAACAGAATAGGTTTTTATTTTTTTACAGGATCTTTGAACTCTTAAAAATTTGTTTGAGGTTTGTATTATATCATTCACTACTGCCTCGCCCGCTCACACTTTTCAAATCTATGTAGTCTAAATTGCTATTTGTATATAAATCATTTCCCCAGATTTCATTATTATCATTTTTTATGTATACGTCGTTTGGAGCATGAACTCTATCATTTCTCCTATCCCATATAATTTTGTCCGTCTGCAATATCCCGTTTGGAGAAATGATCTCTACATTTCCCATACCTATCAATACGTCGGATATTTCAGAAACAAAAACAGAATCAGACTTGTAAAAATTTTTTTCCTCTTCGTTTAGAGTTTCCAAAAATACTGTGTATGCCACCCATCTTTTTTCTTTGCTAAATCTTTCAAAATAGTTTGCAGTCATGAACCATTCTTGATCGTCTCCTATGGTAGAAACCATCGTAAAATGATCTATTGTTTCATCAGCTCCTGATAGTTTATCTATGTTCTGGGTTGTAATATCTAGCTTGCTTGTGCAGGATATGATAAAAAAAAGACATACGATAAGGATTTTCCCCATCCCCCCCCTCCTTAGCTATTTGAAAGCTCTGAAAAATACAGCATCAATATCTTTTCAAACTCTTTTCTGTTTTTCAAAATATACTCTATTGCTTCTCGAACTGCCCCACTGCCACCGCTGCGTTGGGTCACATAGTCAGCGGTGATTTTAAAATCATCAGAAGAGTTTTGAGGAGCTATTTTGAAATAACATTCCTGCATAGCGAGGTAGTCATTCCAATCATCTCCTATGTATGCTACATTGTCAAAACTGATGTCGAGCTTTTCTAATAGCTCTTTTAAACACCTTTTTTTGTTATGTACATTTTGATATAAATATTTGATATTTAGATCACTGCATCTTCTCTCTAGCATCTTAGAGTCTCGACCTGTGATGATTGCAGTCTGAATATCGGAATGGCTCAATAATTTAAAACCTAACCCATCATGAGCACAAAAGTTTTTTAGCTCTGCACTTTGACTATCATATGTTATCAAGCCATCAGTCAACACCCCGTCACAATCACATACCAAAAGCTTTATTTTGGATAAATCCTTCATCGTATCAATATCCTATTTTAATAATAACATTCTCTTTATCGCCGAGTACTCATGCGTTTTCATTACACAAAAATATATACCACTACCGACTCTTTGATAGTTGTCATCAGTGGCATCCCATAATATCTGATGTTCGCCTTCTCTGATATGTGAGTTTAGAAGTGTCTTTACCTTTTGACCTCTAACATTAAATATATTGATCTCTACATTGCCATCTTTTGCCATAGAGTAATTTATTATAGTTTCTGGGTTAAAAGGGTTTGGATAGTTACCTTTTAATAAAGTCTTTAAGTCCAGTTTTATATTATCAGCATCAGAAACTTTGATATGAACTGTTTCTTCGATCGCTATTGAGGCACCGAGCTCATATACAGCTACTAGCTTATATGTGTACGAGCCATTTGGTAAATCATCGTCACGAAATACGGTGTCTTTGATAGGCTCTTTTGTGAGCAGCGAATCTCCACGCGATATTTTGTATCCAAGTAACACTTCAAATTCCAACATCTCCACGGGTTCTTTCCACACCAACTCTACATTGTTACTGTTTTCTAGTACTATTGCTACAAAGTCGACTGGTGGGTTAAATAAAGGGATGATGACAGGAGTATTTTGTGGAGGTGATTCATCATTTCCATACACAGCACAAACCTCATAAATATAAAGTGATCCAGGGGTAGTGTTTTGATCCATGTAATACAAGTTTGTGGTAGGTGGTGTTGTCAATAAAACGCCATTTCTATAGACACGATATCCATCTGCACTGCTCTTTTTTAATCTTGTAGAATGAGGGCTCTCCCACTCTAGTAGAACGTTATATCCTAGATGTGATGCGGATAGATTTTGGACTGGATATCTGGTCAGGATGTCCACTATGTTGGATGCTTCTGACTCTCCGTGTGGGTTTGCATATAGAGCTGTGACATAATATGAATAAAAAGTGTTGTTAGCCGCCGTAGAATCTGTAAATTGTGTTTGGAATATATTTTCTGCAAGCAACTCTCCATTTCGGTAGATATTAAATCCATAAAGATCTATGTACAGACTACGTAGGACATTAAAATGATTCTCAGAGATACTTTTATTAAAAACATTGTTATCATTATGCAAACTAGGGATTGGTAGATGCCATTGAAGATCTACTACGCCATTACCGATACTGACATCCAAAAGGACTGGTGGATTAAATTCTGTGATCATGATTTCCACCATATTGGAAGGCACTGACTCCCCATCAGGTTCTTGATATAAAGCCGTGACATAGTATGTATACAATAAATTGTTCTCGATATGTTCATCTATGTAGTTCAATGAATTTATGATATTAGAGATAGGTGTCATATTTCGATACACTTTGTACCCTATTAAAGATACCATCTGTCTTGTAGATGTGCTTCTCGATTCAATCTTTTGTTGTTTCTGTCCAAAAGCAGGCGCATCCCATGTCAACTCTATTGTATTTTGGTTTGGCTGTGCGACTAGGTTTAGGGGTGGTTTAAAATCAATGATCATTATTTCTACACTATTTGAGGGTACTGATTCACCATATGGCTCGATATACATCGCAGTCACGTGATATACATACATGGTGTTGCTCATCACATCACTATCTAGGTATGTCAAAGAATCGATTAACTCGGTGATGATTTCTCCGTTTCGAAAAACTCTGTATCCAGATAGAGTCTCAAATCTGTTTATCTCATCATTGCTCTGTTTAGTAGGTACATTAGAAACAGCCACACTTGGAGCATCCCATTCTAGTAGTATACCTGTCTGTTCATTTGTTGCTGTCAGATTCATTGGTGGGTTGAATGTCGGAGTTGTCAAATGGAGAGATATAGGAGAAGATTCACCTACGGGATATACAGCAGTTAATCCGTACAAATATGAAGATCCAGCTACAGTATTGGTGTCTGTCCAGGTCAGCGTTGTGATAGGATCGGCAGTGAGTAGAGAATTGTTTCTGTAGACATTGTATCCAAAATCTATTTTGCTTGAATCGACCTCTATATTAAAAGAAAAATCTGGTGATTGCCAGTACAAGACGACATTGATTCCATCAAATGTAAAAGAAATATCCCTTGGTGGAAACAAGGGCACGATCTCGACTGCATTTGAAGGCTCAGAAACGCCATCGGGATTAACATAAACAGCCAATACATGATACGTGTAATGTGTATTGTTTTCAATATTATGATCGATAAACATGGCAGTAGTTATATTTTCTTCTAGTAAAATATTGTTTCTGTATATAGAAAAGCTAGAAAGCTGTCTGATATCTGGTAAATGCCATGTCAATTTCACCGTATTGTTTATAAACTCTGCAAGTAAATTTTTAGGTGGATTAAAGATAGGTACCGTAGAATTTAGCTCTATAACTGACAATACAGGATTTAGAGAGTTTAATCTACCTCCAGACACTGTAACCCCTTGCAGAGCAGAGAGAGGATCTACTCCTTCTAACAAATATTGTTTAAAAAGTAAAGCTAATCCATTTGGGTTGTCCTCGTATTGTTTTAATAAAGGCTCACTGGCTGCCTTGTACATCAGACCTATTACCCCTGCTACATGTGGAGTAGCCATAGATGTTCCTGATCGAACAGCGTAGTTGTTTATGCGAATGTTACCAGATACTAGGCTAGTTCGAACTGCAGAAAGTATATCTACACCCGGAGCTCCTATATCTATAGTGTTTAATCCATAGCCTGCGTTTGTTGCTTTATTGTCAAATCGGTTCATATTCGTGACACTGATCAAATATGGTGAATTAAAACCAGAAGGGACATCATTTACATTGTCGACATTGACATTTGCATTAGGACAAGCTACTGCTGACAGGATACCAGCCATGCCCATAGCATCATACATAGCACCCCAGATAGGGTAGTTTTCAGGATTGGCACCGTAACTTCCAACTCCAAAAGATGAATTAGTCGCAACTACAAAAGCACCTTTTTCTCCATTTGTTTCATTATATAGTATTCTATTTTCCAAAACATAGTCATATGCGACCACGATATTTTCCTCGAGCACTGTTTGGGCATAAGCTCTGATGGGCATGACCTTTATATCCCAGCCAATACCTGAAATGCCTTCAGAATTGTTGCCTATGGCACTAGAAATACCACTCACGTGAGTACCGTGTGCGGATGTAGAAACAGGCAAGTTCATATTACCGTTGTTTGTCAGAGCATTCCATCCATGATAATCTCCTGCAAAACCATTACCGCAATTGTCCTCTTCACTATCTTCTATTTCGTGAATGTTTTTCCACCAATTTACATCAGTGTGTAGTAAATCAAAGAAATCGTCGATCACTGCGACTACTATTTCTCTTTGGTTTTTATTTTGCTCATTGTGTAGATGCTGCCATGCGAAGGTCGCTTTTATATCTGCACCTACTGTACCACTGCTTTGACCAGTGTTTTTTAAAGACCATTGTTCATTAAACATTGTATCATTTGGTATCAATTCTCGAGGGTGTGCTATATGGTTAAACTGGACTAGCTCGACATCATTGTCTGTTTTTATGAGAGAAAGCATTTCGCCCTCTCCTATTAAATGGGCGTCAAAGGAGTATAAGTATATGTTCAATCTTTTTGATAGTACTCTTTCCTGTTTAAAATGATTTTCAGAATACCTACTGATAAATTCATCTCTATTTGCTTCTCGCACATTTTGGTGATGCTTTATGATTAAATTACCAGAAACTCTTTCAGTTCCCAAAAGATTTACAAATACCAGCAGTAGAATAAATGTTATTATTATTGCTCTATACATCAAGCTTCCTCCTAAATAGTGATTTGTTTATTACTTGTACCCAGTTTTCTTTTATATAGCACTTCATTTTGTACTCCTATGAGTTCATGTTTTACTTTAAACCTATGCTTTAAAAATGTCGAATTTTGTCAAGCCTTTTTATGCAAAGAATACCAAAAAACTCCGTAGCGGAGCTCTGAGTGGCTACGACAAAAATCAATACCTTCTTGTGCTTTTCTCGCTTCTATCCTGCTTATTTTAGGGATCGGTACAGGAGCCGTACAGGGAAGGACTCAGAAAACTAGATTGGGTGCGGGTTTCTCGATTGGAAATTGGGTGCTTTTTATCGATTGATGATGAACACATACAGGAACCGCCCAAAAAAAGAAGAATTATTCTCCCATATTATCCATAAAATAGAGCATCAACCTCATCTCTTTTTATTTTATCATAAATACACTTGACAAAAAAACAATGTTTTTTTTCTTGGAAACGAAAAATAAATTTAGAAAGGAATTTTTTATGAACAAGAAAGTAGCAATGCTGTTTTTTTTGATTCTCTTTATATTGGGAATTGCCATAGGTTACACCGCCTGTCCTACAAAGGGTGAAGTAGTACAACGTATTGATTTTATTGAGTTTATGTCGACAACTTTTTCCGAGCTCCAATATTCCACCAAACCAATCTCTGGAGAAATTATCAGCGATATCCTCGCTGCAGGGCACATGGCAGGTAGCTCTAGAAATGGGCAGCCATGGCATTTTTCTGTGGTCAGAAACAGAGAAATTATCGATAGCATCTTGGACAATGTCACAGATGAAAATGTTTTGATAGTCATTTCTGGTCCCAGAGAAGAGCTCAATAGTAGATTTAGTGTAAACTTTGATTGTGGACTTGCTGCTCAAAATATGTTTTTAGCTGCAAAATCACTAGGACTTGGTGCTAGAATGTATGCACTGCCTCTACCAAATATAAACGAAAATTTGCTTCCAAAGCTTGAATTGCCAAATGAGGACTATAGAGCAGTGATCGTTTTGAGGATAGGCCACCCTCTACAGGATAATGTTGCTGTATCAAATGCCTCACCTAGACAACCATTGTTAAACAAAGTGAGCTTTATAGATTGATTTTTATCTCAAAAAAGGGTTTAAAATGAGTGATAGATTAAAGACTCATCCGATATTGGATATCATCGCCAAAGAAGAGGTATCTTTTTATTGGAATAAAGTCAGGCTTAGCGCGATAAAAGATGAAACACTTTCTGCTGCTTTGATAGCAAATGGTGTAAACATTTTTGGGTATCATCACAAAGATTCCAAAGCACAAGGGATATACTGCGCAAATGGACAGTGTGCAAAGTGTATGGTGATAGCAAATGGCTTTCCTGTGAAAGCATGTATGACCAAAGTGTCAGAAAACATGTTTGTAGAAAGTGCTAATGGACTCCCTATTTTACCAAACCAAGATAATATTCTAGAATTTACACCCATTCGCTCACAAGAAATTGACGTACTGATTATTGGCGGTGGTCCGTCTGGGCTTTCCGCTGCTATTGAACTAGACAAAAATAATATTTCTACAATACTCGTTGATGATAAAAATGAGCTAGGTGGTAAATTGGTACTACAAACTCATAAATTTTTTGGTTCAGTAGCAGATTCTTTTGCAGGGAAAAGAGGCATAGATATAGGTAAAACACTCTCACAAAGAGTGTCAGATAGTCAAAATATTACTGTTTGGAAAAATGCGACTGCTCTCTATGTATTTAAAGATAAAAAAGTAGGCATCCTGAAAGAAAATGAATATGTACTCGTAGAACCAAAGCTCATCATCAATGCAGCAGGTGCTAGAGAAAAATTCCTGAGGTTTTCAGGCAATGATTTAGTCGGAATTTATGGAGCAGGAGCTTTTCAGACCTTAGTAAACCGTGACCTTGTAAAGTCTTCAAAGAGGTTGTTTATTGTAGGTGGAGGTAATGTAGGTTTGATAGCAGGCTATCATGCTTTGCAGGCTGGCATTGTAGTCGTAGGACTGGTGGAAAGTATGCCTTCTTGTGGCGGTTACAAAGTTCATGCTGACAAGCTCAAAAGGCTAGGAGTTCCTATATACACCTCGCACACTATACTTTCTGCAAATGGAAAAGAGGTAGTAGATTCCATCACGATAGCAGAAATCGATAAAGATTTTAGGACAATAAAAGGTACGGAAAAAAGCTTTGCATGTGATACAATATTGGTAGCTGTAGGGCTAGATCCTCTGAAAGAATTTACTGAAGAGGCTGAGATGGCAGGGCTAAAGGTTTTTTCTACTGGAGATGCTTTCGAAATAGCCGAGGCTTCTAGTGCGATGTTTAATGGTAAAATAACTGGAATGCTCGTTTCAAAAGAATTGGGAGCAAGCGCAGCAGAAGTCCCCGAGATTTGGTATCAGAAAGCTGAGATGCTGAAATCACACCCTGGTGCGATTATGCCTAGTGGTCTTAGTGATGCTATCGGTGCTTATCCACCTCGTCTTGAAAGCATCAAAACAGGTGCAATCATGCCGGTAATACATTGTATACAAGAGATACCCTGTAACCCATGTACTAGTGTTTGTCCCACAAAATCGATATATCTAGAAAAAGACAGCAATGATATTACTCAATGCCGTGATATACACACAGAAATTTGCACAAATGGTTCAAAAGAAAACGCTGTTTTCTCTATAATGGGGCTACCTGTTTACCATGGATCTTGTATAGGCTGTGGAAAATGTATAAACATTTGTCCCGGACTCGCTATTTCACTAGTTGACCTTCGGCATTGCGGTGAGCAAGGTATGCCTACTGTATCACTGCCATATGAGATTTTAAACCAAAATATTTCGAGGGGTGATGATATAGACGTAGTGGATATAGACGGCATTTCCCTAGGAGTTTATAAAGTAGTAGATATTGTAGCAAATCAGCAATCAAAGACTCAGCAGATAAAAGTGAGAATGCCTATAGAAAGTGCAGTAAAGGCTATCTCATTTAAAGTTCAGTCTGCTGAAGATACAAAGCCTCTTGATAATCCTGTTTTACCAGAAACACTGGATGATAACACTATGATTTGCCTTTGTGAAAAAGTGAGTGTTGCTACAGTAAAATCATTTATAGACAAAGGAATCACAGATATAAATCAATTAAAAGCTGTCACTAGAATATGCATGGGCCCTTGTGGTGCAAAAACATGTGATTTTCTTTTAAGACAAGTTTTTAGACAGCAAGGGATACCACTCAACACGGTAATCTCAAATACGAAAAGACCTTTGTTTGTAGAAGTGCCTCTCGAGAAATTTGTGCTAAAATGATCTCTAATATCAATAAGGATTTTAAAGTGAAAGGATGATATATGAACAGAAATTTTGATGTGATTGTCATCGGTGCTGGATCTGTAGGTGTACCAGCTACTATGAATCTAGCAAAAAGTGGGAAAAAAGTTTTATGTATAGATGCCTTGTCGTCACCAGGGCAGTGTAACAATAAAAAAGCTATTGGAGGGGTGCGAGCTACACATTCAGATTTTGGTAAAATCAAAATCTGTCAGCGCAGTATAGACATATTCTCTACGTGGCATGATGTATATGGTGATGATATCGGATGGATGTCAAATGGTTATTGCTTTCCTGCGTACTCAAAAAAGATAGAAAGCGATCTCTTGTTGCAACTAGATAAACAAAGAAGATGTGGACTAAATATCTCATGGATAGCACCGGATGAAGTACAAAGGCTAGTTCCTGGTATAGAGCTGAGGGACCTTGCAGGTGCAACATTCTCAAAAGATGATGGGAGTTGTTCACCTCTCTTGGCATGTAATGCGATGTACTTTAAAAGTGTAGAAATGGGAGCGACATATCGATTCAATGAATCGGTGATAGATATTACATTTTTAAACAATGTTTTCTGTGTCACATCAAATAAAGACAAATATTTTTCTGAATTTGTAATAAATGCTGCGGGAAACAATGCTCGTGAAATTAGTAACAAGCTTGGTTTTGACTGCCCTGTAGTTCCCGACAGTCATGAAGCGGCAATTACTGACCCTGTTCAACGATTTTTGGGTCCTATGGTGGTCGATTTAAGACAGGAAAAAGGTTCTGATAATTTCTATTTTTATCAAAACCATGAAGGTCAGGTGATATTTTGCTTAACTCCAAAACCGTTGATATACGGTGTAGATAATGATGCCACCTCTGATTTTCTGCCATTGTGTACTACGCGTATGCTAAAGGTCTTGCCAAGGCTAAGATCACTAAAAGTACGAAGACAGTGGAGAGGACAGTATCCCATGACACCAGATGGGATGCCAATCGTAGGTCACTTTGAAAACAATCTTGCAAACTCTACAAATGGAGCGATTGTTTCAAATCAGAAATTCATACAGGCAGTAGGTATGTGCGGGCAAGGATTTATGCTGGGACCGGGTCTGGGGGAATTATTAAATAGAATGATAGATGATGAGCTGACAAAAGACGATGCAATAGTTCTAAATTCTTTTGACCCCAATAGAGGTTTCATAAATAGTGAGGCTTTTAAGTAGTTTAAAAAATAATCAAGCTCCTAAGCTGAACAAAAAATTGCGTCCCCAACAGAAATAGGAACGGATGAATGCGTTCCCTACAGAAATAGGAACGAAAAATTGCGTTCCCTACAGAAATAGGAACGGATAAATGCGTTCCCTACAGAAATAGGTTATTTTTCGACTTTTCGGAGGGGACACCTAAGGCACTAAACCTTCCACAACAGCCATTACAAACAACAAGTCTGACAATCTGTTGATATATGCCAAGATATGCTCTGAAAGGCTTTCTACATTTGACAGCGTAATTATAGCTCTTTCTGCTCGTCTAGCTACAGTCCTGCAGATATCCAGCTTTGCAGAAGGAATATTTCTACCTGAGATAGTGAATTTATCTATCTCCAGATTTTTCTCATATCTCATTACCCAGCTAGTCAAGGTTTCTACATCATTTGCGTTTATACTTTTTACTGTAGTTTTATCGTTTTCAGATTTTATTTGCTTTGTGGCTAATTCTGTCATGACCCTTTTCAGTGTGAATTGTATGCTTTCTAAAATTTCACTGAAATCATTTAGTTTGACATAGTTTTTTGCTTCAGCGATGTGAGCATCTAGCTCGTCGACAGTACCAAACGCCTCTACACGTACATTGTCTTTTGACACTCTTTCTCCAGACCACAGATCCGTGGTACCTTTATCACCTGCTTTAGTAGAGATGCTCATATTTATCTTAAAAACAGTATCAGGGCAATGATCAGAATAGATAAAATAAGGTTCAGAGCTCTAGAAAAAATTATTTGTTGTCGTAGACTTTCGATCTCATTGCGACAATCGCCTAGTTTTTTTTCGAGTTTTACTATCATATGCTCGATAGTATTGATTTTTTCTTTTGTTTTGTCAAAAGTTTTGATTTTGTAATCATGCTTTGCATTTAGCATGAAAGTTCTAATAAATGTCATAATTAACGTAATCAGATTGATCATATGATCACCTCCTAAAATTTGTATATCCTAGTGCTATTTGATGTGTAAAGCCAAGTATAGAATATGTTGCTGACGTCTTTTAGTCTTGTCTTTCCCATTTTTCACTTTCTGAAGTTTCTCGAGTAAAAATCCCACCGATGCCATCATAAACTTCGCTAAAATCTCCACTTATAATATAGGGTCCTAGTTGTACTCCGTCACCTATAGATACTCGAGTTATCTGATTATTACCAAATCCCCACCCGAGTATAGACCGCAGACTGTGTGGTAACTCAATATTAGTTAGCTGATTGTTTGCAAAAGCTCCCCATAAAATAATGGTTACACTATCTCCAAATACAACTTCGGTCAATTGATTATTCGCCAGAGAATATGTTCCTATAGAAGCGACACTGTTGGGAATAGTTACACGACTGAGGTTGTTCCATTCAAAAGCATACCTTCCTATAAACGATACATTTTCACCAATAGATAAGTTGGAGAGCTGATTATTGCTAAACGCAGAAGGCTCAATAGTAATGAGACTATTTGGTAAAACTAGACTAGAGAATAGGTTGTTACTAAATGCACCTTCTCTAATCAGAATGACACCTTCGGGTATATTTACACCTGCTAGACTCTTGTTGTGAAAAGAATTTATACCCATAATGGTTACGGGAATGTCATTTATGCTTCTCGGTATATACACACTATTTGAACTACCTATATAGTCAATGATTTCGATGTTTGCTTCCTCTTCTATTTGTAATATTTGAAAAGAAAATTCTGATATTTTATTTGATATATAAATATCGCACTCTGCCTTAAACCCACCATCTTCTGACTGTACAGTGATGGTGATTTCTCCACGCACTAGAGCAGTTATCACTCCGTTTAAATCCATCGTTACTAGGTCTGGGTTACTAAAAGTCCATTCAATGTTTTGGTTTGTTGCGTTGTCTGGTAACACTGTAGCCTTGATTTGCTGCTGACCGCCGGGTTCTAAATCAAGTCTTGAATGAGAAATCACAATACCTGTAACTCTGATGACAGGGTCTGTCATAGTATTACTTTTTTCACAAGAGATGTACGTCAAAGCAAATATCAGTATTATAAAATTTAATAATTTTTTGTTCTTCATAAATTCTCCTTTATTTTTTTTACCAAGTATTCTTGGCATTGTGCGAGCTCTGCTCTATAAACAGAAGACCTCTTTGTTTTTTGGGGTGTTTAATAGTTCTAAAGACTTTTTCATAGAAAAAAACTTAGCTTTCTTCTGGTGCATCTCTTTTTTCTAAAAAGAGGGCATAAAACACTAGTAGCACCATAGCTATTACTATAGAACTATCTGCGATATTGAATACAGGCCATCTTTCCATATAAAAACCAAAGATATTTATGGTGAAAAAATCAAAATCAAAGAAATCTGTCACAGAGCCCAAAACTACTCTATCTATCAGATTGCCTATCGCACCACCCACAATTAAAGCATATGCCAGCTTTTCACATATGCTTTTTGATATTTTAAGCATATACAAGATTACAAATATCATCAAAAAAGAAACTACACTGAAAAACACTCTGTTTATGACAGGTGATTCAAATCCTATGCTAAAAGCAGCGCCCGGATTTTGGACATGTGTTAAATAAAAAAAATCTCCTATCACTGAAAAGGATTGATTTGGCATAAAGAGCCTGACTGCGTACTTTGTAATTTGATCCAGTATGATGATAATCAGTGATACATTTAGGTATATAAAAGGACTTTTTTCTTTCATCAATGTTATCTTTTCCTTTTTTCTTCTTTCGTTTTGCAATCAATACAAAACCTAGCATAAGGGATAATTTTTAGTCTTTCGTCAGATAGATAGCATCCACAGATTTCACAAATGCCATAGGTCTTTTCATAAATCTTCTTGATAGCTGTGTTTATCAATTTCATTTTTTGCTGCTCTGTATCGATTAGATATGCAGTTTTTTCTTGCTCATGAGTATCGGAACCCTGATCTGCCTGATGATAAGAATATCCTGATAAATCACCTGATGTGTCTTTGGCACCTTTTTTATAAACATCTGACAATTGCCCTATCAATTTGAGTGCATTTTCTTTTTCTCTGATTAAAATATCTTCATAATATTTTAATCTTTCTTCATTTAAACTTTTTTCTGACATCAAAGGTCATCCTCTCTTTATTTTTGTTAATATTTCTTTTATCAATTTTAATAAATTGGAGCTTGCTTTATCTGCGTTCAACCATATCTCCTCCTGAGTATGCGGTTCTGAATGAAAAATATTACTTAAATTCGTGACTGCTGACACGGCAAAAACTTTTAGCTCACAGTGAACAGCAGCTATCACCTCTGGTACGGTAGACATGCCCACTAGATCAGCACCCATACCCTTAAACATCAAACATTCGGCTTTTGTTTCTAAAGATGGTCCTGTGACAGCACAATAGACACCTTTATATAAATTAAAACTGTTTTCCTTTGCGATTGTTTCAGCTATTGAAATAAGTTTTTTGTCGTATGTATCATTGAGACTGGGAAATCTTTCGCCGAGTTTGTTTATTATTTTTCCATCTACATACAAAGGTTCTTTTAAATCATTTCTTCCCACCAGAGGGTTTGTTCCCATAAAGTTTATATGATCAACGATATTAACTAAAGAGCCGGGCTTGAACTCTATATTTAGCGAGCCTGCTGCATTTGTCACAAACAAAAATTTTGCCCCTAACAATTTTGCAATACGCACAGGGTAAACGACCTGATCCATAGAATAGCCCTCGTAAAAGTGGAATCTTCCTTTGAAAACGATCACGGGAACATCGTTTAGATAGCCTGCTATCAATACACCATGGTGCGAAGGAGCTGTACTCCTCTCAAAATCGGGTATCTGCTCGTATGGTATTTCTATTTTTTCCTTTACTTCATCTGCTAAATTCCCGAGACCTGTTCCAAGTATGATGGCACAGAGAGGTTTAAAGTGTATCTTTTGTTTTAGATATTCAAGGGTAATAGAGTATCGCAGGGTCATCTTCTTTTTCTTCTTTTTTCTCGTCCGTATCGCGAGAAGAGTTTATGGGTATTTCATCATAAAGTTGGTTTTCTAAAATAGGAGTAGCAGGTGATATTGTTTCTTCAAAATCATCTTCAACAGAGGGGTCAGATGATGCAGGTACTGTTTCAATATGTTCTCTTATAGGTGGTGATGTGACTGGCTTTACAGGCTCTTCTGTTTCCTGCATTATCTCGATTTTAATCCTGCTGACCTCTTCAAATTTACTATTGACCTCACCCTCTGTTTGTTTTGAAAAAAGAGGGTCGAGCTCGAGTCTATTTAGTTGAACTTTTAATTGAGTATGGGTAGAATTTAAAAACTGGCGATGGCTATCTTTGATATTCACGAACTCTTGTTTCATTATATTTAAGTAACGTCTCGTTTCTTCGATAGCTTTTTTCGCAGATAATTCAGCGTACCTGATGATGTTTTCTGCGTCTATTTGAGCATTTCTGATGATTTCATTTCTTGTATTTTCAGCATGTATCAGTGTCCTTGCGATCAAATCTTCTTTTCTTTGAATTTCTTCTAATGAGATAGTGTTTTGAGATATTACTTCCTGAACCATTACCTGCGAAGATGCTTTATTTTTTATCAAACTTTGTGAGTATAAATCTTCAAAATATTCCGCAAGCGTTTCCAAATACTCTCGTATTTCTACTTTGCTGTACCCTAATGCACTAGTTTTAAATTCTTTGTGTCTGATATCAGCTGGGGATATTTCAATTTTTTCGAGCATAAAATCCTCCTATATAATGATCACCTATTTTTAAACTAACAACTTGTGTAAAATGCTTTTTAACACTCCTATGAACAATATCAAAATAATAGGAGAAATATCTATCCCGCCCATATTGGGGAGGAGACGTCTGATAAACGAAAGCACAGGCTCTGTCACATGAATCAGAGTACGATATATAGGGTTCATAGAGTCTCTTACAAACCATGACATGACAGCTCGTATGATCACCAGATAAGTAAATATTGTCAACAACTGATCCACTACGTTGTATAAAAACATTCAAACCACCTTTTTAATTCTCTTTACATACCATACCATTCTTTTTTTTAGGAAAATTGTGTCAAATATTATTATACATTTATCAAATTTTCTTCTTTTTCATAACAAATCATTTCCAAAAAGCTCTCTATTCTCAGTTTTGTCCTTTCATCTATTTTACCGGGGATGTCCCCTTCTATCAGCAAAATAGGAATTTCAAGGTGTTTTTTAAAAGAAAGAATATCCAATTGTCTGTGGCAAAAGGACTGAGTGTAGCACAGAATACCATGAATATGTCTTTCTTTTATAGCATGGCGAATATCATCTATCCTGTTAAAAATAGAGTATGGATATGTAAATTTATGATACTGGTTTACGATATCGTCTTCGAGGTAAAACATACTAAACTGTTTTTGAACTTCATTGAATACTACCCTAGCACCGCACTGTTCTACAAAGGAGTAGAAGTCCTCGAGAATAGGGGGGACGCCTACAAACCCTAATCTAATATTATTTTTAAAAGGTTTTCTGTTGCTTGCTTCTTCTATAAAAATATTTAGTTCGTTCGAATATTTATTATAATCACCATTAAAATCCGATGATGTCACAAGCCATATATGATTTTCAAATGAAGTGATTTGATTTGTTTTCCATGTCATTTCGTCTAGTAAAATCAGCTTTTTTCTGATAACATCTAGTCGTCTTTTCATAGTCATGGTCTGCTCTCTAGAAACAGAAAAAGTGGCTTCTAGTTTAGCTATCTCATTTTCTATAACATCTTTATTTCTATCATATGGATATGAAAAGGGAATTATCTTTTTCCCTTCATCTTTTAATATATCCATCAATGATTGTGTGTTTGAGCAGTCTCCTTGTACTACACCGATGATGATGTCAAGTCCTTCCCATGAATCAAAACGAAATCCTGCAGGAGCTGTGGGAGCTTTTGATATGACAGAATACATGCCTTTTATCCACGAACATAGATTTCTTGGAAAACCTGACAATTCTGCTTCTCTGACTAGCCTCTGGGAATCATTCAAAATAAATACATTGTTTAAATCTATAGGTTTGTGCCCTGCTGCATAAATTATTTCAACAGGGATGGATGTAGTAAAACCAATATGTAGTGGGTATGGAAATGCCCTTTTAGTATAGACCGATTTGAGCGTTGGATTTTCTTTTATATTCGGATTTGATACTTTTAGAATGTCGTGGTTCATATGATTCCTTATAAAGTTATCTTTTCAAGTTTGATATTAAACATTTTTTTAGTTATCATATTTTTCTAAATACTCCACTTCAAGACCATCTTTTCTCATTTTTAAAATCTCAATGTCTGCTTTTAATTCATTTATTTTATTGTTTGCATTTAGGATGTTTGTCTTGTTTGTGTAGAATTCGGATTCTGAAAACCTATTTTGGATATCGACAATCTCGTTTTCTTTGATTTTGATATCTTCTTCTAAACTTGATATCTTTTCAAGCAACTTTTGGAATACATAAGGATTTGTTTTTTTTATTTTTTTTTCAGTAGTTTCTATTTGTGTAGTCTTTACTTTAATTTTTTTTTCTGGATCATAGGGGTTTATGCGTTGTAAAATACTCTCAAAACTTTCCTGATATTGATTTATATTTTTATCTTTAATCACCCAGTATGTGTTTGTGACGGCTTGAATAAAATATCTATCATGAGATACTAAAATCAGTGTTCCATCATAATTTTTCAATGCTTTTTCCAAGGCTTTTATCATAGAAATGTCTAGGTGATTTGTTGGTTCGTCCAGTATGAGTAAATTTGGTTTTTCAAAAATTAACTGAGCTAAATATATTCTAGATTTTTCACCACCACTCAGACTCGAAACCTTTTGTTCAACATTTATTTCATTAAACCCAAATCTCCCTAGATAAGACATTACAGTACCATATGTTTCGTAGGGCATTAGGCTCCAGATAGTTTCCAATACCGTTTGATCTTCATCTAGTTTTATGTGTAGCTGGTCAAAATATCCTACACTGATATTGTATCCTGTCCATAGGTCGCCAGCTATAGGCTCGAGCTCATTGTTTAAGACTTTTAATAGGGTAGTTTTCCCGCTCCCATTGGCACCAACCAAGCAGATTTTGTCTTGATAGTGTAGGTTTAGATTGATGTCTTGTGCTAAGATTTTATCCTCGACAAAGGACGAATCTGGTTGAGTATATTTAGAGAAAGAATAACCTATCATCAAGTCTTTTAGTCTGAATATGTCATTTCCACTTCGCTGTAAAGATTCTATGTTTATCTTTAAGTCTTTTGCTTTTGCACAGAGCTCTATTTTTTCCATTTTGTTGAGCATTTTTAATCTTGATTTTGCTCGGCTTGTAGTAGAATCCCGCACTATATTTTTTTTGATAAAATCTTCTGTTTTCTTGATCAGCTTTTGCTGCAAGCTATACTGTTTTTTGAGTAGGGCATCTTTTTCGATAGCTTGCTGCTCATATGATGAATAGTTTCCCTTGTACGTATCTATCTGTTTATTATTTAAATCATAAATTTTATTTGTGACTTGGTCTAGTAGATACCTGTCATGTGAGACTATTAAATAGCCACAATCCAAACTTTTTAGATATTTAATAAACCAATCGACTGTCAATAAGTCCAGATGATTTGTTGGCTCATCAAAGAGTATAAAATTGTATTTATTTAATAATATACTTATGAGTCTGATCCTAGTTTTTTCACCTCCACTAAAATCATCAACAACGCGACGGTAATCTTTTTCATAAAACCCAAAAGTCATCAATAAAGTTTTTATATCATTTTCGTAATTAAAGCCATCCAACAAGTCAAATTCTGTTTGGAGTTCATCATATTTTCGAGTGAGCATTTCATTCGTATCAGACAGTAGCCCCATCTGACTACTCAAAGATTCCATTTCTCTTTTTAATTCTACCAATTCTTGTCTCGACTGATACAGCCATTCCCAAAGAGTTTCTTTTGACGAAAAACTAAAATCTTGTGCAAAATATCCTATTTTGTACCCTTTTGCTATATAAACATCGCCTCTCAAGGGTTTTATCTGCCCTGACATTATTTTGAATAAAGTACTTTTTCCTGTACCGTTTTTCCCCACCAAACCTGCTTTTGTATTTTTATCCAACGTCATGTTGATGTCTTCAAACAGGAGTTTATTCCCGAAATCATGTGATACTTTGATTAAATTGATGATGCTCATAAATAGTGAAGTAAAGGTATAAACATAAAATATTACATGACTATGGCTGGCTATGTCCGAATAGTATGAAAATCAAACCATCCACCTTTTCAATAGCCTAAAATTCACAATACCTCCACATAAAATACCCAAAAAAGAACATACCCCTATTATGATGCTTCCTAGCCCAAAAGTTTTGTTTACCCAAAGTCCTAACAAAACAAAGATCAGGATAGATGCGACCATCACCAGTCCTAGCTGTCCTAAAAGACTTATTGCTCTTAATATTTCGTTGTCTTTTTTCCAATCGGGTTTATTTTTGAGGTTAGGTATTTTTTGATTCATTTCTGTGATCAGCTTTTGGCTCAATATTCTTTATATTTTCTCCCATTTTAGTAGTTCCATTGAATAATGCACCCGGATGTACGTGGAGTTTTGCAGTAAAAACATCGCCTGTAATTATTGCAGATTTTTCTAGCTCTAAGGATTTTAAAGCCGTAATGTTGCCTTTTACTTTGCCAGCAACAAATATTTCACTAGCTTTGATATTGCCTTCCAAAACAGCTGTTTCTGTGATACTGGCTACGTTGTCAGATTCAACGTTTCCTTGTATATGCCCGTCTATTCTGATACTTTCTTTGGTCGCAACATCACCGATGATCTTACATGTTTTACCAATCAGTGTATTGATGTTTACGACACGGTTTTTTTCTGGGAACATAAATTCCTCCTAATTTTTTTATTAATTTTGAAACTTTGAAATATCCATAATTTCATCTGGATCGAGCGGATCGTTGTTGTGGAAAATTTGAAAATGCAGATGTGGATTTGTACTATTTCCAGTGTTACCGACAGAACCTATCACTTGTCCTTTTTCTATAAAATCGTTTACAGAAACAAAAAACTGGAATAGATGCGCGTATAAAGTTTTGTACGAATTTAGGTGGTCTATCATCAGCACATTTCCCAAATATCTATCTTCATAACAAACTATGACTATACCAGTAGCCGCAGCATAAACATTGTTTCCATGTGAGGTAGAAAAATCGATGGCATTGTGTGAGATGGAAAAATTTTGACTGATAGCAAAATTGTTTCGTAGAGGTAAAAAATCAGGAATAAACCAATTCAAATGAGATATTCCTTCTAATCTATCAGAATATATGGAAATAGCTATCTCGCTGGCTTTGAGTGATGCGTGGTTTATTGTCAATTCTTGGACATCATCAAGCAGCTCTCCGACTTTGTTGTGTAAAATATTGATTATATTTTGAGAGTTTGTCAATAGCTCTCTCAACTCTTTTTTTTCTTTTATAGACGTGAGCAATTTATAGCTCAGGATGGTACATGCAAAGAGCAAAATAAAGCTCAGTGCCAAAGTATAAGTTTTACTTTTCGACATCATTTGATTCTGAAAGCTGGGGCAAACTTTTCGACTCGCTGATATGGTGTACTATTTTTTCTAGAATGTCTTTGCTGTTAAATTTTATCAAAATATCCCCTGCTGCATTTTTTCTTTCGGTGATTTTTACTTGTAGACCTAGTGCATTTGATAAACATACTTCCATATTTTTTAGGAAGGCTTTTGTATAAATCTTTTTTACATTTGCTGATTTTGGCTTGTTTGTGTGGATATTGAAATATCTAGCCTCATCTTCTGCTTTTCTCACGGTATACTGTTTTTCAATTATCTCTTCTGCATACTTTTCTTGTAAGTCTTCATTTACTGTCAAGATTGCTCTAGCATGTCCCGGAGTCAAGATCCTGCTTTCTATCATTGTTTGTATTTTAGGGGACAGTTTGAGTAATCTGAGAGAGTTTGAAATAGTTGTTCTGTCCTTGTTCATGATTTTAGCTATATTTTGGTGATTTAGGTCAAAATCATCTATCAGCTGTTGATAGGCATGCGCTTCTTCAATAGGCGAGAGGTCTTCTCTTTGCACATTTTCGACTATCGCTAATATTAGTTTTTCTTTTTCTGAAACTTCTTTTATATAAACAGGAATATCTTTTTTATTGAGTAACCTATAGGCTTGGAGTCTTCTTTCGCCAGCAATCAGCTCAAAATCAGTATCTGAGTGTTTGCACACTACTATAGGCTGAATCAAGCCGTTTTCTTTAATAGATTCAGACAATTCCATTAATTTTTCAGGATCAAATTTTTTTCTAGGTTGAAATTTGTTTGGTTTTATATATTCTATTTTTATCGTAGATACTGTTTCTGAACCTACTGTCTCAATGTCTTGAATTAAGGATTCTAGTCCTCGTCCTAATCTTCTCATCTTTTCATCACTTCCACAGCTAGTTGTAAATAGTTTTGTGCTCCAACAGATTTTATATCATAGTGCAATATTGATCTACCATGGCTAGGAGCCTCTGATAGTTTCACATTTCGTACGATGACGGTTTCAAATACTTTGCTTTTGAAATAGTTTTTTACTTCCAATGCTACTTGGTTTGACAAATTCAAATTTTTTGCAAACATGGTCAATAGTACGCCTAATATATTTAGGTTTGGGTTCAAATTTTTTTGTATCATACGTATCGTATTGAGCAGTTGGCTCACGCCCTCTAAAGCATAAAATTCACATTGAATAGGTATGATGATATCAGAGCATGCTGTCAGAGCATTCACCGTGAGTAGACCTAGAGAAGGCGGACAATCTATCAAAATATACTCGTAATCATCTGTTATAATAGAAAGTGCTTCTTTGAGCTTGTGCTCACGAGCAAACTCTTTTACTAAATCAATTTCAGCTCCCGTCAGATCTATGTCACTGCCTATCATATCTAGATTTTCTATATCCGTTTTTATAATGGCATTTTCTGTTTGATCTTTGTCTATTATGATATCGTACGAGTTGTATTCTAATTTTTTCTTTTTTATACCTAGACCTGATGTTGCATTTCCCTGCGGATCCAAATCCACGAGCAATACCTTTTTCTCATAAATACTCAGAGCCACGGCTAGATTTACGGCTGTGGTAGTTTTACCTACCCCACCTTTTTGGTTTACTATAGTTATTATTCTACCCATAATTTATCTCTATTATTTTTCTTTCACCTAATACTTTTATATCCAAAGTGTGAATCGATACTTTGTCAAAAAAATTAATATCGCTCAAGTCTTTTGCTTTGTATAAAAAAAGCTTGCCCGGTTTTTTTATTATTCGACTTATTGCTTTTTGTAGTACCTCTGTGATTTTTACAGACCGACATACTATGATATCAAAAAAATCTTTATATATTGATAGATCATTGGATTCTATACGATCTAAGAGAAAAGATACCTTTTGGACACAAAGCTCGGATACCATCTTTTTTAAAATGTCCATTTTCTTTTTGGTACTATCCAATAAAAACATATTACTCTCATTTGCAAGGATTTTTATGGGGACTCCCGGGAGCCCTCCACCTGTGCCAAAATCCAGAATATTTTTGTGCTGAAAATCACGATAAACTTCAAATATACTCACAGAATCTATAAAATGCTTTGACCATATCTCATCTGCTACCATCTTTCTGGAAAAGAGGTTTATGATCTTGTTTGCATTTTGTAATTGATTAAAATACAGATCAAATGCAGTCTCCACTTCGAGAGAATAAAGATCCAGTTTAATTAAATAATCGATAAAAAAGGATTTCATAGTTTCCATATTGCCAACAAATTTCAAAGCACTGTGATTGTCAACTCTTTTTTCACAATTACCAGAAAAAACATATACGAGACTGAAGTCGTGTGGCGTTTAGTCGAAACGGGACATCAACGACAAGATGCGTACCCCCCCCTTGTGCTTTTCTCGCTTCTATCCCGCTTATTTTAGGGATCGGTACAGGAGCCGTACAGGGAAGGTATCAGAAAACCAGATTGGGTGCGGTTTTTTCGATTGGAAATTGGGTGCAAACCCGTAGGAGTCCCCTCCGAAAAGTCATCTCGTAGAGATGATAGCTCTATAGAAATGTGTTCCCTACAGAACTAGGAACGAAAAATTGCGTTCCCTACAGAACTACATTTTTAAAAAAATGCTTGACCAAAAAGGGCATTTTAAAAAGCATGCAAATATTAGATAAACGGAGGATAAAATGGCAGTTGTAATCGATTATGAAAAATGCTGTGGTTGTGGACCCTGCATAGAAGCCTGTCCAGTAAATGCATTGAGCATGGATGGAGACAAAGTAAAAGTAGATGAAGGTGCATGCATTGATTGCGGTGTTTGTGTAGGCTCATGCCCTACAGAAGCTCTTTCTTTGTAAAAAGATTATTTTAAAAAAGGTAAAAGAGGCAGGTTTTTTTATCTGCCTTTTTTACTATTTAGAGAGGTTTTCTTGCTATTATATGGATATTTATAAAAAAATGAACAATAGAGAGTATTCTTTGAGAGGCGTATTATGACTGATTTTTTATTTAGAGGTATTACAAAAGACAAAAACATTCGTTTTTTTGTGGTCAATGCGATAAATACTGTGCAGACTGCTATTGATATGCATTATTTATCTATAACAAACAGTGTCGTTTTGGGTAGGCTGTTAATCAGTGGTCTTTTGATGAGTGCAAATCTTAAGAGCCCTGACGATTTATTGACCTTGCGAATAGATGGTGATGGTCCTATAGGCTCTGTAATAGTGACTGCCACAGGCTCAAATAACATAAAAGGTTATGTCCAGCATCCTCAAATCGAATTACAAAAAAACAACAAAGGATTTGCTGTTTCTGAGGCAATAGGTAACGGGGTATTGTCAGTTATCAGGTCTATAAAAGGCTCTTCTCCATATAGTAGTCAGATAAAATTAGTCTCTGGCGAAATAGGAGAAGATATAGCTCATTATTATCAACAAAGCGAACAAATTGATACGATGATCAATTTAGGCATCTTGATAGACAAAGACGCTGTGTTAAAACAGGCTGCCGGAATTCTCGTCCAATGCCTTCCGAATGCTCCTATGGAACTTTTGGAGAAATTAAACGAAAATGTTAAAAGATTTCCAAACCTTTCAGATTTTTTAGATATGGGATACAGTTTAAGAGAGATTTTAAGCAATCATCTTTTTAAAAACATACCCATTGAGATCATGGATCAAAAACCCGTATCTTATCACTGCCATTGTGACAGGGATAGATTTTTCACTGGGATAAAACTACTAGGCAAAACAGAAATACAGAGCATGATAGATGAAAACAAAACTGTTTCAGCGGAATGTCATTTTTGTGACAAAAAATATATGTTTACTATAGATGAACTAAAAGGAATACTTAACGGAGGATAAAGATGAACAAAGTCGCCATTGTTTCAGCGAAAAGAACACCAATAGGTAGTTTTGGAGGTGTGTTTAAAGACTTTTCTGCAGTTGATTTAGGAGTATCTGTCTTAAAAGATATGATCAATGAAATAAAAATAACTCCAGAAATAATAGATGAGGTGATCATCGGAAACGTGCTAGGTGCTGGTTTAGGGCAAAATGTAGCTAGACAAGTAGCCATAAAAAGTGGAATACCTGTTGAAAGCCCTGCATTTACTATAAACAAAGTATGTGGCTCAGGCATGAAAGCGATAGAACTAGCTGCACATATGATAATGCTCGGGGAATCAGACGTAGTGGCAGCAGGTGGTGTGGAGAACATGTCCCAAGTTCCGTATCTCATCAAAGATGCTCGTTGGGGTGCGAGGATGGATCATAAAGCTCTAGTAGATATGATGATATCAGACGGACTCACCGATATTTTCCATGATTATCATATGGGAAATACTGCCGAAAACCTCGCTACAGAATGGAATATCAGCAAATCAGAACAGGACGAATATGCCGTGCAAAGTCAGAACAAGGCTGAAAAAGCTATTGCCAGTGGAAGGTTTTATGATGAGATAACAAAGGTACATGTTCCTTCAAAAAGAGGTGAATATTCCATCGTAGATACTGATGAATACCCTCGAAAAGGGGTGACTATTGAAAGCATTGCAAAACTAAAACCAGCTTTTAAAAAAGATGGCACGGTGAGTGCAGCAAATTCATCTGGGATAAATGATGGAGCTGCATTATTGATCCTGATGAATGAAAAAAAAGCTATAGAATTAGGGCTCAAACCGTTAGCCTATATTGTCGGCTTTGCTACGGGAGGAGTTGAACCTGCTTTTATGGGATATGGACCTGTGCCTGCTATAAAAAAATTGCTTCAAAAGATTGACTGGAAAATAAATGATATAGAGCTAGCAGAACTAAATGAAGCTTTCGCTGTGCAATCATTAGCTGTTTTAAAAGGATTAGAAAAAGAAATCGGAAAATTGAACCCAGAAATAGTCAATGTAAATGGCGGTGCTATATCATTGGGGCATCCTATCGGGGCTAGTGGGGCGAGGATAATCGTAACATTGATACATGAAATGAAAAAAAGAGGAGTAAAAAAAGGGCTAGCAGGTCTATGTATAGGCGGGGGCATGGGTATTGCATGCTGCTTAGAAAACAACGATGCAGAATAACCCCCCGATTGGTGCCAGTTTACCGATTTTGGGCGAGGGTGCTGATTTGTCGTAGCCCCTCCGAGCTCCGCTACGGGATGGACTCCGAAAACTCTATTTGATGCAGGGGAGTCAATTTTATGTCCCGTAACATATTATGTATCAAGGATATATAAGGAACGAATAAATGACAGCAGTCCGAAAAGTCTATATTTATAAAAATCATACCTTACACATACCTTCGGGATGTGTATGGAATGTTCATGATTAATTAAAACCGACTTTTCGGACTGCTGTCATAAGTGCGTTCCCTACAGAAAACGGGATTACTCACAAAAAAAGGGGGAGCAAAATGCTCCCCCAAATCTTTTGTCTACCGATTTTAATAGGTAGCAGATTAATTTTATTTCATGAGTACCATTCTTCTAGTGGCAGTGGTTCCTTCAGATTTCATTTGATAGAAATAAACTCCAGAACCTACTTCTCTACCATTATCATCATGTCCATTCCAGATAGCTTTGTGATCACCGATACCGTAAACATCGTTTACTAGAGTGCGAACTTTTTGTCCTCTGATGTTGTATATATCTATGCTCACATGACCTTCATTACCAATTGAGAAATTGATAGCTGTTTCTGGGTTGAAAGGATTTGGATAGTTTCCATGAAGCTGTGTTCTAGCTACTATCGGCTCATCATTTGCATCTGTATGGTCACCTAGACGAATAGAGTCTATTTTGAAGGTACCTTGTCCTGTGCCTGCTTCGTGAAGATGTCTAAATGCTATCAATATGGTTTTTCCAGCATAAGCACTGAGATCATGAACTCTGAGATCCCAATCACTCTGACTAAGAGTTTCTTTGTGTATCAACGCAGTGAAATCGGCTACAGCAGGACTAGCTTCTGATACTCGCACTTCATATTGTTCCGCATAATTTGCGACATCATGTCCTGAGACATAATAGCGTATTCCAAATTTTTGTTCTCCTGAAAGGCTTGGAACTATTATTCTCGGAGTAACTAGCCAGTTATCTGGTGTAATAGGTCCTGCAGGGAGGCGTGAGATACTAGCCGCTGCACCAGGTCCTTGGTGAGGTATTTGCGTAGTACGTATCCAGCTTCTGCCATCACCATCTTCATCATAATTAAACCAGCCACGAGGTGGGAATGTGGTAGCATCAAACTCTTCATAATGGAAAAATTCATCTATGAATACTCTAGGAGCAACATTATAATTTAAAGTGACTCTTTCTGATTCTCCAACACCCTGATAATAAGCGGAGACTTCAAATCTTCTCATTCCACCATCTATAATGTCAGGGATGTATATTGACAGATCAGTAGTTCCCGAAGGAGTGACTGGGGCATCATTGTGATAAACATTGTAATGCATGAAATTACGTGTTTGCATTCCTCTCAAAGTTCCTTCTGCAGAGGTGTTTTCAGCAGCCATTTTTGTATAGTCGACTCTGCTGATAGCATCTATTTTGTCTCTTATTTCTGGTGGTATATTACCATCTGAGCTACTTCCAAGCCTTACTATGTGTCCTGATGGAGACATTGCCCATCCACCTATCATGGAGTTGCCCAGTATGTTTTCCAGATTTGTTACTAAATTTACTTCTTCGTATGTGTTGTTCATGAATAGCAGGTTTCCATATCCTGCTACAGCGTTTGGATCTGTACCAAAACAGATAGCATGTGAGCTTGGTGGAGCTGTCGCCATGATTCTGATGCGGAGCTCTTGTCCTGATGGGATATCTATGTACGAAGTCAAACCTGTCATTATATTTGTGCTGACTGTTTCACTATCTGTAACACCCCAGAATTGTTCGTGCGCTAGGGTTCCGTGATCAGTCTTGCTAGTTCCGCCTGTAAATACAGCTATGGTATATGCAGTACCTGTAGAATTGAGATTACCACCCCACCAGTCGACACCTACGAGCTTCCATCCTGCACCGATACCAAATGCCTGAAGGTGCTGAGGTGAAAATCTCTGAGCATTTCCGACAGTATATGGGTTTGCTCCGCCCATTCCTACTCCCGAATAGTTTGCTTCAGGCCATGGGTGATAAAAGTCCGTAGCACCTGGAGGTATAGGCAAGAAATATTCTGGTTCTTCCCATGTCAATGTGACATTTGAGTCTTCCTGAGTAGCTTCTAGGTTTTTGGGAGCAAACGGGAATATAGTTTCTCCCTCTGGTTTTCCATCTACAGGACCAGCCTTTGCGGATTCATTACTAGGAGAAACATATAATGCAGAGACACTGTACTGGTATGTGAGACCATTGACGAGCATGTTTTCTGTATATGTCGTCTGGCTCGCAGATATAGTAGCGATAGCATTTTCTTTTTTGTAGATTCTGTATTGAGCAGGTGATCCTTCTATTGGAGGATCCCAGTTTAGAGTAACAGAGTTGTTGCCTCCTGTGGCTGTGAGATTTCTCGGAGGATGAGCAGTAACCTCAGAAAATCCTTTAACCAATACATCATCTATCCTGACGAGATGCATATCTACAGAGTTAAAGTGTCTAAAGGCAATGTGTATCGTTTGATTATCATAGTCTGAGAGGTCAATAATTCTTTCAGACCATGCTGCAGTAGAACCATTTAACGTTTCATCATGAATAACTTGGAAGTTTGGTATAGTAGGCGTACTAGTAGAAACCAAGACCTGATATCTGTCTGTAGGAAAGTCTGGGCTAGGTGTGCCTACAAAGAAAAATAGACTATTGTCAACGTCTGGCGAAGATGGAGGTATCGCTATCGCAGGGGTTATCAGATAGTTGTCAGGTGTCAAAGGTAACCAGTCACCACCAGAGTTGTATGATGATTCAGAAGCGGCACTACCCGGAGAATTGTTGTGATTTGTCGATGTCCATCTGACCCAGTTTCTACCATCTCCATCTGCGTCGATCATAGTCCATCCGGCAGGAGGGAATGTAGTAGCATCAAAGTTTTCTCTGAATATTACAGATTCGAGCACTTGTACTTCTACAGAAGCAGGCACAGATTCACCAGTAGTGTACACAGCAGATACATGATACATATAGCCGCCCTCGGGTACATTTGTATTTGAGAAGCTAGTATCAGTGATAGGAGTAGGTGTCAAAAGAGTAGTATTTCTACGGACATTGTAGCCTTGTAGTGAGCGAGTACCTACAGATGAGGTCTCGTCATCATATCCTATTGCGACCATTCCTGTAGCTCCTTGAACAAAGCCCTTTATCATCCACATGTTAAATAGAGATCCACCAGATGCCTCTACCAATGTTTGCCAAGTACCACCCCAGCTCATAGCATTTCCATATCCATAGAGAGGACCATTTACAGAAGTGCCATCAGCAGCACCGGGGTGTCCAGTGGAGGTGCTGTAGTGGACACCTATCCACATTTCACCAGAAGTTGGTATAGTGACAGGGCTAGTTAAAGAAATTTCATTCCAAGTGGTGTTTCCCACGCCTCCCTGAGAAAGAGAGCTGAGAGGAACTTCCTGATCCACCACCATAGTACCAGGTGTCAGCACTATAGGTGTGCCAGTAGAGCCGCTACCGCCGGTATAGACTCGGACATGTGCAGAGAGCAATGTAACGCTGTTACCGGTCATAAAAGCCACAGTAGCTAGGGATCCACCCTGCACTCCGAGGCTCGCAAGCTGGGCTTCAGAAAATCTGTGAACCAGTGTCATTTCAGCAGCTGCAGCAACACCGATATTGCTAGCAGCAGCTGTAGCTGTAACATGGCTAATCCATTGTGAAGCTCCGGGAGCATCCCAAGTGAGATTAACTGTAGATCCATCTACACCTGCCTGTAGGTTTACAGGAGGGAGAAGGTTAGGATCAGGAGGGTCTCCACCACCACCTAATATCTCAATGTCATCGATGACGAGATAGTTGTTGTCATTACAATCGTGGTGTCTAAAAGCCAGCCAGATATTTTGCCCTTTATAGGCTGTCAGAGAAACTGTTTTTTCTTCGTAAGCAGCAGCAGTGGGTGCTATTGTTTCGTTAAAGACTACTGTCGTGAAATTTGAGACTTGGTTACCTGCAGTTGATACATAAATAGTGTATTGTTCTGAGCTCCATTCTGGGTTTCCATTTGACCTTCTCCAGAATTTCAACTGAACTTCACCGTCTGCGTTTGGGATAGTGATTTGTGGAGTAATGAGGTAGTTGTTTGGATTGGAAGGACTACCATTCCATGAGAAACTGCCTGCTGCACCCAGACCAGTCTTTATTAGATCTTCTACGGGTGGGTTAAATGACTCAGCAGTCATTCTCCTCCATGCACTCAGATCGTTTGCATTTTGCATCGTCCAACCAGTCGGTGGAAATGTAGCACTTTCGAACCCTTCAAAAAAGATTGAATTGTTTCTAGTACCGTCCAAACTTTCCATAAACTGGGAAGTTTCTCGAATCGTCTCGCTTTCATTGTTTTCTACAAAGAAAGCCTTTTCTTGAGCGGATAATACACCTATTATCAAGCTCATCATCAAAATTACCACTAGTAATTTTTTCATGATCATCTCCTTAATTATTTATTTTAGGTTTTTCTCTCTTTTTTAAAACCTCACAATATTTGTACACAAAATTTTACACAAGAGAATCTGTCAAGAAGAATTTTTCATTAAATAGATTTTTTTTTCGAGACGGTTCACTTGTTCTTTTTTATATATCAGCTTTTAGCATACAAGCCCCTCGTCTGGTTTCAAAAAACCAGAACTAACATTAATGAGAGTTGTTTTACCTGAGCCATTTCCTCCTTGTGTTAAAAGGATCACATCCCAAACAATTCTTCTACAGGGACATCACTTAATAAAGCGTCGAGCATGAATTTTGCAGATTCGTTTAAATCACCCTCTGGAAATTTCTCGATCAATTCCTGAAATGCCTGAATAGCTATTGAGTTGTCTTTCAAATTTTCTGATGCGACAAAACCTTTCATAAATAAAGCTCTATAGGCATAATCTGTGCCTTCAAAATCTTTTATAATTTGATCATAAAAGTAGATGATTTCATTTATTTGACCCATTCTTTGAAGCATTTCTGCATGCTCAAACAATTCTTCAGGGGTAATGTCATGAACAATTCTATCAAAGTGAGCTTTTACCGAATACAATTCTTTTAGCTCTTCTTGTAACTCTTGAAAGAGAACTTCAGCTTTTTGTCGGTGTATGATGCTCATAAGACTATTTTCTACTTCATGTAAATCACGAACTCTAGGTGGGGTCTCATTTACGACAAAAAAGAAGACAACTTCATTGTTTACATTTCTAAAAATGTCACTGAGCTGTCCTATTTTGGTATCAAAAACTTTTTGATTGTAGGCTTGGTCCTCACCCAGATGGGGTATCAAATTGTTTCTATAGATGTATTCTAGTAGTCCGCCATTTTGTAAATTGAGAGAATTTTTTTGGACATAGTCGATGATCCTATCGTTTTGTTTTCTCCGTAACATTTTAGCTATTTCGCTGCGATGTTTTCTAGCTGCTCTTTCGTCTGTAGATATAAACTGTCTGACACTTCTGCTTGCTGGAGTAGTATATCTTTCAGTATTGTTTTCATAAAAATCGAGAAGCTCTTCTCTGGAAACTTCTACTTTGTTTCTTATTTCAGTGTTATTAAAATAGCTTAAAATGACGCGAAGCCTAGTTTCTTGCATTTTTGGGTTATCTTTGTGTAGCTCAAAGATATTTGCTTCAGCTGATGCAACATTTAAAATTCTTCTGTCTATTTCGGTCTTAATGAGCATTTCTTGTACACTAGGCTTAGTCGTATCTAGCTGCAATTCTCTAGCATCAGAGTTTCTAATAATGCCTTCTATTTCTCCAAAAGTAATGTTAATTTCTGGGCGAGAACTTTGAACGATAAAAGAGTTTCTAAACTCTGCTGGGACGTTCATTACATTTATGCTTCCGAGCAAGTCACTTAAGAAGACGACGTTGTACTTGTTTGTCAAAAGAGCGATATGGGACATGTATAACTCATGCTCGCTTAGCCCTCGTAGCCTTGTCTCTATTTCACCTCTCACTTCAGAAAAAGCTCTGACAGTGGCAGGTTCAAAATCAATTTTCTTAAAAAAATGTATTCCCGTAGGTGTTTCAAAAGGACCATGAACGGTATCCATATCTAAACTAGCTTCTGCGATATGAACATCGAGGTCTGCATCTTGCCCTATGCCTGCAATCGTACCATTCAGACGAATATTTCGAATCATTCCTTTTTGTCCTTTGGAAACAGGATTTGTAGAGTGCTCTTCAATGATGTCTAGGAAATCTCGGTCACTATTTAGGGCAGCTGTTACATTTGCTAACCCATCAGAGTTTGTTTGTAAATGCTGTATTGTGACTCTGGGTAAAACGGTGTAAGTCGAGATGTTCTCGTTGTAATACTTTTCTACAGAATTTGGGTCAAATCTCAGCTCTCTACTTAACAAATCATTAAAATAAATTTCATTTGCTATGGGCTGAGAACTGATAAAAATGGCTCTTTGTACATCAGCGAGTTCCTCTATGCCGAGTTCCATGGCTCTTTTGTAAAAGATACCTTCTGTGATCATCATCTCTAAAACCTGTTTTTGTCCACTCATAGTCCTGAAACGAGGACTTTGCATGGCAGGCAAAGAGTTTATTTTCTGGCGGAGCTCTTGTGTGGTAATAAAAGAATCTCCGATTTCTACGAGAATAGTCTCTCCTGCGGCTACTTTTGTGGTCAACAACTGTGCTGAAAGTCCTACCACAAAAAATAAAACGATGAAAACTAATAAAATAAGTCTAAAAAAGAATTCTTTAGTCATTCATCCTCCTTAAATATTTTCTTATGACATTATTATTTTTTCGACAAATTTGTCAAGCAAAAGTTTCAAATAGGCAAATATAAATAGTCGATTATTTTACATTGACTTCCAAAATTTATAAAAATCTTTTTCTACATTCTCTAAAGATACGAGAGGGTAAAATCTAGTTTTTTTGCTTGAAACAAACATAAACCCAAGCTGCAGATTTCTATAAGAAACCTTATCAAACGGACAATCAAGAGATATCCCTTTATTTCGTTTTGTGGGTGAGCTACGAACTTCGAGAATGGCTTCTCGCATGCGTGCTGGATGGACATTTGGGATTCTTAGAGGAAAAAAAGGATTTAATTCGTATTGTGTCAAAAATTCGTTTATATCAAAGTTTACTTGAGTATACAGAATCACGGGTGAACTTACAAAAGACTCTGGGTCAATACTAAAAAATCCATAATCTATGAAATTGTGTCTAGACATTACCACCATTTTGGTTGGATTGATGTCGAGATATATATTCATTTCGTCAGTGTTATTCTGTAGATCTGCTACACTCGTTTTCAGAGAATCACTACAAAGAACACCTGGTTTGAGCTCTACATAGTTTCCCAAAGCGTTGCAATAGTATAAACTACGCATATAATCAAAATCTAAATGCTCTAACGTGCGATAATTACAAATAAACTTTGTAGCTTTTGGTCTGCCGTCTTCGTGTGGTTTTAGTAATGAGTAAGCAGCGTCTATTTTGAAGTATTCGTGCCTAAAATCGGGATCAATTTCCACGAAAAGAAAATTATTTCCCAAAAAACTTGTAGAACCTTGGGCATAATGTTGCGCAAACTTTGCAGGCTCCAGCTGACTAGAAATCAAAGACTGATTTGGATATAATAGTAGATACAAATGCTGTGTATGCATAATTTTTTACCCCCAAAATGATTTTAACATTGGGGCGATAACTAGTGCAATTATCGCCATGAGTTTGATTAATGTATTTAGTGAAGGACCTGCTGTGTCTTTGAAAGGGTCACCGACTGTGTCCCCGACTACCGCTGCTTTGTGCATGTCTGTGTCTTTACCCACTTCACTGGCTTCAATTCTTTTTTTAGCATTATCCCATGCACCACCTGCATTTGCCATAAAGATAGCGAGCAAGACTCCACTCAGTGTAGCTCCTACTAAAAGCCCTACCAACATTTCAACACCACCAATAAAGCCTATAAGTATAGGACTAACGATAGCTATGACACCCGGAAATATCATTTTTTTTAATGCGGCTTGGGTCGAGATATCTACACAAGATCTATAATTTGGAGTGTCTGTATCTGTCAATATACCGGGACGTTCACGAAACTGCCTGCGAACTTCTTCTATCATTGCAGCTGCAGATACCCCTATCGCTTGCATGGATAGTGCGGAAAATAAAAAAGGTATCGTCCCACCTATGAATAGTCCCGTCATCACAAGAACATTTGTGATGCTGAGAACACCATCTTCTATGCCTACCGATTGAGCAAAAGCACTGATCAGTATTATCGCCGTCAAGGCAGCTGACCCTATAGCAAACCCTTTGCCCACAGCTGCTGTCGTATTCCCTACAGCATCAAGCTGGTCAGTGATTTTACGTACTTGTGACTTCATGGCTGACATGACAGCTAGTCCTCCAGCATTGTCTGCAATAGGTCCATAGGCATCTACAGAAAGCTGGATTCCTAATGTCAAAAGCATTCCGAGTGCGGCTACTCCTATGCCATAAAAACCTGCCATATAGTAGCTACCTATCAATGCTCCTGAAATAGTCAATATTGGGAAAAATGTCGAAAGCATCCCCACACCAATACCACTGATTATTGTCGTAGCAGGACCTGTAATACATGATTTTTCAATATCTTTCACAGGCTTTCCTTCTGTCCCTGTGTAGTACTCTGTGATTAACCCGATCAGCGTCCCAGCCACCAACCCTATCAAAACAGAAATACTGATTTCCATAGCTCCTTTACCTGCATCAAATGTATTTTCTCCCAAAACCATGTGGACTACTGGGTATATCAAAATCGCTGACAAAAAAGCTGCAACAAACGAACCTCGATTTAAAGCTTTCTGAGGAGAACACCCTTCCTTTGCTCGAACAAAACATGTTCCTACGATGGACGACAATATTCCGATGCCTGCTAGTAATATCGGTAGCAAAGCCAAAGACAGCCTCACTTCATCAGCTACTGCCATATTTGCACCCAATAAGACACATCCGATAATCACACCTACATATGACTCAAAAAGGTCGGCACCCATTCCTGCGACATCGCCTACGTTGTCTCCGACATTGTCTGCTATTACTGCAGGATTGCGTGGGTCATCTTCTGGAATACCAACCTCGACTTTACCTACGAGATCAGCACCCACGTCGGCAGCTTTGGTAAATATTCCCCCTCCTACTCTGGCAAACAATGCAATGCTAGAGGCTCCTAAACCAAAACCTGTCAAAAGCGGAAAAATGATTTCATTTAATGCTGTAAAATCTTTACCGAATTTTATCGCGAAAATGCCTAGTAGCAGACAAATGCCTAGCAGTGCTAAACCTACGACCATCATACCCATGACAGCTCCTCCTGTAAATGCTACTTTTAATGCAGGGTTTAGCCCTTTTAATGCTGCCCAGGCTGTGCGACAATTTGCTTTAGTAGCAGTCTGCATACCAAAATATCCTGTCAAAGCAGATGTAGTGGCCCCTAGTAAAAATGAAACAGATTGTAGCCTTAGTGTACCCGTGTTGCAAGCTGCCAAAAACAATGTGACAATAAGGGTAAAAGGGATCAAAACAATGTATTCTCTTTTTAAAAAAGCCTGTGCACCGTCACTGATATAGCCCGAAATTCTCTTTAGGTTATCATTTTCTACCGGTAATTTTCGTATCCATAAGTTGTTTAGTAGAGCATAAACAATAGCGAAAAGACTGCACACTATAGAGACATGTATTACACTGTCAAATAACGTCATTTATACCTCCATATTTTTTTCTCAAAAAACAAAAAAAAATATTGCGGATATATTGTCAAGCGTTTTCTTAAACGAGGATTAGTATTATTTTAGCAAAATCATTTTTTTTGTACTTTCGTATCCATTGGATTGTAATCTATAAAAATACAAACCTGATCCGACCTTTACACCATTATCATCATTTCCGTACCATAATACAGAATGTTTTCCTGGATCAAAATTTGAGTTTAAAAGTGTTTTGATTTTTTGTCCCCTGAAATTGAATATATCGAGTACTACATGGCTTTGTTTTTGTAGCTCAAAATCGATGTTCGTGTTTGGGTTAAAGGGATTGGGATAGTTTTGAGACAGTCTGATTGAATTTGAGAGATCTGCAATATCTTTATCAGTGACATCTCCGGTGGTGATTTGTACAGTGTTTGATGGTTCAGAAACAGCATTTAGATAGTAATGTGCTATTATATGAAAGGTATAAGTGGTATTTGGTGAAATGGCATAGTCATTATATGTCGTTTTATTCGTAGTCATCGTATCTAGAAATTCGTCATCTCTGTAAATAGTATAGCCTAGTATTATCGTGTTTTCATGAATTGGTGTCTGCCATTCCAAAGCGATATGAGCCTCATTCTCATGGTGAAACACCGCTTCGAGATGTTTCGGAGGTCCGTATATAGGGTTTAATAAATCAATATGAAATTTATTTGAAGGAGCAGATTGTCCATGAACATATTCAGCGATGACGTGATATTCGTAAAAATCAGTCTCCAAATCTTGAAATTCTCCATCACTGTAAAAAGTATGAACTGGATATATCGGTTGAAGGTTTATTTTTATGTTATTTCGAAAGACGTTGTATCCCAAAATAGTAGTATTTTCATAAACGGGGGTATCCCAATTTAGGTACATATAAACATTAGGAGGCCATTCTCTCGAATCTATCCGGAGCTCGCCAGTCAAGTTTTGCGGTATTCCTAGTACCGCAGTTTTTTTTGGGATTAAAACCATAGCAAAAGAGCCTAACCCGATATTAAATCGATGGTAAAACTGGTGCTCATGGTCATAAATATTCAAGAAAGAATTTGGATAAAAGCTAGGTTCCAAAACATAGATATATTGCTCATCATAAAGTAATAAGTGCCCACCATTAAAAAGAGTGTTTCCAAAGCCGTTGATGATTTCGAAAGTGAGTGGGTCGTATGTAGCAAATCCCAAACCATAGCTACTTCCAATATAAACAAGTCCGTCAGCACCAAACTGGATGGTGGAAAAAAAAGACCATGGGAAATCAATAATATGTTCTATTTCATGGGATTGGCTATTTATAATGACGACTTTTGATATGTTTTCAGCATAATTTCCAGTACAGAGGACGTGAATATATCCTCTTTTATCGAAAATAAGCTCTTGAGGGTTTGTTTCTACGTCTATATTTTTGACTATAGAAAAGCTGTTTAAATCGACTACACATATTTTACCCTGACCATAAATAGGATAATTAAGCCCCGTAAGCGCGATATACAGTGCATCGTCAATTATTAGCATGCCTTGGGGACTAGTTCCCACATCGATATTTAAAATGTTTTTCGTATTGTTTAGGTCAACTTTGTAAAGTTTTCCAGTAACCATACCTGTGACATATGCAAAATCATTATGAATCAAGATGTGCCAAGGATTGCTAGAATTTTCGAGATAAATAAAGTCATGTTCGGTTTCATTTAGTCCTATGACTTGGATATTGTGATCACCCGAATTTACGACATATAACTTGTCTTTGTGAAAGGCGATATGATTTCCATAAAGTCCTATTTGAGCGAAATTGTTTGAAACAGACATTGTTTCGATATTGACATAGCTCAAAGTCTGGCTATTTGAATTTACGATATATAGCTCTTGTGCATTTGATAGACGTAAACTCAAAACTATAAAAAAGATTAATAGTGTTTTTTTCATTGTAATAGCTCCTTTTGGTTTTTTATAACCTAAAACTAATTTGCATTTCCCAGTGTCTACCCGGCTCTGGTAAATATGGATAATTTTCAAATCTTTTATCTAAAAGATTATAAACAAACAAACTCAGACTAGCATTTATATCACTCAGTCTGAAATCTATGCTTGACTTTGTACTCCAAGTCTCATATCCTTTTAGAGGAGGTATGAGCTGATCAGGCGTGGTCCATTGCTTTCCTTGTGCAAAAAAGATAATGTCTTGGGAAAAGGCAGCAATTCTAACATTTAGTTGTACATCCCAATGAAAAGAAGGTGTCCATACCAAATATTTGTCAATAGTCTTGTCTTTTGCGACAACTCTGTTGTAATTAAAACTCAAACCCTGCTTTTTGAACAGCACATATTTCCCAAAAATCTCCCAGCTATCTATTTCTGCTGATTGTAAATTGAGGGGCTTCCAGCCGAGTACAGAACGATTCCAGAAAATGAGGTTATCTACGCTATTCGTCCATTTTGCTACTCCCAAAGATGGGTTCGTTTCGAGAACACATTCAATTCTGTAACCGAGAGACCTTTCAGGTAATAGATCAGGATTCCCCTCTGTTTGAGAATCCCCTTTCCAATACAACTCAAAAAAAGAAGGTAACATATATGCATTACCCAGACTGCTCTTTATTTGAAAAGGAAAATATGTAAAAAAATAGTTATTAAATTCTGTTCTCCAACTATTATACTCTCTGAAATGGCTGCTTTTATCATATCGATAGCTACCTATTAGTTCATTTTTCCAGAGGTAGAAATCTTTTGAGATAGCTTTTGAAACAAATAGTGAAGAAGTTTGCGTTGAGTATCTTTGTCCATCGATTTTCATTTGATATTCTGGAGCGACAGGTGCAAATTTTAGATTGCTAATCATAAAAATTTCCTTTTTGTATTCTGCACCAAAATTTGTGACCAAATCAAAGCCTGAGACTAAAAATTCATTTTTGATGCCTGATTTTAGTCCTTGTATTATTTGCGAATTTTCATTTTTTGCATGATAAAATGATAGAGGTGCTTTTGTATTGTCATAAGTCGATTTTGTATCAATTTGATAACCATGTGTTTCAAAAAACACAGGAAAAGAAAAAACCTTAAACTTTGTAAGAAATGACAGAACTTGATGTGTTGTATCACCTTCTTGGAAAGCTTTTAAATACACCATTTCTTGATTTATAGGACCGGGTAATTGATTGTGAAATTTTTGATAATAAAGACTATATTTTATGTCATAATTATCTATTTGATATTGTAAATCACTAGAAATATTCAAGACGCTTTTTTTGTTGAAGTTTCTTTGCTTTATTTGGTCTCTATATTTGTAATCAAAATCATTATTTGCGTTCAATACAGACACATTAAAAGAGAATCCGATGTTTTCTAGCCACAGTTTGAGTCCGACATTTTGTTTTATACTTCCAAAAGATCCTATACTGTTTGTGGAAGATATTTGATTTAGTCGACTATTTTTTTTCGTATGCAATATCAGCATACCGGCTATCCCCCCAGAACCAGTTTCTACAGAAACATTATTGTTCACGATTTCGATAGACTCTATTTCAGAAAATGGAATACTAGACAGGTCGACAGCTTGTCCAGAAGGATTCAATACTATGTTGTCTAACATGATGATTGTATGTCTGCTATGGTGTCCTCCTAGTGAAACGGTTTGCCTTTCGCCAGAGAGCTTTATGCCGCGAATATATATATTTTGCACATCATTTAGGACATCCTCTATCGATGAATAATGCCTATTTAAATTTTCAATATTCACCTTTCTGGTAGCGGTGCTCATTCTAAAAGGGGAGATTTGATATCCTGAACTCACTACAAACTCGTCTATTTGAATGGGAGCTTTTTGCATGATTACTGTGGGATTCTGTATGAGTGAGTCGATTGTTGCCTGAATAGATTGAAAACCAAGTCTAGAAAAGCTTACCGTGTGTTTTTGGAAACTATTCTCTATCGAACTGGTATTTGGAAAAAGATTGTCTAGGCTCACAATCCCTAAACTGTCTGCGAGAGTAGTGTAAAAATCACTTTGTACCACTACAAAGGGGACGTGTACTCCAGCAGAATCAACAATGTAAATATTTATAGCATAGATGACCTGTATCCAAAACAATAAAAAAACGAAATATACTTTTTTGGGTATTATCATATAATTATCCTTTTATTGGTTTGTAGACTATATTGTTTCTTTTTGTAAAAGGATTTTCGATCATATGGATATTCGTATTAAAAAGAAGACTCAAAACCTCTTCGGTAAAAACAGCATCTACTTTACCATTAGTAAAAATGTTCCCTTCTTTCATAAATATTAGTCTGTCTGCAAACTCAGTAGCTAGGTTTAGGTTGTGAGAAATCATGATAATAGTCTTTTTCTCCTCTCTATTAATTTTTTTGAGTAACCCTAAGATCTCAATTTGATAGTTTATATCGAGAGCAGCGAGGCTCTCGTCCATGAGAATGTATGTAGTGTCTTGTACTAAAGCTCTAGCTATCATGACTCTTTGCTTTTCTCCACCACTGAGCTGATTGAAATATCTTTCTTTAAAGCAATTTAGCCCTAATGTCCCAAGGCACTTATCTACTATAATATGATCATTTTCTTGATAGTGTCCCCAAAAACTGAGCCAGGGATAACGTGCCATCAAGACAAATTCATATACAGTATAATCAAACTGTATATTTAATTCTTGCGGAATAAAAGCTATCTGTTTAGCGAGCTCTTTTTCTGCAAAATCATTTATAGATTTTTTGTTGATACTGATATCTCCTTTTGTTGCTTTCAAGATACCAGTGATTGATTTTAATAGTGTAGATTTACCTGCACCATTAGGTCCTAGTATAAAAGTAAAATCACCTTTGTTTATCACAAGGTTGATTTGCTTGAGGACGATGTCGTCCCTGTAACAAACTTCAAGCTTTTGTATATTTATCATGTGAAACTCCTTTGTGTTTTTTGTATCATATCGCAAAAATCAGCATCCCCGCCCCCGATCGATATCATCTTTGTAGTAAAATGAAAAAACGTTTGACAAAAATAACCCTATACCATATTTGTCCTGATCGATTTGAGATGATGGAATGTCTCTGTTGGAGAATTGTTAAAGCTACATTGATATCTTTCAAATCAAAGTGTCACTGATGCTAGTAATATAGACGAAATAGGGGAGTAAATTATGCAAAGGGTATATTTAGACAATTGTTTGACCACAAAAACAGATTCACTAGTGCTAGATGCGATGATGCCTTTTTTTACAGAAAATCATTATCTTCCGAGCAATTTTGTGAGCACAGGCTCAAACAGTAAAAAGTTTATTAAAGAGTTTAAACAAATAATAGCTAAATCTTTAAATGCACACGAAACAGAGATTCATCTGACTTCAGGAGGGACAGCTGCAAACAACATCGGCATAAAGGGTTTTGTCATGGCAAATGCAGAAAAAGGAAATCATATTATATGTTCGGTCATTGATTATCCTGACATCCTGACAAATGCTGCTTTTTTTGAAGACAGCGGTTTTGACATCACTTATCTCGGGGCTGATATAAATGGTTTTGTTGACCTAGAAGAGCTTCAAAACTCAATCAGAAGTGATACCATTTTAGTGATGACGACACTGGCAAATCATGTACTAGGGACCATACAGCCCGTGAAAAGAATAAAGCAGATTATCGGCTCTGAAATAGCCTTGTTTGTAGATGCTGGTCATGCTTTTGGGCGTATGTTTATCGATGTGAAGGATATGGATGTAGATATGCTGACTTTTTCAGCACACAAAATACATGGACCTCAGGGTGCGGGTGCTCTTTTTGTCAAAAAAGGTGTAAAACTGGCTCAAACAAAGCATGGTGTCAGCAGGATTGATGATCTTGATACGGGAGCTATTTCTATGGCGGCTCTTGCAGGTATGGCAAAGGCAGTAGAATTACAGTTTAATGATTTACAGAAAAATATTGATTATATTACGAGATTGAGGGATCGTTTATTAAAAGGTATAGAAAATCAGCTTGGAAAAGTGCTTGTAAATGGGGCATGGGGTGAAAATAGAATTTGTCACAACTTGAACATTTCTATTGAAAACGTAGAGGGCGAAGCTATGATGCTGATGCTGGACATATCTGGCATTACTGTCGCTACCGGGAGTGCTTGCTCTTCACAAGGATTGCAGCCAAATTATATCATGATGGCTATAGGTAAAAATTTTGTTCAGTCACATGGTTCGATGAAGTTTACGCTGAGCAGACTGACTACAGAATCTGAGATAGATTATGTAACTGAAAAATTTGTCGAAGTGGTAAATAAGTTAAAAAAAATTAGCCCACTAGGGTAACATATTATAAAGGAGAATGAAATATGGATTATTCAGAAAAAGTGCTAGATCATTTTATGAATCCAAGAAACATAGGAAAACTTGAAAATGCAGATGTTGAAGCCACTGAAGGTAGCCCTGCATGTGGTGATCAGGTTACTTATTTTTTAAAAATAAATGAAGAAAACATGACGATAGAAGATATCAGATTTTTATCGTATGGTTGTGCTTCGAATATCGCTACAGCATCGATCACTTCTGAAATGGTAAAAGGAAAAAGTTTACAAGAAGCTAGGAATTTTACATGGAAGTCTGTAGTAGAATCGCTGGATGGCCTCCCAAACGTAAAGATTCACTGTTCGGTATTAGCAGTAGACGCACTGAAAAGTGCTATCAAAAAGTACGAAATAAACAAGGGATTGAGAGAGCCAGACACTTTCAATGAAAAAACAATTTATGAAGAACTGCGAAGCATCATACACCCAGGTGCAGGAGAGGATATAGTGACACTCAATATGGTGAGATCTGTTCAGGTAAACGAAGGTGTCGTGGTATTGAATCTCAATATTTCAGACAAAGACACTTTTAAGTGTGCTATAGTGGGAGAAATAAAGGAGCATCTAGGAAAATTTGCTGAAGTAAAAGAATTGAATGTAAGAGCATAGTTTTTGCATTTTTCTGTAGGGAACTCATTTATTCGTTCCGCTATCGTATTAAAACCCAATATGTTACGGGACGCAAAATGGCGTCCCGTACATTAAATAGGGCTTTTGTTTACAAAAAACACAACTATTTGTCTGTGTAAAGAACAATTATTTTTTTTTAATCAAAAGTATATATATAAACAGCGGACATCCAAAAAAAGATGTGATTATACCTACGGGTAACTCTAATACAGTGATATGCTGAGCTATAAAATCACAGAACAGTAAAAATATAGCTCCTCCTATTATCGAGTATAGGTATACTTTCTTTTGTTCTGCTCCGACCAGTATACGAACCATCTGAGGCACGATCAGACCGACAAAACCTATTATTCCAGCATACGAAACACTTATTCCTATGAGGACCGATGACAATATAAATATTTTCCTGCGAAGCTTTAGAACATTTATTCCCATGCTGGTAGCTACTTCATCTCCCGAAGTGAGTATGTTTAATTGATTTGACATGGTGTACATAAAACTAATCAAGCCTAGGGATACAAAAAAAGCTATCAAGAAATACACCCACTCTCTTTGGTCAAATACATTACCAGTATTACCCATCAAAACCTGCAATATTAGAACGGTATCTTTTAAGAACAGATACATTAATAACGATATTAAAGAAGACACAAACATTCCTGTGATGATACCAGAAAAGAGTAGTCTATTTGGACTGTTATTGTTTTTGAAATTTGCGACAACCCATACCAAAATCATCGTCCCCAGTGCTCCTGTAAAGCCAAATAAAGGCATCAATACTACAAATCCTGTCAGACCAGCAATGATACTGCCAAGTGCAGCTCCGGATGAAATACCTAGTATATAAGGTTCGGCAAGTGGGTTATTGAGCATGACTTGATAGACCGAGCCGACACTAGCTAGAGTCATTCCACACAGCGTAGTCAGCATGTATCTTGGAAATCTGATATGTATCATAATCTCAAAGGATTTGTAGTCAAAGAAAATGTAGATGATAGAAAGTACTAAAAACAAGGTCAAAAAAAGCAAAAGATGATGTCTATTTATACTGTTTTTAGCGTAACTATTGCGTCTTGTTTTATTCACCATATATTGTCCTCAGCAAATTCTTTAACCCCTCTACATTTCGAGGGGTAGCTCTCAGTATCAAATCAGGATCAATATCATCTATATCAAATATCATATTGTTTTGTACAGCATTTATATTTCCCCATCCTTTTCTGTTTTTCACATCACTCACAGAGGTTCCGGGATATGTCAAGATAATTACATCTGGATTGAGCCTGATGACATCCTCAGTATTTACCCTACTGTAATCTCTGGGCAAAATAGGAAATATGTTTTCTAGTCCAGAATATTCTAACAAGCTCCCTAAAAAAGAGCTATTGTCGGCACTCATGATGGGATTTCCATAAATTTCTATAAAAACTTTTAATTTGTTTTCTCTATTTTGTGCTTGTAGCAGAAAAGTATCAAACTGATTTCGTAGATAAAAAGAGAGTGAATCGGATAAAACTGTTTGCCCCGTTATAACACCTAATGAGTCTATCATCGCTAACAGATCATGGATGTTTTTAGGGTAAAACTGCTGAGTTTGTATGCCCATTTTGACGAGCTGAATTGCGATCTCATTTTGTTCCAGAGCAGTGGTAAACACTATTGTGGGTTTTAGGGAAATGATTTTTTCGAGGTGGTACTGTCCAAAATTGCCAACGGATGCAATGTTTTGTAACTCCGCAGGAAAGTCGCATTCTGCAGTGACACCTACTATTCTATTACTAGTATCGAGATATGCTAGGATTTCGGCTATTTCAGGTGATAAAACTATGTATCTATCTTCGTCATGTTTAGCTTGCTTTGAGCACGATAAAATCATCAGTACAATGAATATGTAACAAATCATTCTAGAAATAAAAAACATACACTTTGAATTTTGCATATCAACTCTCTCCTTAGTATCCCATATCCAAACACCAAAATAGGTGCACTCCATATAGAGGGATTTTAATAAAATATAGGCATCTAAATCCAAGAGCTACCGATTGTATTCCGAGAAGATAAAGACTACTAGCCTTTACACCCCTACTCCGTAGGCGTATTCGGATCACATTGGCAGGTTTCCTGACTCACGAGGCATCAATTTTTTTAGCCTTCCCATCCAAAATGACAGTGACTAAAAAAGCCTTTTTTTCGTTTACAGTGGCGGAGACCGCTCTCGATTTAAACGAGATTCCCTTTTACTCTTGCACCAACATGCTTGATATTAAAAATCATCACCATGAAAATCGCAAGGCTATTTTTGTCAAGAGAAAAATTTGCTTTGAAAAAAAAAGGTTTATGGAGCCATCCTGAAAACACAATTTATGCAATACAGGGAAGGTCTCAGAAGAGTGGACCGGGGGCGGGGTTACTTGAAATAAATGCCGTAGCAATTTCTTTTGCTAGTTTTCTAATCTTGCCGATATATGAAGCTCTCTCGGTCACACTGATCACACCTCTGGCATCTAAAAGATTAAAGGCATGAGAGCATTTCAACAAAAAATCATATGAAGGATAAATAATCCCTTTTGATAGCATTGCGATACATTGATACTCATTTATTTTAAACCTATCAAACAATTCTGTAGTATCCGACACTTCAAAATTGTATTTTGAAAACTCCTGTTCTTTGACAAAAAAGATATCACCATATGATGTTTCGGTGTTCCATTTTATTTTTCTAAAATTATCTACATTTTGGATATACATAGCTATTCTCTCTAGACCATAGGTCAGTTCTACACTGATAGGGAAAACTTCTATGCTTCCGACTTGTTGAAAATAAGTAAATTGCGAGATCTCCATACCATCTAGCCAAACTTCCCAGCCTAGTCCCCAAGCACCTAGTGTTGGAGATTCCCAATCATCTTCTACAAACCGAATATCGTGTTTTTCTATTTCTATACCTATTCTTTTGAGACTTTCTAGATATAGGTTTTGTATATTATCAGGAGAAGGCTTTATCAGGACTTGAAATTGATAATAGTGTTGCAGTCTATTTGGATTTTCGCCATATCTACCATCTTTTGGTCTACGGCAAGGTTGAGTATATGCTATTTTAACTGGTTCTGTGCCTAAAGCACCAAAAAATGTGTTTGGATGAAAAGTACCTGCACCCATTTCGATATCATATGGCTGCAAAATACAGCATCCATTTTCTGCCCAATATTTTTGTAACTCAAATATCATATCTTGAAAAATCATTAAATCTCCTTTGGCAAATGAAAAAAATATTTATGTACTATCTTATTAATACTATTCGACCTCTCGCAAAATCACCTACATCTGTTTGTATCAAGAAAAAATAGATCCCTGAGGACACAGCTCTGTGGTTGTTGTTTGTACCATCCCACGTAAAACCATTCAAATCGATCCTTTCATCTAATACTTTGATGAGCTGTCCAGAAACGTCAAATATGCGACATTGGTTGTTTCCTACGGGTAGGGCCTTGTCTACTACGCGGATATTTATACTGCTGTCGATATCAGGTCTAAAAGGATTTGGGTAGACAGCGATGTTACCTAACTCCTGCTCGGTTTTTGGGCTTTTACCTACTTCTGTTGTGAGCATGCCTTCTTTTGTTCCTATCAAAAGCAAGCCTGTAGATGATTGATATTCTAAAGCTGTAATATCATTTGTATGTAGAGGAGAATTGCTAGTAGTAAAATTTGTAAATCTATCTTCAAAAATGTTATACATAGTGATCCCTCTGTTGGAAGATCCTATCCAAACTCGTCCTATATCATCTATGGTCACAGCTGTGGGCACTGCCGCAGAATCAGCTCCAAAAATTCTTTCTTCACCTACAAAATACAGCTGAGGATCGCCCCATCTCATTCCATCAAATCTTTCTCTTTTATATGCAGAGGTGGCTCTATACCAACTTACCATATCGCCTTTCACTTCTGCCCATACCACACCATTAGAACATGCAAACCACACTTGGGTAAAATTTTGTCCAAGGGCAAAAGAATCCATAAAATATAAATAACCTGTCCTTAATGCACCAGACTGTGTAAAAACACCATTTGCATTAGGAATACTATTACTATTCCAGATGGATACTCCAGATGATTCTGTGCCTAAAAAGAGAAAGCCATCTATTTTGTGCATATTTGTATATCTATTTTTACTTTCATCAAGAAACGTGTGATAAAGAGAAGTATCATTGTTAAATATATTTACACCTCCCGTATTAACATTATCAGTAGCTGAAACTGCCCACATCCTATTGTCTATATTTACGAGAGAATAAATCGTGGGATTGATGATATTGTGTGAACTTTCGGTAATCCGCCTCCACTTGAGATCATTGGGATCAGAATCATCAAGGACAGAGAGACCGTTCCATGAGCCATTTGCTCCTGGTGGCTCTGTCCACCATGCTCCAAACCATTTTTTCCCTTCGGAATCTATTCCCATAGCTCGGATATTGTCTGATATTATTCCGGAATTTCTCACGTTATAATGTGTCCATGAATCATTAGTATTGTTAAACCAGGAGACCCCTGTACCAGCACCAGATGTCGCAGCTTCTCTCTGGATACCATCTAGCACCCAAAATTTGTTGTTTTCAGACACGATATCTACTATCGTATTTGTATGGATTCCATTTTTTTTGAAATTGTGCCAGTTTAATTTATCAGTAATCTCCTCCGAAAACCTTTCGTCAAAAAGATATATGCCTTCACCCCATGTTGACACAAAAACCATGTCATCATAAAAAAAGATATTCGTAGCAGGTCTTTGAAAGATTCCACTATTACCGCTATATAACATATCATAGTCGCCTGCCGATCTTATGATGGCGACACTTCGTAGCAGAGAATCGGGTTCAAAACTATTCGCATTATCTATCCATGAGCCTAGTACTGCATATATTGCGGAAGTGTTGGGCTTTATCTTTACTGATGTGATAGGTGCATTTTCAAACAATCTAACCCAGCTGTTTTCAGCGTCTATATCATTGATGTCAAAATAGATCAAGCCTAGCTCGGTACCGAGTGCTAGCCTCTGATTACGATAGTCTATTGAATTTACACTGTGAGTTTGATAGTGTTTCCATGCAGGATTAAAGTGTAACGAATCCAGATGAACTTTAGAAAATCCGATGTTTGTCCCTACATATAGCTGCTTTTTGTCGTCTACTATAATACTATTTACAATCCTAAAAGGGAGTCCTTTTTCGCTATTGTACGTGTTCTTGAATAGAGGAAAAGGAAAGTTTGGCTCATTTTCAAAAAGCGTCAATCCGTTGTCTGATCCTATAAAGATAAGGTCACCATGAGTATAAATAACATTTGTCCTCACAGATGCGAGCCCTAGATCAACGGTCAAAGAAATATCGAGGCGACCATTTTTTAGCCTATCAATACCTTCATTGTTTATGCCGATCATCAATTCGTTTTCTCTAAATATAGCTAGTGCTCGTGCATTGTTTCCACTCAAGCCATCAAAGCTCGTAATCGTCTTTGTAAAAGAATTTGTCCTGATATCAAAAAAATCGAGTCCGCCCCAAGTCGACATGACTAAACTTTCATCGAAAAATAATAGCTCACGAATATGAGTCGTATTTGTATACAACCTCCAATCTCGCTGGGCACAGAGCAAACTAGCAAATGCAATCATAAAGATTAAAATAAAATATTTGTGTTTCATTTAAAAAACTCCTTTTTATATATATATATGAATAATGTAATCATTATCAAGCTGACCAGCAGCAATACCAAAAGCATGATTTGCCTACTTATAAAGATATAACCCAAAGCTATCAATCCAAACATAAAAGTAATAAACCAGCATATCAAAGTCACTGTTTTATGAGAAAACCCTATATCCAACAGTTTGTGATGGATATGATTTTTATCAGCTTTAAAAATATACTGTCTACTGATCAGTCTCCTGATAATAGTAAGTAGCGTATCTCCCAAAGGGATAAAAATGACTGTCATGGGGATGAGTAGAGTGAATGTGGTGAGCCCTTTAAACTGGGTTTCATTCCCTGCTATTGAGAGACTGGATATTAAAAAACCTAAAAATAAACTACCTGTATCACCCATAAATATTTTTGCAGGACTGTAATTGTATTTTAAAAAAGCGAGTAAAGCAACAATCAAATAGCTACAGTTTAAAAAAACTAAAAAATTTCTATTATGATATGAAAAAAATAGCAAAAAAGTACAAGTAATAATAGTGATACCGGCGGCGAGTCCATCTAGTCCATCTATGAGATTGATAGCGTTCATCACCAACAAATACCACAATATAGTGACAGGAGCCGATAAATGTCCCAGTAGCAAGGTGCCACCTAGAGGGTTTGTAAGCTGCGAGATATTAAACCCGAGAGCTAGCATAAGTACTGCTATCAGGGTCTGAAATAAAAGTTTGTGCTTTGCCTTTAGATTAAACCTGTCGTCCAATATACCCAATATCAGTACTAGGACACCACCCAAACAAAGCTTTATTATCGAGTCTCTTACCACGAGGTCATCAATCAGAAAAAGAGATAAAAGCAAAAAAAACATATGCGAAAGTGAGAACACCACACCCCCACCCGTAGGGGTCGGTGTTTTGTGCAGAGACCTATCATTAGGAATCGCTACGAGCTTGTGTTTATAGGTAAATTTTATATACAGTTTTGTCAGAAAAAGACTACAAAAAAATAATGCAATGCATAAAAAAACAAAATACAAGATTACAGTACTGCTCATAATATCAAAAAAAACTCTCCCTCTTTTTATACAACATTTTCAGTAGAAAATGGATAGCCTATCACCCTATCAACAGTTATAAGGTGTAAAGAACTCATATACATATTATCGCAAACAGTTGTACAAATTTTCATACTCATTTACAAACAACTCATAATAAAACTGTTTTGTTACTTTTTTTATCGACTCTTCTCCTTTTATAGATAAAACATTCTTATTATTTAATATTTCACTTATTACTTTTTCCAAAGCACCCAGATCATATGGCTCTATTAGCCACCCATTGTGGTCATCTACCAATTCGTTGTTTCCTTTTATATCAGAGCATATAATAGGTAATCCGACACTCATAGCCTCTAAGATGGATATGGATAAACCTTCCCATAGGGAATTTAATAAAAAAACATCAAACTCTAGCAGCCGTTCGAGTACATTTTCCGCCCAGCCATGTAGCATTATTCTGTCTGAAACTTTGTTTTTATTGATTATATTTTGGCATTCGGCATAAAGCTCACCATCTCCAAAAAAAGTAAACAGGACATGCTCATGTTTTTTTACCACCTTTATAGCCTGCTCTATCGTGGATATTACATTCTTTTGTTTTGAAAATCGTGCTACAGAAACTATTGAAAGCTGGTCATTTTTCAAAAAACATTCATCGTATGTTTTTGTGAGCGGAGCGACTGGTATACCGTTGTATATGAGCACTGATTTCTTTTTGTTAAATCCCAGCTTGTGTATGGACATTTCTCGTTCGTATTTATTCATAAAAACATTGAAATCTGCAAAAAAAGCCGCAAAAGATTCTAGTAAAATAAAGCACGTTTTTGATATGCCGTTTTGATAAGGGTGAAAAGGAAACCCATGAATAGTATGTATCACCAATGGCACCCCGCAGAGCTTTGATATGATTCTGCCCAAAAAGCCCGTTTTTGATGAGTGCGAATGAACAATGTCAGGTTTTTTCTTTTTAAACAAAAGAAAGAGCTTAAAAGCTGTTTTAAAGTCTTTTAACGAGAGTTCCCTACAAAGAGAGTCTATCGCTATGTGATCCCAGCCGTGAGCACGTACTGCATCTACTAGGGGACCATCACCACGAGAAACTACACAAATCTCATATTTTTTACTGTCCAGACCTGTTAAAAGAGAGAGCATCATATTTTGGGCTCCCGACATTATGGGTAAAACCTGTAAATGAATTATTTTTATCTTTGTAAAACTGGGGGACATTGTCTTTCTCTCCTTGTTTTATGATATTATCTTTCAACACTAAAAAAACTAGCACAAAAAAGCAAGATATTTTGATCCGAATATTCTGTCAAACCATTTTTTCGTTTTTGTGTTTTTTTGCATGATCGGGAATTGGCATCATCCCGATCGGATCCCCCTCCGAAAAGTCGAAAAGTAACCAATTTCTGTAGGGAACGCAATTTTTCGTTCCCCTATCAATAACATCGCACCCAATTTCCAATCGAGAAACCCGCACCCAATCTCGTTTTCTGAGTCCTTCCCTGTACGGCTCCTGTACCGATCCCTAAAATAAGCAGGATAGAAGCGGGAAAAGCACAAGGGGGGGACGACACTTTGTCCTTGATGTCGCATTTCGACTAAACGCCACACGGAGTCCCCTCCGAAAAGTCAAAAAATAACCTATTTCTGTAGGGAACGCAATTTTTCGTTCCGCTATCGTATTAAAACCCAATATGTCACGGGACATAAAATTGAGTCCCCTACATTAAATAGGGTTTTCGGAGTCCACTCCGATCGTAACTACGCTTAATATCAAACGGAGTGCTTTAGCCAAGCGTTTATAAACCCACTTATTTCCCCGTCCATGACGTTGCCTATCTGTCCTGTCTCAAAATTTGTCCTATGGTCTTTTACCATTTGATATGGATGGAATACATAAGAGCGAATCTGGTTTCCCCATCCTATTTCTGTCTTGGTAGATTCCAGTTTTTGTTTTTCTTTATCTTTCTCTGCTTCATACAATGTATAGAGCTTTGCCTTTAATACTTTCATTGCTTTTTCCTTGTTCTGGAGCTGAGATTTTTCATTTTGGCACTGAACTGTGATATTTGTAGGTAGGTGCGTTATACGGACAGCAGAATCGGTGGTATTTACATGTTGCCCACCTGCGCCTCCTGATTTGAAAGTGTCTATTTTTAGATCAGCTGGACTGATATCCAGTACTATGTCATCTTCTATTATAGGATACACAAATATAGAGGCAAATGATGTTTGTCTTTTGCCTTGAGCATTAAAGGGGGATATGCGTACTAGGCGATGAATCCCTGCCTCACCTTTTAAGTATCCGTATACAAAATCTCCACAAATTTCTACTGTTACAGATTTCAAACCAGCACCATCTCCTTCTAAATAGTCTACTATCTGGAAGCTATATCCTGATTTATCTGCCCAAAATTTGTACATCCTCAGTAGCATTTCTGCCCAATCCTGAGACTCAGTTCCACCAGCCCCGGGATGTATGGTCAAAATAGCATTGTTTAGATCATGCTTTCCGTTTAGTAAAAGCTCTATTTCTACCCTTTCTATATATTCTGTTTCTGCTTTTAGCATAAAGGCAGCTTCATCTAAAAGAGTTTCTGTATTTTCTTCTTTTAATAAGGCGAGATATGTCTGCAGGTCGTCTATTAGTATTTTGGTTCTTTTATCTTTAGTCAGCTCATTTTTTAGGTACGAGAGTTCCTTGCTTACTTTTTTTGCTCTCGAGATGTCGTTCCAAAAGTCTGGTTGATTCAACTCTTTCTCGAGATCGTCATGTTTGTGTCTGATGCTTTCAAAGTCAAAGTAACCTCCGTATTTCATTTATTTTTTCAGTGAGATTGTTTACAGATTTTTCAAATTCATATAGTTCCATATGTCTCATGCTCCTTTTTATATTTTATGTTCAGAACGCATAAGTGAGTTTAAAGCGTTGCTCACTTAGTTCCATGGCAATAAATAATCTTTTATTTCTTTGTTAAAATAAATATCTGTCATCGTGGCTATAAAATCTCTGACTTTTTCAGCATCTGAAAATGACTCTAAATATTTTTTTGTTTTGTTATGAAGAAAATGTGTATATATTTTTGATTTTTGGTCATTGATCGCGATGTCCTGCAGATATTTTTCAAACAAGATATTCATACATATTTCTATCTTTGGATTGTTTTTCTTTATAGTTTGATCGTTGTATATCCTTTCATAATTAAACTTTTTCAATTTGTTTAAATAAAAAGAAGTATCCTCATCAAAGCAGATATAATCTTTTTCATAGCTATTTTTCACTACACTCTTGACCAGGCTATCTATAATCCTGCTATTTCTATCTCCTAAATGATTTCTACAATCCTCAGGGATATCTTCTCTTTTAAGATAATTGCATCGAATCGCATCTTCGATATCTTGTCCGATATAAGCGATGGTATCTGTGATGCGAACCACGCAACCTTCCAGGGTAGCAGGCATCATTTGAGTAGCCTCTCCTTTTTTCTTTTTATCGACATATTCCAGTATCTCTTTTTCTGTTTTGTTCCTATCTGGTACTAGTTTGGTATTGTGTGCCTCGCCATCATGTGATATGATACCATCGCGAACCTGAAATGTGAGATTCAATCCATTACCTTTTTGAGAAATATTGTCCACTATGTGTAGGCTTTCTATATTATGATGAAAAGCACCAATATTGTGTTTAAAGCAGATAGCAGATAGTGACCTTTCTCCGTCATGCCCAAAGGGCGTATGCCCCAGATCGTGTCCCAGTGCGATAGCTTCTGTTAGTTCCAAGTTTAGACTCAGTATTTTGCTGATGGTTCTCGCTATTTGAGATACATAGGTCGTATGTAAGCTTCTATTGGTCATCTCTTCATCTATCAAGTTGCTAAAAGAAAAAACCTGCGTTTTGCCATGATACCTACGATACGCACCACTGTAGAGGATGCGGTCTCTATCCACAGCAAAAGGTGTCCGAAAAGGCTGGTCTTCATCAGGAAATAGCCTAAAAGCTTCACTGTCAAGGCATGCATATGGACTCAATCCATGTGCACTAGGGGGTGGCTGCTGACTAGCGTATTTCTTGTCAGGGTGGTTGATACATAGACTTTTCTTTTTAGGCATTGTTTCTCCTGATACTACGGTATTTCATAAAAAAGGGGTCAAAGCCTTCTGCCGATTTTATGGCATCAAAGAAAGTAACCAAATGATCCTCTGGAGGTATCATAGTGAAGTCATCTTTATACATGCTCACAAAGTCGTCTCTCTCTTTGAAATGTTTGATTATCCATTTTGCATAATCAGGGTCGTCTGTCGATATCCGAATATAACCTCCTATTTTTAATATAGGATACAAGGCGTCTATAAAGTGATGCTGAAACAATCTGTGTTTGTGGTGTCTGGTCTTTGGCCATGGATCGGGATGATGTATTATGATCTCGTCTATAGAATTTGGTTTTATATATTTTTGGATGTTTTGATCCACGTATAGTCTCAGCAAACGAACATTGAAATTTCTATTAATGTCCAGCTTTTTCAGAGTAGAATTTATTCTTTTATCCCTCAGTTCTATACCAATAAAGTTTCTTTCCGGATAGAACCTAGAGTACATAGATATAAACTCACCCTTTCCTGAGCCTATCTCCAGCGTAATAGGCTTTTCACTACCAAAAATATTAGCAAATTCTAGTGGAATTGCCACATTTAGGTCTATCTTAAAATAATTTGCTTTCTCTGCAAGGCTTACCATAATGTTCTCTTTTAAACGATTTCATACTATGCAATTATTTTTTTTATAGCAAATATGTCAATCAAAAAAAAGGGTCATATCGCTATGAGTTAAACGAGGCTGTCCACTTTTTCCTTTTACTTTCCAGAAGCTTCTTCATAACAAGCTATTCGTTCCTTATTCTTATGCCCAGTTATAATAGTATAACTACTTGAGTTTATAGTTAGTACACAATTTTCAAAAGAGACATACCAGTTTTTGCCTTTCTTTTGTATGTCATCTGCTTGTTTTATTTTCTGTTTACACCAGTCTATGACATCGGTTGTCTCTATTCCAAGATTTTTCTTTATTCTTAAAATACCTAATTCTGTAGTGTGAAGCCTTCTATGTTTTGTAGTAAATTATTTTTCATTGTATATCAAAATCCTCTATCTATTACTTTTTCTTCTTTTCCAAAGTTTTTTGAGTTTCTTCGATTATCTTTGTGTTACTCATAAACTTATCTAAGTCTTTAATATTTTGAGTATGTTTGCTGTTCGGCATTTATAAATATCTCCTTACTTTGTCACAATAGGTTATATAATCATTTCCATAATGACCTTTCAAGAATTTTTCCTCTCGTAGTATTTGTCTATGAATTCCAGCCATAAAAACTGCAAGAATGGTTACTGTGCCGATATTTGGGTATGCAAGAAAGATTCCTATAAAAAAAGTGATGAAAGCCAAATAAATGGGATTTCTACTGATACTAAACACCCCATTTGTTATCAAATCATCTTTTGTGTTTATATCTATTCCGACTCGAAACGACCTTCCAAATGTTTTCAAGGTGATAAAAAACCATATCAAGCTTGATAAACAAATTCCAGTTGCCACTAAATGTAAAAAAGGAAGATGCCAAAAATATCTCTTAAACACTTCTGGAAAAGGTAAATCAAAAACGGATGTAATTATAAAGTAAAAGAAACATAAAACAATTGGAATTATGACAAAATCACTCTTGTTAGTCCTGCCAAATACTATGGCTTTAATTCCGTGTTTCCTAAGTATTTGAGCACGCACAATCACCATAAGTATCAATATAGGTAGTAGAAATATCGGAACATAATACATATTTTCCTCACATCCCTCGCTCCAATCCTCTCAGATATTCCAATGCCGTCTCCAAAGCTTCTTCTGCTGGGACAAGGATATCGGGTATAAGCGTATCTGGGTCAGCGTCTGCATCAGGTCTCATAACCCAACCTGTTGACACCATTATCGTCTGGTTTAATATAGGTGTATAGATAGGTATTACACCTCCAAAACAGTTCGGAGCATTCATGCCTGGCTTCCCTATGATATTACCGAGTTTGCCGTCCTGAACCTTTGCACCTGTCCAATGTGAGCTACTCATTGAATATTCATCTGTTAAAACAATTATAAAAACGTTATTTGGGTTTTCACATTCAGTGCTTGGAGAGCTACTAATACTATCAACATCGTCATAGAATACACCATATTCGGCATCTGCTTCTCTTCGACTTTCGCTAAGTCTCAATAAACCTCCATGCTCTGGCAGTTCAGTGATTCCCATAGCTTCAAATAATCTTTCTGCAACATCAGTTGTGCCACCGGGATTTCCTCGTAAGTCAATGATAAAACGCCAGATATCTTTATCTATTGCTTTTTCTATTTCTTCCACTACTGGGGTGATATGATCTCCGTCTATAAATAATGTCAATTTGATATAGAAAATATCGTCTATCATTTCATGTCGAATAATGGGTTCTGGTTGGCGTTCTATATGTTCCTGATTAAAACTTGTGAGTGAGTATTCTATAGTTGTATCTGTCCCATCTTTTGATAAAGTAATTGGAATTATCTTTGACTCTGGTATTTCCACTCCTGCAAAATGTAACATCATTTCATACTTTATCAACTCGGGAATTAGAAAACTTCTAGCAGTTTCATTTTCAAAATAAAAATGATTTTTAATTATTTCGAGTAATTTTGAAACAGATAAACCACCTATTTCGATCACTTCCATTTGCGGCAGCGAGCTATCTTCGTTAGAAACAAACAATCCTCTATCACTATAGACAAGCTCAATATCTATATAATCACCAGATAGTTGTAGTAAATTCATGTGAGCATCTTTAAGTGAAACAAAATATCTTGCAGTAGCATAATGAAATTCCTCAATACTCCACAGACTTTTTGTGGTTTTTAGATACTCTGCTCTAAGCTCATCATAATCATCTCCCAGCATTCCCTCCATGATAAAGATAGGATGTATTTCCTCTACCATCTTCACGATATATTTTGCATCCTCAGATAAATCTATTAGGCTATCAGGAAACTTAGAATCCATTCTCTTTAGCTGTGATCTGCCAACAACAAATATGTTATCCGTCAATAATACAGGCTCATTGTTGTAAATCTCGATGGAATGGTCTCGCATATACCATGTCGTACGAGTGCTGTCATCGATTACCTCTATTTTAAATTTTACCATTCTCGGCAACCAATCCGCATACACAGATTCCATAGTAAAGCCAATATATCCAGACCCATCTCGAAGCACGCCAACCGTGTAATTGCCGTCAATATCCCAAATACCTTCAAAGTCTGCAATTTCCTTTTGTGCTACATAATCCATAAAGGCATCTATGTCCACATCCCAAAATGGACTTCGGGTAGTTCCGATGCTTGCACAACTGATTAGCAACATCACCATGCAAATAATTCCCAACGTGGTAGATAATTTCATCTTACCCTCCTTAATTTTTTAAATTAAAAATACCAAGCAATGATGTCCGATAGCTCATGATTTGACATTTATTCTTTTGAACCAAGATTATTGAAAGGCGTTTTTTTGTCAAGAACATGGTTTAGCTGATAATAAAAAGGTCTCTTACAATCTATACTTTTTTATTTTTTGTCCATTTATTTATGTTTTTCTAAATTCATTTGAAAAATAAAAATGATATGTAAATAAACTCTTGACAGAAAAATTGTGTTTAATAGTTTGTCCCATCGTTATGTGAGTCTCTTGAGCAACTTTTCAGGATGCCCTCATTTATAAGTTTCTTATAGGCTAAAAATTGGAGGTTATTATTTCAATTAGAATTAAAATTTTAGTTATATTATTGGGAGTTTTTCTCTTAATTTCAACTGCTTTTGCGGTGTACTCTACATTAACAACAAGAAATTATCGTCAGCTTCGTATCAACGAAGTCACAATGTTAGCTGCCTTTGAGAGCGAAAGAATTGCTAGAGTTATTTCAGAAATGGAGCGTAATGCTATTGATCTGGCTCTGATGGGTCAACAATATTATTTATATGGTGATCATAGCTCTTTACAAGGTATATCTATTGCCGTAGATAATTTTACTGCATTTACAGAATCAATTGGCGGAGGTATCTGGTATGAACCATATGTATTTGGTCAAAATGAAAGATATATCTGTTTTTATGCTGCATTCGATTCGGAAATAGGCGCAGTGGTTTATAAACCAGAATATGAAACGGATGAATATAATTTTCATAATCGAATATGGTATCAAAAAATCAAAAGCGGGTCACTTGAGGCAATAAAAAATCAACAAGATATTAATAGATTTGCAACAATCTGGACACCTCCTTACTCTGGATTAAATGCACTGATGACCACTGTTGGTGCTGCTATCTGGGACACAGAAGGCAACTTTATAGGCATGTCAACTGTTGACTGGGTGATACAGAGTAAAATTGATAGGCTTTCAACAATCAAACCAACTGAAAATAGTTTCGTAGTTCTGGCTTGCCCTAACGAAAAAATCATCATCACAAACACGCATCCAGAAATTCAAGACATAAATTTCGATTTCCAAATTTCGATTTCTGAATTTGACGAAGTGACTATGAACAGGGTTCTTTTTAATGAAATAGAATATATCTCGTTTAATAAATCATTCGAAAATGGCTGGATTCTTTCGATTCAAATTCCTGCCAAAGAGATATTTATAAAAGTTGAAACGCGAAACAACCAGTTTATAAAAATCTTTGCTAGCTCGTTTATCTTTTTAATTTTTATAACTTATTTATTAATCTCAAAATTTATTAATAAACCTGTTGAAAAACTAACTAACGAGGTTATCGAACTTGGTAACGGTAACCTCGATAAACAGATAAAAATAAACAGCAAAGACGAAATCGGAACACTCGCTAAAGCATTCAACAAAATGACCATCGATTTAAAAAATTCTATAGAGAAAATTGCTCTAGAAAGTGCTGAAAAAGAGCGTATAGGAACAGAATTGAGTATAGCTAGTCAGATACAAAACAGTATGTTACCATGTATATTCCCTGCATTTCCTGATAGAGAAGAATTTGATATTTATGGCTTAATGTTGCCTGCGAAAGAGGTCGGAGGCGATTTCTATGATTTCTTTTTGGTTGATCAGAATACCCTCGCAATAGTAATAGCCGATGTCTCAGGAAAAGGAGTGCCAGCCGCTTTGTTCATGGTCATCGCAAAAACCTTGATTAAAAACAATGCTCAGATCGGCAAAAATCCTAAAGAAGTTTTTGAAACTGTGAATAATCTTCTTGCAGAAAATAATACCGCCGATATGTTTGTTACTGCGTTTTTAGCATATCTTGATCTAATAACAGGGAAATTGGTGTATGTGAATGCAGGGCATAACCCCCCGCTATATTGTCCATTACATGAAACTTGCGAAGTTCAGGGTGCTCAAAAGCTTCCCGGCAAAAACGGCTTCGTTTTAGCTGCGATAAAAAACAAGACCTATATTCTACACGAAATAACAATGCAGCCAGGCGATAAATTGTTTCTTTACACAGATGGTATCACAGAAGCAAACGATGATAAATACGAGCTATTTGGAGACGAGCGCTTAATAGAGACTGTTAATAAATATATTGATTTGCCGTTACAGGATATTGCAGCTTCTATAAAACAAGAGATTGACGATTTTGTAAAAGATGTCGAACAAGCAGACGATATAACCATGTTAATTTTAAAATACAATATGTCGTAACATGAACATGAGCTGAAATCTCGCAAGCTTACTTTACTGCCTATTTTTAGGAAACACAAAAAAAGAGGCAAGACACAAAACCTCACCTCTTTTCTGATACCCATTCATTGAATTAGATTTGATAAATACCTCATCTCAATCTATCATAAATTATTTTATGTTCCAATGTCCCAGCAACATAAATGATAGGAATCACGATTAAAAAAAAATTTTGTAATGAAGAGCTTGGCACAAATCGTATAAATAAGCCAATAAAAAACGAAGCCAAAGATAGACCCAACGAAATTATACTTAAAATACTCAATATTTTCGCTTTTTCCGGTTTTGAACACTGTCTTGAAATCTCGCAAGATGTATAAAGTAGAAAGCCCATTGGAACTATGACCATTAAGTACCTTATTAAATACGCTAGAGGGAGCTCATGCCGTAAAGCATTGGCGAAGGAAAGTCCCCATAGAATTAACCATATAGTAAAATATACGATACCAACCATTCCTGATATTTTTAAATACTTCGCCGATGGGAGAGGTGTTGGACATCCAGATATTTCACAAAATGAACAGAATTTTTCGTTTTCTTCAATCTCTCTTTTACACTTAAAACATTGCATATTTTACTCCTTTGCATGTTTCAGCTTTTCTCACTCCCAGCTCAGAAGCTTTTGTAAACCACCGAAGAGCTTCATTATAATCAATTTTCGTACCTTTGCCCTCAAGATACATTCCACCAAGTTCGCACATTGAACATGCCAAACCTTGTTCTGCACTTCTTTTTACAGATTCAAACCTGTCGTAACTCATATTCTACCTCTTTTTTATTCATTTTGATATTCCATTCAAATATCTAATAACCATATTCTTCACCCCTATTTTCAAAAAGTGTCCAATAAAAAGGTACGTTATTTTTGGACACTTTTGCATATATGCAAACACTAAAAAAATGAAGCTTTTAGAAAATAATGTTTGACAAAAATAGGTGTCCAAAAATAACGTACCTTTTTATTGGACACTCATTTATCACTACGAAGTATTTATAAAACAAAGCTGTTAGTACTGTGTAAAATTGTTCATTTTTTGGGTTTTAGTGTAATATCGATCGGGAGGTTGATGTACGTTTTTCTCGACTGGTGACAGGAACAAAATTCCGTAGGAGTCCCCTTCGAAAAGTCGAAAAATAACCTATTTCTGTAGGGAACGCAATTTTTCGTTCCGCTATCGTCCTCGCCCCCAATCGATAAATTGGTACAATCCCGTAGCGGAGCTCTGAGGGGCTACGACAAATCAGCACCTCGCCCAAAATCGATAAAAAACACCCAATTTCCAATCGAAAAACCCGCACCCAATCTAGTCTTCTGATACCTTCCCTGTACGGCTCCTGTACCGATCTCTAAAATAAGCAGGATAGAAGCGGGAAATGCACAAGGGGACACGACACTTTGTCGTAGTTCTCCATCCCGCCTGCTTCGTAGCCATCCCTCCGAGGAGGGGAATTGGATCGCCGCTACAGGATGGTGCTTTTTATCGATTGGTGACCGAGTAAATTATTGTATGTGCAAATATCAAAAGGGAATATTATGAATTCTATTTTAAGACAAATCTTGCCAGCATACTTTTTTTTAGATAAATAGCTGAGATAGGACATAGCTCATGACAACAAAGACACTTTATGCATTTGTTTTTCTTTAGCGATAGTTTATTTTTATTTTTTTCTATAGCAAAAGCTGGGCAGCTTTGGACACAGAGCATGCACATTTCGCATTCATTTTTAAAGGCTGGATAAAATGAAAAGATGCCTTTAAACGCATTTATTAAAAAGTTCGGTATTTTATTGAGCAAGTTATAACGAAAAATCACTTTGTTTATTTGCACACCTGGGTATTTAAAATTCTTATATTTTTTGTTGATATCTATTTCAGCCACTAATATGTTGTCTTCACTGAGGCTTTGCTTCAAATAGTGTATGTTGTTAAAGTCGAAACCCATCATTTGAGTAGCCGCATAGTCTGCGGCAGATGCTTTTTCTGAAGCGATTAATATACCAAAAGGATATGGTGTCCCAGCTGCAGGACCCTCACCCTCCATGCCTACTATCCCATCAATAATATTTAGGATGATATTTGATTTCACGATGCCATATATAGAAGATAATATCGGGGCAAAATCATTTGGAGTAGGAAAATCCTTATGAAGCTCTGTTTTATACAATCCGGGTATTGTTCCATATAGATTTTTGACTGCACCAGTATAAAGCATCAAGCTATGTGTTTTCATCTTTGCTATATTGATGATGGCATCACATTCCAAAACATTTTTATCTATAAAAAACTTTGCAATGTTTGTTTTAACATTTACCACACCTTCTTTTCCAAAGTCTATCAAACGGACATCATGTCTAATACATACCTCAGCTATCCCTGTCATTTTCCATACATGAGAAGCTTTGACAGTTCCCCCGGGACTATCACCTACTATGATTTCCTTGTCTAAATTTTTTAGGATTTTGATGACTGCTTCTAATACGACAGGATGTGTGGTTACAGCCTTATCTGGTGTATGAGCACCTAAAAGATTTGGTTTTAGTAATACCCGTTTTGTGTCCTTCAGCTTTTCAAAAATATGAAGCTCTGTAAATATTTCATGAAGGGCGATTACTATTTCAGACAGAATATATTGTCTTTGTTCTTTTATTATCACTTTTGTTTTCATATAAGCCTTTGTTTTTCGTCTTTATCGATTTAAGGTGTTATCACTCTATTTTCTGTGATTATCGCACTGATTAGCTCTATGGGTACTACATCAAATGCAGGATTAAATACCTTTGTATTCGGAGGTGCGATAGGGGCATTGTTGATAAACGAGATCTCGCAACTATCTCTTTCTTCTATAGTGATACTCTTTCCTGAATCTATTTTGTTATCTATTGTTGATTCTGGAGCTACGATATAAAATGGGATCTTAAAATGTTTTGCTAAAATGGCGAGGTTTAAAGTTCCTATTTTATTTGCAGTGTCTCCATTTTTTGCTATTCTATCAGCTCCTGTGATGATCGCTTGGATTTTCTTTGTCTTGATAGTCCATGCGCCCATATTATCTGAAATCAATGTGTTTTTTATTCCATATTTTGACAGTTCCCAGACAGTAAGTCTGGCACCTTGAAACAGAGGTCTAGTTTCATCTACAAAAACTTCTATATTTCTTTTTTGGGCTATTTTTTTTATAACCCCGAGAGCTGTACCGATCCCGTACGTAGCGAGCGAACCAGTGTTGCAATGAGTCAAAAACCTCGTAAAGCCATGTGGGATATAGTCCAGTCCTTTTTGTGACATTTTTTCGCAAGCGTTGTACTCATATTGCATGAGATTATTTACGAGATCATTTATCAGCAGCATCCATTTTCTATGATCCGTTTTAAGTATCATTTTTATTTTTTCAGTAGCATGAAACAAATTTACTGCTGTCGGCCTACTGTTTTCTATTTCAGCTATGACGTTCGACATATATCTCAGAAAATCACTTTTTATTGTTTGCGATGAGGCATTATCCTGAGCGATGTTTGCATCAACGTAATTTTTACATGCCAGATATGCAGCGACAGCGGCAGCTATACCTATGGCAGGTGCTCCTCTTATTTTTAACATCTTTATTGCTTTTATCATCTCAAAACAATCTTTTATTTCACAATATCTTTCTGTGTGAGGGAGCAAGTTTTGATCGATTATCTCAAAAAAGTCTTCCTTTCTTTTGATACAGTAGATATCCATATATTTGCCTATTCTTTCAGCCCAGAGGATGTGTAACTATTCATGATGTTTTTCTGTGCAATTATGTATAACCGACGATATTTTTTAAACAGAGATAAATCTATTTCATCAAAAGCATTCTTTTTACTGAAGTATGTTGATCGGTTCTCATCACATACAAATACAGTCCGCTTCCTATCGCACGACCAAGCTCGTCTGTTCCGTTCCACGATATTGAGTGGCGACCTTTGTCCATATGCCGATTTAAAATATTTTTTATTTTCTGACCTCTGATATTATATATTTCTATACTCACGTTGCCGGGCTCTGCCATACCAAAATAAATGACAGTTTCAGGATTAAAAGGATTTGGGAAATTTCCATACAATTCTGTCAAGACAACAGGCAACTCTCCTATTCCATCAGAAGTACCTTTTTGTGTGACAAAAGAGAATTCGGCATTGTTCAAAGAGTCACCGATTTCATTAAAAGCTATTACTCGCCAAAAGTACATGGTTTCTGCCTCGAGCTCGTATTCGACAGTATATTCAGTAGTATTTGATGGTAGTAGAATGTATTCGTCCCAGACATCTTTTTCAGATGAAATATAGAACTTCAACCCATCCATCTCAGTTTCACTTTCTGGCAGTGCCCAGATAAATACAGGGGATATATCTACATCTACCTCTTCATCCATAGGACTGATTAACAGCACATGGTCTGGTACAGTAGGTCTCTTTTTAGTAGTAAACGAATACACTTCATTTTCTATAGAATCGCCTGTGTCATTAAAAGCAACAACGCACCAAAAATAAGCCGTTTCATACTCTAATTCATCTTTCAGAGTATATTCTGTATCATCAGCAGAAAGTAGAATATAGTCTCCCCAAATTATTTCTGTGTTTTTTCTTTCGGAGTTTGCATCATCTGCTTTTAATCCTAAAAAGTGATTTGTCTCCTGATTTGTCAGATAAAATTTTAATCCTGTCAGGATAGCACCTTCCTCAGCAAACTCCCATGTAAATTTTGGCAACAAATCTACTTCGAGCTCTTCATCAACAGGAGTGATTAGACCCACTGGATTGGGTGGTAAGCCATAGTAAACAGGTATGACATTTGAGGGTAAAGATTCCCTGTCAGGGTCTGCATAGACTGCGGTCACGTGATATCTATAAATATGCCCACTTATTAGGGCATTATCAGTATAGTTTAAACTTTCGGTATTATAAATCAATTCGTTATTTTTGTAGATATTGTATTCGACAAAGGTTCCTATGTTACCTGATTCTGGCGTTTCCCAGCTCAAGTCTAGGGATTGACCATTTAATACAGCAGAGAGGTTTTTAGGAGGGTTGAAAACAGCAGGGTCTATGAATGTCGCTTCTCCAACTTTTACACTGAAGAGGTCGAGATTGAAAGCACCGGGCGACGCACTTGCGTGCCTTCTGACCAGAAATCTAAAATAAATTTGAGAATAGGTGTCTTCTGGTATTTCAAAAAAGAAATTTTCCCAGCCAAAAGTGTTTCGGATCTGTTTTTGTGTAGTCCATGTGGTATTGTTTGGTGATGTTTGAAATTCGATATAAACCTCACTTTGCATAGTAGAACTGTATTTTGACATAAAACTGATAAAAGTTTTTTCTCCAGCAGGGATTTGAATAGGGTTTATTGAAACAAGTGCGTTATTGTTTGCAAAAGTAGTGACTCGTGCCGCTGTACTACCAGAAAAAGGATCGGCTGTAGATATTGTCCAGTTTGAATGTGCTGTCCAGTTTCCCGAAAATGATGTAAACTCGTCCACATAGGTAAAATCATCGAAAATAACGATGGCATCACTATCGGCATGATTTCTCAAATCTTCTTCGGATAAATAAATTTTGGTGATATATGTCAAAAGATCACTGCTCTTTGCAAGGATAGTCATATTACCCGGACTGATGTCAGCTACATTGACGATACCAAACTCATCAGTATTTAGAAAATCAGTGCGTGTATGTACGAGCCTTACGCTAGCATTATTAAAAAAATCAGGGATGCTATGGTGGGCTAAAATCAAATTTTTGCTAAAGGATTCTGCAGGCTGTAGCTCTACATTTATCACCGTTTGTCCTATCTGCTGGATAGTAAAATCTGTCAAAAAAGGGAAATAATTCTCAGCTCGTACATATAGCTGGTATTGGCCCGGCATCAGCGGATAATTGTATCTCCCATGTCTGATATCACTATAAATAGGGGCTCTTTCTGGGTAGCTCAGGTCGTTTGGAAAAACTTTTATTTCTGCCTTTATAGGTAGTCCTGTCAAAAGATCGGTCACAAGGCCTGTGAGAAATTTATTTTTGTGTCTCGATAAAAGATGATACGCTGCAGGTAAACTATTTTCAGTATGAAACTGTACCTGAGCAGCATTTGGGATAAACTGGTCTGCCATTTCTATTGTAAATGACAGTGAGTTATGAAAATAATGCATATATTCTTCACTCCCACCTGATGCGGGATACAATTCCCACGATGCCTGTGGGGTATATTTGAGGCTAGAATTCCAGCGAGGTATCAGATTTGCTAATTCTATGGCTAAACTCTCCACAGTAGCTTTGTTGTGCGATTCTGAGCCGTATGCATAGCCATAAGGCCAAAGTACGAGATTGCCATAAGTATGATAGCTAATGCCAGCTATGAATGGGATTTCTTCCGCTAGATTTTTGATATACGAGGCTTCCACTGCTGAAAAAGCATGTGTCCCCGGATATGTTTGAGAGTTAAAACTCCATGATATACCAGTGGTTCCCCACATATATGAAAAATTTCTATTAGCATCTATTCCGTCTATACTGTTCCCATTGCCATAAATATCTATATCTATTAGTGAGTTGTTGTTGTTATCAAATAATGTTTTACGGTGCATCGTGCTCAGCTGGCTGATGACTACTTGGTGCCCATCAGGATTCATGACAGGAACAAACCATATTTGAGACGTATTTATAGGATGTTCAGGATTTGCAGGACTGTAAGAAGTCAAAAGATCATGCAATATCGTCATCACAGTCTCTGCCGTCAAAGGCTCTCTAGCGTGGATAGCACCTGTAAAATAATAGTTTGGTTTATCCTGATATACTGATACATTATTTGATACCTTGACTCCATATAGGCTGTGATTGTAGTTTGCATACGCCGCTTTGCCTTCTTGAAAATAGAGCTTTCCCTGAGTCGGACCCAGCTCTATTAATTCGACTAAATTGGGGTATGAAAGTGAGTATTCTGTCAAAGCCTGGACTATTTGAGCATATGTCCTATAGCCCGGAATAGATCTGTGGGTAGAGACCAAATTTTCTCTCATTTCAGCCTCTGTAAAGACTATGTCTGAAGGACCGTATCTAGCTTCAAAATAGAGTTTTTGTTCGGGATTTACTACGATGTGAACTTCATTGGTGTGGGTGAATACTTGAGCTATATCAAAGCCATCTCTTATGTACTCTTCTATCCTTTCATGTGAAATAAAAGGAACACTGATTACCACTTTTTCAGCTTGTATAAAATTAAACAAGCATACGATAAAAAATAAACTAAAAAATAATCTTTTCATTTTGCCTCCTAAGACAAATATATTTACTATCTCAATTAATGTGGTTAATTTTGTTTGAACTATGTTTTTTGTCAAGCGTTTTATTTAGTTTCCTTTTTAAAAATATATCTTGACAAAAAAACAGTGTTTATTTTAGTGGTCTGATACTAACATAAAAGAAAAATAAATACACGGAGGAAAGTATGGAAAGAATCCATAATTTCAGTGCAGGACCTGGTGTTTTACCAGAGGAAGTATTGCTAGAAGTACAGCAGGATTTACTGAGTTACAAAGGTAAAGGGCTATCCGTCATGGAGATGAGCCATCGTTCAAAAGAGTATGAAGAAATATTCAACGAAACTGTAGCTACTATGAAAAGAGTGTTAGGAGTAGCTGATGATTATGAGGTGTTGTTTCTAGGCGGAGGTGCACATACTCAGTTTTTAATGACTGCTATGAACTTGATTCGAGAAGGCAAAATAGGGAACTATGTCCTTACAGGTGAATGGTCTACAAAAGCTTTTAAAGAAGCTAAAAAGATAGGGAAAATGACACATGTAGCAGCTAGCTCAGAAGACAAAAATTTTTCTTACTTGCCGAGAACTTTTGATATTTCTGAAAATCCAGCTTTTTTACATTATTGTAGTAACAATACTATTTTTGGCACAGAGTATAGAGATGACAGCATATTTCCTAGTCAAGTTCCTCTCGTGTGCGATATGTCTTCTGATTTTCTTTCAAGACCACTAGATACAAAAAAATATGCACTACTCTATGCAGGGGCTCAAAAAAATATTGGTCCTGCAGGAGCGACTGCTGTTGTCATAAGAAAAGATATTGTAGAAAACTTTGCTGTAGTCAAAGAGACAATGCTTTCGTACAAAACTCATATTGATGGAAAATCAATGTATAATACGCCACCTACTTTTCCAATTTATATAATAGGTCTGGTCTTGAAATGGATCGAAAAACAAGGTTTAGATGTCATTGAAAAGAATAATATAGAAAAAGCCGGTTTTATTTATGATGTGATAGATAATAGTGATTTTTATAAAGGCACTGTAGGAAAAGATGACAGGTCTTTGATGAATATCACCTTTAGGCTTCCGAGTGAAGAGTTAGAAGAACAATTTATCAAAGAAGCTAAAAATCATAAAATTTCTGGCATAAAAGGACACAGAAGCGTCGGTGGCTGTAGAGCTTCGACATACAATGCTTTACCTAAAATAGCTTGTAAAACACTAGCTGAATTTATGATAGATTTTGAGAAGAGAAATTAAGAGAAAATAAAAGCACCTCAACCCGTAGCGGAGCTCGGATGGGCTACGACAAAAAATGTATAGGCAAACTGTCGTTTGACGTTTATCCGTGCAGGGGCACTGACTGTCATCGACCATCCGATCGTCGCTACGGGGTTGGTGCCAATTTATCAATCGATCGCTGAAAAAAAAGGTAAAAAGCAAACAGTCTCTAGATATTAAATGAGGATTAGTATAAAACAAATATTGACCAACCATTTTTGTTGACAAATATGTCAAAGATATAATAATGGTTTAAAAGAGTGAATATCTTAGGATGATAGTCGCTCAAATTATTATAACTAAGGTAGAGGAATCATTATGGGTGCTTTGCATTTGTCTAATTTAATTGACCGCAGTTTGGTGTTTATAAATTCTCCAATGAAAGATTTGAGAGAGATATACGCCTTTATGGTGCGTCAAAAAAATAAAAAATATCCGATGCATACGAGCGTGCATGAGCTAGTAAATCGTCTTTTAAAAAGGAATCAAGATTCAGGAATCTTTTTTCCTATAGGTGTAGCTGTGCCACATCTACACTTAGATAGTTTTAATGACACTGTAGTATCAGTTTTAATACCTGAAAAACCAATTCAAACAGAATATGGAACAATTAAAATATTCTTTATGATTTTTGCGTGTACTAGTAACAATAGTCTTTATTTACATATTTTACAGTCAATAGTAAAGATTGCAAAAGATGAAGCATATTTTGAAAAACTCCTAAAAGCGAAAAATCAAAAAGAATTTAAGAAAATATTAGCAATAGGTGATCTTTTTGTAAAGCAAGCTTTGACTGTCAGAGATATAATGATATCTCATGTATACACAGTGTCAAAAAACGCTTCATTAAAAGATCTGGGAGAGCTTTTCTACGAACACAACATAGGCTATTATCCTGTACTCGATGAAAATCAAAATATGATAGGTGAAGTCACGATCAGCGACTATATGATGGCTGCTTTCCCTGCATACACAAATTATTTTAACAACTTTAACTTTTTAAAATCATTTGAACCTTTTGAAAGATTTCTAAAAGATGAAGATACTCTAAAAGTAGAGAGAGTCATGAAGCCTGTAGAAGTGTCTATAAATCCAGACACTACGATCATTGAAGCTATTTTTTTAATTAATAAATACAACAAAAGAAGTTTGCCTGTTTTAGAAAATCAAAAATTGGTTGGGATCATCAGCTTTATGAATATTTTTAGAAAGCTTATAAAGGGTTAATGCTATGAATCCTCAAATGATTTTTGCTATACTAATATTTATTTGTTGTTATGTATTGATCGCTACAGAGAAAATAAACAAGATAGTGGTTGCATTAGCAGGCGCTGTTCTTTTTGTCTTTATAGGATTTGTCTCCCAGGAGAACGCCTTTCACAAACATATCGACTGGAATGTAGTGTTCCTTTTGATAGGAATGATGATTATGGTAGGTGTAATAAAACAAACTGGATTGTTTGAGTATGTGGCTATATTCCTCGCCAAAAAAGCAAAAGGAAACCCTCGCAGAATATTGATACTCTTGTTTTTTATTACAGGCATCTTTTCAGCGGTGCTAGACAATGTCACTGCAGTGGTTGTCATTGCTCCTATATCCATACTCATCGCAGTCGAATTAGGCATATCGCCAGTTCCATTTATTATAACCCAAGCTTTGGCATCAAACATCGGTGGAACATCGACCTTGATAGGAGACCCCCCAAACTTAATGATTGGGAGTGCTGCGGGTTTAAGTTTTTTGGACTTTATAAAAAATTTAGGTGTCTTTATCTTTTTTTGTATGATAACGAGTGCTATAACAATTTATTTCTTCTTTAAAAAAAAATTAATAGTTTCAAACGAAAGAAGAGCTCGAATAATGGCATTTGATGAAAAAGGGCTCATTCGAGACAAAAAGTTGTTGATCTATTCCATAGTTGTGTTTTGTTTGTTTATAATACTCTTGATTCTTCAAGATATATTACACATTCATGCAGCTACTATATCTTTAATACCAGCTGTTTTATTACTTTTAAAAGCAAGAAAAATAAATATAGAGAGTTTTATTTGCAATGAAATAGATTGGAATTCTATATTGTTTTTTGTGGGGCTATTTATCATGGTAGGGGCATTGGTTGAAACAGGCGTGATTTACTTTTTTTCAGAGAAAATCATGTCTATGATAAAAGGAAATATTGGGTTAACTTCTGTAGGTCTCGTTTGGACTTCTGGTGTTGCGTCAGCTTTTCTTGATAATATCCCATTTGTAGCAGCAATGATACCGGTGATAGAAAACATAGGAGAAATATATGGTGCAGCACAAATTCAACCTCTTTGGTGGGCATTGTCACTAGGAGCATGTCTGGGAGGGAATGGAACGTTGATAGGAGCTTCCGCAAATATTATTTCTGCTGGTATTTGTAAAAAAAGTAACTATCCTATTAGCTTTTGGACTTTTACAAAATTTGGGGCTATCATAACACTGATTAATCTTTTCATGGCTTCAGGGTATATAATGATAAAATATTTTTAGAAAAACAATCTTGAAAAAGGAGAAAATATGACTTTAACAGAAAAAGTAGTAAATTTGTTTAGAGAAATAAACAAAATTCCTAGAGGATCAGGAAATGAAAAGGGTATCAGTAACTGGCTTTTAAGCACCGCACAAAAACATGGTTGGGAGGCAATTCAAGATGATGTGTTGAATATCATCATAAAGGTTCCGGGCAAAGGCAAACTTTGTGACAAAGAAACTATTGTTTTACAAGGGCACATGGATATGGTCTGTGTAAAGACAGACGATTCAATGCATAATTTTTTAACAGATCCTATAGAAATGATTGAAGAAGAAGGCTGGCTGAAAGCAAAAGACACGACACTAGGTGCAGACAACGGGATTGCCATAGCTATAGCACTATTTATAGCTATGGAGGAGGGAGTGGCACATCCTCCTTTAGAATTGCTTTTTACTGTTGACGAGGAAAGAGGGCTTCTCGGAGCAAACAATCTAAAAAGCGGCATTTTAAAAGGTAAATACCTTATAAATATAGACTCTGAAGAAGAAGGGTTTTTTACTATAGGGTGTGCAGGAGGTGTTAACACATACATTGATATACCGCTAGAGTATAAAGAAAATACTCAAAAATTAGATACTTTTGAGATTTCAATCAGTAAATTGAGTGGAGGGCATTCAGGAACTCAAATACACCAGAATAAATCAAATGCTATACAATACGGTTCTCGTATTTTAAACAAGATCATTTCAGTGACGGGGGAATTAAACATCTGTACTATCAGAGCAGGTATTGCTCATAATGCAATACCCACGAATATCTTGATACAATTTTGTAACGATAATGGAGAACTCGTCAAAAAAGTGTGCCATGAAATGTTTGATATTTTTAAAAAAGAAGATCATACGTACGAACCCATGATGGAAATGTACGTTAAAAAGGTAGACACTGCTCATAAATATATAAAAAATGAGGTTTCACAAAATATTGCACTCTTGTTGATGTCGCTCCCGCACGGAGTATTTAGTATGAGCAGAGATATGTCCGATCTTGTAGAAACATCAAACAACCTTGCTCAAATTTCGTCACATAATGTAATAGATAGTCCTATTGATTTTTTGAGAATTACATTGAGTCAACGCAGTAGTGTAGGATCAAAATTGGATTTTCTCACAGAAAAAATCGAATGTCTCGCAAAACTAGCAGGTGCTAAAGTTCATAGTGGCACAGGATATCCTGCATGGGAACCAGATTGGAATTCTGAGCTACTAAAAAAGTCGATAGTATCTTTTCAAAACATTTTTAAAAGAAAACCTCAAATCAAAGTAATTCATGCTGGGCTCGAATGTGGTGTGATTGGATCAAAATATCCAGATATGGAAATGATTTCTATAGGTCCTGACATCAAAAACGCTCATACGACACAAGAGATATTAAAAATAGATGATTTAGAAAAAGTTGTTAAATTTTTAATAGAACTATTTGAGAATTTATAGCCTAATATTTTTTGGGAGGGTAAAACATTATGATGATTTTTTTGGCTTTTGCTATGGTAAGCACCCCTATTCTTTTTATGTTATATTTCTTTATCAATAAAACATGGACTTATCTCAGAAATAAATCAAAAACAGTAAAAGTAAAAAAAGCACTATTCACAGAAAACAAGCAAGTGCTTGGCATAAATGAAGAGGATGAATTAGCGGCAATAATAACTGCTGCAGTAAGTTTGTATATAAATGTAGAGAGTCATGGGAAATGATTTTATATTTCTTTGATTCTCTAAAAAGGAGATAAATATGGCATTAAAAAAGATTAGATTCATGGATACATCTTTTAGAGATGGATTTCAGTCTGTATATGGCTCTAGGGTGATCACAAAGGATTTTATCACTGCTTTTGAGGCATCTCTTGAGGCAGGTATTGACCATTTTGAGTTTGGTGGAGGTGCAAGATTTCAAAGCTTATATTTTTATACAAAGGAAGATGCTTTTGAGATGATGGATACTCTGCGAAAAATTGCTGGCTCTGAGGTGAATTTACAAACTCTAGCGAGAGGAATAAATGTAGTAGCCCTGGACCAACAGCCCAAAGACATCATTGATTTACATGCAAAATTATTTAAAAAGCATGGGACATCTACCATTAGAAATTTTGATGCTTTAAACGATATACAAAACCTTGATTTTTCAGGAAGATGTATTAGTAATCATGGGTTACACCATCAAATCACTATTGCTCTGATGGGATTACCCCCTGGTATAAAGGACAATACTGTACATACTGCTGATTTTTATACTGAAAAAGTAAAAGAAATTTTAGAAAGAGGTATTCCTTTTGATTCTATAGCTTTCAAAGATGCTTCGGGGACCACACCTCCACAAGTGGTAAAAGATACGATAAAAAAAACCAGAGACATCTTAGGCAGAGACGCTATTATCTGGTTTCATACTCATGATACCGCGGGACTGGGGACAGCTTGCATCATGGCAGCTGTAGAGGCAGGAGCAGACGGTATAGATCTCTCAAAAGCTCCCGTATCGGGTGGAACATGCCAACCAGATATTATGACAGTTTGGCAGGCTTTTCGATATACTGATTTTACCCTCGATGTTGATTACAAAAAAATCCTACAAGCTGAAAGAATATTTGAAGACACTATGGCAAAATATTTATTACCACCAGAAGCAAAAGAAACATCTCCCCTGATAGTTCTGTCTCCGATGCCGGGAGGTGCGTTGACTTCAAATACCATGATGATGAGAGATACGAAAACGCTTCATCTTTATCCAAAAGTAATAGAAGAGATGGCTGAAGTAGTAGCTTTAGGAGGTTTTGGAACCAGTGTTACACCCGTCTCTCAGTTTTATTTCCAACAAGCTTATGTAAACGTCACTATGGGAAAATGGAAAAAAATAACAGAAGGGTATGGAAACATGGTTTTAGGTTATTTTGGCAAAACTCCTAGACCTGCAAGTCCTGAAATCATAAAAATAGCACAAGAGCAACTTAAAAAAGATATATTTACAGGAAACCCTATAGATATATTGCCTCCAGGAATCCCTCTCGCTACAAAAACATTAAAAGAAAATAATTTACCCGTTTCTGAAGAGAATATTTTTATTCTGGCATCATGCAAAGAAAAAGGTCTTGATTTCTTGAAAGGAAACTCTCCTCTTTCTGTGTACTACAAAGATGAGACAAAAGAAAAACCGAAAACAGCCCCTACTCAAACTGCAACAATAGAAAAATCGACACCTATCGAACAGCCTCAAAATTTTATCGTCTCTGTAAATGGAAAGGATTTCAATGTTTCAGTGAAACCAAATGATGCTATAGGACTACAAATAAAGAAACAGCTGGCTGGCTCAAAATCGCAACCAACTCCTCCGCCTCCTACTACTATACCAAATCCCATACCTATACCAAAACCAATTTTAAAGGCTAGCCCAGTAGAAATAGATAATGTAAAATCTCCAATGCCCGGTATAATACTCAAAATTCTTGTCAGGGAGGGTCAACAAGTTCAAAAAGATCAAGCTCTCTTAGTACTAGAAGCCATGAAAATGGAAAACGAAATCTCTGCTCATAGATCAGGAATCGTAAAAAAAATAAATGTAAAAGAAGGTGAATCGGTTGAGGAAGGAGTAGAATTGATAGTGTTAGGATAAATTATCCCAGAATAATGTAAAGGGCGAATATAAAAAATCGCCCTTTAATTATATTTAAATCATACTAAAGTTATTCTTCAGGACTCTGATACGCTTCTATTATACCTTTTGCAAGCTCTTCAGGGAGTTTTTCATAATGTGAAAATTTTTGCTCAAAAAGTCCTCGCCCTTGTGTCAAAGATTTTAGATTTGGGAAATAGCCAAATAGCTCCGCAAGTGGCATGGTTGCTTTTAAAATCTGCTTTTTACCTACTTGTTCCATACCTTGAATTTTACCTCTACGAGTTGAAATATCACCCATGACATCGCCTAAATATTCGTTTGGGATGATGATGTCTATGATATAAATGGGTTCTAAAAGGATGGGTTTTGCCAGTTTGAATCCTTCCTTTAAGCACATAGCAGTTGCTAATTTAAACGCCATTTCAGAAGAGTCGACATCATGATAAGAACCAAAATAGACATCGACACATATGTCCACGACATTGTATCCAGCAATGATGCCACGTTCCATTGTCTCATTCAATCCTTTTTCTATTGCTGGAATAAAGTTTGAAGGGATCGTTCCCCCGACTATAGAATTGACAAATTTGAATCCTTCACCTCTTTCAAGAGGACTAATCCTAAAGTAAACTTCACCGTACTGTCCTTTACCGCCAGATTGCTTTTTATGGCGATATTTGTGGTCAGATTTACCTGTGATCGTTTCTTTATATGGTATTCTAGGTGATTTTAAATCTGCATCTACTTTGTATCTACTTTTTAGTCTCTTTTGAATCAGATTTACCTGCTGTTCTCCTATCCCCGCTATTACATTTTCATGAGTTTCTGTATTGATGCTAGAATTGACAGTAGGATCTTCGCTGAGCAATCTAGAAAGAGCTTGCCCTATTTTATCCTCATCATTTTGATTCACAGCTCTGATAGCTTGCCAATAAACTGGCGTAGGTAATTTTACAATAGGGTGACATAATTTTGAACCCTGTGAAACGATAGTGTTTAATCCTTTTGCAACTTTTAGTTTCACCAAGCCACCTATTTCGCCTGCCTTTAAATCATTCGCATCTGATCTGTTTTTTCCACAAAAATAATACATTGATGAGATTTTGTCTTTTGAATCTCGCTCAGGGACATAAATATCTAAACCAGATTTTAACGTTCCAGAAAAAACTCTGACATAAGCTATTTCTCCCATATTAGGATCTACGAGTGATTTAAATACAAAAGCATACACCTCTCCGTCTGGCGAGCAAATCAGCTTTTCTTCGTTGCCATCTTTTAATACTTTTATGGCTTTTTTTGACTCTGGTGATGGTAAATATTCGGTCACTGCATCAATCAAAGCATCTACACCGATGTTTGTGGTAGCAGAGCAACAAAAAGCTGGGATAATTAAAGCATCTACAAGAGCTTTTTGTAACCCTTTTTGTAACTCTTCGTTTGACAACTCCATGTTCTCCAGATAAGTATTAAGTAAATCTTCATCAGTTTCAGCCACAGATTCCATCAACATAGCCTTTGCATTTTCATAATCATCTTTTGCTTCAGCAGGAATCTCTGTATATTTCCCGTCTATAAAGGCTTTACCTTTCACGACATCGACCACACCTTTGAAGGTGTTTTCCTTGCCAATAGGGATCAATATTGGTGCACACGTCATGCCTGCACTTTCTTTTAATGTGTCTAATACCTTAAAATAATCTGCATGCTCTAAATCCATTTTGTTTACTATTACTGCCTTTGTCACAGGGTTACCTTCCAAAAGGTCTATAGCTTTTTCAAGGCCAACTTCAAAACCAGCAGCAGCATTTGTAACTATCATTACTGTTTCCACCGCCTGAGCTACAGATATTTGGTCTCCTATAAAGTCACTATAACCTGGAGAATCCGCCAGATTTATACGGTAATCTTTCCAATCTAAAAAAGCAATAGAGGTCATCAAAGACATTTTTTTCTCAATTTCATCAGCATCGAAATCCATCGCGGTATTACCGTCATTTATTTTTCCGACTCGAGTAGTCATTTTTGCATTGAAGAGCATTTGTTCTATCAAAGTAGTCTTCCCTGCATTGCTCGAACCTACAAAAGCAATATTACGGATGTTTTTCATCGCGTAGTTTTTCATTGTTTCCTCCGTTTAAATAATAATTTCAGAATAAGAACACCTTTTCTAAAATGCCGTATATTGTCAACTCTTTTTTTTTTATTAAAAATATTTTTGAGTGTAATATATTATTTGGGGTACTTTTTTATCGTAGCGGTGATCGAAAATAGTCCTATCAATTCCTGATCGATAAATTGGCACCATCCCGTAGGTGTCCACTCCTGTAGGGAACGCAATTTTTCGTTCCGCTATCGTATTAAAACCCAATATGTTACGGGACATAAAATCGAGTCCCCTACATCAAATAGGGTTTTCGGAGTCCACTCCGTAGCGGCGATCGGATTGTCGTCGATCTACTATCTTTCGTATGAAATATCAGGATTTAACGGACTCACTTTGTTGTTAAATATAAATTCGCCGACATAATCAACATCATCATTTAAGTACTTTCTTGCATGATAAATAACAGGTACTTCTTCTTTCTTCTTAAGGTATCTAGAAAAAGACCAAAATCTATCAGAAATAGTCTCTGTTAGTTCTTTGTCTTCTTGCTGTTCGCTCCTTTGAAATACTTGTCTTTGCAATAGCCACAAAGAATCTGGCTCTATTTCGACATGATCGACGACAGGTTTCGGTATTGTTTCTGTGTTTGCGAGACGCGCTTTGAGAACATTAAATGAAAATGTTTTATCATTATAAAGTTTAATGATATAAAAAGTCAGAAAAACAATCAACATCCCCAGCAATATAAAGTATATCGTATTGGGTCGTATAAACACTGTTTTTTGGTTCTTTACGGTATCTATTTTAATAGGAGGATCCATAGGTTTGTCAAACAATTGAACCAACTTTCCTTGCACACTCGTTGTGTCAGCTTGCAAAAATCGACTATAAGTGATGATCATTATTTTTATAAACCCTACGTCACCGATAGCTTGGAAATCATCCCTCTCTATCTGTTCTATGATATATGTTTTTAATTTTGTAGCTCGAGTTACGTCCTCAATAGTGAGTCCTAAAGCCTCTCTTGTCTCTTGTAGATATTTACCTATACTATCCATTATTTACTCCTTCTATAATTAATTCTGTTTCAAAAACCTTGCATACCTCACCTGACAATAAACAACTATCGTCGTTTAAAACCTTTACCATCACATCACCCCCAGGTGAACATACTCTGAAAGTATCTGAAAATTTCTTTAATCTTTTTGACACAAAGGCAGCTGCACACGCTCCACTCCCACAAGCGAGGGTAAAACCACTCCCACGTTCCCATATTTTTATAGTTATCTCTGATATTTGGTTATCATAGCTTGTCTTTTTAAAATCATTGTTTAAAATGAGAATCACATTTGTCCTATCAGGAAAAGCTTTATGTGTTTCTATTTTTTTCCAAAACTCTTGCGGAGCATCTGCCAAATGTTCATCAAAAATCACAAAATGTGGATTCCCTACATCAACACAATCTCCTCTGACGCTTGCCGAAGGCATATTGTCCAGCAAACAATTATCTACATTTATAGTAGCTTCTCTTTTGAAAACGACTTTACCCATATTCACCGTGACGTGTGCTGTTTGCTCGTCTACAAAACAATGCTTTATCCCTGATATTGTATGTATATCGATATCTGCTTTCTTGTGTTTTTCATAAAGGTAAAAAGCAACACATCTGAGAGCGTTACCACATGTTTCAGCTGCAGTTCCATCTGAGTTATAAATTCTTATTTTGGATGAATAGCTTCTTCCTTTCTGTTCCATTTTTTCTATCAGTATCAAACCATCTCCACCTATACCAAAATGTCTATCACAAAGATTTAAAGACATTTTCTTTATATTAGATATTGATAAAGGAACATCGGCAAAAGACGATCTCGTAGGCTCAGAAACATCTACCAAAGTTTCATCGAAACAACATTCCTCTAAATCGAGAAATATAAAATCATTGCCTTGTCCGTGCATTTTTATTACTTTGACACTATGTTTATTTGGTTTCAATATTTACATCCCTGAAATCACGTCTCTAAAAACATCTTTAAAATTAAAAAATCCTTTTTTGGCAACAGCATATCTCGCAGCCATCAAAGCACCGATAGCAAATCCCTTTCTATTTTTTGCATTATGTATTAGCTGTAGCTCATCAAAGTCAGAATCAAACCCTATTTCATGGTATCCAACGACACTTCCTGCTCTGATAGACGAAAAAGAAAATTCTTTTTCACCTAAAGAGTTGTTGTTTAAATCATAAATTACTTGATCCTTACTAGTATTATTTTCTAATATTATACCGGCTAATACTCTAGCAGTTCCTGATGGAGAATCCACTTTTTTTCTGTGGTGTGACTCCAGTCCATACACATCGTATAAACCTGTTTGGCTTATCATTTGAGTACTCTTTTCTACTATCTCATAAAAAAGATTCATGCCTATTGAGAAATTTGCACCATATATCAAAGAATGCTCTTCTGGTTTATATAGGTTTATTAATTCATCTATTTTATTAAACCAGCCGGTAGTACCCGTCACAACAGGTATTTTGTTTTCTAATAGCAATTTTATATTGTCAAATGCATATTCAGGGCGAGAAAACTCGATAGCTACATCAATGTTGCGAAAATCCACATGAGAAAATGTCGTATTATACTCAGGTATATTCGGATCATAAATAGCTGTTACATTTGCATTAATATAACCTGCGTTTTCATGAATTATTTTACCCATTTTACCATAACCGACAAGAAAGATATTTATTTCACTCATTCTCAATGTCCTCTCTTCGTTTTCATTATAGTATATTTACCCATTATCTACTGTAATGATAGCTTTCTTTTTTTGAGTTCTTTCGCTTTTTCGACAAACGCTTTAAACAATTTATGAGGTTGGTCCGGTCTGGACTTAAATTCAGGATGATATTGCACTCCCACAAAAAACTGATTGCTGGGTAGCTCGATGATTTCAACCAATACTTCATCTGGTGAAGTCCCCGAAATAGACATGCCATGTGTCTCCAAGAGATCTCTATATTTATTATTTAGCTCATATCTGTGTCGATGTCTTTCAAATATGACATCATCTTCATAAATCTCTCTGACTAGTGAACCTTTTTTTAGCTTACAAGGAAAAGCTCCGAGTCGCATGGTACCTTCATATGACTTGCTTTGTTTTTTCTTTGTGTGTAGATCAATAATAGGGTTTTTACACTTTTTGTTAAATTCTGTAGAAAAAGCATCCTCTAAGCCACATACATTTAGAGCAAATTCTATCACTGCCAATTGCATCCCGAGGCATATCCCCAGCAATGGGATATTGTTTTCTCTAGCATATTTTATAGTATTTATTTTACCATTTATACCTCTGATTCCAAAACCACCGGGAATTATTACTCCATCAATATTTTTAAACAATTCTTTATATTCATTTTCAGTATAGTCTTTGCCAGAATCGATATTTATTATATTTAATTTTACTTTATTCCAGGCAGCTGCATGTTTGAGCGACTCTTCCACGCTTTTGTAGGCATCTTGATTGTCCACATATTTACCACAAATGACTATGCTGGCTTCCATTTCAGGATTATTTTTATTGTAGATAAATTTGTCCCATACAGAAAAATCAACAGGTCTATTTTCTAGAGCAAAATGATGACATATCAGTTTGTGTACACCTTCGTTATAAAAATTTTTAGGTATTTCGTACACACAAGCTGAATCCAGAGCTTGCTTTACATGAGTCTGATTCACATTTGTAAATAGTGCTATTTTATTTGTAATATCCTCGTCAAAGGCAAATTCTGTCCTGCATAAAAGCATATCTGGTTGGATACCTATTTCTCGTAGTTTTATCGCAGAGTGTTGAGTTGGTTTCGTTTTTAGCTCCCCTGCAGCTTTCATAAAAGGGACATAGGTCAAAAATACAACCATGCTATTTCGAAGACCGACGTCCAGTCTGTATTGTCTGATTGCTTCTAAAAAGGGCAAACTTTCTATATCACCGACTGTTCCTCCTATTTCTACGATTACTATGTCGTTTTTATTACCCATTTTTTGGAACATCTGTTTTATTTCGTTTGTAATGTGAGGGATGACTTGCACTGTTTCCCCATTATACTCTCCATTCCTTTCTTTTTGGATAACATTGTCATAGATGACTCCGCTGGTTGCATTCGAATCCTTTGAAGTAGCCTGACCGATAAACCTTTCATAGTGTCCCAGATCAAGGTCCGCTTCACTACCATCGTCTGTCACATAAACTTCTCCATGTTGAAAAGGGCTCATCATGCCCGGATCTACATTGAGATAAGGGTCCAGTTTTTGCATTCCCACAGAATAACCCATTCTTTTCAATAAAAAACCTATTGATGCGGAAGCTATGCCTTTACCTAATGAAGACAAAACTCCACCTATTACAAAAATATATTTTGTCATTTTATACCTCACTCAAAATATTGATTTCATTTGATTCATACAATTTTGCCGTTTCGCAAAGAGCTATCATCTGCCCCTTTTGCGATGAAATAATCAAAGAAATATTCTTGTTTCTGACCATATCAAATAAACTATAGTATGTTTTTTCGACTTTTGTATCGTTCAATCCTATACTCAACGTAATATTGTCAGCATCAAAAAACAGGACAGATTTAAGTAGGTTGATGTTTTTTTGCTGTAAATCTGTCTCTACATCTGTGACCTTTCCTTTCTCGAATACTATTTGGATATTTTTCCATCGATATTGTTCATAAAACACGTCATTACAATAATATATGCCATTTAAAGAATCTATTTTTAAGGGCTGTTGCCAAAATCCTGTTGGCAATGTGATGATATATTCTTTTTGAAATTCACCAAAAAATACTTTTGATTCTCCCACTAGTTCCACTTTCAACGTTCTTCTTTCGTTATCGATATTCCAGATATTTGACACTTTCAGCTTGCCGTCCAAAATATAACACTTTTTTTTCAGCTCGATATAATTGGCGTTCAATGATGCGAAATACCCTCTTTTTAAAGTTTCATGGTCAACGTCCAAATATTTAGCCAGCCCCATAGTAGGATAGCCCAGCAGGATAAGTTTTTTATTCTTTTCGATAAATAGCTTTAAAAAATCTTTGGGTAATAATGTCAGTCTTTTAAATGTTCTTTCTGGTATAGAATTATAAAATATGGGGTTACTACGCCAGCTAAGATCAATAAATATATCTGACAAAGACAACCACTTGTTTAGCAACTCGGTTGACACTATTTTATTTTCTTCTGAAATCTCTTCAAAAAACCTCTTGTGAATATTCTCTGTCGAAATATCCAAAATAGGGAGACCATTATATTTTCGTATCATCAATGCCATTTCTTCGAGAAATGGTATCTCAGAAAGAGGGTCATTGAAATCATACACATTGTGAATCTCTGCTGATATTGTGACCGATTGATACTGTGATAGTTTTATGACTTGATTTACTATCTTGAATGCTATTTCTGAATAGTTCAATTAATTTACTTCCTATTATTAAATTCAACGCTTACTTCTTGAATATAGAAATTTTCTATATCCATGATATTGGTGGCTATATTTGCAAACTTTTTTTGATTATCACTGACATAAAAATAATTTAAACCCGGTCGTGATTCTTTATCCATAAAAGTTTGATGGCTTCCAACGTCATTGATTAGTTCGTTATTGGTGGAACTTTTCTGATGCAACATGGATATTAGACGCTTTGACACGACTTCTGCACTATCTATCAAATGGATATTATGTCCACAAACTTCTTGAATAGACTTTTTTAGAATGGGATAATGAGTGCAGCCCAAGACCAGAGTATCTATACCTGCTAGCAATATATCTTCCAAATATACTTTGATGATCTGTTTAGTGATTTGATTGTCATGCCAGCCCTCTTCGACCAAGGGGACAAACAAAGGACATGCCTTTTCTACTATATGAACATCTTTGTCCAGTTTTTTTATCGCGGCATGATAAGCTCGACTATTGATTGTTCCCTCTGTACCTATCACTCCTATTTTGCCCAGTTTAGTCGTATTTACTGCCATCTCTGCACCCGCATCAATGACTCCGAGTATAGGTATATTGGTAATTGCTTTTAGCTCTTCAAGGGCTAGAGCAGAAGAGGTATTGCAGGCTACAACGATGACTTTAACTCGGTTCTCAATTAAAAAGCGAGCATTTTGAATCGAATAAGAAACAATAGTATTTTTTGACTTTGAACCATATGGAACCCTAGCAGTATCTCCAAAATATATGATATCTTCAAATGGAAAACATCGCCTAATTTCTTTGAAAACTGTCAAACCTCCCACTCCAGAATCAAATATACCTATAGGATTGTCTAATGTTCTTTTTTTCATGCCACCCTCTTTTTTTGATCTGTTCAAAAAGTATGAATATCTATCACTGACGTAAACTATCCAAAAATTTTATATCCAATCTTTCAATCAGTGCTATCGTTAGATCCAATGTCGATCGAAAATCTTTCATGCTGAGCATTCCATTGTGACTATGTGCATATCTCACAGGTGCTGCTAATACCACTGTAGGTACTCCTAAACCGCTCAAATGTATCTTCCCTGCATCTGTTCCACCGGATTTCCGCACAGCTATTTGATAAGGAATTTTTTGTTCTTCTGCTACATCAATCACAAAATTTGCCAAAACTGGATGGCAGAGCATTGTCGGATCAATCATCCTGATTTGAACCCCTGCATTTAGTTTCGCTTGCATTTCTTCTCTATTGGTAGGGAAATCGTCACCGGGAGAGCCTTCTAAAACTATAGCTATATCTGGCTTCACCAAACTAGATAGCGTTTGTGCACCTCGAGTTCCTACTTCTTCTTGAACCGTACCAGCACAATACAAATTATTTGGGTGTTGGTTTTCTTTAAAGTGTTTACCTGCTGCTATCGCTATCGCGATGCCTACCCTATCATCAAAAGCTTTTGAAACGATTAATTCCTTCCTTTCAATCATTGCAAAATGTGGTACAGGAACTATAAAATTACCTTTTCTTATTTTAAAAAGCTCTTTTACCTCTTCATCACTCTCAGCTCCTATATCTATATACATATCATCGAGGCTCAGCTTGCCACTTGTATCTTTTAGGTGATGGATAGGAACAGAGCCGATAATACCAATGATTTTTTCTCCATCTTGATTTATGATTTCTACAGGAGAAGACATGAGGGTTCGCGGATCCCAACCTCCCAAATTTGTAAAACGAATAAGACCTTTGTTTGAAATACTATGAACCATAAACCCTATTTCATCGAGGTGACCTACTACCAATATTTTTGGGCTATCATTTGTGCCTTTAAATTCAAAAGCTATCGATCCGAGATTATCTTTTAATACACTGTCTGAAATCGGAAATAGCTCTCTCTCCATGTATTTCCTGACGGGTGTTTCAAAGCCAGAAACACCCGGCAGCATAGTTAAATCCTTTAATAAATCAACATATTTCATCTGTATACCTCGCTGTAAAATATTTCTGACAAAGAAAAAAAAACAAGGGTGTTTGTCAAGGGTTATTTCTTAATTCATACAAAATATATCGAGATTTAAGAATAGAGACTGTTCACTTCAATTATCTCGTAATCATTTTATACCAATCAACTACCAATACCCTTGCCCCCAAATCGATAAAGAGCACCCAATTTCAAACCGAAAAACCCGCACCCAATCTACTCTTCTGATACCTTCCCTGTACGGCTCCTGTACCGATCCTTAAAATAAGCAGGATAGATGCGGGAATCCCATGAGCAATCATCACTCGCACAGTCACCCTGACGAATAAGTGCATTCCCTACGCCTTTTGTCACATTTTGCTCATTAATTTCCCAAAAAAAATAAAACCCACTTGACAAAAAAGGCACGTGTGGTTTTATTGATTTTTTGAAGGAGAAATTGTGCGTATTATGAAAAAAGAGTTAGCTTTAGCAAAAATATATTTTGGTAGGGGTCATATTAAAACCCCACAAACAAACATGAGGAGGTATCTGTGATATCAGAACCAATAAAAGAAAAAACAAAGAACATTTTGAAAGTATTTTTAGCAATGGTGCTAATTTTCAGTATAATCAGTTGCGAAAACAAAACAAAGCTCATCCCTGTAGATGGGGTAACACTCAGCATAGAAACAATCACTCTCGTCTTAGGTGATCAGTACGCATTCAAAGCAATAATTTCACCTGAAAATGCTACAAATCCTGAAGTCAAATGGAGCAGTAGCGATACAGAAATAGTAGATATAGACTCTGACGGAGTCGTCACCACTATCTCAGAAGGCGAGGCGATCATCACTGTTTCTACTGTTGATAATAGGAACGCCGCACACTGCAATGTGCGTGTCGTCACCGATCCTATCCCAGTGACAGGTGTCTCACTCGATCAGACCTCTCTCACTCTGGAGGCTGGCACCTCCGAAACCCTGATAGTCACGATAGAGCCCGAAGATGCTACAAACCAAAATATCATCTGGAGCAGTAGCGATGAGGATGTCGCCATAGTATCCGAGGACGGCGTAGTCACAGCGATAATGGATGGTGAGGCGATCATTACTGTCACCACAGAGGATGGCGAGTTTACCGCCACATGCGAGGTGACAGTGAGCATAGCCACTATCCCAGTGACATGTATATCACTCGATCAGACCTCTCTCACTCTGGAGGCT
>Ga0099364_10000160_pt1 | contig 113572 bp, 105 predicted proteins | sample TergutTh196P3_FD_73070 | JGI IMG/M metagenome (GOLD analysis project Ga0099364, IMG submission 73070) | Microcerotermes parvus P3 segment gut microbial communities from Pointe-Noire, Republic of the Congo - Th196 P3 | ecosystem: Host-associated > Arthropoda: Insects > Digestive system > Gut ...
CGCCGCCCCCGGGGCCCCCCCCCTAGCGATAAAGGCCCCCGGGCGCCCTCCGCCGTCCGCTCCGCCGTCCGTTCCGCCGGGTTCATCCCCGTTCTCCGCCGGGCCGGACGGGACGGGGGAAGGGCTTGGGTCGGGCGGAGGGGTTGCGGGGACGGCGGTGGAGTCGCCCCCCGCCGGATTGTTTTTGATGTCGTCATAGTCGCCCGCGAGGTAGCCTTCGGGGTCTAAAACGGCGTAGAAAGCAAATTTCGCGCCGCCGTTCTCGTCAAAGAGCAGCGGACTGCCTTGGCTGCGCCAGCTTGTGGGGTCGTCGATACCCCATATGCTGACGCGCGCAATGTGTTCGCTGTATTTCATATAGATTTGGAAAAGCTCCGCGTAGAGCCTCGCCTGCTTCCGCTCCTCCGCCTCGTCCAGCGTCTTAAAGCCGTTCCAGCGTCCCGCCGGGATATCCAGCTCCGTGACGGAAACCTCCGCTCCCGTCTCAATCCAGCGGACGATGGTGGCCTCCACATCCTGCGGGTTCAGGTTATCCGTCCAGTAGTGAGCCTGCATCCCCAAGCCTTCAATCAGAAGCCTGTCCGGCTCGATGTTGCGCGCATCGCCCAGCCACCGCTCGTTAAATTCCTCGGTCATCTGCGCGATGGCTTCGCGCTTGCCGCGCGCTTCCTCGTTGAAATCGTTATAGTAGAGAGTGGCGCTGGGGTCGGCCAGTCTCGCGAACACAAAAGCGTCGTAGATATAATCCGAGCCGTGTTCCCCGGCGGCTTCGTCCGCGCCGTTTGAATAGGCTGTGAACCACGGGGCGTTTGCGCGCAAGCCGCTCCGCCAGCCAAACGGCAGATTGCCTACGCCGTCGTTAAACGCTTCGTTGACCACATCCCACGCGATGACCCGTCCGGCGAAATGCCCGGCGACGGTGTTGATGTATTCCTCCATGTTTTCCTTGGCCTCGGCGCGGGTGAGCGGCGAGCCGTCAGGATTCATGTTCAGCCAGTCCGCCGACTGGGAATGCCAAACCAGCGTATGCCCGATGATGTCAATACCGCCCGCTTCAAGAATAGCGCCGACCATCCTGTCGGCGCTCTCAAGGGTGTACGCGCCGCGCTCCCTGCCGCCCAAAGCGTTTGGTTTCATGGCGTTGCCCGCCGTCAGCGCGTTGAAATGCCGCTGAACCAGCTCAAAGCGCTGCCCGGAGAGGTCGGGGTTGGAAAACGCCGAGCCGATGAGAAAGTAATCGGCATATCTTTCACGTAGCGAGGGAAGCTGGATGGATGCAAGCCACCCGCCGCCCGAAAGGGAGAAAAAGGTGAGTTCGTCGATGTAAAACTCCGCGTCGGGCGTGTCGTTTTCCACATAAATGGTCACGAAGTCCGATTCGGGATAAATATGCCGCCCGGTCAGTTGAACCCACCCGTCGCCACGAGAGACGGTTTTTCTGTCTAAGTTAAAATAAGACGCGCCTTCGTCTCGCCCCACCTGCGTTGACAGGCGGAAAAGCGAGCTGTCCGGCGACTTGGCTTTCACCCAAACCGACACAACATACGTCGCGCCGGGCCGGACGAAAAAAGTGACGTCCAGCGCGGGGCCGTGCCACGGGGCCGAGCGCCCGGTGACAAGAAGGGAGCGCGACCCGCTGTACGCCTCGTCATTGGTCACGGCAAGCGTTTCCACCTCGCCGCGGCCCTCGAAGCCCATAGTCGTGCCAATCTCAAACCCAACCACCCGCATTTCCGGCGGCGGTTCCTCAGACAGCGCGGCCGGCACCGCCGAGAGGATAAACACGAGCGCCGCCAAGAGGGCAAATCTTTTTTTCATTCGTACGCCTCCAATTCAAACGGCTCCCCATAGAAACAGGCAGCCATGGCAATCGGGCCGCAGTTGATGGCGATAACGCCGCCGATATGATGAAGGACCATCTCCTTGGGTCTCACCATCTCGCCGATGATGTTCTGCGCCCGCTCGATTTCCGAGGGCGGCACGTCGGCGTAGAGAATCTCGATGCGCTGCGTTTCCGGCGCGACGGCGTGTTCCATGACCAACTGCGCCGCGCGGGGGATGACGTTTCCGTCGCCCCGCACCTTATCAATCGGCGCGATGACGCCGTCTTTAATCAAAAGAAGCGGGCGGAGGCCTAGCGCTTCGCCGACAAAGGCTTTCATGCCGGAGATGCGGCCGCTTTTTTTCAGGTGCTTGAGGGTGTAGACCCAGAGGATGCCGCGGTTGCGGGCGGTAAGGTCGCGCAGGGTTTTCACGATTTGCGCAAACGGGACGCCCTGCTCCGCCATTTCGGCGCATTTGAGGATATTGCGCCCGTATATAAACGCATAGGAGCGGGAATCTACAATTTCAATCGGAAGTCTCTCCTCGTCGGAGAGCAGCTTTCTGGCCAGAAACGCGGAATTGCATATGCCGCTGGCGGTGGAGGACAGGGTATGTACGAGGATATTCGTATAGCCTTCGGCCTTGGCTTTGCGGTAGATTTGGAGCCAGTCGTCCGGGACAATCATGGTCGTGCGCGGAATCTCCTCCATCCGCACAAGGTCTTTCCAAAACTGGCGCGGCTCAATTTCGTTTTCCCAAACATCCATGCCGTTGTAGCTGACCATCACCGGAATGACCCAGATGGGCTTCCCGGCGATTTCCTCTTTGGTTAAATCACCCGGCGAATCAATCACAAACAGAATCTTTTCCAATATACAGCCCCCTTCATTTATGCTTCGGCCCTGAACATTATACCTTAGCTGGAGAAACTTTTCAAGACCGAACTGAAAGTAATCAGTAAAATCGGGAAGGCAATCATCCCCGCGACACCCGTCAGGATAAACCCGGCGTACATCGCCATAAAGGTGGGCAGGGCGCCCAGCCCGATTTGGCTCCCCACCAGCTTAGGCTCGATAAATCCCCGGGCCAGCACGATGACGCCGTAAATCACCGCCAGTCCTATCGCGCGGGCCGTTTCCCCCGCGATTAAGGCGGTAATGGCCCACGGAATGAGCAGCATCCCCGCGCCCAGCACCGGCAGCGCGTCCACAAGGGCAATCAGCAGAGCGGAGAGAAGGGCTGTGGGGATTTGCAGGAATATAAACCCCGCCAGAAGCTGCCCGAAGGTAATCAGCATCATTATCCCCTGCGCCTTCAGCCATTTGCCGAGGGTTTTCCTGAGCTGGGAGGTGACGGACAATATTCTATGCCGCGTCTTTTCGCTGAATGGAGAGAGGAGGGAGCGCGATATGCCGGGATAATCCGCCGATATGAGAAAGGTTGACAGAATCAGTGCGATGATGAACAGCAGGATATACGGCAGCTTGGCGGCAAAGGCTCCCACCGCCCCCGTCAGCCATCCGATGACCGCGGCCGGTATGGCGGACAGGCCGTTCAGCACCCCCTCCGCGCCGCGCCGCAGAATGTCGCGAAGGCTTTCGGGAGCCGCCTCAATCAGCCGTTCCAACCGGGCGGAAAAGCTCTCGTTCATCTCCGGAAGCCTCGCCATCAGCGACGGAGCGCGGTCAATCAAGCCGTTGATTTCCCAAAAGAGCCATGACAGCAGATACCAGCACGCCGCCAAAATCGCCGCCACGAGCAGCAGCGTCAGCAGAGCCGCCCCCGCTTTGCGCGGCAGCCGCCATTTATGATGCAGAAAACGCACGGCAGGCTCCATCAGCCGCGCCAGCGCCAGCGCTATGGCAAAGGGCAAAATCACCGGCAGAAGCCACCGAAACAGAATAAACAGCGCCGCCGCCGCGACGCCGGTATAGAGCGTGTTCCTCGCCCACGCCGGCCAGTTTTTCACAAAGCGCATATACCCCACCCGAAATATAACGATAATAATGCTTGACAAGAGCCTGTGTGCCTAGTATAATATTTTTCGCGGCACTTTATGATTGTGATGTAACGGAGGTGTATATATGGCGGTTCCAAAATTTAAGACAAGCAAACAGCGCAAAGCCAAGCGGCGCAGCTCGGTCTGGCGTCTCGACACACCCAATCTGGCGGCCTGCCCCAAGTGCGGCGAGCTGCGGCGTCAGCATACGGTCTGCAAGGCCTGCGGTTTCTACAACGGGCGCGATGTGCTTCGGCTTGAGGATGAGAAGAAGAAAAAGGATTGACGGTTTCCCGCCGTTTACCCCGGATGACGCCGCCGAACAGGCGGCGATTTCGGCGTGGATTGCACGAGCAGACCGGACGCCTGTCCGCACCTGCGCCAATCACTGCGTATTCTGCTTCATAGACCAGAACCCGCCGGGCTGCCGCGAGAGTCTGTACGTCAAGGACGACGACGCGCGGCATTCTTTTTTGTATGGAAATTACATCACCCTGACCAACCTCACCGAGCGGGATATCACGCGTATCTGCCGGATGAAGCTCAATCCGCTGGGCATTTCTGTCCATACCACCGACCCGGTTTTGCGCGAGCGGATGCTGCGGAACAAGCGCGCCGGGGAATGCATGGGTCTCATGCGGCGCTTTGCCGCCGCCGGGGTGAAGATGAACGTGCAAATCGTCCTCTGCCCGGGGATGAATGACGGCCCGGCGCTGGAAAAGACGCTATACGACCTCCAGACGCTGGACGACGCCCTCATCAGCGTCTCCATCGTGCCGGTGGGGCTGACAAAGCACCGCTCCGGCCTGAAATTTCTGCATCCGGTGACCAAAGAAGACGCGCTGGCCGCCATCGAAGCGGCGGAGCGGTACCTGAACGTATGGTGTTCGGACGAAATGCTGCTGAAAGCGGAAATGCCCATCCCTCCCGCGTCGCATTACGACGATTTTCCGCAGTTGGAAAACGGCGTTGGGATGCTGGCTCTGTTTGCCGATGAGTGGGCATACGCCGCCGGGGACGCGCTTCCGTCCGCCGCCCCGTGTACCGTCGCCACCGGGTTTGCCGCCGCGCCCCTGCTGTCGGAATTGTTGAAAGACTTCCCAAGCGTGACCGTCGTTCCGGTGAAAAACCGTTTCTTCGGAGACAGCGTGGACGTCGCGGGTCTGCTGACCGGGGGCGATTTGCTGCATGGCTTGCGCGGGCTGGATTTGGGTGAACGGGTACTGATTCCTTCGTCAATGCTGCGGCGGGGCGAGGATGTGTTTTTAGACGATATGACGGTGGGAGAGCTGTCGGAAAAGCTGGGCGTTCCGGTTATTACCGTTTGCCCGGACGCGGAGTCGCTGCTGGAGGAACTGACATGAGGACGATTGCCATCGTGGGCCGCCCCAATGTGGGCAAAAGCCTGCTTTTTAACAAGCTGGCGGGCAAGCGTCTGTCGATTGTGGAGGACACGCCGGGCGTGACCCGCGACCGGCTCTATGCCCGCTGCGAATGGCGCGGACGGACGTTCAGTCTCATCGACACCGGCGGCATTGAGCCGCACACCGACGACTATATGCTGCTCTTTATGCGTAAGCAGGCGGAGATTGCCATAGAAACCGCCGACGTCATCGTCCTTGTCTGCGACGTCAAAACCGGCTTGACGGCGGCGGACGCCGACGTGGCCGCCATGCTGCAAAAAAGCAAAAAGCCGGTGGTGGCGGCTGTCAACAAAGTAGACGGCGTGGGGGCGGTTCCCGCCGAGGTGTATGAATTTTATAACCTCGGTCTGGGTGAACCGATTCCCGTCTCCGCGCTGCACGGCCACGGTACCGGCGACCTGCTGGACGCGTGCTTGGACTTGATGCCGCCCGACGGCGAGGCTGAGGAGAGCGGAGAGGACATCCGCGTCGCCATCATCGGCAAGCCCAACGCGGGGAAAAGCTCGCTGCTGAATATCATTTTAGGCGCCGAGCGTTCTGTCGTCAGCGATGTTCCCGGCACCACGCGCGACGCGGTGGAGGATGCGGTGGAGAACGAATACGGGCGGTTTATCCTCACCGACACCGCCGGTATGCGCCGGAAGTCAAAGGTGGACGGCGGGATTGAGTATTACAGCGTCCTACGCGCCGTCGCCGCCGCCGAACGCAGCGACGTCTGCGTTGTGATGATTGACGCCCAGGAGGGCGTCACCGAACAGGACGCCAAGGTGGCGGGCATCGCCCATGAGGCGGGAAAGCCGTCGGTCATCGCACTCAACAAGTGGGACGCGGTGGACAAGGACGAGCATACCGTGAAAAAATCCGTCAATGAGGTTCGCGTAAAGCTGGCGTATATGCCCTACGCGCCGGTTATCTGCGTCTCCGCCAAAACCGGGAAGGGTGTGGATAAGCTCTTCCCCGCGATACGCGAGTGCGCGGAGCAGACCCGCCGGAGGATTACCACCGGGCAGCTCAACGGGTTTTTAGCCGAGGCGGTGGCGCGGATGCAACCCCCGTCCGATAAGGGGCGGCGGCTGAAGATATACTATATGACGCAAGCCGGCACGGCGCCGCCGCACTTCATTGCCTTCTGCAACGACGTGCGGCTGTTTCACTATTCGTACAAGCGGTATCTTGAAAACCGCATCCGTGAGACGTTTTCGCTGACCGGCACGCCGATACGCCTGACCATACGGGAGCGAGGGGACGACAAGTGAAGCTTCTCGTCTTTTCGGACTCGCACGGGAAAACCCGCGCCATGCTTTCCGCCGCGGAGCGCGAAGCGCCGGACATGATTGTCCATTTGGGCGACCACGCCTGCGACGCGCAGGAGATAAGCGCCCGGTTCCCCGCCATACCGCTGCTCTGCGTGCGCGGAAACTGCGATTTCACCCCGGAACACGCCGTTCTGGAAACGCCGGAGCTGTGCGGCCGGAAGCTGTTTATCGCTCATGGGCATTATTATGGCGTGAAAAGCGGGACGGCCGGGATTGTCCGCGCGGCCACAGACGCCGGCGCGAATATCGTCCTTTTCGGGCATACGCACAAGGCGATTATAGACCAGTCCGGCCGTACGCGCCTGTTCAACCCCGGATCAATTTCCAATCATATGTGGAACCGTGAAAGAACCTATGGAATCATCCATCTCGGCAAGGACGCCATTCAATGTGAAATCAAAAAAGCGCCCGCCTGAAAAGCCTCGTACATCGTCGGCGCTTCTTGACAATTTCCGCTCCCGGTGATATAGTTTTTTTGTATCCATCACTGCTGATACTGGAGGCCGCTGTCATGGCAAGGGTAACCGTATGGAATGAATTTCTGCATGAAAAACGCAACGACGAGGTGAAGGCCATCTACCCGGACGGGATACACGCCGTCATTGCCGGATTCCTGCGCGGCGCCGGGCATGAGGTTGGCACGGCAACGCTGGAGATGCCGGAACACGGCCTAACCGCGGAAGTGCTGGAGCAGACCGATGTGCTGATATGGTGGGGGCATATGGCGCATGACAAGGTTGACGACGCCGTCGTCAACCGGGTGAGAGACCGTGTCCTTGAGGGAATGGGGCTGATTGTGCTGCACTCGGGTCACGCATCGAAGATTTTCCAAGCCCTGATGGGAACCGATACATGGAATCTGCGATGGTATCACAGCGACACCTATGAACGCGTCTGGGTCGTTGACAAGAGCCACCGCATCGCTCAAGGGCTGGACGATTGCTTTGTCATCCCGCAGGATGAGGTTTACGGAGAACACTTCGGCATCCCCGAACCGGAGCATCTTGTTTTCATCACATGGTTCCCCGGCGGCGAGGTCTTTCGCTCCGGCTGCTGCTTCCACCGGGGCGCGGGCAAAATCTTCTATTTTCAGCCGGGACACGAAACATTTCCAATCTACCATCAGAGCGAGGTGCAGACCGTCATCAAGAACGCCGTCGACTGGGCGCGCCCCGCTTCCATAAACAAAGTGACCTACACCACCGGCAATGTGACCCTGATGGAGGAAGACGCCTGACCCTTGGGGGTTATATTGTCAAGAACGTTTTTCGCGACTCGGAAAAAATACGCAAAAAAACAAGGCAGGGGTTAAGCTTCCCTGTCTTGTCGTATGTCCATACATCAACCTTAGAAAAATCTTAACATTTTCTCCCCCGTATGTTTGATTTTCATTGTTATGATGAAACAAATAAACAATAGGGAGAGATAACACATGAATCATACTGTAAAAAGGTCAAGAAGGTTTCCGGTTAAGAGCCTTATGCTTATGGCTCTGATGGTCGGGGCCTACTTTATTTGGACAAGCTCGCCTTGGGCAGAACGCACCGAAACATCGGGCGCGGCGGGATACGCCATACCGTTGCAGTCTATTGCCGAAACTCGAAATACGGAACCCAGCGTGGCAGAGCCGTCCATAACGCCATCGAATATGCCGGGATTTACCGTGCCGACTCACATTGCGGACATCACGGACACGCGCTATTTGGAACTTGTCAATTTAGAATATCCGGTCAAAGACGAACCTGACGGCAGCTTAATCGGTGCGGCATGGCCTGATGTGCCGGTTCGCGCCAAAGAAGTGACGCTCCATAAGACGGCGTTGGCGGCAGTGCGTGAATTGTTTTCGGCGGCACGTGAATCACACGACGGCACATTCTACATATCCAGCGGATACCGCGGCTATGACCAACAGAAGAGGACTTATGACAATGCGCCGGACAAGTCCTTCGCTCAGCCGCCGGGTCACAGCGAACACCAAACGGGATTGGCCGCCGATATTTTTATCATCGGTATTGGGCAGCATGATATGGCCGGGGCGAGTGAAGCGCAATGGCTGGCGGAGAACGCTTGGAAGCATGGCTTGATATTGCGCTATGCGGAGGGCAAACAGAATATAACGGGCATAGCGTATGAGCCGTGGCATTTCCGATATATCGGCCAGCCCCACGCTTGGTACTGTTATCAGAACAATCTGTGCCTTGAGGAATACATCCAATTCCTTAAAGAGAACGGCGGCTACCAAACAACGCTGGACGGCAAGACCTATTCCGTCTTGTACCAAGTCCCGCAAGATGGTATAATATATTTGCCGGAGCATCAGAACTTCTGGGTTTCCGGCGATAATACGGGCGGTTTTATCGTTACGGCTTGGGAGTGATTGTATGGATTATATCGTGCTTATTTGCGACGACGACGAGGATATTCTATCGGCGCTTCAGATATACCTGAACCAAGATGGCTACAAGGTCATCCGCGCCAAAAACGGCCTTGAAGCCGTCCATGCCGTGGAGCGTGAAACTGTACATTTGGTTCTGCTTGATGTGATGATGCCGGAGATGGACGGCATACAGGCGGCGGTCAAAATCCGTGAAACCCACAATGTGCCGATTATATTTCTCAGCGCGAAAAGTGAAGATACAGACCGTATCCTCGGCTTAAATATGGGCGGCGACGATTACATCACAAAACCCTTTAACCCTGTGGAATTGATGGCGCGTGTCCGGGCGGCTTTGCGCCGTTACGCAAGGCTTGGCGGCTTGTCAGAAATCTCACAGACGGAAAACGGGAAGGACATATATCAGACTGGCGGCCTGATTCTTGACGATAACCAAAAGCGCGTGACGGTTGACGGCGAGGACGCGGTATTGACCGCCCTTGAGTATAACATACTGAAACTGCTGATGACCAACATGGAGCGCGTGTTTTCATCAGCGCAAATTTATGAGGCGGTTTGGGACGAACCGGCGTTTTATGTGTCCAAAACTGTGTCGGTACATATACGGCATATACGTGAAAAAATCGAAATCAATCCCAAAGAGCCGCAATATTTGAAGGTCATTTATGGTTTGGGATATAAGGTGGTGAAGCTGGCATGAGCAAGGCCATACGCTCTCCGATGACGAAACTGGCCTTGCTGATTGCCGGGTATATAACCGCGCTGTCGGTTGCCTGTGAGTTTCACACGATGTTTTACGACCATATAGAAAGGGCTTTAGGGAATTGGTTCAAAATGCCGGCGGCCGCCGCGCTTCCGCTCTTCGCGGCTTGCTCAGGCGTACTTGGCGTTTCTGTCTGGAAATCCGAAAGACGTCCCCGCGTATGGCATAAAATTGATTTTTCCCTGCTGTCCGTTCTGGTCTTATGCACCGTCATTTACGGCACATACTACACCCTGCGCGACCATATAGAGACACAGGTTCTGCTGCTGTCAATCGGCGTTTATGTGATTGTCATGACTTATTTCATGGAAACCGCAGCCCGTTTACGCGACAGAACGATGAAAGACTCTCTGTATTGGGTTCGATTTTTCAAGCAGTATCCAATATGGAGTCCGATAGGGCTGCTGATGGCGCTGCTGCTGTCCGGGAATCTTCTGTGCCTGTATATGTGGCTGCCGCTGAACGCAATCCGTGGTTTGTATCAGGAAACAACCCCGCATTTAAGCGGCGAAGTAATTGGTGTGTACAGAGACAGGTTGGATATATCCGTGGCCTTGCTTTTGCTTTTCGTGCTGATTGGACTGACATATTTCTGCGCTTTTGTGTTATCACTGTCCGCCCGGTATGAAAAAGCAAACGCCGAAAAAATCCGGGCGGAGCGGTTCAAGGCAGAATTGATCACCAACGTGTCCCATGACATCCGAACGCCGCTCACTTCGATTATAAACTATGTAGATTTGCTAAAAGCCTTGCCCGTGGAACATGAATCTTTTACGGAATATGTGAATGTACTGGACAAAAAATCTACCCGTCTGAAAATGCTCATTAACGATTTAATGGAAGCGTCAAAGGCGGCTACAGGCAACATGGCGGTGAATCTGCGAGAGATTGAATTGTCTGAAATCGTCGGGCAAATTGCCGGAGAGTTTGAGGAACCATTCACCGAACGCGGCTTGACGCTTGTACTGCGTCAGCCCGAACAATCCGTGTTCATACAAGCAGATAGCGGACATTTGTGGAGGGTATTTGAAAATTTATTTGGCAATGCGGCTAAATACGCTTTGACTGGAACTCGCGTGTTTGCGGAGATTGTCTTGCGAGATAGCGGGGCTGTGTTTTCAATCAAGAATACGTCACTGAACCCCATTGAAATATCCGGGGATGCGCTCACCGAACAATTTATGCGTGGCGACCGCGCCCGGCAAACCGAGGGAAGCGGTCTGGGGCTGTATATTGCCAAAAGCCTTGTGGAACTGATGGGAGCGAGTTTTGCGGTAAGCACGTCGGGTGATTTATTTGAGGTGGGAATCATGTTTTGATCGTCAATATTTTTTGAATTCTAAACGCTTTTCCGGCATGGTATAATTTCCCCGGAAAAAGGGCATCCTTTCATGGAAACGCTTCGCCGCCGTATGCGGGGAGCGTAAGAGGAGGATGTTTTTTCATGCTTAAAGCAAGAATCATTGCCGTCATAGCCGCACTGACGCTGTCGGGGGCGGTTCTCACGGCGCTGGCGCTGTCCGTCCCCGACGCGCCGGCTTACAGCACGCCGCCCGTCATTGAACTGCCTCCCGCGCTCCCGTCCGAACCGGAGAAGCCCGCGGTCAGCCCGGTAAACGGGTTTTGGATTTGCGAGCTTGACGGCTATGCCGCCGTCTTTCACAACGCCGACCGCACCGTCCCCGTCGAGACGACCGGCATCGCCATCCGCTCCCTGCGGATGGCCGATCAGGTATTGCTGCGGGAGGGCGTATTTTTTGAGGACTATATGGATGTGGTGATGTTTCTCGAAGACTTTGAGCCGTAATGATGGACGAGAGCTTCGGATTTCCTGATGAAACAGGCTTTGGCGAACAGGAGCGGGCGTCCGTTTTGGAGTTGGGCGCCGTCACGGCGCAGGGAGCGAAAACGGCCATTCACTGTCTTACAATCGTAGGGCAGGTCGTAATTACAGACAGTGACTATACCCGCCAGTGAATTTCCATGTCAAAGTCCTTTGTATTTCGGTCCCGCTCTCCGATTCGGATGGATTCCACGAAGGCGTTGACAATGTCTCTGTTCAGCTCCGTGAAGTTCTGATACCGGGCAATGGTTTGATTGATTTTGGATTCCGTCTCCCGCAAAGAGAAAATCGTTTCCAGACGCGCCTGCAAACGGGCATATTCCTTCATCAGCTCCTCCTTTTTGACCTTCAGTCGCGACGATATAACGGAAAATTCTTCGCCGGTTATCACCCCGCTCGATTTGTCAACGTAGGAATCGCTCAAGGCGCCGTCTATTTTTCTCTGCTCGGCGATGTTTTTGTCTTTTGCTTTTTTGAGCGGGGCAAGCTCTTTGCCGAAATCTCTGCTCTGCCGGGTATGCTTTTCAAGATGCTCAAAGTCGCAGTACGCTTTAATCAGGTTTTGGATTTTACCTGACATTTCTTCGACCAGCGCGTCATATTTTACCATAGCGCAGTTACACAGGACAATCCCGGACTTCCTGCCCGCGCACCGCAGATACCTCGTGCCCTTGTTGATTTTACCCGAACCGGACAGCACCAGCGCTCTTCCGCAGAGCTTACACTTGACAAGCCCGGCAAATACGTTGGCGGCCGCGCCGCCTGTGCTGGGGCTTCGGTTGTGCATCCCCCGGCCGGCCTTCATGGCCTGAGCACGGTCATAGTCTGCTTTGCTCACGATGGCTTCGTGCGTGCCTTCCACAACGACCCATTCGCCGGGAGGCTTTTCTTTGACGGATTTTGACTTGTAGGTGGGCTTCCCATAGCGGCACTGAACCAGAGTCCCGGTATAATTGGGGTTTCGCGTGATGTGCCAAACCGTGTGGTCGCTCCATCTCAGGTTTTCCGCGTCCGCGCCGCTCCGGTTGGTCGCGTATCCTTTGACGGCCCGGTATTTGCTTGGACACGGGACGCCTTCATCATTCAGCAGGTTGGCAATGGCTTTGTTACCGTAGCCGGCAAGATACAAGTCAAATATCCTCTTCACAACGGAGGCTGCGTCCGGGTCGACGGCGAGCCTGTGGCTGTTCTGCGAATCCTTTATGTAGCCGTAGGGGGCAAAAGCTCCGGTAAACTGTCCTTGCTTTTTTTTGTGGGTCATTACGGAGCGGATGTTTTCCGAGAGGTCTTCCAGATACCATTGATTGACAAGCGAATTGATTTGTATGTTCTTTCGGCTCCCCTTCTGCGCGCTGTCGGCATAGTCTTGCAGGCTGATGAAGCGAACGCCCCACTCGATGAAAAGCCCGTTGATATATGTTTCTACAAGCGAAACGTCTCTGGCAAATCTTGACAGAGATTTACAGAGGACGACGTTGAACTTGCCGTCCTCTGCGTCCGCGAGCATTTGATTGAAAGCCGGACGAGCCGCGTCGGAGCCGGAATAATCTTCGTCCGAATAGACCTTGTAAATGTCCCAATCGCGCTCCCGCGCATATTCTACGAGCATATCGCGCTGGTTGATGATGCTTTCGCTGTCTGCTTCCCGCTTGTCCCGGTCTTCCTCCGACAGCCTTATATAAATCGCCGCGTTAGGCATTATGGTCACTCCGTTCAGCGTTTGATTTGATTATACCATAGCCGGACGGCGATTTCATTGCCAATGTCATCCGGTTTGCAACGGCCGGCGGGCCTTGGATTCCCCGCGTCTGACGGCTTCATATTGTATGAGGATTCCCGTGACGGCCTTCCGCCGTTCCTCCTCTGACTCCGCCTTAAACACTTCAACGACCCTCATTCGCTCACCTCCGTTATCATTCCTAGTTTTTCCATATTCGCGCCTTTTATTCTCAATATCCCTATTTTCACTCAATCGCTATGAACTTAAAAATCAGCGCCGATATTCCATATTTCGCCAATTTAATTACAAAACCAATAAATACGTTTAAGTTCTTGACAGAAAGACGACGCATATGATAGAATACACACGCCGCAAAAGGTTCACATTCTTTAGTGCCGACAGTATATATCCGGCTTTGCAAATTTATGGAACAGGGGCAATGGGATATGTCAAGCTTAGATACCGTGAAAAGTACCCGGAAACTGTTGGACGAGTTGGAGCTTCTTGTCAGCGCCGCCGAAGCGAGCGACTATACCTTTTCACTCAGCACCGAAGGCCTGTCCGATGAGGAAGCAAAGATTGTGCTTTTGCTTAAAAAGGCACTGAGCAAGTACCGCGCAGAGCTTCAGTATGACGCCATGAGATACAAGCTGACATGCAAATCCATGGGCATGGTTATGTGGGATATGGACGTGGTGGACGGCGACCCCTTAAACCCCAAGAATCAAATCACTTGGTCGCAGGAGCTGCGCCATGCTCTGGGCTTTTCAGACGAAACCGATTTCCCGAACGTATTTGCCAGTTGGATTGACCGGCTGCACCCCGAGGACAAAGACCGCGCGGTTCAGTTCTGCGTCGACCATATTCTCAACCGCACCGGCGGCAAGGAAAACGAAGCCGTAGACCTAGAGTTCCGCGTGATGCATAAAAACGGGGAATACAGGCATTTTCTCGCGTTTGGCGCCACGCTGAGAGACAAAGACGGAACGCCGCTCAAGGAAGCCGGCTCTTGGCTGGATATAACCGAACGCAAAAAGATGGAGCGTCAAATCGTTGATATGAACGAGAGCTTGACGCTCATTCTCGACTCAATGTCCGCGGGTATCGTCGTCGTCCGTTTGGAAGACAGCATGGTGCTTTACGCCAACAAGGTGTCTATGGATGTTTTCGGCTGCGAGGATTTTGAGCGGGACGTAGCCGGCAAGAGCGTCTATAACCTTATGCCCGAGACGCAGCCGGACGGTCGGTCAACCTTTGATATGGCGACTGAGTTTCTTACGCTGGACAGAGTCCCCACGGATTTTCAATGCTATAAGCTCAGCGGGGAGCTGTTCACAGCCCGTATTACCTCATGCAATATTACATACAAGGGAAAGCTGTCCGCCCTTGCCATCGTCGAGGATGTTACCCTGCAAAAGCAGTTGGAAAAACGGAATGAGCGCCGTCAGTTTATGAACGATACGCTTAACAAAGCTTCCGTCGTTTTCGTTTCGCGCAATGAGGATTCCTTTGAGGATAATATGTCGGCGGGCATATCGGCCATTGCCGGCCTTGCCGATGTTGACCGCCTTTCGGTGTGGAAGAATTTCGACCGGCCCGACGGGATGCACGCGTCGATGGTTTACCGCTGGGACAAAGCCTCCGGCGGCACCACCGAGCCTACCCCGGACTTTGCCGACGTCAAGCACGCCGAGTTCGCGCCCAACTGGCAGACGTCCTTTATTGCCAACCAGACCATTAACGGGCCTTGCACCGCCATGCCCAAGCCCGAATCCGTCATACTCGGGGCATACGGCGTTGCGTCGGTGTTTGTTGTGCCCGTTTTTGTCAGAAACGATTTTTCCGGCTTTGTATTCTTTGAGGACAGAAAAAACGAGCGTACGTTTGACGACGACTGCGCCTATATGCTGAAAAACGCCGCGTTCCTGCTGGTGAGCGCGTTTACGCGCCATGAGGCGGAGATTCATGCCGCCGAGGCGGAAAGCCGGGCAAAGCTCATGCTCGACACCTCCCCCTTGTGCTGCCAGCTTTGGGATAAGGGCTTTACCAATATAGACTGCAACGAAGCCGCCGTCAGGCTGTACGGCTTTAAGGACAAGCAGGAGTATCTGGACAGATTCTTTGAAACGCTTCCCGAGGTGCAGCCGGACGGCAAACGCTCCTCCGATATGGCCGTCGAGGTGCTTACCAAAACCCTTGAGGAAGGAAGCTGCCACTTCAACTGTATGCACCGTATGCCAAACGACGGTTCGCTGATGCCCGCCGAGATCAATTTGTACAGGGTCAATTACAAAGGTTCTCACGCCGTTATCGGCTATACACGGGATTTGCGCGAGCAAAACAAAATTATGGCGGAGATTGAATACCGCGACACCCTGATGCGCGCCGTAAACAGCGCCGCCGAACTGATGCTCAACTCGGATATAGAGCTTTTGGATATACGCCAAAGTATGGGTATATTGGCAAACGCAATGGGCGTGGGGCGCGTTACCCTGTGGAGAAACCACACCATAGGCGGTAAGCTGCATTGCAGCTTGGAGTACGAGTGGTCGGAAAACATGGCGGAGCGTACCGGCGACCCGCAAACGGTTCGGCTGCCCTTTACCGAAATCCCCCACTGGGAAACTATTCTGTCAGCGAGAACGTGCATTAACGCCCACATGAGCGACATTATCTCGTCGCAGGGGGCGCTGGCCCAAAAACTGCTGTCGGAAATCCGCTCCATCTTGGCTGTCCCCGTATTTATCAACGACGCTTTTTGGGGCTTTGTGGGCTTTGACGATTTGGTGAACAAGCGGGTATTTACCCAGACTGAGGAATCGCTGATGAGTTCCGGCAGTCTGCTGATTACCAACGCGATTCTCCGGCAGGAAATGGTCGTCAATATGCGTGATACCTCCGCCCAGTTGGAGACGGCGCTTCAAGCCGCCAACGAAGCCAACCGGGTGAAGTCTGTTTTCTTGGCGAACATGAGCCACGAGATTCGCACGCCCATGAACAGCATCATGGGGTTTGCCGAGCTTGCGCGGGATGATGATCTTTCCGGGAAAACCAGAGATTATCTCTTGAAAATATCGGAGAACGCGGATTGGATGCTCCATATCATAAACGATATCTTAGATATCTCCAAAATTGAATCGGGCAAGATTGTTCTGGACTGCGTCCCCTTCGACGTCCATGAGATTTATGAGCATTGCAAGTCGATGATTATGCCCAAAGTCGAGGAAAAGGGCTTGGCGCTGTACTGTTATGCCGAACCGTCTGTCGGGAAAAAGCTGCTCGGCGACCCTGTCAGGCTGCGTCAGGTCATCACAAACCTCCTTTCCAATGCCGTAAAGTTTACAAATTCCGGCACCATCAAGCTCTTGGCGTCTGTCCTAAGCTCTGATGAAAACAGCGCGTCGATACGTTTTGAGGTAAAGGACAGCGGCATCGGCATGAGCGAAGAGATGATTCAAACGATATTCGATCCGTTTGTTCAGGCGGACGACGATACCACGCGGAAATACAGCGGCACGGGGCTGGGCCTTGCCATAACCAAAAACCTTGTCGAGCTGATGGGCGGCTCTCTTGAGGTCGTCAGCGCCGTCGGAGTGGGCAGCAAGTTCAGCTTCGAGATTCTCTTCAGTTTGATTGATACTCCCTTGAAAGTCAAGTCGGAGGAGATGCCGTATAAGGCTCTGGAAAAGCCCGTCTTCAAGGGTGAGGTTCTGATTTGTGAAGATAACGATATGAATCAGCAGGTGATTTGCGACCATCTTAAAAGAGTTGGGTTTCAAACGGTGGTGGCGCACAACGGGCAGGAAGGGGTGGATATTGTCACGGCGCGGATCGAAAAGGGTGAAAAGCCCTTTGATTTGATATTCATGGATATACACATGCCCGTTATGGACGGATTGGAAGCGGCGCTGAAAATATCCGATTTCGGCGTAAAAACGCCTGTGGTGGCGCTGACGGCGAATGTTATGCTCAACAATCTGGAAATGTACAAGACAAGCGGAATGGACGGATATTTGGGCAAGCCGTTCACAGCGCAGGATTTGTATAAATGCCTGATGAAATATTTTGCCCCGCTGAATTTCTCCGCTGTGAGTCTGGAAAATCTGGAGGCGGACGATGAACAGCTCCTGAATATTTTGAGGCTCAATTTTGTCAAGAGCAACCAAACGACATTCAATGATATCGAAAGCGCGATAAGCGCGGGCGATATCAAGCTGGCGCACAGGCTGGTTCATACGCTGAAAAGCAACGCGGGGAATATCCATGAGAAGACACTGCAAGCCGCCGCCGCCGCCGCGGAGGGGATGCTTAAAGATAAAAAGAATCTTCTGAAAGACGGGCAACTGGATATACTCGGCGAAGAACTGAAATCGGCCCTTGAGAAATACGCGCCTATGCTTGCCGCGGACAAGGCGGCGGACATCGTGGAAATTGCCGATGAAGCGACGATACAGGCGGTGCTTGAACGGCTGGAGTCCATGCTTGTCAATCAGAACATGGAGTGTATGAGGATGGTCGGCGACGTCCGGGCGATAGCCGGAACGGAGGAATTGGTACGGGAAATGGAGGATTTTGAATTTGAGCGAGCTGTTATTGCTTTGCAAAAATTCAGAAAGGGGAGAAGTAAAAAATGAATAACGAAGGGAAAAACAGCGTGCTTGTCATAGACGATGAAAAGGCAAACATCATCAAGCTGACACACATATTAAGCCCCGAATATACCGTATACGCTTCAAAAAACGGTAAAAACGGGGTCGAGATGGCTCTGAAAAATTTGCCGGACGTGATACTGCTGGATATTCTCATGCCGGAAATGGACGGCTACGAGGTGTTCCGTGTTTTGAAAAACGCGGATGAAACGAAGGAAATCCCTATCATTTTTATCACCGGGCTTGGAAATGACGCCGATGAGGAAAAAGGGCTGGCGTTGGGCGCCGCCGATTATATCAGCAAGCCTTTCAGTCCCGCAATCGTTAAGCTGCGGATTCAGAATCAGGTCAGAATATTGAACCTCATCGACGAGATAAAGCTCTTGGGCGTAATAGACCAGTTGACCGGCGTATCCAACAGGCGCAGCTTTGACGAACGGCTGCGCTCGGAGTGGGACCGCGCCAAAAGGGATAAAACACTGCTCAGTATTTTCTTAGTTGACATAGACAATTTCAAGCCGTACAACGATATGTACGGCCATATGCAGGGAGACGCGGCGTTACAGGTAATCACAAAAATAATCAAGCAGTCGCTGAACCGCTCTGTTGATTTTATCGCCCGCTGGGGCGGCGAGGAATTTGCCGTATTGCTGCCAAACACAGATTTGTTCGGAGCTACGAGCATTGCCCAGAATATCCGTAAAACCGTTGAAAAAACCGTCATCCCTTGCGTAGACGGCGAGTCTACAAAGGTAACGGTGAGCATCGGCATCAATACCCTTACGTCCGAATCGGAAAATACCGCACATTACTTCTTTGTCGGCGCCGACCGGGCGCTTTACGCCGCCAAGGCCATGGGGAAAAACAAGGTTTGCAGCTATGAGGATATCGGCAGAAAGCGGTTAAGCAATCCCTCTTAACCCGTCAGAGCCGGCGCGCTGACCGGGATTCACTGTCTGTAATGACGATTTGGGGGCAGGTGGAGGGGCATCAGCTACTGCCTCAAAATGTAAAAACCACCAAATATGAACATGTTTTGCCGCAGTTAGCGGCTATTGAGGAGTCCCCGGAAATCGGCGGACTCCTGATTTTGCTCAACACGGTCGGCGGCGATATAGAGGCGGGGCTGGCCATCGCCGAACTCATCCGGGGGTTGTCAACCCCGGCGGTGTCGCTGGTGCTGGGCGGCGGACACTCGATTGGCGTCCCGATGGCGGTGGCGGCGCGGGTGTCAATGATTGCGCCGTCGGCGGCCATGACCATCCATCCCGTGAGGATGAACGGCACGGTGCTGGGCGTGCCGCAGACCTTTGCCTACTTGCAGAAAATCCAAGAGCGCATCGTCCGCTTCGTGGCGCAAAACAGCCGTGTGAGCGAAGACGCGTATATGGGCCTGATGCACCGCGCCGACGGTCTGGCGGGCGACATGGGCAGCGTTATCCACGGCGCCGAAGCCGTGGAAATGGGTCTGATTGACCGCCTCGGCACACTGAGCGACGCGCTGGGGGAGTTGCATAGGATGATAAAGGATTAGCCTTGGGTTCCTCTCAAGGCCCTCCAAAGGAGCCTCCAGACTTTTTGCCGCAACGGCCTCCCCGTCCGGGCCCTTTCCCGCCAATCAAGCAATCCGCTTTAACGGCCTGCTCGGCCTTGGCGCCGCCGCCGTGCGCGCGCAGAAAGCGGAGCATAAAGTCTTGCGCGTTTTTCGGCGAAAGGTTGCGGATTCCGCCGCTGCCGAAGAATTTTCCCAACTCAAGAAAGCACGTATACCCGCTGCCGAACAGCTCGTTTACGGCATAGCCGACGGAGTGGGGAAACACGCCCTTGTTGTAAAATCGGTCTACAATCTGTCCCACGCGCCGTATTTCCAGCAGGTCGTCGAAGGACATGAATTCGTTTTGAAACACTTGATAGGGCGGTTCCTGATGGTACAGATACCCGTATTTCGCGCTTTCCTCGCGTATTTTTGTGCCCTTGAGCATTTTCAATACGCCCACCTGCAGCATATGCGGGCGCAGCGCCAGACAGCGGTCAACGCCGTCTTTGAACCCGGCCGGCGTTTCAAAGGGCAGGCCGGCAATCAAGTCAAGGTGGATGCGCGTATTGCCGAAGGATATCAGCTTGCGGAGATTGGCCAGCGCGGCGTCTAAATCCGTCTCCCTGTTGACCGCTCGGAGGGTGCGCGGATTGAGGGACTGGACGCCGATTTCAAGTTGCATCCTGCCTGCCGGCATCTTTTCCGTCACGGCAAGCAGCTCATCGTCAAAGAGGTCGGCCGCCGCCTCAAAATGAAAGGCACACTCGGTTTGCATGGACAGGATATGCCGCAGGATGGCGGCGGCGCGGCGTTTGTCCGCGTTGAAGGTTCTGTCTATGAATTTCACCATCCGCGCCCCGTTTGCCGCAAGCAAGTCTATCTCGTGAAAAACGCGCTCCAAAGGGAGGGTTTGGACGCCGGAGAAGGTAGACGACAGGCAATATGAGCAGGAAAAAGGGCAGCCTCTGGAGGATTCGTAATACACGAGTTGGTTTTGAATCGACGCCATCCTGCCCTCAGCGAACGAGTCAAAGAAGCTCTGTGTGAACGGCGACGGCGTCTCGCATCCCATGCCCGGTTCGCGGCAGGGGGAACTGTCCTCCGCAGCCGCGCCCGCAAGCCGGAGAAGCAGCTCGGCAAAGGCCTTTTCCCCGGGGCCTTTGATAAGATGGTCGGCAAAGGGAGACTGGGCCGGCTCCGCCTCAAACGACACTTCGGGGCCGCCGAGGACAATGACGCAGTCCGGCAAAAGGGCTTTGACCGCGCCCGCGGTTTCGCGTACCGCGCCGATGTTCCAAATATAGCAGGAAAAGCCGAGTACGTCAGGTCTTTCCGTGTATATGGTATCAATGATTGAATTGGCGGAGTCGTTTACCGTATGCTCCCGGATACGTACCTCGGCTTGCGGCACGCTCCGGTCGCAGTACGCTTTCAGATACCACGGCGCCAAGGATTTGTGGATATGCTTCGCGCTGATATCCAGCAAGAGGACTTTCATACCGGCACCCCCTGTAAAAGAAGGGGGAGGGCGCACAGAGCGCTCTCCCCGGGTTATCCCTAAGCTCAGTCCGTCACATACGGAAGAAGGGCGATATGCCGCGCGCGCTTGATGGCCTCGGTCATTTCGCGCTGATGGGTGGCGCAGGTGCCGGTCATGCGGCGGGGAAGGATTTTGCTGCGCTCCGAGAGGAAGCGGCGGAGCTTGGCAGCGTCTTTATAGTCGATTTTCTCCACACGGTCGGCGCAGAAGGAGCATACCTTCCTGCGTTTGCGTCCGCGCGGTCCGCGGTCGATTCCCATAAGTTCATTTCTCCTTAACAATAATTTTTCGGGTTAGAAAGGAAGCTCCCCGTCGTCGTCGTCCAGTTCGGCGAAGGTGGCGGGGGCGTCGGGGTCAAACGGCAGCGCCTCGTCCTGCTTTGAGCTCTGCCGGGACGGCCCGGCGGGCGGCGGAGCGCCGTAGCTTGGGGAGTCCTGCTTTCTCTCGGCGAAATGCACCTCTTCGGCGACGACTTCAAACGACGTACGCTTGTTGCCTTCCTTGTCCTCCCACTTGCGGGATTGGAGACGGCCGGTCACCGCGACAAGCTGCCCCTTTCGGAAGTATTTGTGTACAAAGTCGGCGGTGCCGCGCCACGCCACGATGTCGATGAAATCGGTCTGCCGTTCTTCGCCGCGCTGAAAATCGCGCTCTACGGCGAGTGAAAAGGTGGTGACGCTGATGCCGCTCTGTGTGGTGCGCAGCTCCGGCTCGCGGGTAAGGCGGCCCATGAGGATAATCTTGTTGAGCATACCGATTCTCCCCCCCTATTCGTCCTTGCAGATAATCAGGCTGCGAAGCACGCTGTCTGTGATGCGGTAGACGCGGTCAAGCTCATGCGGGAAATCGGGCGTCGACTCAAAGTTGATTAAGACGTAATACCCTTCGGCATGGTCGTCAATCTCATAAGAGAGACGGCGCTTGCCCCACTCGTCAACTTCGCCCAGTTCCCCGTGCTGTTCGACAAGGGCCTTGAACTTTTCGACGGCGGCGGCGGTGGCTTCTTCACTCAGCGTCGGGTTGAGAATGAAGATGGTTTCATACCTGCCTTTGACTTTTGCCATGTTTGCTGATACCTCCTTCTGGACATCAGACCCCGCAGGGCGGGGTAAGGAGCTGTGTTCAAATATAAACACGCTCCGTCATTATACAGAGCTTTGTACGCATTGTCAAGTTTTTTTTGCGCGTTTTTCGCATACTTTTCGCACGCGGGAGCGAACCATGCGCCGGCAGCGGCGCCGACCTAAAGTCAGCGCCCGCAAATGACGATAGATTGTGTATAGGCATATCCAGTTGAAAGGATGCGATTGGATTGAAAATAGCGTATGATACGCGCTCCGTCGTAGCTCAAGCTCAATATACCGTACCGCCGCCCGTGCCGGAAGCCGCCGAGGCGGGCTTTCCCGCGCCGTTTGAAGAGCCGGCGGCAACGCTGGAGCTTTCCCGCCCGGAAGCGGGAGCAAAGGACGCGAAAACCCCCGGCCCGAAAGACGCGTCGTCCCGTTTGACGCGCCGTTTGGTGGCGGCGGCTTTCCAAGGCGAGGTGCGTTCCATCATCTCCGAAGCGTATGAAAACCTGTCCGAATGGATTAAAGCGGCCATGAGCGGCGATGAAAAAGCGATGGCCGCCATTCGCCGCCTGAACAAGCTGATTCATCGTGCCAATCGCAAGATTGGGGATTTAGACAGGGAGGATGTCCTGCGACTCAAGCAGCGGCAGGCCGAAAAGCGCCAGCAGGATTTTCGCGCCGGACAAATCGAGCGGGAACTGCACCGCCGCATACAGGAACGCAAGCTGCGCGAACGGCGCTATCTGAACGACAGGCAGAACGACGAGGAAAAGCAAGGCCCCGCCGTCCCGGAGTCTTCCCCCGCCGCGCTCCAAGCGAAAATCCACGCCTTAGCCGCCGCGCTGGCTCAGCTCACCGCCGCCCCCTTGCCTGCCCCTGCCGACAGCGGCGCGGTTGACGGGGGATACGCCGCAGAAGCCGCCCCGGCCGTCATTGCCCCCGTGGAAACGGCGGAGCTTCCCGCGGAATAAAGCGTAATTCTTCCTTAAATACACAGGGTGCGCCGCCCTTGGCGCGCCTTTTTTGATTGATGCTTGCTTGAAATGAAGATTTTTGGTATAATATCCGCGAGGCCAAACACCCGGCATACGATTGGGTGCGATTAGGAGGAAAGGCAATGGAAAAAAGCCGTGAATTGATTGTCATTGTGGATGATGACATTACGAATCTGACCATCGCGAGGAAAAACCTCGCGGAGACGTATGCCGTTTTTACCGCGCCGTCGGGGAAAAAGCTCTTTTCCCTGCTGGAAAAGGTAGAGCCAGACTTGATTCTTTTGGATGTGAATATGCCGGAGATGAATGGGTATGAGGTCATACGGCAACTGAAAAACAACGAGGAGACCAAGCAAATCCCTATCATCTTCCTTACGGCCAAGGGCGGAGGCGAAAGCGAGCTGGAGGGCTTGTCGCTGGGCGCGGTTGATTATATCGTCAAGCCGTTCTCCCCGCCGCTTCTGCGTAAGCGGATTGAGCTTCATCTGCTGGTCGCCGCTCAAAAGCGGGAGCTTGTGATCCTGAACAACCATTTGCAGGAGCTTGTGGACGCCAAGACTCAATCCGTTTTGGAATTGCAGAATACACTGCTGCACGCTATGGCCGAGCTTGTGGAATACCGCGACGACATCACCGGCGGCCACGTTGACAGGATGCACAACTATTTGGGCGTGCTGCTGAGAGCGCTGGAACAGAAAGGCTCGTACCGCGACGAGGTGAAGTCGTGGGATATGGAGCTTGTGCTGCAATCGGCAAAGCTCCATGACGTGGGGAAGATTGCCATCCCGGACGAGATTTTGCTCAAGCCGGGGAAGCTGACGGCGGAAGAATTTGAGAAAATCAAAGAACACACGACATTCGGCGAGAAAATCATTTCCAAGGTCAAGGACAACACAACCGACCAAGCCTTTTTGGATTACGCGCGGACGTTTGTCTCCTCGCACCATGAGAAATGGGACGGGCAAGGCTACCCGCGGGGTCTGAAGGGCGAAGACATTCCGCTTTTGGGGAGAATCATGGCCATTGTTGACGTTTACGACGCGCTTGTGAGCGTACGTCCCTATAAAAGCGCGTTTTCGCACAAAGAAGCGATCGAAATCATCAAACAGAGCAGCGGAACGCATTTTGACCCCGAGCTTGTGGAAATCTTCCTCTCATGTGAAAAAGATTTTGAAAGGACGGGTGTAACGTGAGAGGCATACGCCTTACCGCGCTGCTATTGCTTTGCGCCGTGATTTTAGGATTCGCCGGCTGTACCAATCCGCCGGAAGCTCCTCCTTTCGACGCCGCTTCAATACAGTCGTTCCGGGACATTCCGGGCATAACGGAGGCGGAGATTGCCGCGATAGAAACGCTTCAAGCCCGCGGCGAGCCGCTGATTTATGCCGCGTCCCGCAGCACCGAGCTGTTTGAGCGGCAGGACGGAACAATGGGCGGCTATACGGCGTTGCTCTGCATCTGGCTGAGCGAGCTGTTCGGCGTCGAGTTCCGGCCCGAAATCCAAGGTTTGGGCGCCATGCTGGATAACTTGAGAAACGGAGGCATCAGCTTCGCCACGCTTTCCGACACCCCGGAACGCCGCCAGACCTTTTTGCTGACCGACCCCATCGCCCAGCGCTCCGTCGTCATGCTGCGCGCCGAAAACAGCCAGTCCATTGACGTTATCATCCGGGACAGGCTGCCGCGCTATGTTTTTGTGGAAAATTCCGTGGTGACGGACTTGGCCATCGAGGCGATGGTTCCAGACTCCTTTGAAAAAATCATCGTTCCAGACGAAGCCGGAGCGTATCGGGCTTTGGCGGACGGCGCCGCCGACGCCTTTATCGCAACCAACACGATGGAGGCGGCTTTTGACCATTACGGCAGCGTACATACCGAAGACTTTTTACCGCTTATCTTCCTCCCCGCGGCTATGGTGGCGGGACATCAAGACTATGAGCCGGTTATCAGCCTTGTAACCAAGATGCTGGAAAACGGCGCTTACGGATATCTGACCACCCTATACAAGCAGGGGTATCAGGATTACAGGCGGCATAAATTCTCGCTTCTGCTGAACGAGGAGGAGACGGAGTATCTGCGCGACAACCGCGTAATGCCCTTCGCAACGCAGTATATGTCCTACCCCTACAGCTTCTATGACACGACTGAAGGCCGCTGGGAGGGCGTCGTCTTTGATGTGATGGACGAATTGTCGTGGCTGACCGGGCTTACCTTTGACCAAGTTAATGACGACAGGCTGGAATTGCCCGAATTGCTGGCTTTGGTGGAGCGCGGAGAGGCTTATTTTATGCCGAATATGATTATAAGCCATGAGCGCAGGGATCGGTTCATTTTTTCGTCTCATATGTATCTGACGGATAGATTCGCGCTGCTATCCAAGCGGAATTACCCCAACATAGAGATGAACGACATTCCGTATGAACGGGTGGGGCTTGCCGGAGGGACGGCGTTTGCCGATATGTTTCATAGCTGGTTTCCGAATGCCCTGTATGCGCGGGAATACCCCACCACCGACGACGCTTTTCTGGCGCTGGACAGGGGCGAGGTTGATTTTGTCCTATCCAGCAAGAGCCGGCTTACGGCTCTGACCAATTATTATGAATACTCCGATTACAAGGCCAATTTCCTGTTTAACACCGCGTTTGAAGCCACCTTCGGCTTCAACAAGGATAAAGACGTTCTCCGCTCTATCGTCAACAAAGCGCTCCCGCTGATTGACTCTGGGAGGATTGTGGAGCAATGGGTCAGCAGAACCTATAATATCGAGATTATGCAACTGCGCGCGCAGCGCCCTTGGCTGATTGGCGCGGCTGTTCTGTCTTTTATTGTGCTGGTTCCCATTTTGATCATGCTCGGTAAAAACCGCAGAATGGCTTCAAGGCTATTGGTGGCGGTGGACGACGCGACTGAGGCGAACAGGCTCAAGCAAACCTCCCTTAATGCCTTGGAAAGCATCCTGAACAGTATCGACGGGCAAATCTACACCACCTCTCCCGGCACCGGCAAGATCCTCTTCATCAACGACCAGTTGAAAACTTTCTTCGGCATTGAGGGAGACTCCGCCATCGGGAGATATTGCTACGAGGTTTTCCGCGGTCTCGACAACAGGTGCAGCTTTTGCCCCTGCTTTGAGCTTGAGAAGAACCCGGACAAAACGGTGGTGTGGGAAGAATATCTGCCCGGACACAAGCGGTATATCCGCCACTCTGACCGCTACATCGACTGGCCTGACGGCAATAAAGTCCATCTGCAGCTTGCCGTTGACATGACCGAGATGGTTCACGCCAAGGAGCAGGCGGAGCAGAGCAACCGCTCAAAAAGCGCGTTCCTCGCGCATATGAGCCATGAGATACGCACCCCCATGAACGCCGTCATCGGCCTAGCGGAGCTCGCGCTTCGGGAACACAGCCTAAGCGCCGCCCGCGACCATATCGCCTCGGTTAAGCAGGCGGGCGCCAACCTTTTGTCTATCATCAACAATATCTTAGACTTTTCAAAAATCGAGACGGGAAACCTGCGGATTACCCCGATGAACTACTTGCTTTCCTCGCTGCTCAATGACGTTATCAGCATCACCAGAATGAAAATCATCGACACCGCCCTCCTGTTCACAGTCAATGTAGACAGCCGTATCCCGGACGCCCTGATTGGTGACGAGCCGCGCATACGGCAGATTCTGGTCAATCTGCTGGATAACGCCACGAAGTATACCGACCGCGGATACGTATCCTTTACCGTGCGCGGGGAAACCGCCGCCGAAAACTCCGTCACCCTGACGATGGAGATTGCCGACAGCGGGAGGGGGATAAAGCAGGAGGATGTTGACAATCTGTTCGGCGAATACATACGGGTGGATACGGACTTGAACAACGGCATTGAGGGCGTGGGGCTGGGGCTTACCATTACCAAGCGCCTTGTATCCGCGATGGGCGGCGACATTACCGTGCAAAGCGAATACGGGAAAGGCAGCACGTTTACCGTTACGCTTCCGCAGAAAATCCATACCCCAAAAAAGCTGGCAAGCGTTGAAAACCCGCAGGATAAGCGGGCGCTTATCTATGAAACCCGTGAAATCTACGCAAAATCAATCGCCGACTCTATCGAAAATCTGGGAAGTTCCTGCGTCGTCGCGGCCAATGACGATGAATTGCGCGGCGCGCTGGCTGCCGAATCGTTCGACTTTATTTTCACCTCGCTCAAGCTTTACGAGCAAAGCAAGGAATTGCTTGAACCGGCCGGTACGGGGGTAAAAATCGTCCTGCTCGCCGAATTTGGCGAGACCATCCCCGTCAACGGCCCGGCGACGCTTTCCATGCCGGTATATTCCCTGTCCCTCGCCCAAATCCTAAACGGCGGGAGCGACAGGTTTTCCTACCGCGAGAGCGGTGAAGCCACCGTCCGATTTGTCGCGCCGGACGCCAAGGTTCTTGTCGTTGACGACATCAACACCAATCTGGTCGTGGCGAAGGGCTTGCTTCTGCCCTATCAACTGGATATTGATTTGCGCAACAGCGGCATCGAAGCCATCAAAGCGGTTCAGATGAAGGATTATGACGCCGTTTTCATGGATCACAAGATGCACAAGATGGACGGCGTCGAAGCCGCAAGGCGTATACGGGAGCTGGAGGGCGGAAAAGGCAAGAATCTTCCCATTATCATGCTGACGGCCAACGCCGTTGCCGGTATGAGAGAAAAGTTCTTGGAAAGCGGTTTTGATGACTTTTTATCGAAACCAATCAATACCGTCAAGCTGAACGAGGTCTTGGAAAGATGGATTCCCAAAGAAAAACAGCAAATACCGTTTTGGGAAAACAGCGAGCGCGGCCCCTCGGGGACGGACGATTCGCCCTTTGAGATTGAAGGGCTGAACTATCGGAAGGGCATCTCTATTTCCGGCGGGTCGCCGGATTATTACGCCGAAACGCTCGCCACCTTCCACGCGGACGCGCTTGAACGCATCCCCGCCTTGCAGGAATGTCTTGACAGCGGCGACCTCTCTTTATACGGAACCTATATCCACGCGCTGAAAAGCGCGGCCGCCGGAATCGGGGCGGACGAGCTGTCGGAAATGGCGGCGAGCTTGGAGTCGATGGCCAAGCGAGGAGACCCCGGCGCAGTCAAGATTCGCAGCGCGGGATTCATTAAAGGGCTGACGCTTATGCTTGAGCAAATCGAAACGACCATAACCGCGTACGAAAAAAAGACCGGCATCCCCGTTTCCTCCGAGATGCTGTTCAAATCTACGCTCATTGATTTGAAAATGGCCCTGATTAAGATGGACGCCGACACCATCAACCGAACGGCGGACTTGTTGCAACGGTCGTCGGGTGAAAATCACGCCACCGCTGTCAAATTGATTTGCAACAGCATATTGATGGCAGAATACGACAACGCGGCGTCTCTGATTGACGACCTTCTGCCGTAACCTTACGGGCCGGGAATCAACACCGGCTCGCACCCAATGCTTTGCTGCTGGCTGGAGAGCTGCATATACCTAAACCGCACTTGAACGTACCATGCCTTGTGAGCGCCGCCTCCGAGTATCAATTTAATTTCGGTATATTGACCATTATCCGGGAAAACCAGCCATTTCTCCTCTTCAAGCTTTGCCTCCGTTTCGGCGTAACGGTATTCATAAAACCGCAACTGCTGCTTGCCGTTAAACTGTATGCCAATGCCGTCCTGAGGGTCGTTGAATCCGGGGGAGATAGCCATATCCACCGTCCAGTTTTCGGGTAGCGGCGGTTGCGGCGGCTTAAACGGATCGCCAAACCACTTGACCTCCGGGGGGACATCAGAAACATTATCGCCGCCGGTCGAATCCGCGACTACCGCGCTGGTGATGGCTCCGTCGGCGACGGTGACGGTGATGGTTGTCGGCAGGCTGGCCGCCAGACCGTCCCAGATGCCTTTGGACAGCTTGGCCGTAGCCTTCTTGCGGGCGGTTAATGGTATCGTGCCGTCATTCGTGAGGCGCGGCATTTTCCCCCATTTGCTCTTGGACGGCTGGTCGTGTTCGTTCCAAAACTCCCAGTCGCGTAATACAATCGGGTCAATCTTGCCGTTCGCCAGCTCCAAAGAGCCGCCGAAGCCCAAGGCCGCCCGCGGTACGATGTCCAGCCGCTGTGCCAGTGTGCGGGGCTTTTTGCCTGTGGGGACGGTGCGGATGGTGATGGCGGTGTTGGTCGTGATGGCGTCCGAAGCGTTAAACGGAAGCGCTTTCTCCTTGCCTTTACTTGTCGTTTCGCTCGGAGCCGGAATCCATGTCACCCCGTTGTCAAGCGAATACTCATGGGTAAGCTTCATCTTGATGGTTTCGCTCTTATAGTCAAGCTTCAGCTTGGTCGGGTTGCCGAGGGGCGCGGGATTGATTTTGAATACCTTGCCCGCCGGGTAATAATCGCCGTCCCTATGCGCCGCGACGCTACGGAAATAGAAAGAATTCCGCTCTTTTGGCGCGTCCGATTCGGGCCGCGCTCTGATGGTATGCTCGTTTGCGCTGAGAATCTGCCAATCCGGGTTTTCCGGCAGCTTTCCGTTCTGCGATACAACCTGAACAAACTGATACGTCAAATCGGGCGCGGCGGGGTTGGGAGCCTGCTTTGACGGTTTTGTCATCAGACTCCATGTGTCCGCGCCGTAGAAAGGCGCGAGCTTTTCCGAGTTGCCCTTGGGACGCGCTTTGATGGCGGGGAATTTGATTTGCGCCCCTCCAAGGTCTTCCACCCAAAGGGTCAGCGGCTTGTCAAACAGCTTGGACAACGCCGCGCCCGGCGTCGGAAGCTCGCCGTTTGTCCACTTCCCGCCGCCGTTGACGCTATATTTGACAGCGATAAACCCGGTGGGGAGAGAGACGGTCTCCGCCGTGAGGTTGATAGACGCCGTTACTCCCGACGGAGCCTCCGCAGGGATGATGACCGGCTCGGCGCCGGAGGGGGGCATCGGGGTGTAAGATTCAGAATTTTCCACAACAGCCTTAACAGGAACATTAGCTTTATACTGTGGATGCGCGTCAGTCCACCCGGTAGCGACGCCGTAGCGTAAGTAGCTTTGGCCGGGCCCCGATATCGCCTGCGATGCGTACCCTCCACTGATTTCTACCGGCACGTTGAGACCGCTACCCTCCGCCTTCACCACGACGGCAAAATTTAATTCCCCGACACTCAGCGGGGTCGTGAGGTTGACTGTATAGTAACCGGGGTATTGCGGGGTGAATGTCCCCTGCGCGGTTCCGTTGACAGCCTCGTTCAGCAACACGGTGCCGGAAGCGTCCCCGGCGGCGGCGTAAACGGTATGCACAGCCCCGGCGTTATGTATGTATACGATAATCTGCGTCAGTAATCCGTCCTCGTCCGGGCAGTAGAACACATTCCCGTAATAAATGGTATTGGCGTTGGTGTTGAGCGAAGAGGTCGAGCCGAACGGGTCGTATTCATAAATGCCGCCTGTGAAGTCCGGGTCATAGCCGGTGACGGCGGCAACCGTCCTCAGTGGCGTATAGTAGGACATCCAGAAGTACCCGCCTTCGCCCCCCCACGTGGAACCCCAACTGTTTCTGACCAGCCACGCGCCGGGGCCGGACGGCTGGGTTCCCGTGAAGCTGCTACGGCTGTATTCGTCGTCCCAGCCGATAATCAGTACGTCGTGGTTGACGTCAAGGCTGGTGGTGTAATAGGATGTTCCCGTCTGGTTTGAGCCGGAGGTGGAGCCAGGGGTGTGATACCCTGCGGTGACCGCGCCGTAATCCAGCACGGCCTGTTTGATTTGGTTTTGGTAAGCGGGGGTTGAGCCGGCGGTGGCGGTGCCTGTCAAGTCCGGTATGTACACCATGCCCGTGACCTTCCCGGCTTTTTCCATCGCCTGTGTATCCGCCACAGGCCGGGGGGTGTTGCTGACGACATACCCGTCCGTGCTTTGAAGAACCGTGCCGCCGAGGATGCTTCGCGCGAAATACGCGCCCGCCATCTGCGCATTGCCGCCGCCGTCGTTGGGGCGGTTATACCCAAACTGGTTGCCGCCGTCCCGGCTTAGGGCGTGGCGCATATGGTTTTCGGAAAAGTACGCCCCCGTCAGAGACAGGTTGCTTAGGACATAAGCCTCCAGCGCCCCCGTGGACGCGAACGCCCAGCAGACGCCGAGACTGGATTGATTTTTAACCGGCGTGGTTCCCGTTCCGCGCGGGTCATATATCGTCTCAAAAGCAGTGCTTTCGTATAAGCCTCTGGCGGACGGCAACGGCTCCTGTGTGTAAGATATCGCCGGGGGTATATATCCTCCGGGCGCGACTCCGCCCTCCCCCGCCAGATAGGCAAGCAGCGCGGGATTGACTTCGACTGTGAGCAGAGGGTCAGTCTCCGCGCCAACCGGCGGGGCGGCGGCCGGAACCGCTGAGGTCAGCAGAATCAGCGCAAGAATAAAGCCCCATATTCTCTTAAATCTAAGCACGATGTAATCCCCCTTATGTAGTGATGGCTGCTTTTGCGTATGACAATATACGCCCATATCTATTATCGTAGAAAAGGTGCAAAAAGTAAAGAGCTAAAAGGCTTCGGGCAGCAGTTTTTTGCCGAAATCCTTAATCGGCGCTTGGCCTAGGTGCGGGAAAAAATGAGGGGACAGTTGTAATACGCCCTTAACCACGCCCAGTTCATCGCCCCCCGGCGGCGTTATGGCCGGCATGGTCATCGTTTGCCGCAGGGAGGCGGGCTTTTTGCCCGTGGCCGCTTTCCAGATGGTCACGCCTGTTCCTCCGGCAATCTCTTTCGTCGCGTCCGTCACCGTATGCACAACCGTGACATCCAGCTTCGCCGTGGCCGAGCCGAGCGTTGTGCTTCCGAAGTTCACGAAATCGCCCTTTTTCAGCTTCAGCACCGGCTTGGCCGCGGTGGGTTGTTTGTAGGTCGGCGCTTTGCCCATGATGGCCGGGGAGATTTTCTGCGCCTTGCTCGCGGGGTAGTATTTCCCGCCGGCCGCGTACGCCGCCTTCCGCACCAGATAAGTCTCCTTATCGGCCTTCGTCTCCACAATCGCCGTCCCGTCGGCGGGCATCGGCGTATAGCCGTCCGCGGGCGCCTTGGCGCCCTTCGCCAGCTTGCCGTACTCAAACCCATCCGCGCCGCTGAACGTAACCAGCGTACTCTCGTCTGTTACGCTCAACTGCCCCTTATCGACCAGCACCCAGCGGTTGTTGCTCTCCCTGTAATAAGGCGCCAACTTCCCCGGCTTCGGCACCAGCGTTTTCGCCCGCGCCTCTATCTTCGGAAACTTGATGACCTTTGTGTCGTCGATATCGGCCTCCTTGGTGAGTGGCTTGCCGCTATCATCCAACTGGTCGGAAACCCACAAATCCAAGTCCTTATTGAACAGATTGCTGACCTTCTTCTCGTCCGTCGGCAGCGCGCCCTTCTTCCACTTCTTCCCGCCGTCCACACTGTACGCCGCCACGTTGAAGCCACCCGGCAGGGTGATGGTCTCCGCCGCGAGGTTGATATGCGCGCCCTCCCTGTCGCCCGGGATGACAGTGTCCGTAACAGAGTCGCCAAACATGGCCGTCGCGGTTACATTCGCTTCGGGCATGGTAAACTTTGCCGTGGGGCTAAATTGGCTTGTGCCCTCGACAAACTGAATGGTGTTGTAATCGTTGTGAAAGGCCCAGATCCCGAACGTAACGCCCGGGGAAGGCACGGCAGTGATGGTAACCGTCGCGCCCGGCGCGTACTCCCCGCCGCCTGTGGCGGTAATGCCTTCTTCCGCATAAACGGAGACGATGAAAGTTCCGGGCGGCAAATCTATGTACATTGCTGTAAAATCGACTGCTTTTTCCGGCATGATGAATTTCAATGGGTTGTCGTTACTTGTGTAACCTCCCACATATTCAAGCATGTTCGAATCTTCCCACCCCAAGAACCTCTTCCCCTCTGGCGGGGTATCGGCGGTGATGGTGACGATTTCGCCCGGCAAGGCTGTTGCTTTGTCCGTCGTGCCGTCGTTGACGGTGACGGCGTATCTGGGGACAGGAATCATTTCAGTGCTGTAATTGTTGTTTTGTACTGGCGTCCAAGTCGGTGTCGTCCAGCCGGTTTTGCCCTCATAATAGTAGATTTTCAAGTTGGAGTTGCCAAAATGGAACGCCTGTTCAGCGACAGAGGGGGCATTGCCCTCAAAGGTGACGCTTGTCAGACTTAAGCACTCCATAAACGCGCTGGTCTCTATGCTGGTTACACTGGCGGGTATGACTACATTGATTAAGCCGGACTTTTGGAACGCATTATAGCCAATGCTTGCCACACCATTGGGGATGGTAACACTTTTAAGGTTGGTATAATGAATCGAATTGAAATTATTGGAAAACGATGACCCTCCTATACGGGTTATGCCGGATCCAATAACTATGGAACTTATAGTTTCAACGTGGGCTTGCCAAGGAATACTATTGTCCATCAACTGAGCTAATGTCCAGTCCGGCATCGCTCCGCTTCCGCTGATTGTCAGTACACCGGCGTCGTCCAATGACCAAGACAGGCCGGTGCCGAAAGTGCCGCCGGCAACCTCCGCAGCCGACGCGACCGGGGCGACCCCCGGGAGGAGTGCGGCGAGAATGACCGCCGTGAGGATAAGGCTCATAGCGCGTTTTTTCATTGTGTTGTTCCCCCTTGATTTTTTTACCCTTGCGGAGACTGCCCATACTTATTTTATCGTGGGGGACGGGCTAAAGTAAACATAAAAGGGGCTTTAGTAGTCAACTCTTTACCGAGAAACGCGATTGCCAGACGTAGTGCGTCCGGCCGGACATAACGAGGGCGAAACCGTTGTCTTTGCTCGTTTTGAGTTTTTTGCGAAGGTTGTAGATATGTGCCTTAACGGTGCGCACGTCCTCCGTCTGCAAGTCTCCCCAAATCGCCTTGTAGAGCTCCCCGGCGGTGAAGCCTTTTTCCGGTTGTTTGACGAAAAACAGGAGAAGGGCAAACTCCTTGGGTGTGAGCAGGAGGTCGCGTCCGTCGAGAACGGCTTTTTGTTTGAGCGGGTCGAGCGTCAGGGGCGGCAGGCGGATGATTTCGGGCTGCCGCCGTCTTTCCATCTCCACCCTCCGCAGGATGGCTTGGCAGCGAGCCAGCAATTCGTCCATCCGGTAGGGCTTGGTCATATAATCGTCGCCGCCGCTTTGCAGGCCCTCAACAATCTGGCGCGGCTCGTCCCGGCAGGTGAGATACAGCACCGGGACGGTGTACAGCTCCCTTACGCGCTTGCAAAAATCCAGCCCAAGCCCGTCGGGCAGCATTACGTCTAGGATGATTAAGTCGGGCGGCTGCTCGCGCAGGCGTTCCCAGCCTTCCTTCAGGGTCTCCGCCGCGACCGTCCGATAGCCCGCGCTCTCCAGCAGTTCTTGGTTGGCGAGCATTACGTCGGTTTCGTCTTCAATCAGCAGAATGGTCTGTTTCATCCGCGGCCCCTTTCTCCAGCGCGGCTTTCAGCTCAAAGGAGACCCTTGTGCCTTTGCCGCGCGCGCTTTCGATGTGTATTTCCGAACCGTGCGCCTTGATGATTTCCCCGCAGATATGAAGCCCCAGCCCCGTCCCGGAGTTTGCCTCCCCGCCGCCGGAGTAAAAGCGCTCCTTGGCGCGGGCGCGTTCTTCCTCGTCCATTCCCCTGCCCGTGTCCTTCACGTAGAGTTCCACGCCCTGTCTGCTCGGACGCGCGCCCAGCGTCACCGTCCCGTTTTTGGTAAACCTCACGGCGTTGTCGGTCAGGTTGACCAACACCTGCGTTATCCGTTCCCCGTCGGCCCAAACGTCCGGCAGCGCGTCCGGCAGCGCAAGGACAACCTTGTTGTGGTTTTTGTTCAGCACCGGGAAATAGGCGTCTGTCATGCCGCGAATCAGCGGCGGCAAGGCAATCCGGGCAAGGCGGCAGTTCAGCTCCGGGGCCGCCTCGTGGGCAAATTCCATAAGTTGGCTGACCATCAGGGCCATGCGTTCCGCCTCCGATTCCACCAGCTTCATTTTTTGCACGGTGTATTCATCGGGTACCTCCGCCGTCTCGGCGCGGCGGCGGGTGAGCTGGGAATAGTTTGACATCACGGTGAGCGGCGTTTTTAGTTCATGGGAGACGTTTTGCAAAAATTCCCCTTTCAGCCTGTTGCGCTGCTCCAGCGCGGTGTTTTCCTCCGCCAGCCGCCGCTCGTTTTCCGCGGCGCGGTTGTTTACCAGATACAGCGCCAGCATTTGCGCGAAGATAAAGATGAGTATCCCCACGGTCGTCAGCTCGAAAAAGCTGATTGCGGCGGACGCGCCCAGCATATCCAATACCCCGAAAGCCATAAAAATCATCTGCCCGCAGAACGATATGGCGTGTTCGGGTTTGAAGCGCCTGATTCCCCTGAGGACGCAGACGGAGCATATGGCCATGACCGTAAAGACAAAGACGATGTGTACCGTTAAGTACCGCGCGGCGATTCTGACGGGGAGACTGACAATCAAAGCCGCGAAAACCGCGCTCACCGCGCCGACGATAGCCGGCACCATCTTAGGGATGCCGTACATTGACCGCGTGAACAGCGAATACAGCACGCAGATTGTCAGCAGTGTGAGGGTGGCCGCCACGAACTCAAACGGGTAATCCAGCGCGGGGAAGAAAGGATATGTAAATCCCCCGCCGCCGGACAAAAAGAAGCCCGTGACCAGCGAAATGAGCGAGAACCACAGATTGCTCCTCACGCTTGGCATAAAGATAAAGTAGCCGAAATAAAACAGCGCGCACATCCCCGCTATGACGACGGGAATCATGCGGTATACCGTGTCGCACAGAATCCGGTAGCTTGCCGTGCCGTGCGACCCTATGGTAAAGCCGGTATAGTAAGCGTCGTCGCGGACAATACCCGCAACCTGCGCCACCAGTTCAATCACGCCGTCAATCGGGCGCGCGGCGGCGGAGAACGGGGCGACGCGGTAAAAATTATGGCTCTCATCGTCTTCGTCAATCCGCCCGAAGGTTTCCGCCAGCCGCCCGTTTATGTACAAAACGGACGCGTAATTCGGGCTTAGCCCGAAAATCATATAATCTCCGTCCGGCACGGCAAAACGCACCCGCGCCGTATAGTACCGCGCTGTTTCGTCAAAGCCGCCGGGGGCAAGCCCTTCCAATTCATCCGGGAAGAGGAGTCTTCCGGGGTAAAACTCCGCGTCCCCCACGTGCGCCACCGAGGACACAAAGTCAAAGCCCGTCAGGTCGGCCAAGCCGCCCGGAGCGTGAACGGATATCCGGGGAACGGCAACATTCAGCCTGTACAGCATCGCCACAACCGAAAAGGAAAGCAGGCAGAAAAAGACCCCCGCCGCAAACAAACGGGATTTCAATCCCGGCATAGGTCAACCTCCTCCCCGCATCTTCTTACCGACAGTATAGCACACCATACACGGGCAGGACAAGCGCCGCCCGGCGTGGCGGCGGAAAAGCGCGGTTATGTTGCTGTTCACAAAGCGCCAAACGCCGCATATATATTAAGAGAAATCCCAAGCGCGCGGCTTGGAGAGGGAGGGTTGGCGATTGAAGGGAACCATTGAGGAAAGAGCTTGCGAGATAGCCGCTTACATCATAGAGACCAAAGCGACGGTACGTGCCGCCGCTCATAAATTCGGCATTTCTAAAAGCACCGTACATAAAGACTTGTCTGACCGTCTCCGGGTATGCAACCGGGCATTGTACGCCGCCGCAAAGCAGGTTTTGGACGAAAACAAAGCTCAGCGGCACTTGCGCGGCGGGATGGCAACACGGAGGAAATACAAAGGCGCGTAAGAGCGGGCCGCGTCCGCCCGAACAAAAGGAGGTCCCCGTGAGGGGGCCTCCTTTTCGCACCGCAGGCTGCCGTTATGCAGTCCCGGCACTCTTGACGGCTTTTTTACGGCTTTCGCTTGAACCGGCCAAATCGACCGTTTGAAAGAATCGCCGCGCTTTGACCTTTCACCTGAATCACGCAAAGCTCGTCGGATAGTCAAACCCTGAAGATGACTCTGCTTTAGGCCCCGGTCTGAAAGCATTTTGCGCTCAAACGCGGTAACGCGCTCTCGGCTTTTCACCGTCCGAGCTTATTATGGCCCGCGCCGCGTAAAATATCGGTGGTAATTTGATGTTTTCGCGGGACATATTTCGGGTATGCTTCGAATAGGTTATATTTACCATTTCAAAAGAGGAGGCGCAATCTATGCCGTTAAGCGTATCCAAACGTGAGGCGTCCGAACGGGATTTACTGCTTGGAGAGCTGCTGGAAACACAGCAGCGGTTGAGCGAGGCGAACGCGAGATTTAATATGGTCACCCAGCCGGAGCTGATTGAGCAATGCGTCTATGAAATCAACGCGCTCAAGGCGCGGCGCGCCTACTATATCCGTGTTCTGCGCGAGGAGGGCGGAATATGAAAAAAATTGCCTTGAAAATCCTTATCCGTTCTGTCTTGGGATTTGCCGCCCTTCTGCTCTTTAACACAGCGGGAGGGGGTTTCGGGCTGTCCGTCGGGCTGAACATCCTCAACGCCGGCGTCTTGGGGGTTCTGGGTATCTCCGGCTTTGCCCTGCTGCTGGTTTTACAGCTTCTATGACAAGGATTAAACGCGGTATTTCGCTGTCGGCAAAGCCTTTGCTCATCGCGGCGGCGCTCCTCGCGTCCGTCTGGGCCGCCGCGCGGTATAACGCGGCGTCCACCCTCATGGCCGCTTTCTCTCAAAACCTGAGCGGAGAGGCGGCTTTGACACTGCTGCGCGCCGAAACCGCGTCCGCCGCTTTACGCCCGCCCGCCTACGAAACGCTGCTTTCTCTCGGTTCGCCGTTCTTGGCGGCGCTCAGGGGCAAAGACGACACCTCGCCGCCGGGGCAAGGTGTCGCGACGCCCGCGCGCATTGAGCCGCCGCCGCCGAACCCGCCCACAATGACGCCGATGCTGCCCCACGCGGCCGAACAAACCGCTTCTCCGCCGCCCTCGCCCTCCCCGGACGCCGGCAGCGGCGATTTGCCCCCTCTGTGGGACGACCGCGTATGGCCGCGGCCCGCCGAGGACGACCCCGGCGCGCGCCCCCTGCGCGAAGTGACGCTGCTCCCCGTCGGCCCGGACGGAAGCTGGCTGACCGACGGGACGGTCGCCGTCAACAACGAAACGTCATTTTCCATCGACATCCCCGCCATGCTCGCGCTTCCGCCCAAGCAAAGCGCGTCGGACGGGCCTCAAATCCTGATTATACACACCCACGCCAGTGAGAGCTTCCTGCCAGACGAACGGGATTTTTACATACCGACCGACATCGAACGCACCGAGGACACCCGATACAACGTCGTGCGGCTGGGGGACGAAATTGCCAAAAGACTCGAAGAGGATTACGGCCTGACCGTCCTTCATGACCGCAACATCAACGATTTTCCCACCTACTCCGGCTCCTACGCCCGCACCCTTCGCGCCATCGAGGGGTATCTGAAGGAACACCCCACCATCCAAGCCGTCCTCGACATTCACCGGGACTCCATCACAAGCCGCGACGGCTATACCTACAAGACCGTCTGCGACTCCTCCTACGGCAAGACGGCGCAGATGATGTTCGTCGTCGGCACCAACGGCACCGGCCTCCCGCACCCCGGCTGGCGCGACAACCTCGCCTTCGCCGCCCAGCTCCAAAGCCGCCTGCTCCAAGCCAGCCCAACCCTCATGCGCCCCATCCACCTGCGTAAGGAACGCTTCAACCAGCACGCCTCGCCCGGCTCCCTCATCCTCGAAATCGGCACCGCCGCCAACACCCTCACCGAAGCCCTCCGCGCCGCCAACCTCCTCTGCGACGCCGTTGGCCCCTATCTGGCCGAAATCCTTCTGCCGTAAGGGCCGCGGTTTATCCTTTTGCGTGATACTCCGCGGCAACGTCCTCAATTTTTGGCTCTATGTTCAATTTTTCAGTCATCCCTTTTCCCTCACAGCTCCGCGCTGAACATGAACGCGGTGCTGGGGTTATCGCAACCGTCAAGGAATACCTCCGCAGTCCAATATTTATCGGGGTACGGAATGTTTACGCCCTGACCGAGCATGGTGTTTCTGGTCACGTCATACATGGGATAAACGTCGTAGCCCTCGCTTTTATGCAAGGCTTCCATATCCCCCGAATATACGGCGTAGGCGAATTGGGAAAGAAAGGGTGGCCCCGCCGTAAAATCATTTTCATCCCTTTGGGACACAAAGTCGAAATGGGTAAACCCCTCGGGCACGGGGGTTTTGGCCTTCATAAAACGCCCCCAAAAGGTGTGTACCGGACCCACGTCCACATTAAGCCCGTAATGGTGGGCGAATACAACGTCGTAATCCAATTCCGTTTTATATTCCTTCATGCCGTCCAATGTTCCAAAAATTTCCTTGTGGACTTCCATATCCGTAAAGCCCTCTGTTTCCAATTTCCCGATAAAGCGCATGGCGGGCATTTTTTTGTATTCAAAGCTGTCGATTTTGAAGCCGTCCTGCTGGCGCTCCACGACGTCGGGCATGAACAGCGCCCATTGCACAGCGGCGTCGCAGTCTTTCAAGTAGTTGATATACCCGAAGATATTCACGCCGTCTGTGCCGTACGCTCCGGTTTTCTCTCCCGCTATCCATTCGCGCACGCCGCGCTCACGCATGACCGAAAAGTCGGAAAACATCTTTGCGGCAACCTCCTGTAACCGCGGGTCATGCGGCCTGCCGGAAAGCTCGTCGTCAAATCTGTCCAGCGCCTTGAACACCGCCGCGTTGACCACGCCGGACGGTTCAAGCTCTTTCAAATACGCCCGGAGCCGCGCGTTTTGCTCTTTGAACCGCGCAAGCACGCCCTGCATTAAAATCTGCTCGTTTTCCGCGAGTTTGTCGTCGCTCCATTCGGCGTCGTCTAAAATCCAATCGGTCAGCGCGTCAAAAACAGTCGGGTTTTGCCCCCTTGCTTTGGCTGAACGGTTGGCGACCTCCTTGTATTTCTCCGCATCCGTCAGCTTCCCGCTTTTTTGCATTTCGATGCCGTACCAGTAAAATTCATCGATCAGTTTGCGCGACATGTCAAATCCTCCTTGAATGGCAATATTGATAGACAGCGGGTGAAACAATTTGACTTGCCCCCGCCGTATTTTCGAGGGCGGCACGCCGTGAAACCGCGTAAACGCCTTTGAAAAGCTCTCCTGCGTGTCGTATTGATACCGCATCGCCACATCAATGATTCTGCTGTCCGGCTTCAGTAAATCCTGCGCGGCTAAGCTCAATCGCCTGTTGCGGATATACTCGCCGACGGTCAGCCCCATTACCAAATGAAAAATAAGCTGAAAATGTGAGCTTGACGAATAAGACTGGTTCGATATTTCGTCTATGTTAATCTCGTCGGTCAAGTGTTCCTCAATGTATTGCACCGCTTTTGACAGGCATTGTATCCAGTTCACGCGAAACCCTCCTTTCAAGGATATTTTACATTTATACGGCTGAAAGTCATGTCTTAAAATCCGATATTTTGTCCGCTTATTCCTTTTCGTATTCCAAAATATCCCCATCAACCCGCCTATCCGGGCGGGGTTTCTTCCGTATCGGGGCTTAGCTCCGGCGGCTTAGGCTTGGCCTCCCCCAAACCGGGCATAACCAGTGATTTGGTTTTCCAGCGGCCTTGGGCGTATAGGATGGACGCGAACGTCAGGCTGAATACCCAGCCGATGCCGAAGCAATAGAAGATATAGTCCATGCCGAAATACATCTCAAGCAGATAGGCGGAGGGGACGCGGATGGCGATGAACCCTACGATGGTGGTAAACACCGGCACCATCACCTGTCCCGACCCGCGCATGACCGCCACCAGCATGAACTGGATGATTACAAGGAATGAAACGGGAATGACGGAGAACAGATAATTCATCCCATTTTCTATCACCGCCGGATCCGGGTTGAAACGCGCCAGCAAAAACCGTCCGAACAGGAGGGCCAAGGAGCCGACCACGGCGTAGGTACACAGCGCCGCCGTAATGGTGACGCGCAAGCCCTGCTTCACCCGGCTAATCTGCCGCGCGCCTATGTTTTGCCCGGTAAACGTGGTCAAGGCGGCGAAGAAGCTGAATATGGGCAGAAAGACAAAGGCGTCAACCCGGGATGCGTTGCTGTAGCCCGCGATAAACGCGGGGCCGCCGCGGTTGACTAAGTTTTGCATGGCGAGCATCCCTACGGAAAAGAGGGATTGCTGCACCGACGACGGCAGCCCCACCCGCAGTATTTTCATTAAGATGGCTTTATCCAGCCCGAGGTTGAACAGCGAAAGCTCTAGCTCCGGGTATTTCCTGCTGATGTACCATACGCCGTACAGCCACGAAAAGGTCTGCGCGATGACCGTAGCGATGGCGACGCCCGCGACGCCCATATTGAAGACAAGAATAAACAGAAGGTCAAGGACGATGTTAATGATGCAGGCGATAATCAAAAACCGCACCGGCGTCTTGCTGTCGCCCAAGCCCTGCAATATCCCCGCGTTGAAGTTGTAGCCCATCATCCCGACGACGCCGATAAACGTAATCGTGACATAGGACACGGCCATATCCATCGCCGTCTCCGGCACGCTGAGCAGGTTCATCAGCCAAGGGGTAATCAAAACGCCAATCACGGTCAGCGGGATAAAGGATATCATCACAACGGAATAGATGGTGCGGATGGTCTTGCGCACCGTCTCCATCTCTTTGGCGCCGTAATTCTGCGAAAGAATGATGGTCGCGCCCATGCCCAGACCCATGAACAGCGCGACAACCAGCAAGATGACCGGAAACCCGTTGCTCACCGCCGCCTGCGCGTCCGTTCCCACGGTGTTGCCCACGATGATGCTGTCCGCAATGTTGTAAAATTGCTGGAAGAGGTTGCCGATCAACAGCGGGACAGAAAACCTGATGATATTCTTAAGCGGGCTGCCCACTGTCATATCGGTAAGTCCGCTCTTCACTCCCGCACCTGCCCTTCGCCTTCGACTACATACTGCGTGCTGGTCAGCGCGGCAAGCCCCATCGGCCCGCGCACATGCAGTTTCTGCGTTGAAACGCCAAGCTCCGCGCCCAAGCCAAACTCCTCTCCGTCCGTGAACCGGGTGGAGACGTTGACATAGACCGCGGCGGCGTCCACCCGGTCAGCAAACCGCTTGGCGGTGAAATAATTCTTGGTGACAATCGCCTCGGAGTGGCCCGAGCCGTACCGCGTGATATGCGCCGTCGCCTCATACAGCCCACCCACCACGCGCACGGCGAGATCGTAGTCGTTGTATTCCGTCTCCCAATCGGCCTCCGCCGCCGGGATGTTGTTGGGGCCAGAACCCAATATCGCCAGCGATTCCTCACAGCAATGCAACCGCACGTCATACGGCGCGAGGGCCTTGGCGGCCTTGGGCAGAAACTCATCGGCGACGCTCCGCGCCACCAGCAGCGTTTCGGCGGCGTTGCAGACGGACGGGCGGGAGCATTTGGCGTTGACCAGTATGCGCTCCGCCATAGCGAGGTCGGCTTCATCGTCCACATAGACGTGGCAGTTGCCCCAGCCGGTCTCGATGACCGGCACCTTCGCGTTTTCAACCACCGTCTTAATCAGCCCCTTGCCGCCGCGCGGAACCAGCGCGTCCAGCAGCCCGGCCAGACCCATCATCTCCACCGCCGACGAACGGTCTGTATCGGCAATCAGGCAGATGCAGTCGGCGGGCAGGCCGACGCTTTCCAGCGCCTCGCGGGCAAGCTCCGACAATATCGCGTTGGATTTCAGCGCCCCGCGCCCGCCGCGCAGCAGAGCCGCGTTGCCGCTCTTGACGCAGAGCGAGGCCACGTCGGCGGTCACATTGGGGCGGTTTTCATAAATCACGCCGACAACGCCCAGCGGGACACGCCTTTTGCTTATCAGCATCCCGTTCGGATGCCGCACCGCGCCGTCCGCACCCCCAACCGGGTCGGTATAGCTTGCCACCTTGCGCACACTGCCCGCCATCCCCGCAATCCGTTTCGGATTGAGCAACAGACGGTCAATCAGCGCGTCGGTCATCCCTTCGGCGCGCGCGGCCTCGATGTCAATTTGATTCTCCGTGAGGATACGCTCCTCATTTTCCTCCAGCAGCGCCGCGTACCTTTCCAGCGCGCGGTTTTTCTGCTCCGTGTCGGCCACGCGCAGCATCCCCGCCGCGCCCCGGCACCGCTCCGCAAGCTCTCTGACCGTCATTGCCAATCGTCCCCCTTTATCTCTACATATGGACATCATATCATAGCTCCGCTATGATATAGATTTCAAAATATAATGTTTGTGTACAAACATTATATCACAATATGTCAAGCGCCGCCCGGACAGGCGGCGTTCGCATATTCCCTACAACCCTCTCAGCCCCGCCGCGCCCGGCAGATGCTCCGCGCCTTCTTCGGCGTCAGCTTGTGCCGCTTCAGCGCGTTTTGCATCCCCGACTCGCTGCACCCAAACCGGCGGGCGCGCTTCGCGTCCGAATCGGCGGGGCGCGTCTCCACATCCGCGCGAAGCCTCTCCGGGTCAATCTTCGTCCACGTCCGGTTCAGCGGCCTCTTCTTCAGCCCGCCCGTCTCGTCCCGAAGCCGCTTCCACTGCGCAATCGTGCTGTCCCCCAGCCCGAACAGCAGCCCCGTCGCCTTATATGTATGCCCGGCGTCAATATGCCGCAGCACCGCTTCCCGAAACTTCGCATCGTATGCCATAATTTCATTTCACCTTTACCGGGTAATGGTTTTTACGGGGGTTGACGCTCCTGCGATACTGTGATAAAATAAATAGAGAAATTGGAGGATGAACTGTAATGCAAATAACGCTATCCTCTAAAGCGGTTAAGGCTCTTCACGGTTTGGAAAAGTCAACCCAAGCCCGCATTATGGCGGGAATTTTGGGGCTACCCAAAGGTGATATCAAGCCTTTGCAAGGGGCAAACGGAACCCTCAGGTTGCGCGTCGGGGATTATCGTGTGTTATTCTCTTACACTGCCGAAACGAAAATTTTAATCGAAAAGGTTTCGCCACGGGGCGGAGCCTATAAGGGGGTATAAATATGTCGCCAACCGCCAAAACCATATCCGGTATGGTTGATTTGCTGTCCGACCGTGAAAAAGAACTGGTTTTTGCGCTTGTCAGCCACCTGCTGCCCGACGACATCGCGACGCCGGAGGACTTGGCCGATATAGCCCAAGCCCGCGCCGAACACGAACGCGGAGAAACCATAGACCTAAAAGACTTAACCCTCTAGCCCCTCACACCTACCCAAAAGAAGCCGCCCCCGCCCCGGGAGCGGCTCCTTTGCATTGCTATTGGTTAAATTAATCCTCCTCGGAGGAAGAACCTCCTCCGCCGCCCGGAAGAGGCCCGGACTTCCATGAGTTGTCGCTGTAGTGAACGGTTCGCCTTCCAGTGTATGTTGCCGTATCAATGCTGGGAGTTCCATTTTCGGCAACACTGTAATTAACCGTGAAACTACCGTCTATTCCCTCAATCAGCCTCTCAAATTTACCCTTGTAGAGATTGCCGCCTGTGCCGGTCCAAGTAACAGGGCTGCTACGGCTGATGGAGCCGCTGCCGGTGATATCACCCATTGCCGCTCCTTCTGTCAGCACCCCCTGAGCTGCAACAAGAATTGAGCGGCCCTCCGCCATTGCGGTGCGGTCGTTGGCTTCGTTAATCCAGCCGATGACGACCGGGGACAAGGCCGCCATGAGTATGGCGATGATGACGAGGACGACGATGATTTCGACTAGGGTGAAGCCTTTCTTTTTGTTTTTGCGTAAAGCGTTCATATTGAACCATCCCTTCAAAAAAATAATAGGTAGGCTTAGTATATCGTCATAACGACGTATTGTCAAGCGGTTTGTTGAAATTATTAGTCAATTTGACGTATTTGTTGCGGGGCCTGTGGTTTGTGCGATACGCTCGTAAGCAGGGGGATGTGTGTGTTGTCTTTACGGATAGCGGATATGCGCAACTACAGGAAGCTGAAACAGGCTGATATTGCGAAATTTCTCAATATGTCGCAACAAACTTACTCGTCGTATGAAACAGGCAGGCGCGAGATGAATTACGAGACGCTCTGTCTGCTCGCCGATTTTTTTGAAGTAAGCACCGACTACCTACTCGGGCGTGAGAAAAAAACGCCCTCCTACCTTACGGAGGAGGAGCGTGAGCATATAGAATTATACCGGGGCCTCGACAGGCGCGGACGTGAGACAGTCAGGACGGTGCTGGCGCTGGAAAGCTCGCGGGGACGGAACGCATAGGGAATATGCGCGGGAGGAGGGCATAGAGCCGCTCTGACACTTGCGTGTATTATTTGCCTTGCTGACTTCTAATACATTGGCTGAAAAGCGATTTTGTCAAAATAAGAAAGTCATCCACTTCCGGTATTATTTTCGGAATTTTCTGCCCCGACACAGCCACGGCAATGACTATTTTCCCAATCACCTTTAGCTGCCTGTATAAGCTGATATAGTCCGTGTCGGCGCTCATAATAAAAGCCGCGTCGTAGGAATTATAGTGAGCCTTGCTTAATGCGTGAATAGCCAAATTTATGTCGGTTCCTTTTTCAACCTTATAATATGTATCCCTGTTTTCAATATTCATTGGCACCCCGTTTTTTGTTGGTCTGGCAATATATCTGCCGAAAACCACATCCTGATATTTGGCGGTGGCCATGCCTTGAAGCCATTTGTAGTTGCTGATAATTCTTTCATCCTGCATCAAAAATTGGTTCGGTTCCGGCGCAAAGATAAAAGCCTTGATAAAATCGGCGTTTTTTCCGCCGTAAGATTTCTGAACAATTTTCTGTAGTCCAGCTTAGGCGTTGGCTCTCCGTAGCTCATATAGTATTCCTGAAGGGCAATGTCAAAATTCATGTGATCCATGAACACCATTCCGCGCAACAAAAACAACCTCCCAATGTTTCCGGGGCAAGGTTTCCCCTGCCCCGGCATTCGTTATCTCATCGCAAGGGCAGGTCAAATAACCATCCTCACAATATAATTATATACACCGCGTCACCGCTTGTCAAGCAATATTTATAAGTATTTTCCCTTTTCAATACCCGTCCGGGTTTTGGCTGGCCCAGCGCCACGCGTCGGCGCACATATCCTCTAGGGAGCGTTTGGTTTCCCAGCCGAACAGCTCCTTTGCCTTGCCCGCGTCCGCCCACATGGCGGCGACGTCGCCGGGGCGGCGGGGGCGGACTTCGGTGGGAATGGGCTTACCGATGGCGTTTTCCATGGCGCGGACGATTTCCAAAACGCTTGTCCCCTGCCCCGCGCCGAGGTTGACGGCCTCCACGCCGGTAAAGGTTTCCAAGTATTTCAGCGCCGCCACATGGCCCTCGGCGAGGTCGCAGATATGCAGGTAATCGCGGACGCCGGTGCCGTCGGGGGTGTCGTAGTCGTTCCCCGTGACCGGCAGGACGGGCAGCCTGCCGGTCATCACTTGCAGCAAGTAGGGCATAATGTTGAGCGGTATCTTGGGCGAGTCTCCGATTTGCCCGGAGGGATGCGCGCCGATGGGATTGAAGTAGCGCAGCAGCACCACGCCCCAATCGGGGTAGGCGGCCACCGTATCGGTTAAAATCTGCTCGTTCATCACCTTGCTGGTTCCGTAGGGGTTGGCGCAGTTTCCCGTGGGGTGCCGCTCGGTAATGGGCAGGAATTGCGGGGAGCCGTAGACGGTGGCGGAGGAGGAGAAAACCATGCGGGTCACGCCCGCGTCGCGCATGACTTTACACAGCGCGATGGTGGAGTTGAGGTTGTTTTCGTAGTATTTCAGCGGCTTTCCGATTGATTCGGGCACAGCCTTGTACCCTGCGCAGTGGATGACCGCCCAAATATCGTAGTCCTTGATGATGCGCGCCAGCGCCGTTTCATCGCAGACGTCAGCGTCAACCACGGCGAAGTCCTTGCCGGTCAAGCCGCGCAGACGGTTGTAAACCTCTGGCGCGGCGTTTGAGAGATTGTCCGCCGAAACAGCCCCGTAGCCCTGCTCCAGCAGCGACACGATAACGTGCGAGCCAACATAGCCCGCCCCTCCGGTTACAAGAATGTTTTTCATTTATAACGACCCCTTAAAATAATCTAAATAATCACGGTTCTTCTCAAACATCGCCCTGACCATATCCCGTATCTCGCCCAGCGACAGCACGGCGGAGGTCAGAGGATCCATCATAATGGACTGATAGACCTTCATCTTGTCCCCGGTCAGTACCGCCTCAACGGCAAGCTCCTCCAGTTCGCTTGACAGAGAGCAGAGGGCGGCGAGCTGGCGCGGCATCTCCCCCACCCTGAACGGCGTGATACCCGCCTTGTCCGCAAGGCACGGAACCTCCACGCAGGCTCCGCGCGGCAAATTGTCGATGATGCCGAAGTTGCGGATGTTTCCGTTGAAGCGGAAAGGCTTTCCGTCCCCAAAGACGGCGTTGAAGATGTAGGCGGCGTATTCGCCGTTCCAAAGGGTGTTGACCTCCCCCTCGTCAATCCACTTTTGAAACTCCGTTTCCCATGTGTCCTCGCCCTTGAGGTATTCGTTGAGGATGTAGGCGTAGACGCCGGGGTTCCAGCCGGTGCCGTTTGTGCAGTATTTATCGATTAAATCGGGGCGTTTGCGGAACCAAGCGCAGTATTCGCTGTTGTGTCCGCTCGATTCGGTGATGTAGTAGCCGAACGCCTTAAACAGTTCGTTCCGCACGATTTCCTCATTGTAAATCTCCGGTTTTTCCACCGCTTGGCGCAGGCGCGGATAGGCGTCCTCGCCCCGCACCTTATAGTCGAGGTAAAACGCCTGATGGTTGATGCCCGCGCAGGTGTAGGTGACGTCCTTCATATCCTCGCCCAACCAGCCCGCCAGCATCCCCGCCGTCCCCTGCACCGAATGGCACAGCCCCGATATGGTCAGCTTGGGATATTTCCCCTGCATAATACGGCAAAGCATCGCCATCGGGTTGGTGTAGTTGAGAAAAACGGCCTTCGGGCAGTATCGCTCTATGTCCTTGCAGATATCCAGCATCACCGGCGCCGTGCGCAGAAAGCGGAAAACGCCCGCCGGGCCGCGCGTGTCGCCGACATTGATATCCACGCCGAAAGCTTTGGGAATTTCAATGTCATGCCGCCACACCTGCACCCCGCCGTTGAGGATGGTGCAGACGACGCCGTCGGCGCCGTCCAGCGCGGCGGCGCGGTCGGTTGTGGCTTCCACTCTGGCGTCCGGGCAACCCCGCGCCTTGATAATCTTCTCCACGGCGCGGCGGGAGTAGTCCAGCCGCCCGGGATGGATATCCATTAAAGAAATGACCGCGTCCTTAAACGCGTCAAGGGTCAGCAGGTCGGCCACCAAATTTCTGGTAAAGCCCATCGACCCCGCGCCGATAAATGTGATTTTTTTCATACACATCCCCCTTTGTAAAAGCCCCCGCGTCCCGCGCAGGGGTTTGAGTTTACAGCCGTACCCAAGGCGGCGAGCCGTCGCCTATGTCAGGGTTTTTGCCGTCGCAGATGGCTTTGTAAAACGCGATGGCCTGCAGGGAATAGAGGAGCGGAATCCCCCGTATGCCGTAGTTTTGGTAGTCGGGCAGGGTGACATTCAGCGCCGCTCCGAAGATGTTTTCTTTTTTCGAGGAAATGGTCATGATCTGCGCCCCGCGTTTGGCCAAATCGCGCGTCAGCACAGACTGATACGCGTCGTCCAGCGGCGACGTCACCACAATGGCGAGGGTGCGCCCGTCCACCTGCCCGATTCTGCTGTGGCGTATGTCTAAAATGTTGGAGTAGATGGCGGGGATGCCGCACATCCGCCCAATGGTAATCATACCCGCTTCCGCCACGCCCGCCAGCTCGCCGTCGGCAATGACGACAATCTTGTCCCATGTGCCGCTCTGCCCGATACCCTCCAGCTCGGCGGCGTACTGCCGTATAAACGGCTCGTGGTGGTCGATGGCCTCGCGGATTTCATTCAGCAGCACAAGGTCGCCGCTCAAAAGGCCGATGATGTAGAGGTTGGTGAGGTAGGTGCTGGTCGCCGTACGGGTAGCGCAAACCGTCTCGTCGAGCGTCCACGGCATTTCCAGAGCCAAATCGGATACGGCGGCGAGCTTGGAGTCCTTCCGCGGACAGATGGAGATGGTCTGCGCGCCCGATTCCACGCGGAACCGCTGCACGGCGTTCAAGACCTCCGAGGTCTGCCCCGAACGGCTGGGGACAATCATCAGTGTGCCGTTGAGCATATCCCTGTAATACTCCGCGTTGAGCATCAAATCGCCCGCCGCGTAGGACATGGTTGACAGCCCGCCCCTGATTTTAAGCGAAAGCTCCGCCGACTTGCAAAGGGCGTACATGGTGCCGCAGCCGGTAAAGGTGATGGAATAAAAGCCGGATATGCCGAAGAAGTCTTTGATATCGGCCTCCATACTCTGTAAATAAACGCCGGTCTGTCGCAGCGATATAGGCTGAGAGAAAAGCTCTTCCTCCACCTTATACATATCAGCACCTCCTGACATATGCCGTGCCCGCTGGAATCAGTATACCATATTTAGTATGAAGACGCAAGCCTTTGCAGGGACGGCGGGCCGCCGTCCGCGCAAGAAACGCTCAGTCCTCCTCCCCCGTTATTTCGGGAGCGGGACGCAGCTCGGCGATGGCGGCGGACAGCTCTCCCCGCACATCCCCGCCGTCCCAGATGCGGGCGGCGGCGTCCCCGAACGCGCTCCAGTAAGCGGACGCGCCCGGCACAGACGGCGCGGCGTACGCAACGGCCAACTGCCCGATAAACCCGGCGGCATAAGGAGGCGACCGAACCGCCAGCTCCACCGACGGCAGTTCGCCGGTCAATTCCATCCGCAGAGTCTGCATTTCCTCGCTCAAAAGCTGCCACGCAAACCAGCTCGCCTCGTCAGGGTGTTCCGAATACGCGTTCACCAACATCACGCGGGAAAACGCCAGCGACGTCAAGGCGGTCTCCTCCCCCATCAGAGCAGGCAGCGGAACCACGCCGAAATCCATCCCGGCGCTGAGAAACCGCCCGACGCTCCACGACCCGGTGATGCACAGCGCCGCCCTGCCCGAAGCGAAAATCCTCTCCGCGTCGGCAAGTTCCTCCGACGATAAGCCGGCCGCGCCCCGCAATTCCTTGAAAATTGTCATCCCCTCAATCGCGCCGTGGGTGTCTAGGTTCAGCGCCTCCGGGTCGTCCCCGCCCGGGCCGAAGGGGCGGTTGCCCCTCGCGCCGAGAAAGGACGCGGCAATATGCGCCGATTGCGGGTTCATCACAAGCCCATGCCGCTCCTCGCCGCCAAAGCCCCGCGCAAACGCGAGCAGATCCTCCCACGTCTCCGGGAGTTCCTCCTCCTCAATCAGCCGTTTGTTGTAAAAAAGCGCCGCCGTGTCCGTCGTCACCGGGTAGCCATATAGAACCCCGCCGACCGTAGCGGCCTGCGCGGACGCGGGGAAGACCGCGTTTCTGGTTCTCGTCTGATCTCTGGCGGGCAGCACAAACAACGCCTCGGCAAGCTGTCTGACGTCGGTGTGCGGCACGATGAACAAATCCGCGCGCGCGCCCGACGCGGACTCAGCCCAGACGGCCTGCGCCATATCGGCTGAATCAACGCCCACGGCTTGGACGGTAATGTTGGGATACCGCTGGTTGAACAGCTCCGCCGCTTGGTTGATAAAGTCCACCCCCGCCCCGGGGTCTGTCCACACGGTCAGCGTGATGTCCCTTGAGGTCAAAACCGGCTCGTCGGGGTCAACCGGGACGTCGGGCGACGCTTCCTCTTCCTCCGCGTCCATACAGCCCGCAAGCAGCATCATCGCTGCCAGCAGAAGGGGCAGTAACCGTTTCATCCGCTATGGCTCCCTCGCGTTGAGCAGCTTATCCACCTCGGTCAGGAAGGTGGACACATCCTTAAACTGCCGGTAAACCGACGCGAAGCGTACGTAAGCCACCTCGTCCACGACGCGCAGGCGCTCCATCACATAATCGCCCAGCTTGGAGGAGGGTATCTCCCGCTCAAGGCTGTTGAGCAGATACTGCTCTATGTCGGTCACCAGCTCTTCAAGCTGCTTGAGCGTCACCGAGCGTTTGTCGCAGGCGCTCAGCAAGCTGTTCAGGAGCTTCGCGCGGGCAAAAGACTGACGGGTCCCGTCTTTTTTGATGACCAAGAGCGGCAGGCTCTCAATCGTTTCGTAGGTCGTAAAGCGCTTGGCGCATTTGAGACACTCCCGGCGGCGGCGGATGCTTCCGCCTTCCTCCGTCGGGCGCGAATCGACGACCTTGCTCTCCAGAAATCCGCAGAATGGGCACTTCATACAAAACTCCTCCATCAGTCGCGAAGACTTATATTGTCAAGTCCTCCGCCGTATAGTCTTTGCCCAGCTTCGCCGGACGGGGTGGGACGCGCTTGAGCGGGTCATAGCGGAACGCGCGGCAGCGCCCGTAGGCGTCCACAACCCCGCGCTTCACACAGGCCATCTCCTTGACGTTCAGCGGTTCGCTCCGCTTGCAGTATATACAGCGGGGGTCGATATGCTTAGATAAAATGGCTTTCACCGGCCGCGTCCCCCCTGTATCTGGGTTGAGTTTCACTTCCAAAGGCATTATACTGTATACTAGATGCTTTGTCAAGTTTACAGACAATTCACCTTTCTTTCACACCGCCGACATATTTTTCGGCTATAGTGGTTACAGTACATTTACCGGAAAGGATGGCTCTATATGGAACCTGTTGAAAAGAAAAAACGCCCCGCGCTCGCGCTCGTTTCCCTGCTCGTCGTCTTCACCCTCCTCGCCGGCGGCACGGGAGGCGTCATAGGCTACCACATCAACCAAAACGCCCCCGCCGCGCCCGCCGCCGCCTCTCCCCTGCTCCCCGACCCGCCGACGGCCCCATCCCCCGAACCGCCCCGCCTCCCGGCCGCCTCCGATTCCTCCGCCGCCGTCCCCGCCGTAGCCCATGACGGGGAGATGACCATCCAAGAAGTCTTCCTGCAGGGAGACACGTCCGCCGTGGCCGTCACCACCGTCAGCGGAGGCTCCGGCGTCTTCGGGCAAGGCTCCGCCAGAGAGGCCGCCGGCTCCGGCTTCATCCTCACCGCCGACGGCCACATCCTCACCAACCACCATGTCGTCGAAGACGCCTCCGCCGTCACCGTGCGGCTCCATGACGGCACCGAATACCCCGCCGAAATCGTCGGCGGCGACCCCGTCACCGACGTCGCCGTCCTCAAAATCGACGCCCCCGGCCTCACCCCCGTCCGCCTCGGCGACTCCGACGCCCTGATGGTCGGCGATCAGGTCGTCGCCATCGGCAACCCGCTGGGCGAGCTGTCCAACTCGCTCACCGTGGGCTATATCAGCGCCAAAAAACGCATCGTTTACATCGACGGCACCCCCCGCCTCATGCTGCAAACCGACGCCTCCGTCTCCCCCGGCAACTCCGGCGGCCCCCTCATCAACCTGCGCGGCGAGGTCGTCGGCGTCGTCAGCGCCAAGACCATCGCCTCCGGCGTGGAGGGCATCGGCTTCGCCATCCCCATCAACATCGCCGCCGACATCGCCGCCGAACTCATCCAGCACGGCCAAATCCCCGCCCGCCCGCTGCTCGGCGTCACCTACCAAGACGCCCCGCCGGACGGCTCCAAGGCCCCCAAAGGCGTCTATATCGCCGAGGTCGCCGACGGCAGCCCCGCCGCCAAGGCCGGCGTCAAGCCCGGCGACGTCATCCTCTCCTTCAACGGCGAGCGCACCACCGGCGGCGCGGAGCTGCTCCTCGCACTCAACGCCCTCCGCGTCGGCGCCGTCGCCCCCATCACCGTCTACCGCAACGGCGAGGAAATCACCCTCACCGTCACCCTCGACGCCGAACGCGACCCCGCACCCCCCCAACGCCCCGCCATCCCGTGGGGCCGATAGCTTTACACCCACCAACCCTTACAGCCCCAGTCATTTGGGGCTGTTTTTTGTGTGCGGAAACCGAACATATAGAGCAGGAATCGACGTGTCCGTACTCTTGCAACGGTTACAGCGATTTTTAATACGAACTAATGTACTAAATAGTAACGAATATGTTACCTTTCACACATTTTGATTTCGGTTGTGCTATGCTAAAAACATCAAGGGCCACAAGCCCGAATTAAAAAGGAGGTACTCCCAATGAAGGAGACCAAAAAAAGTCAAAACGCACAAGCCCACCTCAGCAGCGCGGCCCCAAAATTTAATCCGAAAGGAGAAAGAGAAATGAAAATCCAAAGCAACGCACAAGACCACCTCAGCGACGCGGCCACAAAAAATAATTTGAAAGGAGCAAAAACCATGAAAACCAGAAACCACTCCCTCCGACGCGTGTTCGCGTCCGCGCTGGCCGTCACGACGGCCGCCGCCATCGTCATCGCCGGCACTTACGGCTGGTCGGCAATCTCTCAAATCGCGAAAGGCACAGCAGATGGAACCACCCAAAACGGGGGTGGCGAAAACCAAACCGGCCCCGGCGGCCGACTCCACTTCGACTTCGACCGCGAATCAGGCGCCGCCGAAGTCTACGCCGAAAACTTCGGCACGGAACCCCTCTTCGTCCGCGCACGGCTCAACGTCACGACCGACCTCGACCCCAGCGAAGTCACCTACTCCTACGGCGGCGACAAAATCTTCATGCCCACCTTCCTGAAAGACTCCACCAAGCTCTATTCCGACGTCACCGGCGACGCCATCGACCCCCTCCGCGAGGACGCGCCTGTCCCTGAGTACCCCGACTACACCGAAAACCAAACGTACACAACCACCGCCTACTACACCGACCAGACCAACGCCCTCGCGACGCACAAAGCGAAATCCACCCTGACCGGCTCCGCCCCCGCGCCCATCGCCGATTGGGACGGCGACCCCGTTGACCGCTGGTTCCGCGACGCGGACGGCTGGTACTACTGGGGAGCGCCCCTCGAAGCCGGCGAAGCCACCTCGCTGCTGCTCAACGCCATCGAGCTCAAAGCTGACCGCGATGATTGGGAATTCGTCATCCTGCCGGAAGCGGAATTCACGACATTCGACGACGTTGCCGAGTTCACCAGCACATCCCCCGAAGCGGACAAGCTGCTGGAAGGAATTGTACCCGAAATAATCGAAAGCGGCATGTTGGCGAAAATAGGGCGTTATGATACTTCTGGAAACACCTTCTGGCTTGCCCACGACGTTAACAGTGAGATTTTGAAACGGCAAGTGCTTACCGTCACCGTTGTTAACGAAATTGATTTGACGGACGCCGTACGTTCTTGGGACGTATCCGCAGCGAAAGACAACTCCGTCATGGCGTGGTATACCGGAACAAGCGAAACCAATGCGCAAGGCGAGCCGATGTACAACGTTTTCCTTGGTGCGGACGGCAAAGTAAAGACCGGAGAGGACGCGAGCGGCTTATTCTCTTACTTCGACAGAGCCGTATCGATGGACGTTTGCGAACTGGATACTTCTTACGCGACCAACTTTGACTTTATGTTCTACTATGCAACAAACATCACAAGCCTTAACATAAGCGGTTGGAATACCTCGAATGTGACCACTATGGGCAACATGTTCCAAGACGCAAACAAACTCACCAGCCTAGATTTGAGCGGTTGGGATACCTCGAATGTGACCATTATGCGGAGTTTGTTCTGGAGAGCATACGCCCTTGCAGACCTTGATTTGAGCGGTTGGGACACCTCTGATGTGACTATTATGAGCAGCATGTTCGCCGACGCGTATAGGCTTACGAGTCTTGATTTAAGCCACTTCGACACCTCCAAGGTGACCAATATGAGCAGTATGTTCTCTTCCGCAACCGACCTCGTAAGCCTCAACTTGAGTGGCTGGAACACTTCAAATGTGACCGCTATGAACAGCATGTTCAATGGGACTCGCTCCCTCGAAAGCCTTGACTTGAGACACTTCGACACCTCGAACGTAACCACGATGATGTCTATGTTCGGCGGCACATATGGCGGCGCGAGCAAGCTCACCAGCCTTGACCTGAGTAGCTTCGACACCTCGAAGGTGACCGATATGAGCAATATGTTCCTAAAAACAACAGCCCTCAAATACCTTGACATGAGCAACGCCGTCTTCACCAGTGTCACAAGTTCGTCCAATATGTTCGCCGACAGTGGGCTGATAAGCGGCGGCGAGATAATTGTGGGAAGCGAAACGGCACGGACGTTCATCAATGGACGCTACCCCAAACCAGCCGCCACGATAACGGTTGCCGACTAACGCACCCACCCCGTAGGGGACGCAGTCCTCTGCGTCCCGCACGTACCCCACGTACCCCACCGCAACCCCTGCGACCCCGACACCACGCGACCGTCCACGGGCGGGATGACCCCGCCCCTACGCAGACCACCCCGCCGTCCGCGGACGGCAACCCAACACCACCCCGGCGCTACCGCGCCACCCCTCCAAGGAGGGGAATAGGAAAGGAGTTGATGCCACGCAGCACGTCCAAAGTATGCTAGGAAAGGAGTGATGACACGCGACACCCCAAACCATGCGAAAGGAGTGAGCGTCATCAAGAAAGAGTGAAGCCCCTGCTACGGCGGGGGCTTCGGGTTTGCGCGTCCCCCATTCCCCTCCTTGGAGGGGTGGCGCACCCGCGCCGGGGTGGTTCCGCGTCCCGACCGGGGTTTTTTTGCGAAAAAAAACCCCTTGACAGGGGTTGTGGGGTTGTGGTATGATGTGAACAGAGGGCGGGAGTGTCTGCGGACGGCCTGCCGAACGTGTTACAATGTAACCGTCATCCTTGCAGGGGGGACGGTTACATTGCTTTTTGCGCAAACAGAATTACAAACAACCACGCAATCAGAATACTGACTATGTAGCGAAGGACTGTTTTGGTGCGCGTACTCACTCTGCTCCCACCTCCCTTACCATAGCGTTCCATGGCAGGTTGGCAGACCGCCCGCGCACACTCCCGCGTACGCTTGAGGGTATTGTAGCACGCGGCGGCGAATGTTGTCAAGGAAATTTTGACATTTTTGTTTTTTTGTGGGAGGCTGGGGCGCGCCCCTAAAACACCACCCGCCGCATCAGGCCTTCGTAGTAGCCGCGGGGGTAGTGGTCGTTGGCGCGGGCGACGAGGGGCAGGCGGGGGAAGCCGACGTGCAGCTTTGCGCCGACGTGGCGGAAGCCGAGCAGCGCGGGCGGGACTTTGGTGACGATGTCGTTGCCGTTTTCCACGCGCACGGTTTTATCCACGCGCTTATTGTAAGACAGCATAAACGCCCGGTTGCCCACGCGCGGACAGCCGAACAGCACCGCCTCGATGTCCCTGTCGGGGAGGTTGTACTGCAAATCGACGGCGCACAGCACGGCCAGCGCCGCGCCGAGCGAATGGCCGGAGATTTTGATGACGCGGGCGTCCCGTCCGGCCTCCGCCAGAATCAAATCGCGCACACAGGGGGACTTATAGGCGTTGAGAAAGCCGGTATGTACGCGGATTTTCGACGTGACGCTGTCGTAGGGGATTGTCCGCTTCCAGAAGGTGAGGTTGGTCTTCCAATCCGCAGGGGCGTCCGACCCCCGGAAGGTAATCCAAAGGGTATGCCCATGCTTCCGCATAAAATACTGCACACCGGACTTGGGGTTATCCACCATCGCCGTGCAGGTGTGCGGCGTATACGGCTGAATATCCCGGTAGGCCGCCGTTGCGTATTCCAGCGATTTAAGTATCGTCCCGCTCTCCATCATACCACCCCCCTTATAGGGTATGCGGGGAGGGGGCGGCGCGTGCGCGTCCCGTTGCGCCGACTATGCTTGGTGTGATATACTGTTAGAGGGTGGTGTCATGTTTCGCGGCAGAAAGAAAAAGGCGGCGTATCAGGCCGATATCGCGCATATCGACGGGCAGAGGGTGAAATATGTCACCGAGCGCGAGGCGGACGGCGGTGCGGAAACGGTCGTCGGGCGGCGCGGGTCGGTCAACATTATAGATGGCAAGCTCAAGGTCGTCTGCGGCACGGAGGTCTTTTGCGCAGACGCGGGCATGGTCAAAGCCGCCCTGCTGATGAGCCTCGAAGGCGCAGTGCTGAGCGGCTTTGACGAAACGGTTGGCCGTGAGCGTACGCTGGTGGTGTATTTTCATTATTACCGGAAGGTCAACTAACCCGCGCACCACCGCAGGGCGTTTTCCAAAACGGTTTGAAACTCCGCGTTGTGCCATACCGGGAGCAGATGCCCCGGCGTGAGGACGCAGACGCGGCCTTTGCCCTGCGTCCGCGTGTAGCCCGCCGCGCAAATCCACGCCGGGCTGTTGTGGTACGGGTTTTCCTCGTATTGGCTCTCCTCGCCCTGCGCCGATGAATAGGACGCCATGAAGACGTCGGCGTCGTCCGCGATGATGTCCAGACGGTAATGCTCGTCCGTTTCGCAAAACCGCCCCGCGCCCGCCGCGATTGGGTGCGGCTTGACAGGCTGCACCGTGACCGGGCAGTCGGCCGGATGATAGGCAAAACGGCAGCCCAGCAGGGCGTCAAGCGTTTGGGTGTTCTTCCCGGCGACGGTGGCATTGTGGACGGCGAGCAGACCGCCGCCGCTTTCCACGTAATCGACAAAGGCTTGCTGCACCGCCTCGGTTTTCCAGCTATCCCTGTCGGTTTGCGATATCTCGCCGCTCTTGGCCAACAGAACGACGGGATAGTCCTTGAGCTTTACGGGGTCAAAATCCTTCGCGTCGGTGATGATATCGAAGGTAAACCCCTTCCCCTCCAACGGCTTCACACCGTTGACCGGCACCTCGGGCGGATGCCAGTAATCCCCGCAGAGCAGTAAAACTTTCATAAATGTAACCGTTCCTTTCTAAGCGTCTCCCCGCCGAAGGCAGAGAGGAGAGCCGGCGGACGCGCAATGCGCGCCCCTACTGGATGATTTTACGCAGCGCGTCGTACGACGGCTTGACGCGGGCGTCCTTGGTCATCAGCCCCGCCGGGGCGTTGAGCCAGCCGCCGTCGGAAAAGCTCCAATAGGTCGTGGCCTCCACCAACGGGCTTTGCAGTATCCGCGTGTAGAACGCCGTGAGCTCCGCCGCCTGCCGAGCCTCGCCCTCCGGCGTGGTCGGCCAGTCGTCCGGGTTGAAATCATTGAGGTCTACGATGTGCGCCGGCATGAGGTCGCCGGAAACCAGATTGATTTCAGTGAAGTGCAGCGGCAGCCCAAAGCGCTCAAAGCGCTTCAAAACCGTCTCGGTCTTTTCCGCGCTCCAGCAGCCTTGGTGCATATGCGATTGCAGCCCGATGGCGTCAATCTTGATGCCCGCGTCCAAGAGCTTTTCAATTAAGTCGCTGTAGTCCTCGCTCATGTCGAAGTCGTTAATCAGCAGGGTGGCATCGGGGTTCGCGGCACGCGCCGCCTCAAAAACCATCTTGACCAGCCCCACCTGCCCGTATTTCTTGCAAATCCGCGTCACGCCGTTGTCGTAACGGTCGAATATCGGCATGATGACCACCTCGTTGATGACGTCCCACATGTCGATGACGCCGCGGAACGCCGTCACGTCACGTGTGATGCGTTCAAGCTGGAGGTCGAGAATTTGCTCGTCGGTCAGGCCGTCCAGCAGCCACGGCGCGCAAACCGTGTGCCAGCACAGCGGATGGCCTTTCACGGTAATCCCGCGCTCCTTGAGCCACTTTGCCGCCGCCAGTATCCGCTCGGTGTCCGGCTTGCCGCGCTCCGGCTCAAACCGCCCCCAGTAAAAGGGTAGCGTGATGAAGTTGAACAGCTCCAGCATCTTCTCCACCCGCACCTCAGCGTACTCCTTCTCCTTGCCCGACAGCGCCCCGTTCACCACCTGCACCGACTCAAACCCCGCGCACCCATGCAGCATTTTTTTCATTTTGACCATCTCCTTAACTCCCTTTTTTTCGCCTAAACGTGACCAAAAGAGCGCCGCGCACTTGGACAGAGGTTGCCATGTAGCTATACGTCACAAGCTCCCATCCCGCCGCGTCTTTTTCATTGATAATCTGGTCAAATTTGTCCACATCAGATTTGTTTGCCTTGTCAGAAAACCATTTTGTTTCTGTAAATACAATCTCTGTTTTGTACTCGTACATTTTTTCTCCTCCTTTCCGCAATATAAACGTTCCGCCCTGTCGCCGCTCACCCTTGCCGGCGCGGAAAACAATGATGCAACGGCGCCGCGCATGACCAGTATACCACATACCCCGCCGTGTTTCTACCCCCCTTTGACCAATAATATGATTGTTGATAGGGATATATTTTCCCATGCGTTAACTGTATGCCAGTTTTATAATCAAATCCGATATTTGTTTCAATGTTCCTTCTATCAAATTGACGCATACGCTTCTACCCTCTTCGCCCGACATAAGAGTTACATGACATTCGTGTATCAGCCAGTCAATTAATATCATTTTTTGCGAAACGGTTTTGCAAGCCGGCCATTTTACAATAAAGTCGTTAAATATAGATGTTGCGCGTCCGCCGGGTATATTTACGGCGTTACAACTGCGGCGGTATTCCCGGTATGTATAAATAAATCCGCACTCGCATTTTATCGGTGCCGTATAGCTTTGCGCTTGTAAAACCGCGCCGCAATGATGGCAGAGTATTTTCCCTCTTTCCATTAGTTTGCGCACTTCTTTCGCCTGTTTACACCTTACATAAAACGTAAGCCCTACAGCGTCAAGAAGTTCCTCGTTAGTCATTCCTTTCGCGTCGCTCTGATAAAGCCTCCATAAATCGCTGCGCGAAGCCTTTTTAGCCCATTTGAATTTATTAAATTTTTCAAGGTCAATATTTTCAGTCAGTTTGCCCATGTCGGTTTTTTCACGCTCGACACGTTTTTTACTGCGTTCTATTTGATTCTTACGCCGTTTTTCGGAAACGTCGGCACAATATTGTTCAAAACCGTTTTTATATTTGTTTTCCGCTTCAAGCAAAGCGTCGTTCAGCGTTTTTTCGTCAAAAACAGATATTCCCAAGACACTAAAACAGTCGGCGGCGACGGTAACAGTCAGCAGCTCACAATTATAACTGCGACCGTAACCGTAAGCCCACCCATGCGTATTCATGTATTTGTGATATTTGTTATGAACCTTAAACCGATTTCGCATTTCGCTGTCAAACGACACGAATAAATCGTGAATTTTTGGCTCAAAAAAGTTCAACAACTCGCCATATGTAGGTTTTCTGTTTTTCTGATATTTATCTTTCCATTCCATTTTAAGCCTCTCCCAAAATACAAATTTTCTACGTTCCCTTATATCCCTGCCGCCTACCGTATTATTTCGACGCCACGGCGCAGGGGTAGACCTTCGCCGCGCCTGCGGACAGCAGGGTTGCCCGAGCCTCGTTCATGGTGGCGCCGGAGGTGCGGATATCGTCAACGAGCAGGACGCGCTTGTCCCGCGCCGAGCCATGCGCTTTGAATACGCCCCGGACGTTTTCGCGCCTTGCGGCGTCGTCCTTCATCTTGGTCTGCGATTTGACGGAACGAGTCTTAACGAGCAGCTTTTCCGCCGGAAGCCCCAGTTGTCCGGCCACAGCCAGCGCCAGCAGACGGCTCTGGTCATACCCGCGCCGCCAACGCCGGAACAACCCGCACGGTACCCAAGCAACGACGTCCGCTTCCGCCCCCGAAGCCTTCACCGCCTGCGCCGCCAGCTCCCCGAACACCGCCGCGTAGCCTGAGTAGCCGCGGAACTTATATCGGTGCAGCGCCAGCCGCACGGCGTCCCGGTAAAACAACGGAGCGATGACCGGCGCCGCGTCCGCTTTCACCGGCTCGCGCCACGGCAGCTTGTCCTGACAGTCCAAGCAAAGCCCGTCCGCATGGTTTACGCGGCAAAACACGCACCGCCGGGGAAAGAGAAACGCCAAAAAATCAAGCACCACCCGCGCCCCCTTGCCGATTGCGATTAAGCGGCCTTGCTGTTGTAATCAACAATAACGACTTCATTCATAGCCAGCTTGGCCGCCGCCGCAATTTCCTCCAACCGTTTAACCACATCGCCGGTATACAGTATCTCACTGCATTCAGAACACTTATGACAAGGCACATTGCGTACAATGACAAGACAGCCCCCTAAATCGGCGACATCTGTCGTCGTTGCCGAAAACGCTTCAGCTCCGCAGGAAATACATTTCATCGTGAACCCTCCTTTCGATGTTTCATGTCAACGCCCCAATCCTTTTCATTGGGATAATATGCGGTGATAACATACATATATCCGCCGTTCACGCTGGCGACAATATGAATTTTCTTATTTTGCTCCGTTTCGCCCAGCATTAAGCAACTCGGAAAAGGCTTGTCCTCTTTGTATTGCTGTATGATTTCTCCTATCCGTACGGCGTTTTTAATATTCTCAATGGTTATGCCCCGTTCCCTCATTCGAGTGGCTGCGTGTTTCGTCAGCACAATGCTGCTGTCGTGGCACAAATCCCGCAAACCGCCAATATCCAACAAGCATACCTGCCCCCTCTCCGTCATACTGATTTTACCACGCGGAAGCAAAAAACACAAACAATAATCAGCCCTCGGCTGCCAGCAAACCCCGCAAGCCACTGTAGCGGCGCAGGCGCTTGTCGTTTTGCACCATCGCGGCGACCACGTCGTCTTGCCCCACCATAATCAGCCAGTCCTGCGCCCTTGTGATGGCGGTGTAGAGGACGCGGCGGGTCATCAGCTTGCGCGGGCCGGGCATGGCGGCCAGCACCACGGCTTTGTACTCGCTGCCCTGCGCCTTATGCACCGTCAGCGCGTATGCCGGCTCAAGCTCTCCGAGCGCGTCGAAGGGGTATTCCGCCAAGCGGTCGTCATACCGCACGGTCAAAAGCTGCGCCTTGGCGTCGATTTCGCCGATGACGCCGATTTCGCCGTTGAAAATGCCCGTCCCGGCCTGAGGCGTCTGCTCCTGCCGCCATGATATGTCATAATTGTTCCGCACCTGCATGACGCGGTCGCCCTCGCGGTATAAAAACTCCCCGAAGCGCTTTTCCAGCTTGTGGTCGGCCGCCGGGTTGAGTGCCTCCTGCAAAACCTTGTTGAGGCTGACCGTGCCGCACGGGCCGCGCCGCGTCGGGGTGAGAACCTGAATCTGCTCCGGTTCCACGCCCAGCTTGTCCGGCAGGCGGACGGCGCACAGTTCCTTGATAGTCTCCACCGCCGAGAGCATATCGCGGCGGCGCAGGAAAAAAAGGTCTTTTTGCGCCTCGTTCCGCATCGGAGGCATCTCGCCGCGGTTGACGCTGTGCGCCCCGGTAACGATACGGCTTTCGGCGGCTTGGCGGAAGATTTCGGTCAAACGCACGGCGGGCGTCCCGCCGCCGGATAAAATATCATCCAAAACCGTCCCCGGCCCCACCGCCGGGAGCTGGTCGGGGTCGCCCACCAGCACCAGCCGCGCGTCGTCCGGCATGGCGCGGGCCACGCAGTCCATCAGCAGCACATCCACCATCGACACCTCGTCCAGTACCAGCACATCCGCGCCGAGCGGATTTTCCTCATCCCGCTGGAAACGCGTCTGCCCACACGCCGGGTCATAGCCGAACTCCAGCAGGCGGTGGATGGTGGAGGCTTCCCGCCCGCATACCTCGCTCATCCGCTTGGCGGCGCGTCCGGTCGGCGCGGCCAGCAAAACCCGCAGCCCCAGCCAGTCAAACAGGCGCAGCAAGCCGCGCACCGTCGTCGTCTTGCCCGTACCCGGCCCGCCGGTCAGCACCATCAGGCTGCGCTCCGCCGCCATGACGAGCGCGTCTCTCTGCGATTGGGCGTATCCGATGGAAAGCTCCCGTTCAATCCGCCCGATGACGTTGTCGATGTCGCGCGGGAGGGGGAAAGAAAACGCCGAGCGACGCTTGACAAACGCCGCCACATTCCGCTCCGCCTCATACAGATGCGTCAGGTAAACCGCGCCGTCTTCACACGCGACGACTTTGTTCTCGCAAAAGAGATCCTGAAGCGCGTCCTCCAGCAAATCCTCCTCCGCCCCCAGCAGCTCGGCGGCGGCGGGAATGAGCTTCTCGCGGGGGAGGTAGACGTGTCCTTGGTCGAGATTGAAGTATAGCTCGTAAATCAACCCGGCTTTCAGGCGAACCGCGTCGGAGTCTCCCACGCCCAGCGCCCCGGCGAGCTTGTCCACCAACAGAAAAGCCGCCTCAAACGGCGCGTACAGCAAGACATACGGGTCTTTCCGCAGCCGGTCCGCAGCCTCCGTGCCATACCGCTTGGTCAGCTCCGCCGCGTACGCGGGCGAAAGCCCGTGCCGCGCCAGCAGCTCCATCAGACGGCGGAGGGAGGTTTGGCGGGCAAACAGCGCCCCGATGGATTCCGCCCGCTTGGGCGTGACGCCGCGCACCTCGCTCAGGCGGGCGGGATGGTGTTCCATCACATCCAGCGTCTCCGTCCCGAAGCGTTCCACCAGAAGGCGCGCCGTAGCCCGCCCCACCCCTTGGATGATGCCTGAGGCGAGGTATTCTAAAATGGCCGCCGCGTCCGACGGCAGGCTGCGTTCAACCATCTGCGCGGCAAATTGCGCCCCGTGCGCCGGATGCTGCGTCCACCTTCCCCGCGCGGACAGGCTTTCGCCCGGCGCGGGAGAGGGGATATGCCCCACGGCGGTGTGCAGGGAGCCGTCCCCGCACGCTACGCGGAGTACCGACCAGCCGGTCTCCTCATTCGCGTAGACAATCGCCTGTATAACGCCTTCCAGAGTCTCCTCCATCCAAAGCCTCCGATACCCAATCTTCCGCGCGCGCCGTCAGCGGGACGCCGAACCAGCGTCCGACCAGCGCCCAAACCGCCATAACCGCGCCGAAAGCGCAAAGAACGGCGCAAATCATAGTCCACAGCATAGCATCACCCCCCGGTACCCTATGCTATGCCGCGCGGCGCTGCGCGGTTACGCCGCGCGTCCGAGCAGCCCGTCCAGCAGCCCGTATGTCAGCACGGTCAAGAGCAGCATCGCCATGACCGAGCCGCAAAAAATCGCCCAGACAGCGTATTTAAGCCGCATATTCATCCCGGCGGCAATCAGCGCGCCCGTCCACGCCCCGGTGCCGGGGATGGGCAGCGGAATCCCTACGAACAGCATCAAACCGAAAAACTGATATTTGCGGACGGTTCCGCTTTTTTTCTCGGCGTGGGCCTCAAATCTGTCGGCAAGCCTGCCAAACGGCGTATGTTTGCGAAGCCACGCGAAAACCCTCTTGACAAAGAGCAGCAGAAACGGCACCGGCAGCATATTCCCCGCAATCGAAACCGGCAAAGCGACCGGCCACGGAAGCCCCGACGCGTAGGCGGCGGGAATCGCAGCCCGGTCGAGGACGGGCGGGATGGAGAGAAGAAACGTCATCAGAGCCTGCTGCCAAGGCTCCAAACCGCGAATGAACTCAGTAAGATTGTCAGTAAACGCGCCCACCGGCGACCTCCCTTTCAAGTCAACATAATATCCGCCCGCGGACATTATACTACATCACCGCAAAAAATTCCACCGATTTTTTCACAGCCGAAAAGAAAAACGGACGTTACCGAAAAGCGTCCTTGTTTATGTTCCGGCCATCAGGATCACGGTATTCTCTCTGCGCCATACTTCGACAACATCGGTAAACCCCGCCTCCAAAAGCATTTTGATTTGATGCTTGACCGTACAGGGCGTATCATAGTGATACTGCCTGTCATCCGTCAGTCCCTGCTCATTTTTCAAACGCTCATACTCGGAAAAATAGAAGTCTTCCATTTCCCGCGCGTTCTCATGTTCACATTCGGATAACATATAATCACATTCTATATAGACGCCTTTTGGCTTGATACAGTTGCGAATTCGTTTATACAACCCAGCTTTTACCTCATGTGTATAATGATGCAGCGTCATCACAGATATAGCGGCGTCATACAGCTCTATCCCGAAATCAACCTCAAAGTAATTCGTACAATGCAGATGTATGTTCTTATCGGAGTAGGTTTCTCTCAATAATTGCAGCATATTTTCGGCAATGTCCAATCCCGTGACCTCAACATGCGGAAAACGCTCAAAAATCCCCTCAAGCTCCAAACCTGTTCCTATTCCGAAATCAATCACCGTTTTTGTGTGACCGGGCAGAAAGGACGCTATGATTTGCTTGCTTTCCATACCCCCGACGTGTCCGAGGTGTACCGTGTTATAATGCCCCGCGCGCGTATTGAAAAAGTCGCTCATTTCTTCCAACGGCTGCACTCCGGGGGTTCTTATATCCTTTGTTTCCATATCAAGCTCCTTTTCACAGCACCACCTCAACCATATACTTCTCCGCCAGCGCCGCCGGGTGGTATGACAGCTTGCTCCGCCTCAGCCCCTCGATGCCCATATCCTCCTCACGGTTGATGTAGCGGACGTTTTGGCCGTACAGGCGGGCGAAAGCGTTGACGGTTTTTTGATACGCCCCGGCGAAGGATGCGTCGGCCTTTTCGATATGCACGAAGAGGGTGTCGCCCACCGTCTCGCCGACGGAGAGGGAGATGATTTCGCCGTTTACAGCGAGGACGCCGCCCAACTGCCCGTAGCCGTCCCAGTTTTCCAGCACCTCATAGGCCAGCGCCTGCTCATAGCGGCTGAAATCATCATGGGGCGGACGCTGCCGGTAGAAGCTGTCCAAAAACGCCCGCGCAGCCGCTATATCGGTCAGCGGACGGTAGCTGGAATCGGGATGTTCGCGGTCAAAGCGGCTGATGTGGTTGCGCTGGCCGTGATAGCGGCGGCCTTTCAGCTCTATGAGGTCTTGGCTTTCGTAGAGGTAATCGTGCCAATCCGTCATCTGTTTGACGTCCCTGACGGCGTACCGCCCCCGCGTCATCTCCAGCTCGTCTCGGGACATGACCGAGAACAGCGCGCGGAGCCTATGGATGCGGCAATAGGACAGGAGGGTTTCCATCCCGGCGAAAAAATCCCCGCCCACCGGCGGCATAAAGGTGGGAACGCCTTCGTAATGCTGCTTTATATACAGCGACTCGCCGGCGGATACCTCAGTGGCGAACAGCCCGCGCCACATGACCAGCACCGCCGAGCGCTCGCACAAACGCGACGGGCACTGCTCAAAATAGGCTCTGATACGGGGCAGGTCAGCAATCTCAAGCGGACGAAACGGATTCATGCAAAAGCTCCTTATAATGATGTATCAGCTCTATTGAGGGGCATCCCGTCCCCGGCGTCATCACGGCGGCGTGGGCGGCCGCGACGCTTAACAGGGCCGCGTCCTCCGGCGACAAGCCCTTATCCAGCGCGTACGCCAGCGCCCCGGTCATGCAATCGCCCGCCCCGGCGGGGGAAACGGGCTGAAGCAGCAGGCTTTTGACGGCCCATTTCCGTTTGCCGTAGGCAAACTGCGCCCCCTGCTCCCCGCGTGAATGACACAAAAACCCCCGGTATGCCGCGCGGCTGACATACGCCATCTCGTCCCGGTTGGGCTTGACGATGTCGGGGTTTTCCAAAACGCCCAAACGCAACACTTCACCCGAAGCGTCGAGAACCGTTTTACAGCCGCGTTCCTTCAGCATCCGTATACAGCTTGCGTACAGCCCGGCGGGGGCGTCGGGCGGCAAGCTGCCCGCCAGCACAAAAACCGTTCCGGGCGCGGCAAGGCTGAGCAAAAGCCCCGCCATCGCGCGGTACGCTTCGTCGCCGACCGGCGCGCCCGGGCTGTTTAACTCGGTCATCTGCCCGCGGGCGTCGATTATCTTCATGTTCACCCGCGTCTCGCCCACCTCGATAAACCGCTGCTCCAAGCCAGTGAGGGAGGCGATAAAGCGCGCGTCCCCAAACCCGGCGGCAATCACATCGCCGCCCAAAGCCTTGACAAGCCGGGCCGCGTTGACCCCCTTGCCGCCCGCGTTGACCACGCTTTCGGAAAGACGGTTGGTCGCGCCCGGGCACAGCCTGTCCAGCCGCGCCGTGACGTCAACGGCGGGATTGAGGGTGACGGTGATAACGATAGCAATCCCTCCCGTGAGCGGGCGGGCGCCCGCCGTATGTGAAAACCAAGCCGGACATTCGCGGCCGCGGCGCCGCCATTGACAAATGTTATCATACCATGTAGAATAGCATATAGTCAATCCTCCGCCCGCGAAGGCGGGGAAACGCCGAAAGGAGACGCCGCCATGATTCGTTTGCCAGAGGGTATGCGCGACCGGCTTTATGACGAATGCGCGGCGCGGCGGGAGCGCGAAGCCGGACTGTTCTCGCTGTTTGCCGAACGGGGCTATACCGAGGTTTCCACGCCCATATTGGAGCATTACGGGCTTTTCACCCGCACCGGCTCGCCCATTTCCGAGGAAATGATGGTCAAGGTCATCGGAAACGGCGGCAAAATCTGCGTTCTGCGCCCCGACAATACCGCGCCGATTGCCCGCGTGGCTGTGACGCGACTGCAAAACGAACCGCTGCCGCTCAAGCTGTGGTACGCGCAGCCGGTCTACCGGGCGGGCGGGAACGGCTGCCGGGAGTTTTTGCAGGCGGGCGTGGAGGTCATCGGCGAGGCGGGCGACGCGGAGCTGCTGGCGCTGGGGCACGAGGCGGCGTCGCTGTTTTTCGGCAAGCCGCCCCATATCGAGGTGAGCCACGCCGGGGTTCTGCGGGCGATGTTTGACAAAATGGGGCTGGACGCCGCGCGGACGGCGCACGCAGCAAGCCTGATAGAGCGCAAAAACTTCGCCGCGCTGGGTGACGAATTCACGGGCGCCGAGCCTCTCTTAAAGCTGCTCCGCCTGTCGGGCGGCGCGGAGGTCATCGGCGAAGCGGAGAGCATCGCCGGTACGCCGGAGCCGTTCCGGGTACTGCGCGGGCTGCTGAGTGAACTGCCCGAAGGCGCGGTGGAGATTGATTTCAGCCTCGCCCCGCCGTTCGGCTACTATACGGGCATCTTCTTCCGGGGCTATACCGAAGGCGCCGCCGACGCCGTGCTGACCGGCGGTCGGTATGACAAGCTGCTCGGATATTTGGGACGCGACCTGCCCGCCGTAGGCTTCGCCGTCCATATGGAGGGTGCGTAAACATGCAGAACCATTTTTCTGAAATAAAGCTGTTTCAAGTAAAGCCTGACAAATTAGACGACTTTGAAGCGCTTACAGCGGGCATGGCGGAGGCGCAAAAACAGCAGCCCGGCTGTATCGGCGTAAAGTATGTAAAGCGGTTTTATACCATAGACGGGGTTGAAAGTGGGCATCCGCCGAGAGAGCTGACAAAAATCGTCAAATGCGTGAAATACTTTTCATGCTGGGATTTTGATACGATTGAACACTACGGAAAAGCCGTCGAATGGTTTTTTGCCGCGTACGGAAAGCAGGTTCAAAAGCTGCTCATTATGCCGTTTGACATACATTGCGGGTATTCCGTATATTAGCCCCGTCATTTTCTTTCGCTGAGGAGGTTTGAAACGTTGAGCCAGCCCATCCGCATCGCCTTAGCCAAAGGCAGACTTGAAAAGCAGTGCCGCGCGCTGTTCGCGCGCGCCGGGTATGACTGCTCCGCGCTGGAAAACCCGGGGCGGCGTTTGATTCACGCCCTGCCGCACCCGGAAGCCGCGCAACTGGACGCGGTTTTATCCAAAGCGCCCGATGTGGTCACCTATGTTTCGCGCGGGGTATGCGCCCTCGGCGTGGCGGGGAAGGACACCATCATGGAGCAGGGCGGGCCGTTTTATGAAATGCTTGACCTCAAGCTGGGCGCCTGTCGTTTTTCGCTGGCCGCGCCCAAGGGGGAAGACTTTTTCTCCGGGGCGGGACATAAGCGCGTCGCCACCAAATACCCGGAGGTGACCCGGCGCTATCTGTCCGGGCTGGGCATGGACGCGGAGATTATCCGCATTGAGGGTTCCTGCGAGCTGGCGCCCCTGCTTGGCCTTGCCGACGCCATCACGGACATTGTGGAAACGGGCGATACCCTGCGCGAAAACGGCTTGGTTATCCTGCGCGAGATGTTCCCGCTGACGGCGCGGCTGATTGTCAATGTCGCGGCGTATAAGCTGCGGCGAAAGGACATCGATTGCCTGATTGAAGCGTTGAGGAGGGCGGCGGAGACGTGCTAGATATTCTCAAAACAGGCACGGCGGCGATAGAGCGCCGTCTGGCCGATATCGCCCAACGCGCCGGAAGCGACGCCGCTCAGGTGCGCGGCGAGGTGCGCAAGACGCTTGACGATATTTTTGAGCGCGGCGTTGAAGCGGTCAACGCCGTTGCTCTGGAACGGGACGGCGCGCTCCCGCGTGAAATCCCCCGCGCCGAATGGGAAGAAGCGGCGAAGCGATGTGACCCACTGATTTTAAGCGATTTGCGCCGCGCCGCGCGGAATATAGAGGATTATCAAAAAAAACTTCTCCCCAAGGGCGGGGCGTGGACAAACCCCGACGGCGGCACGACCGGGGTGTTGGTGCGCCCCGTACAGCGCGCCGGACTGTATGTGCCGGGCGGCACCTCGGCGTATCCGTCCACCGTGCTGATGACGGCTGTTCCCGCCCGCGCCGCCGGGGTGGCTGAATTGATTATCTGTACGCCTCCGGGCGAGCAGCTCCGCCCGGAGGTGCTTGCCGCCGCGATGCTTTCCGACGCGGACAGGGTATTCGCCATAGGCGGTGTCCCTGCCATCGCGTCAATGGCGCTGGGGCTGGGCGTCGTCCCGCGCTGCGACGTGGTCGCCGGGCCGGGCAACGCCTATGTCACCGAGGCCAAACGCGCCATGTTCGGCTTTTGCGGCATCGACTCCACGGCGGGGCCGAGCGATATCCTTGTGCTGTGCGACCACACGGCCAACCCAGCATGGGTCGCCGCCGACCTGCTCAGCCAAGCCGAACACGGCGGGCGCTCCCGCGCCATGCTGGTGGCGCTGGACGAAGCCGCCGCCCGCGCGGTTTTTGCCGAGCTGCAAGCCCAAATCGCGGCGCTCCCGCGCCGCGAGGACGCCGAAGCCGCCCTGCGGGACTACAGCGCGATTTTCATCGCGTCCTCGCGCGAGGACGCGGTCAAGCTCGTCAACGAAATCGCGCCGGAACACCTTGAAATCATCGCCGAGGACGCCGAAAGCCTGCTGGACGGCATACATAACGCGGGCGCCGTCTTCCTCGGCCCCTACAGCCCCGAGCCGCTGGGCGACTACTGGGCGGGGCCCAGCCACGTACTGCCGACAAACGGCCGCGCGCGGTTTTTCTCCCCGGTGTCGGCCGAGACGTTCCTAAAGCGCATCAGCACCGTGTCGTACGATAGAGAGACATTTCTCCCCGCAGCGGACAGCATCGCCCGCCTAGCCCGCGCCGAAGGGCTGGAAGCCCACGCCAGAAGCGCGGAGATAAGGAAAGCGTTGTAGTTCTGTACAGATGAAAAATATTTAAGGTGGTGTTATCGTGGCTGTTACATACATTGATTTATTTGCCGGCATAGGCGGTTTCCATCAGGCATTCACCTCACTTGGGGCAAAATGTGTGTATGCGAGCGATTATGATAAATCCGCGAGGGGAACATATGAAGCAAACTATGGCTTTGAACCGGCGGGAGACATACGAGACATAAATCCGCAGGATATTCCGAATTATGATATTTTGTGCGCCGGTTTCCCATGTCAGCCTTTTTCTATTGCCGGGGTATCAAAAAAGAAATCTCTTGGGAGAAAGCATGGTTTTGAAGATATAGAGCAAGGGAATTTGTTTTTTGAAATTATAAGAATCATTCAAGCCAAAAGACCTAGGATAATGTTTTTGGAAAATGTAAAAAACCTAAAATCCCACGACAATAAGAACACTTGGGCGGTTATCCGTCAAAATTTGCTTTTTAACGATTACTACATTTTCGATAAAATCGTTGACGCTCAATACTATCTCCCGCAGCACAGGGAAAGGATATTTATTGTTTGCTTTGACAAGCATACCTTCCCCAACATTGATTTCACATTCCCGGAATATCCCAACAAAAGGATTGCGGAGTTGAAAGACATTGTTGAGAAAAAAGCAGACGACAAATATACATTGAGCGATAACCTATGGGGTTATTTGCAAAAGCATAAAGAAAACAGCGGGCTGAAAGGAAACGGGTTTGGTTTTGGATTGGTTGATTTAGAAAAAGATAAAGTTACCCGGACAATGAGCGCAAGATATTATAAAGATGGTTCTGAAATATTGATACAGCAAAAGGATAAAAACCCGCGAAGATTAACGCCGAACGAAGCGAGAAAGCTTTTCGGATATCCCGATGATTTTGTTATTCCCGTTTCTGACTGCCAAGCGTATAGGCAATTCGGAAATACCGTCGTTGTTCCTGCCGTAAGGCATACGGCAAAACAGATATTAGAGACAGTGGAGGAATATAAAAAAGGCAGGGCGAGAGCCAAATATATCCAAGAATGTTTGTTTGAAAGGTTGGTGGTATAGTGTTATCTGGTGAGGAAATCAAAACATTGCAAGAGCTTGAGGGCAGATATTATATGTCGCCTGTTATTTCAAGACTGAACGGCTTAGTTGCAAGGCATGGGCATAAAGAAGCCTTCAAATATCTTCACCCAATTATTCGGGATGCTCAATGTGAAGTGATGGAGAAACGCAAAAGCCGGATATGGATTTGGTATTTTACACGCTCAATGACAACAGAAATGTTCAAACTATGATGATTATTTCGCTTAAAACATCCCTTCGGGAAAGAGCGGGGCAAACATATAAATGGAAGCTATTGCTTGAAATCGCTACAACGGAAAATCCGATTAAGGATAAGTACAACATCAAATATCCGCTTGGCAAAACGCCTCTTGTATGCTTTGCTACCGTTAATTTCTATGACGAAATCAACAATCCGCAGCATAAGGGTATGTTTAAGTTCTTTGATAAATCATTTATCGGCAAACCGATAGAAGCGGACTTTATTGATAATCTGTCAACCCTTATTGATTATGTAAACAAAGAACTGTAAAGCATTCTAGTTGTAATCTTACGGAGGAAGCCTATGAAACTGCCCGATAAACTGCAAAATTTCCGCCCCTATCCGGCGATGGCGGGGACGCCCTTGGCGCGGCTGGACGGCAACGAGAGCTGTTTCACCCTGCCGGAGGACATCCTCGACGAGATTGCCGAGGCGGTGCGGGCTGTTGAGCTGCACCGCTACCCCGACCCGTACGCGGCTGAGGTCTGCGCCCTTGCCGAGGCGTTTTGGAACGCGCCGGAGGGCAGCGCCGTGGCCGGAAACGGCTCGGACGAGCTGATTTCAATCGCGTTGAGTGCGTTACTGCCGAGGGGCGGGAAGCTGTTGGTCTGCGACCCGGACTTCTCAATGTACCGCTTCTACGCCGCGATGTATGAGCTGGAATGTCTCGGCGAAAGCCGCCGCCTGTCCGGCGTGCCGGACGTCAAAGAGGTCGTCGCGAAGGGGATGGAGGCCGGCGCGGTTATTTTCAGCAACCCCTGCAACCCGACGGGACAGGCTCTGCCGCCGGAGGACGTTCTGCGCATCGTTGAATCGCTGGACTGCCCCGTTTTGCTCGACGAAGCGTACGCCGACTTCATCGACGGCGGCAAACACACCCTGCTGCCGTATATCGAACGCTTCAAACACCTGATTGTCTTCAAAACCTGCTCGAAAAACCTCGCTCTGGCGGGTATCCGGCTGGGCTTCGCTTTCGCGGGGGAAACGCTGCGGGACATTTTGCGGGCGGTCAAGTCGCCCTACAACGTCAGCGCCACGACCCAAGCCGCCGGAGCCGCCGCCCTGCGGCGTCCCGAATGGCTCCGCGCAAACGCCGGACGTCTGGTCGAAGCCAAAAACAGGCTGTATCACCGCTTGAGCCAATGGGCGCGGACACGCCCCGGCGTCTCGGTGACCGACACGGCGACAAACTTCGTCCTGCTTGCCGTGCCGGATGCTGAGGATGTATACAAACACATACTGTCGCAAGGAATCAGCGTCCGGCTTATCAACGGGCTTTTGCGCGTGACGGCGGGTACGGACGAGGAAACCGAGCGATTGATCAACGCATTGGAGGGATTGGAATGACACGCAAAACAAAGGAAACCGACGTGACCGTCGAGCTGTCGCTCACAGGCGTGGATATCTCCATCGACACCGGCATCGGGTTTTTCGACCATATGCTGACTACGATGGCGTTTCATGCCGGGTGGGGATTGTCGGTCAGGGTAGTGGGCGACTTGCACGTGGACGGGCATCACACCGTCGAGGACGTGGGCATCGTCTTGGGGCAAGCCCTGCTCGCCGCGCTGCCCGCAAACCGTGCCCGTTTCGGCCACGCCTACATCCCGATGGACGAGGCGCTGGGCTTTGCCGCGCTGGACGCCGGGGGACGGGCGTATCTGCGCTTTGACGCGGAGATACCCTCTCTGCTGCTGGAAACATACGACGCCGGGCTGTCCCACGAGTTTTTCCGCGCCCTCAGCCAAAACGCCGGACTCACCCTCCACCTACGCGCCGACGGCGATAACGCCCACCACATGACCGAAGCCCTCTTCAAAGCCGCCGGTGCGGCTTTAAGGCAAGCCGCCGCCCCCCGCGCCGCCGACGGCGCCGCGTCCACAAAAGGGGTTTTGTAAATGAAAAAGCATTTGATTGATGTATCAGCGCTGCGGGCAAACGGACAAGCTGAAATAGAACTGCGCGACAACGCGGCTCATGTGCATACGACCCATTCCATCACAACGAAATATTTTACCTTGGAAAACGAATCGCATAAAAAGCACTCTGTCTCGCTTCCCGATACATACCGTTTGCCTTTCCGCGTAGATATGACCGTAAACCTTGACTTTCCTTCGTTCTTCTTAATCATCGGCGGCGGTCATATTACCTTTGCCTTTCCGCCCTCGCATAACCGCAAGATTGAGGATATCATCAAGCCCTCCGGCAAGCCAAATCAAGATTTACGCGCCTATGATAATTCCCTGCCGTTTGGCGAAGACGCCGACATTTCAGTGACCTATAACACCGATGAAATGCAGATTGTGATAAACGGCGAAGAGCGGTTTTACTCCCGCAAACTGGCGTACATGAAAATCAAAGACCCCAATGAGCTGCGCATGGAAGAGCTGGCAATCATGCTGGCGGTGTCAAAGCGTTCAACGCTGACAGTCAAGGCGATTGCCGTCACCGAATACGACGCGCAAGCGCCCGTAACAAGGGGCGGGGGTAAAGAATATATCCGACCCGCGGCAAAAGAAAGCCCGAAGCATACGTTTGACAGCATTTTAGCGCATATGCCGGAACGCTTTGCGGAGAAGGTGACAGAAATGGATCGCCTTCTGAAATCCATGCGCCCGCTGAAATTCAAGCGCACCCTTGATAAAAACGGCGGCAAAATTTCTTACGTCGCTTCCGAGTTCGGCTTTTCATATTTGGTTCATCCGTCGGGCGCGCAGTCCTTCCATGAGTTCGGGTGGTACATCGTCTATAACGGAAAACCCGAAACATGGCACTGTAAAGCCGATTTTTTAGAAGAAACCCTTACCGAAGCGGCCAAAACCAACCCGGCTTTGTCAGAGCGGATTTTCGACGCGTTAAACGACTGCGTAAACCCCGGCTCGGGGTGCCTTGCCAAAAGGCTCTACGCCTTTAACGGGCGGAAGCGTCTGTCTTGCCACGGGCGGGTTATGCTTCGCATGTGCGACGATGATTTTAACGACGTACAAGCGTTTATCCGCCATCTAAACGCCTTGATTGAACAGAAAATCTCCAGCGGCGAGCCGCCGCCGGAGAAGATTAACCTGTCAGACATACGCCATAAACGAGCCGCACAATGAACGGCATATATTAGACCGAGCTTCGAAACGAGGATGACTTGAATTTGCTGATGGAGCTGTATGATTTGGAACAAGCCGCCGGGGCGGGCACAGCGCGGTGACATGAAAAAATTACATTAGGGGGCATACAAATGGCTTGTTTATTTGGGCACAAATGGGATGGCTGCAAATGTAAAAAATGCGGAAGAATCCGCGACGAGCAGCATGAAAGGGATTTTTTATGCAAAGGGGAATGTAAACGCTGCGGCAAACGCTGCAAAATACAGCATGACCTAGAAGGCTGCAAATGCAAAAATTGCGGAAGCGAAAAACATGACCATCGATACGCGCCCGATAAATGCAGATATGTATGTTCTAAATGCGGTGATTCCCCGGCGCTGGAAAAGCACGACTGGAATAAATGTATTTGCCGGGTGTGCGGCAAACAATTAGGATTGAGCGATTATTCACATCACACTTGGGAATCCGTCAGCGGCGTGTGCGGGAAAGAGCGGTGTTCTGTTTGCGGCTTAGAAAATGACAGTGCGCTTGTACATAACTGGAATAAATGCACTTGCCTGACCTGCGGAAAGACACGTAACGAGGAATATTGGCACGATTTCATTCCTCAAAATAAAGAGGAACCATGCAAAGAGGTTTGCTCTGTATGCGGCAAAAAAAGAATCAGCACCCTCAGCGTGGTTCATAAATGGGTTTATGCCGGACAATGCCGGAAAAAATGCTCTGTTTGCGGAACAACCGAAGAAGACCATGATTGTGATGTAAGAACCGAATACAGTGGGACAGAAACAGAAATAACCCGCCGGGATTACCATAAATGCAAAAGGTGCGGAAAAGAGTGGGTACATTAAAAAAATAAACTCTTTCCCGCTCTGATTTTGACGGCGGAAGAAAACGATAGCGAGGAGACCGTACATGGAAATCTATCCGGCAATCGACCTGAAAGACAATCGGTGCGTCCGTTTGCGGCAGGGGGATTTTGACACGGTGCATACCGTGGCGGACGACCCTGTGGCTGTGGCGGAGGGCTATCGCGGCGCGGGGGCGGCGGTGATTCATGTCGTTGACCTTGACGGCGCGAAGGACGGCGCGCGCGGGAACGCCGCGCTGGTGGGGCGAATCGTTCAGGCGGCGAAGCCCGCGAGGGTGGAGCTGGGCGGCGGGCTGCGCGGCATGAAGGATATGGAGGAGGCGGACGCGCTTGGCGTATGGCGCTTCATCATCGGCTCGGCGGCGCTCAAGGATCCCGGCTTTGTCAAGGAGGCCGTCACCCATTACGGCGACCGTGTCGCCGTGGGCATCGACGCCAAGGACGGGACGGTACGGGCGCAGGGCTGGGTGGGGGACTCGGGCAGGGACGAGCTGGATTTTGCCCGTGAAATGGCCGCCTTGGGCGTGAAAACCGTTATCTACACCGACATCGCCGTGGACGGGCTGCTGGCGGGGCCGTCCTTTGACCGGCTCAAAGCCCTGCGGGAAGCGCTGCCGGATATCTTTCTCGTCGCCAGCGGCGGCGTGACAAGCGTGGAGGATGTGCGGGCGCTGCGCCGGATGGGGGTGGACGCCGCCATCGCGGGCAAGGCGCTGTATACGGGCGACCTGCCGCTGGAGGAAGCGCTGTTTGAGGCGCGGCACAGGCATTTGTTTGACAAATCACCGCTCATTCCCGCCGTCATTCAGCACGCGGACGCCAAGGACGTGCTGATGCTGGGCTATATGTCGCCCGAATCGCTCCGGCTGACGCTGAAAACCAAAAAGGTGACATTTTTCAGCCGCAGCCGCCAAAAGCTCTGGGTCAAAGGCGAAACGTCGGGCAATTTCCTAGACGTGGCCGGCGTCGCCGCCGACTGCGACAGCGACGCGCTGCTGATTCGCGCCGTCCCGCGCGGCCCGGTGTGCCACACGGGCGCGGAGGGTTGCTTCTATAACGAACTGGAGGTTGACGCCGCATGGATATAATGGCTGAACTGTATCAAACCGTCGCGTCTCGGCGGGCCGCGCCGATTGAGAACTCCTATACCAACTATCTCTTTGAGCAGGGGCTGGATAAAATCTGCAAGAAAATCGGCGAGGAGTGCGCGGAGACGATTATCGCAGCGAAGAACGGCGACCCCGCCGCGCTGATCGGCGAGGTTTCCGATGTGCTGTATCATTTATTGGTGCTGCTGTGCGAGCGAGACGTCGCGTGGGATGACGTGCGGGACGAGCTGGCAAGGCGCGGCGCCAAAATCGGGAACAGGAAGGTTTTTTATGATGCCGACCGAAACACATAGCTGGAAGCAGCTTAAAGCCGCCTGCCTCACCTGCGACCGTTGCGCGTTGAGCCAAACGCGGACGCAGGTGGTGTTCGGCGTGGGCGACCCGCAGAGCGAGGTGCTGTTTATCGGCGAGGGGCCGGGCGCGGAGGAGGATAAACGCGGCGAGCCGTTTGTCGGGCGCGCCGGGCAGTTGCTGGACGTCATGCTGGCGTCGGTGGGGATTCAGCGGGAGAACATCTACATCGCCAACATCGTCAAGTGCCGTCCCCCGGGCAACCGCGACCCGCTGAATACCGAGCAGGATGCCTGTATCGGCTGGCTGCGGGAGCAGACAAAGCTGATTAAGCCTAAAATCATCGTCTGTCTGGGCCGCGTCGCCGCGATGAAAATCATCCGCGCCGACTATAAGATTACAAGCGAACACGGGCGATGGACGGAAAAGGGCGGCTATTGGATGACGGCGCACTACCATCCCGCCTTTCTGCTGCGCGACCCGAGGCACAAGCCGGACGCCTTTGCCGATATGAAATCGCTGGAAAACAAGATGCGCGAGACCTGCTCGCGCACCTTGCCGGACTGACGGGCCAGCTTTATTCCGGTGTATCGCCGGGGGAGGACGCCTCGGGCCCCGGAAGCCGCGCCGCCGCCGCGCGACGCTTTTTCAGCCGCTTAAAAACAATCAGCAAGACAATCAGCGCGATAATCCAAAGCGGCGAGGTGACGAGGAGCGCGATCAAAATCCATTGGAAAAGAGCGAATATACCGCTGCTTACGGCAACGAAGCCGCTGTGAATCAGATAGCCCATATCGTCCAGCGACAGCGCCTGCCAGTTGATGTCGCGGCGGAGACCGGCAGGGTCGTTTTCCTGCCGGATGGTCACGCTCACCGTCGCCATCTCGGTCAGGGTGTCCCACATACGGAGCCGTCCCTCCAGCGCCTCGATATCCTCGGTAATACCGTCGATAATGCGCTGGATGTGGATAATTTCATCAACGGTTTTTGCCCCGGCCAGTAGGTTGAAATACGGCTCCAGCGACCTGCGCCGCGTCTCAAGCCGCAGCCGCGCGTCATGGTAGCCCTCCGTGATATCCTCCGAGCCGAGTCTGGAATTGATCACCTTCCCCTCCCCTTCCACATACGCCATAAAGGCATGTACGCTCTGCGGAGGGATTTTGAAGGTGGCGTTGACGGCTGAGTAGCGCTCATAATGCCGCGTGTCGTTGGTGTGTTCATAGCCGCCCAGCTCGGCGGCGCGCGCCGCGAGACGGCTGTACAGGGCTGCGGCGTCCTCCGCCTCAATGTCCATCGACGCGTCCCAAATGATCTTACGCCCCGCCGTGTTGTCCGCCAGATGTTCGCCGGACAGGCTCGCGGCCATGTTGAGGTAGCCGTGTTCTTCCGCGTTGGCCGCGCCTCCCGTCCCCGACTCCCTCGGAGCGGAGCCGGAGAGATCGTAACCGGACGAGCTGCAGGCTGCCATGAGTAAAAACGCCGCGAGAAACGGCACGAACAAGCGCTTGACATTCTTCATGGTTGAACCGTCCTTTCAAATATTAATTTTATATGAACTATATTACAACATTATGAACTGATAAGCAACAACAAAAGCATGACAAATCCTTACAGCCGGGTTACACCGGCCAAGAGAGCGCTTGTTCATCTGTTTAGACGATTCTTTCTTGAAAAAGTTCCCGGGCTGTGATAGACTGGACAAAGCATATCGGGAAGGACGGGGTAGATTGTACAGGGTTGAAACGCGCGGGCATACGGTACGCATCTATATCGGAGACAAGCTGGTAGCGAGCCATTCGCCCGACGCGCCGTTTGTGGAAGCGGGCAAGGGCAAATGGGAGGCCTTGGGCAACGTCGCGCGGGACGTCAGGGAAGGGCTGACCGGGCTGACCCACTCGCAGTACGAGCAGGGGCGCGGCTTGCTGCGCCTGTACGGCGGCGATTACTCCATCACCTTCCATATCACCGAGCATAACGGGCTGCTCCGGCTCTCCCCCCAGCGCGCGTCCACCGGGCTGAACCGCTTCCGCCTCCGTTTCCCGGCCGTCCCCGGTGGCGCGGTGTACGGCGGCGGCGCGCAAACCGGGGATTTGAACCTGCGGGGCAAGCGCGTCCAGCTTTGGGTCGGAGAACGCGGCGTCTACCAGCCCCATGTCCCCGCGCCCGCCGTCCGCGTAAAAGGAACCAAGCCCATTCTGCCCGCGGCGCCGATGCCGGTGTTCATCACCGAAGACTCCGTGGGCTATGTCTTTGAAAGCTACGGCCGCGCCGCGTTTGATTTTACGTCCGCGAGGTCGCATATCGTTTCGCTCTGGGAGCTTCCGTCGGCCATTTTAATCGGCGCGGCGGACAGCACGCTGAATCTGCTGAGCGTCGTCACCAAGACCACCGGGCGCCAGCCCGTGCCGCCCCAATGGTTTATGGAAGGCTCCATCATTGAGGCGCGAGGCGGCAGCTATCACGCCGCCGAGTTACTGGAAAAAGCGCTCACCAGCGAGGCCGCCATCACCTGCATCTATATCCCCGACTGGACGGGCGGGTTTGACACCCCCGTCGGGCGCCGCCCCTTTTATGACTGGGTATGGAATCAGGAAACCTACCCCAAGCTGGACAGCCTGATTCGCGAACTCGCCAGCCGCAACATCCGCACAATGGCGTACATAAACCCCCACCTCTCGATTGAGGGGCGGCTCTACGCCGAAGCGTCGGCGGCGGGCTATCTGCTGAAAAAACCGCAGGGCGGCGTGTATATCAGCGATATGGGCGGCTTTATGGCGGGGCATCTCGACCTTACAAACCCCACCGCCTGCTCATGGTTTAAGGACATCGTCAAGAGCCATGTTTTGGGACTGGGCTTTTGCGGGTATTTCGCCGACGGGGGCGAATACCTCCCCCAAGACGCCGTTTTCCACACCGGCGAGAGCGGGGTGCGCCTACATAACCGCTGGCCTGTGATGTGGGCGGCACTCAACCGCGAAATCATCCGCGAGGCGGGGCGCACCGTCGATTCGGTGTTCGTCTCGCGCTACGGCTGGATTGGAAGCGGAACGCAGAGCATGGTGGTCACGACCGGCAAGCATCACACCTCATGGAACAAAAAACAGGGTCTGCCGTCCGCGCTCAGCGCCGCGCTCTCCCTCTCCTGCTCCGGCGTCGGCATGAGCATCACCGAATGCGGCGGCACGGTCAGCTACCCGTATAGACGAAGCCCGGAGCTGTATATGCGCTGGATGGAGTACGCGGCGTTCTCGCCCTGCTTTATGCTGGTCAACGGCGACGCGCGGGGCGCGTATATCGACCACGACGACAAAATGCTGGACTTTTTCTCGCGGATGAGCCGGGTTCACGCCGCGCTGGGCGCGTATATCCGCGCCTGCGCCCGCGATAACGCCAACGACGGCGCGCCGATTATGCGCCCGCTGTTTATGAACATACCGGAATGCCGTTCGGTGAAAAACGCCTATATGCTGGGCGGCGAGCTGTTGATTTTCCCCGTGATGAAGGACGGGATAAAGACGCTGGAGGTCAAGCTCCCATCCGCGGGCTGGCGCCACCTTTGGAGCGGAAAGGACTTTCACGGCGGCGAACACACCGTCGAAGTCCCGCTCGGTGAACCGGCCGTTTTCTACCGCCCCGACGGTAAGCACGCGGGCATATTTGAAGAACTGCCGATGAAAATAACGTGAAAGGAGGGTTTCTCATGCTTGATGCCGGAAAGGATCAATGCGCCTGCTCCAACACAGGCTGTCCGCGCCACGGCAACTGCGAGGAATGCCGGAAGTACCACAAATCAGCCGGTTCCCAGACCGGATGCCAGCGCAGCGCGAAGAAAACGGCGGAAGAGGAATAGCCCTCATCCGCCGGTCTTGCGGAAAAAACGGCGGAGCGGCTTAAAAAACTCTTTACATTCCCGCGCCCATTCGATATAATGATACCAACCACAGTGAGAGAGGAGGCGGAACGGTGGATAACCATACGCGCAAATTTTCCATAGCCGACGACGGCAGCACGGAAATGAAGTCCGTCCTAACCGCCGTCTATGCCGCCATGCAGGAAAAAGGCTACAATCCCATCAACCAAATCGTAGGCTACATCCTCTCCGAAGACCCCACCTACGTCACCAGCCACAACAACGCCCGCAGCCTTATCCGCAGGCTCGACCGCGACGAGCTGCTGCAGGAGCTTGTGCGAAATTACCTGCGGTAACGCTCTCCCCGCGCCCAACAGCCGCCAACGCCCGCGCTCCGGTGAATCCGGCGCGCGGGTTTATCTATGCCCCAAACGCGCCCGGCGGGCAGCCGCTCCTACCCAAACAGGCGGCCCAGTTGGTTGATAAGACCGCCGGCGAGGAGGGCGAGGGCTATGGTGGAAACGCTGATGGCGGCGGCGGCCTTGAGCTTGAACTCCTTGACAAGGACGCCGAATACGGAGAGGCAGGGCAGATAGAGGAGGGCTACGGCGCCGCCGACGAAGGCTTGCAAATGGGTCAGCTCCAGCGCCACCAGCGGCGCGACGGACATTTCCCGGCGAATGATGCCCAAAATCAGCCCGGTGACGGCTTCGGGAGGCAGTCCCAGCCAGCGGCTTACCAAAGGCTGGGCGGCTGTGGCTATGGCGGCGAGGGCGCCCGTCTCTTTCAACAGCGACGCGGCGGCAACGGCAAGCAGCATGGGCGCTTCGGCTTCCAGCAGGAAGTTTTTCATCCGGGCCGCCAGCTTCTTGGCATACGCCTTGGGTTCGGGCATCAGCAGGTTGGGAACCTCAAGAATCAAGGGGGCGACCGTTCCCTTGACCAGCTTCCCGGCGGCAAGGGCGGCGGCGGCGAACACAAAAACGGCCAGCAGCAGCATCGCGGGCATCATCCACCACGCGTAGCCGGACATCAGGCTGATTAAAGCGCCGGTCTGCGAGATACACGGCACGGCGAAGCACACGGCGGCGCTGATCACAAGGCGTTCCTTGCGGGAAGAGGAGGCGCGGGTGCCGATAATGGCGGGCACGGCGCAGCCCAGCCCCATGAGCGCGTAAATCAGGCTTCCGCCCTGAACGCCCAGCTTCCGCATCACGCTGTCAAACAGCACGCTGATTCTGGGCAGATATCCCGAATCCTCCAAAAACGAGAACGATACGTAGAATAAAAAGACATAGGGCAGAATCAGGGCGACAATCCACTCAAAGCTGATGACAAAAATCCCGTATTCGCCAACGAGGAGGTTGAGAAACATGCCCTCCGGGACAAACCGGGTGAAGATAAAGCGGAAGAAAGGGACGATGACGCCGTCCACAAGCGGCTCAAGCAGCAGGGAACGCAACGCTTCGCCGCCGCCAACCACCACGCCCGTGAGCAGGGCCATAGCCAGAAGCGCGATGGGAATGCCGGGAAACGGCTTCATCATGTTCTCCCCGAGCTTATCGGCAAACCCCGGACGGGCGGCGCTCTTTCCGCTCACCCGCCGGGCGATGGCTTTCGCCTCCGCCCATATCGCCCCACGCTCACGCGGCTGTCCGTACGGGCAAGCATCACAGCTCCCGCAGAAACCCCGTCCGGGATTCTCCCCGGCCAGCACGGCGTCCAGTTTCCGCATAAGCTCGTCCAGCCCCTGCTTTTTCACCGCGACGGTCGGCACGACGGGCGCGCCCAGCTCCGCGGCCAGAAGCCTGTCGTTGATGCTGGTGCCCCGGCGTCCGGCGACGTCGAGCAGGTTCAGCGCGTAAACTATCGGGATATTGCAATGCCGCAATTCCAATGCGAGGCACAGATTGCGCTCCAGATTGGACGCGTCGATGACGCAAATGACGGCCTTCGCCCCGCTTTCCACAAAACGGACGGCGACGGTTTCCGCCTCGGAGGTGGGCGTCATCGAATATGTACCGGGAACGTCGATGAGGACGCGCTCCTTTCCCCCGGCGGTGAAGCGCCCCTCTAAGTAGCTGACCGTGGTGCCGGTGTAGTTGGAGCTGATGGCGTGAACGCCGGTCAGCTCGGTGAAGATGACGCTTTTCCCCACATTCGGGTTTCCCATGAGCAAAACCGCGTCCCGCCTGTCCAAGACCTGTTCGTCCCGCCTCGCGCCGAGGCGTCCGCTCATGCGAAGGCCTCCCTGAGCGCCGGTTCCCCGGCGACGGTCTCCTCTGTGACGCCGATTTGCCTCGCGACGTCTTTTCCGACCGCGACGGTATATGAATCCTCCACGCGCAGCAGCACGGGGCCGCCCAACCGATAGCGGGTTTGCACCGCTATCCGCGTGCCGACGCGAAACCCGAGGTTTTCCAACAGCTTGATGTCGGGTACGGACGCCACCCGCAGCGCGCCTTTCCCCACCGCTTCATATAGGCTCAAGGTTTCATGCCCTGTCATCACAACCATCCCTCCGCCATCCGGTTAGAGAAGACTAACCGGAAGACCAAAAATATCGGTTAGGATAAACTAACCGATATAAGGTTAGCAGAGACTAACCAATTTGTCAATAGGTTTTGAAAAAAATTTTCGCCAATCCCCTCCGCGCGCGGAGAGCGGCCGTCTTGCGCGGCGGGGCTTTTTGTGGTATGCTTTGGTCAGGGACTATGCCTGCGAGGATGTGAGAGCATGAGGATACAGGAATCGGCGGAGAATTATCTGGAAACCATTTTAATCCTGACTCGGAGCGGGAAGCCCGTGCGCGCCGTCGATATCGCCAATGAGCTTGACTACACCAAGCCCAGCGTCAGCGTGGCGATGAAAAATCTGCGCGAAAGCGGGCATATCGCCGTAAGCGCCGACGGGCATATCACGCTTACCGCTCGCGGGCGCGAGGTCGCGCAAAGCATGTATGACCGCCACACGCTCATTTCCGAGTGGCTGATTTGCTTGGGCGTGGGCAAAGAAACGGCGGTCAGGGACGCTTGCGGGATGGAACATTCCATGAGCGAAGAGAGCTTTGCCGCCATCAAAACCCACATTGAAAACTGGCGGCGGAACGTGCCGGGCGGCTGCCGGAGCCTTTGAGACCGCCTACGGCAGCACCCTTTCCGCGTACGCATCCGCCAGCGCCCGCACGCCGATGAAATCGACGTGCGGGTTATATATATCCTCCAAGCGCCCGTGTTTATCGCGCGCGCCGGCCAAGACGCCGCGCGCGTCCTCCGTCAGCGCCGCCTCGGTTCTGCGCAGAAAACGCAGCCGTAGCCTGTGCCGCCGCATCATCTCCCGCGGGACGGCGGCGTCCAAGCGCACGCGGCGGTACGGCTCGCCGGGATAGGCCGCGGATGTGAACGCCAGCCTCAGCCCCGGCAGGATGAGATGGCTTATCCGCGAGGCCGGGGCGAGCGGGTCGTAACAAGCGACCGCCTCCTGCCCCGCGTCCAGAGCAGCCTCCAGCAGCGGGCGGAGGAAAACGTCCGACAGACGGAATGGGTCGCGCAACTCGACGATTCTGTCCGCCAGAGCGTCCGCCGTCTCCCACAAAACCGTCTCGCCGCCGGGGGTGAGGGCGGAAAGAAACCGCTTGCTCAGCACGCCGCCGGAGCCTTTTTTGATTTCCCGGCGGATAAACCCGCGCGCGCGGCGGGCAATCGTTTCCGCCGTCCCGCCGTTCAGTACAAGGTCGCGCTGTTCGTCCTGAAGGGTCTTCACCGCCGCCAAAACGCGCGAAAGCCGCGTATAGTCGTCCCGCAAGCCGTCCCGCAGGCCGACCACGCCGCTCCGCTCCGCCGCCAAAGCCCCGTCGTCCACAAACTGCGTCAGCGGCAACCAGCAATCAACCGCCAGCGGGTATCTTGGCTCTATAACATGGGGCGCGGTGCCGTCCACAAACGCGACGCCAGACTTAGGGAAGTACACGCCGTCCAGAGAGGCGGGGTCGGATGAGCATAGGATAGACTCGCAGTCAAGCCCTTTGGCGGCGAGCTTTTTGGCGACCCGCCGCATAAACCCGCTCTTGCCGTTGCCCGACGTGCCCTTGAGGATATAGAGACGCTTCAGTTGGCCGTAATCAAGCCATTCGCCGAAAAATGACGCAAACCCCCCCGGCGTGTTCGCGCCGAGAAAAAACGCCGTATTCACAAACGGAACCCCCTTTAGCAAGTACCTTTACTACAGGTATACTATGCGAAAGGGGGTCGGCGCGTCATTGCGAAAAGCGTTATCTCAGCAGTTCAATCCACAGACTGTCATAGAGTTCGCGGATATGGTGCGGCATATTGAGAAACGGCTCAAACAGGCTGAGGTCTTCCGGGTAGGAAATGGCGTATTCCTCCTCGTCAAGCTCCAGCGCGTCATACACATGGGTCAGCGGCGTGGAGTAGCCGAGTTCAAGGACGTTGGCCATAGCCGCGTCAAAGCTGCACATGAAGTTGATATACATCTCGGCCGCCGCCTTGTTGGCGGCCCCCTTGGGGATGACAAAGGCGTCCGTGAAGATGTTGGAGCCTTCCTTGGGAACGGCAAAGGCCAAATCGGCGTTGCTTTCCATCATCAGCAGCGCGTCGCCGGCGTAATACGGCGCGAGGATGGCTTCGCCGACCTCCATCTTGTCAAAAATCTGATCCATGATGTAGGCTTGCACCAGCGGCTTCTGCCGCGCCAGCAGCTCATAGGCCGCCAGCAGCTCGTCCTCGTTTTCGGTGTTGAAGGAATAGCCGAGGAGCTTTAGGGCGATACCGAACGTGTCGCGGGCGTTGTCAAACATCAAAATCTGCCCAGTATACCGCTCGTCAAAGAGGACGCCCCAGCTATCAACCGGCCCGGAAACCCTTGTGGTGTCATAAATGATGCCCACCGTACCCCACATATACGGCACCGAGTAGCGATTCCCCGGGTCGTAGGCGGGGTTTTTGAGGTGGGGCTTTATATCGGCGAAATTGGGGATATTGGAAAAATCCAATTCCTCCAGCAGTCCTTCCTCGATTAAGAGCCCAATCATATAATCGGACGGGATGATTACGTCGTAGTTCGACCCGCCGGTGATGAGCTTGGAGCGGAGCGCCTCGTTGGTCTGAAAGGTGTCGTAATGAACCTTGATTCCGGTGACGGCCTCAAACGCCGCGTTGAGGTCTTCATTCATGTACTCGCCCCAGTTGTAGACATAGACGGCGGTTGAGCCGGTGGTGTTCTCAATGGTGTAACTGAAGTCAAACCCGTCCTCCTCCAGCCGTTTCAAAGCCCCGCCTTGACACCCCGCCAGCAGCAGAATGAGCGCTAAGATGATGATGATGGTTTTTTTCATCGTGTGTCCCTCGTCTTTCTTTTTTTATATATCTTCCGTCTTCACAGCCGCTGTTCCTTCTTTTTCTGGTCTCGCGCCTGTAAGACATTGATAGCAATCAGCAGCGCGAGGACGGTGACAAACATCAGCGTACTCAGCGCGTTGATTTCCGGGCTGACGCGCTTCCGCGTCATGGAGTAAATGACCATCGGCAGGGTCTGAACCGACGTTCCGGTGGTGAAATAGCTGATTAAAAAGTCGTCAATGCTCATGGTGAAGGCAATCATCGCCCCCGCGGTGATGCCCGGCATAATCTCCGGCATGATGACCCGCCGGTACGCGGCGAACGGACTCGCGCCCAAATCCAGCGCGGCTTCGTAGGTGTGCTTGCTCAACTGCCGCAGCTTGGGCAGCACCGAGAGGATGACATAGGGGATATTGAAGGTCACATGGGCAAAGAGCAGGGTGGTAAATCCCAGCCCCGCCCGGACGCCGAGCGAACGCAGAAAGGTGATGCAGAGGATGAAAAGCATCATCAGCGCCACGCCGGTAATGATGTCGGGGTTGACCACCGGGATGTTGTTCAGCGACAGCAGCATCTTGCGCGGGCGCTGTTTCATGCTGTACAGGCCGATGGCCGCCGCCGTGCCGATGACGGTGGCAATCAGCGCGGACAGCACCGCGATGACCAGCGAGAGGTAGAGCGCCGACAGCACCTGCTGATTTTCAAAAAGCGAGACGTACCAGTCGAGCGTAAACCCCTTGAACTGCGTACGGCTCTTGTCGGAGTTGAATGAAAAGACAATCAGCACAAGGATGGGCGCGTAGAGAAACACCGCCACCAGCGCCTGCAATATCCGTCCGGGCACACGGGAGCGTTTCATAGCACCACCACCTCCTCCTCGCCTTCGCCGAAGCGGTTCATCAGCGCCATTGAAATCAGCACGATGATCATCATCACCAGCGAAATGGACGAGCCGAGATGGGGGTTATAGGTGTTTCCCAGAAACTGCATCTCAATCAGGTCGCCCAGCAAAAGCGTCTTTCCGCCGCCGAGCAGCCGGGAAATGATAAAGGTGGAGACGCTGGGAACAAAGACCATCGTGATACCGCTCAATACGCCCGGCAGGGAAAGCGGGAAGATGACCCGCTTGAACACCGTCGCCTGATTGCCGCCCAAGTCCTGCGCCGCCTCGATGACCGGCTTGTCGATTTTCAGCATGACGGTGAGGACGGGCAGAATCATAAAGGGCAGATAGTTGTACACCATCCCGATTGCCACCGCCGCCGAGGTGTTGATGATCCGCAGGGTAGGCAGCCCCACGGCCGAGAGAAGCTGGTTGAGCAGCCCGGTGTTCTCCAAAATCGACATCCACGCGTAGGTTCGCAGCAGCATGTTGACCCACATGGGCAGCATAATCAGCAGCATGGCCGATTTGCGCACCGCTTCGCTCTCGCGGCTCAGCACATAGGCCAGCGGATACCCAATCAGCAGGCAGACGGCGGTTGAAATCGCCGCGAGGCCCAAGCTGCGCCCGAAGACCGCGCCGTAATCAAGCAGACGGGCGAAGTTGCCCGCCGTCAGACGCCCGTCCTCGCCCGTGAACGCGAAATACACCACCAGCATCATAGGGATGACGGTGAATAACACCATCCACACCACATACGGCCCCGCCAGCCATCCTCCGCGCCGCTTCACGTCTGGTCACCGTTTTCGCCGTCCTCAAACTTTGGCTCGGGGTCAAGCTCCTCCATCGTCATCGCCTCGGCGCCTTCGGGGAAGAGGTCGGGGCGATCCATGACGTGGATGTCCTCCGGGTTGAGGTTCAGCCCCACCTCGTCGCCGGCCTTGGGCGCGGTTGTGGAATGAATCATCCATTCAAAGCCGGGGGAATCGACGTATATCTCGTAAAACACGCCCTTGAAGGTCACCGAATTGACCGTTCCGCGAAGCTGCCCGTCCTGCGGCGCGGACATCTTTACATCCTCGGGGCGGACGACCACGTCCACCGGCTGGTCGGGGTCAAAGCCGGTATCGACGCATTCAAACCGCCGCCCGGCGAAGGAAACGAGATAATCCCTGTGCATGACGCCCTTAATCAGGTTGCTCTCGCCGATGAAGTCGGCCACAAAGGCGTTGATGGGTTCGTTGTAGATGTCAACGGGCGTCCCGATTTGCTGGATATTGCCGTGGTTCATCACCACCACGGCGTCGCTCATGGTGAGCGCCTCCTCTTGGTCGTGGGTGACGTAAACAAAGGTGATGCCCACCTGCTGCTGAATGTCTTTTAATTCGTGCTGCATCTCCTTGCGGAGCTTGAGGTCGAGCGCACCGAGCGGCTCGTCAAGCAGCAGAACCTGCGGGCGGTTGACAATGGCGCGGGCGATGGCGACACGCTGCTGCTGCCCGCCGGACAACTGATGCACCCGCCGCCGGTGGTAGCCTTTCAGCCCCACCAAGTCCAGCGCGCCGTGAACCCTCTCCTCAAGCTCCGGCTCCGCCGTCTTGGCGATGCGCAAGCCAAAAGCCACATTCTCAAAGACATTGAAATGCGGAAAGAGGGCGTATTTCTGAAATACCGTATTCACGCGCCGCCTGTGGGGCGGTACGTGATTGATTCTCTCGCCGTCGAAGAAGACATCGCCCGCGGTGGGCGTTTCAAAGCCGCCGATGATGCGCAGGGTGGTGGTCTTGCCGCACCCGCTGGGGCCGAGCAGCGTGAGAAATTCCTTGTCATGGATGGTCAGATTGATGGCATTAAGCACAATCTCTCCGTCAAACGCCATGCTACAGTCCACAAGGCGTATGAGCTCTTTTTTCACCTATCACCCTCCTCAAAAGGTATTGCCGCTCCCACGCGCACGAAAAAGCGACACTGCTTACTATACAGAGTTTTAACCCCGTTGTCAACCAAAACGCAAAAATATTTTTGAGAGGGTTTGGGGAAATTGCTTATTGCCTGCCGAATTGTCAGTCCGTCACCGTTATCAAAGCGTCCTCTAATGATTCGCTTGCCGCAATGTAGTAATTGAACGCGGATGTGAGGTTTGTAAACGTTTTCGAGCGGTTTTGCTGATTTAAGTCAAATGTCATAATGAAATCAGAATCATATTGTGTGTTGTATAGCCAGAAGGTGCCCTCATAATCGCCCCGGGGAATCGTGACCGTGATTTTTGAGCTGTTGGTGTAGAGCTGGTAAAAGGACAACTCGTCTGCGTTTACCTCAAGTTTTCCTGCTTGCGTCAAATCAACGTAGGTTTTGCCCTCAATTATGTCAACATGCGACGGGCCTTCAGCATAAAGGCCCCTATCTATTCCGAATGCCGATTCAAGCTCTTCACTTGCCGGCGGTAATTCCATGCCCTTCTCCCAAATCAATATCCCGTCGCCCTCAGACCCAATATATACAGACATGATTTCAACACCGTACTGCTGATTCGCGCCATCCAGCGCGACGTCAAATGTCAGGTAGCCCTTGAACAAGCCTATCTCCGAGGTGCGCCTGCTTTCAAGGACAGCTCGTTTTGGTATCATGTAAAAAGCCCCGTCTTCGGTTGTCGCAAATTTGATGACGCGCAGGTCTTTATTGTCCGCTACATCAAGATGGTAAAGGATTCTGCCGTCTGATAGCCGGCACACGTTGGACACCTTCAGCAAGTCAACGGGTACGGGGATAAATCTCCACTGCGTCAGCCCCAGAAAGCCTCCAATCAACACCGCAAAGACCAATATGGTCATAGCGACGCCTTTCATAACCGACTTTTTCTTGGCTTTGAGCAGGATTGCCTGCATGGCTTTGATGGGTTTTGCTTCTTCGACCGCATTTACAGGGCGCGCCAGTTCTTCTGAAATCGCGTTCAACACCTCTCCGCAGGAACGGCACCCTTTCATGTGTTCCTCTACCATAGCACGGCTTTCCGCGCTGCAAACGCTGTCATGGTACAGAGGAAGCAGGTCTTTGATTACCTCACAGGAAACGTTCATGATAAATCCTCCTTGAGTTTCATTTTTGCGCGGTGATATGTGACCCTCGCCCAACTCTCGGTTTTCCCGAAAAGCCCGGCAATTTGCGAGAACGACAATTCTCCGAATAATCGCAAAGAAAAGACCTCCTTGTATGGCTCGTCTAATGAATGGAGCGCTTTGTGGACTTCAAAAGCATGTTCCTTGTCAAAAAACTTTTGCTCAAAATCTTCGGCGTTGTCCCATTCCGGTTTGATTGAGCCATCGGAGTATTTCTTCGCGCTTTCGTAATATGTGAAAAATGTGTTCTTGGCTATTTGACAAAGCCATACTTGTATTTTGCACTTACCGCTGAAGCTGTCGATATTTTCAAACGCCTTTAGAAAAGCCTCCTGCGTAATATCTTCCGCGACCGTTTCATTTCTGCACAGGGACAACACATATTTGTACACATATTTGAAATGCTGGATATATACCTCGTCGAACTCAGCCACATTCTCACCACGCTTTCATCTATAAGACTGCCAAACTCGCAATTCGTTACACGCTTTCAAAAAAATAGCGTGCAGCAGACACGCTATCCTTTTCGGTGCTTCATATCAATCACGCCCGTTGCTCCGGTTCCCCTTTACCAGCGGAGAACTGGCGGAAGGGCGGCGGCGGCATTTCGGCCTACACACCGACCGCCATTTCGCTAAGCCGCTTGTTATCGGCAGCTTACCCGGACTCAATGTATCTATCTTCATAATATGCGTTTGCTATAATAGTTCAAACATAATGATTATTGCAGCATATAAATTTGAAATTCCGTGTAAGAGCCAGCTTGGAATTATTGATCCATTTGATTTCTCGTTGATATATCCCATTAACCAGCCAAGCATACCAGTAAATGCAATCACAAGCATTGGGATTGCTATGCCAAGTGCAGGAAACATTGTAGCTCCATGTAACATCCCGAATAAAATCGCTTGCAAGGTATTACCGACATAAAATCCAAGTTTTCCGCAAAGCCGTTTTCCTATGAATCCGCGAAACAATATTTCTTCAGCAAAGGCTGTTGCAATAAAGGCAAATACAACTGCTGGGATAAATGCCTTTATACCTTGTCCTCCGAAACGCTCATTGGCTAGTTGTATGTCATCGGGCAATAAAGGGTCTAAAACAAGCGACATTGAAATAATTATAGCTAAAGCCACGCAGAGAGAAATCGCAAATTTCTTTTTCTCCTTTATTATAGGTTTCTTTAAGCCAATCCAAGAAAAGAACGACGTTTTTTTAGCTGTTATGAGCCACCATATAACAGGGATAACTGACATGGCGGAAACTTGCAATACCGCAGTTAACAATTCATTTACAAGCAAGTATTACCCTCCCAACTGTCAATATGGATTATTTAAGTTTTCAACTTTTGAATAAGTAAAGGCGGGGTATATTTGTCGGGACATATCGGGTTATGAACGGCGCGTCCGAGCCTTTCTTCACACGGAGAACTGACGGAAGGGCGGGGCACCGGCGCCGATTTCAAATACCCGGCCGTCCAGCTTGATTTTCACCGCGCAGAGCGCCAGCGGTTCGCCCTTGCGTCCCTTGCCGTATTTGCCGTCGCCGAGAACGGGAAACCCCCGGCTCGCGCACTGGACGCGAATCTGGTGCGTCCGCCCGGTAACCAGCTCAATTTCCAGCAAGCTCTTCCCGCCGACCGATTGCAGCACCGCGTACCGCAGCACCGCCTCCTTCGCCCCCGGCGAAGGTGATTTCCGCGCATAGACGCGCTTCTCCACCGCGTCCTTCCACAAGTAATCCCGCCATTCCCCCTTCGCCGGAGACGGAACCCCCTCCACGGCGCATCGGTACGTCTTCACCACCTCGCGCCGCCGTATCTTCTCCGTAATGTCCCGCAGCGCCTCTCCGGTCTTGGCAAACAGCAGCAGCCCCTCGGTGTTGCGATCCAGCCGGTGGCAGAGGGAAGGGGTGAACAATTGACAATTGACAATTGACAATTGACAATTTCGGACGTAGGCGCGGGCCATTTCCTCGAAGTCGGGTTGGCTGGGGACGCCGGGGGGCTTGTGGAGGACAAGCATCCGCTCATCCTCATACACAATGCTCCCCACCCCCAACGTCCCATACTCTTTCATCTTCACTCTTTCATCTTTCCTCTGCGCGTGCGCGTGCGCGTCAAGCGCGTAAACGCGCACCACGTCGCCCTCCGCGAGCCGTTCGTCGGCGCGGCAGGGTCTGCCGTTGCGCTTGACGTCTTTCTTGCGGAAGGCTTTTTGGATGGCGGACGGGGGCAGGCCGGGCGCGGCCCTGCTTAAAAAACGGTCGGCGCGCTGTCCGGCGCTGTCTTTTGTTACGGCGTATTCTTTCATATGTTGATTGTAATCTTTTGATTATTGGCTGTCAAGGGCTTGCTTTTCAGTTTTCCATCCTATATAATAAATACGAACAAAAAATTCAGAGAGGATGGTTGCCTTGCTGTTTCCTGAAATTCCGAATATCCCATACAGGGGCGGAGAAGATTTTTTATCTTTCCGCTGGTACAACCCCGACGAGGTCATTTTAGGCAAGACAATGAAAGAACACTGTAAGTTCGCGCTGGCGTGGTGGCACACCCTTTGCGCCGAAGGCGCCGACATGTTCGGCGGCGGCACAGCCGACAAAGCGTTCGGCGCCGACAAGTCCGACTATATGGCTTACGCCAAGGCCAAGGCCGACGCGGGCTTTGAGATTATGCAAAAGCTCGGCATTGACTGCTTCTGCTTCCACGACCACGATTTGGTGGAGGAAGCGCCCACGCTGGCGGAGAGCAACAAACGCCTTGACGAAATCACCGACTACATCAAAACGAAGATGGACGAGACAGGCATAAAATGCCTGTGGGGAACCTGCAACGCGTTCAGCCACAAGCGTTTCATGGCGGGCGCGGGCACCTCGCCCAGCGCCGATATCTTCGCCTATGCCGCCGCGAAAATCAAAAAAGCGGTGGAGCTGACCGTCAAGCTGGGCGGTACGGGCTACGTCTTCTGGGGCGGCCGCGAGGGGTATGAAACCCTGCTCAACACCGATATGCGGCTGGAGCAGGAAAACCTCGCCCGCCTGATTAAAATGACCATCCAATACGCCCGCTCCATCGGCTTCAAGGGCGACTTCTACATCGAGCCCAAGCCCAAGGAGCCGAGCAAGCACCAATACGACGTTGACGTCGCCTCAACCTGCAACTTCCTGCGCGCCCACGGCCTGATGGGCGAGGTGAAGATGAACGTCGAGGCCAACCACGCCACGCTGGCGGGGCATACCTTCCAGCATGAGCTGCGCGCCGCTGCCGACAACGGCGTCTTCGGCTCAATCGACGCCAACCAAGGCGACCTGATGCTGGGCTGGGACACCGACCAGTTCCCCAGCGACGTATACAGCGCCACGATGTGTATGCTCGAAGTCATCCGCGCCGGCGGCTTCACCAACGGCGGCCTCAACTTTGACGCCAAAACCCGCCGCATGTCCTACACCATCGAGGATATCTTCCACGGCTTCATCACCGGCATGGACACCTACGCGCTCGGCTTGCGCAAAGCCTGCCAGCTCATCGAGGACGGACGCATCGCCCAGTTCGCCGAGGAGCGCTACGCAAGCTACAAAACCGGCATCGGCGCCGACATCGTCCTCGGCAAGGCCGGTCTGGTCGAGCTGGAGCAGTATTCCCTCCAGCGCGAGCCGCAGCTCCCGCCCAGCGGACGCCAAGAAATGCTGGAAGGCATCGTCAACTGCATCCTGTTTGAGGGCAAACCCAGAATGCGCCGCTGGAACGACGTCCCCCCGCCCGTATAAACCACCCCCACCATAAAACAGAGCGGCGCTTTGCCGCTCTGTTGTTGTGTGCTATCACGTCAAGCAGTCCAGCTCTTCCCTCGTGCGGCCGGCGCTGCTTTTAACTCGCGCATCTGCTCCATATGCCGGCGCATTAGCTCAACCCATGTGGGTTTTTCGTTTTTTGGAATCTCTATCAGCGACCGTCTCTGCGCGCGGGTATCAGGCGTCCTTGCAATGGTCCAACTACTTGAACTGCCATCAGCACTAAAAATGGTACCCATTGCAATAACCGTGTCGCCTCTTGCTCTGATTTGGTCAGCGCCCCACTGTTGAAATTTTATGGTGTCTAAAAACCGAGCCTTCATTTCAATCATTTTTTCGGGGTCATTGGCCATATCCCGGAACACTTGCGGGTGGATGGACACATTATGCACCCCGCTTGCGAGGAAAGGCTTGGTGTCGGTTGACTGCCCCCAGCCGGCAAACATTTGCCAAACAGAATTCGCAACGCTTCTTGCGTTTGCGTTTTCCTGCCGGTTTGCGGTCAGCGCCACCGCCTTATGGTAAGATTCCTGCGAAACCCAACTGCCGTTGACATTGATGCCGTCCATCACCCATCGTCCTCCTTGACTATAATCTCCCTTATCTATCATTATCGGCATAACAAGGAAAAATCTTTAGAAGACCATAGATAGACCGTGCCGCTTGCCTAAGTCTAATAGACCGTGAACACCGCATAGCATGGTACGAAAGACGGAAGGTCGCTTGAGAAACGACAAATTATTTGAAGTTTCTTGTCTTGCAGTCCCCGCCTAATGAGCTGGAGGACACCTAAAAGAAAATACTGTTATACATCTCGCCGTCCAGAATTTTCCCATAACTCTCGGTTTGCGTTATTTTAACTTTTTTGTCTATAGCTTCTTGTAATACTGCAATGCGAATTTCATACCCCATAGAAAACCATCCTATAGGGTATAAATCAGAATTGTTATCGTCATCAAAGAAAGACTTTATCTTTCTTCCTAGAGCTTTTGTATATAACGCATCCATCATTATATAGGCGGTATTAACATCAAAACAATTCTGTTCCATATTTACTTGCCCCTTGCTTATAATTTTCAAGTTCATCTTCACCGTTCTGTTTCAGATTTTCATCGGAAAAATCTGATAGATTCCCGCTATGGCGCGGTCATACCACTCGTTGTTATGATGATGCAAGCAGGCCTGTAAGCCGGGTTCTGTTGAAAACAGCCATCTATCTGGGCCGCCTGTTGCCAAACGGCTCAATGCCACCCGTCCGGGAACTGCCGGGCCGGCTTGGAGAGCCATACGGCGCTCCTTGGTGTCCCGTGTCGGTGTTGCTCCGAATAGAGTTTACAGGCCCCTCCGCTCTCACGGAGACGCGGTGAGCTCTTACCTCACCTTTCCACCTTTTCCGGGCGCGTACGCCCGGTAGTCTATTTCTGTTGCACTTGTCCGCGCATCACTGCGGGCGGGCGTTACCCGCTATTCTTGCCCTACGGAGCCCGGACTTTCCTCCAGCGCGTCCGCGCCGGCGGCTGTTCAGCCTGCTTGCGGAAACAGTATACCAAAACAAACGCGAATTGTCAAACCCCCGCATCCGCCCTCTGTAGGGGCGACCGTCCCCGGTCGCCCGCACGTATCCCGTTACGTCGGGCTGCGGGGCGCAGAGCGCCGCGTCGCCTCAAACACCGCCGGGCTCAAAACCAAAATGGCCGCGAGGTTAGGCAGCGCCATCAGGGCGTTCATCACGTCCGAAAACGCCCAGACGGTATCCAGCCGCATGACGGCGCCGGGCAGCAGCGCCGCGATAAAAGCCGCGCGGTAGAGAACGGGCGCTGCGGCGCCGGGGAAGACATACTGACAGCACCGCTCGCCGTAAAAGCACCAGCCCGGAATGGTGGCAAATGCGAACAGAATGGTGCATACGGCGACCGCACCGCCCCCGAAGGGGCCGAGAACGCGCTCAAACGCCGCCACCGTCAGCGCCGCCCCGTCCGCCGCGCCGCCCGGCGCGTAAACCCCGGTGGCAAGGATTACAAGGGCGGTCAGGGTGCAGAGAACCATCGTGTCGATAAACACCTCCAGCGCGCCCCACATCCCTTGGCGCGCGGCGCTGTCCGTTTCGGCGCAGGCGTGGGCTATGGGGGCGCTCCCCATCCCCGCCTCATGGGTAAACACCCCTCTGGCAACGCCGAACCGTATGGCCCGCGTGACGGTATACCCCGCCGCGCCGCCCAAAACCGCCCCCGGCGCGAACGCGCCCCCGGCAATCAGGCGCAGGGCGGAGGGTATCCCGTCCCGGCTGAGAATCAGCACCGCCGCCGCCAGCGCGATATACAGGCCGGACATAAGCGGCACCAGCTTTTCCGTCACCGAGACGACGGAGCGTATGCCGCCCAGCAGCACGGCGGCGGCGAGGATGGCCGCCGCGCCGCCCGTCACGGCGCGGGGAACGCGGAAAACGGCGTAACACGCGTCCGCCATAGTATGTACTTGGGTGAGATTCCCCACCCCGAAGGCCGCCGCCATGCAGAAACCCGCAAACATCAAAGCCGGGACGCGCCAGCCGATGGCCTCCATGTAATACATAGGGCCGCCGTAATACCCGCCGTTCGGATGCTCTCTGCGGTAGCGCACCGCCAGAAACACCTCGGCGTATTTCGTCATCATCCCCAGCAGCGCCGATACCCACATCCAGAAAACCGCGCCCGGCCCCCCCGCCGCGATGGCGGTCGCCACCCCGGCAATGTTGCCGGTTCCCGCGGTAGACGCCAGCGCGGTGGTCATCGCCTGATACGGCGACACGCCGCCGCCCGCCTTTTCGCCGCCGGTAAAAAGGCTCCCCAGCGTCTGGCGGAAGATGTCCCCCATACGGCGTATCTGCCAAAACCCGCTGCCCACTGAAAACCAAAGCCCCGCCCCGAGCAAGACGACCCACATATTCTTCCTTCTCCCCCCGCGGATGGACGCACTTCGCTTGTACCACATCCATACTCGCCGGGGGAGCTGAATAGAACGTGAACCGGGGGCGGCCATCAGCCGCCCCCGTCTTATTCAGATTGTTTTTAGAATATGTGGTAGGACAGAACCAACCCGGCGAAGACGATGGAAACCATCGCGCTCAGCTTGAGCAGGATGTCAACGGCCGGGCCGCAGGTGTCTTTGAAGGGGTCGCCTACGGTGTCCCCCACGACGGCGGCCTTGTGCGCGTCGGAGCCTTTTCCGCCGTGGCTGCCGGCTTCGATGTATTTTTTGGCGTTGTCCCACGCTCCGCCGGAGTTCGCGGTGAAAATTGCCATCATCAGGCCGCAGGCGGTAGCGCCCATCAAAAAGCCCACAACCCCGTCGGGGCCCAGCACCAGCCCGGTGCCAATCGGCGCGAACACGGCCAGCAGCGCCGGGAAGACCATTTCGCGGATGGAGGATTTGGTGCATAGGTCAACGCAGGTCTCATAATCGGCTTCGGCGGTTCCTGCCATAAGCCCCGTAATCTCCTTGAATTGGCGGCGAACTTCCACGACGACCGATTGCGCCGCGCGCCCGACCGAGTTCATCAGCCGCGCCGTGAAGAAGAAGGTAATCATGCATCCGAGGAACAGACCCACAAGGACAGTGGGGTTATTGATTGCGAGGTCCAATTCAAAGTCGGGGTCAAGATAATGGAGCCTGTCGATGTAAGAGGCGACCAGCGCGAGCGCCGTCAGCGCCCCGGCGGCAATGGCAAAGCCCTTGCCCGTGGCGGCGGTGGTGTTGCCCAGCGAATCCAGCGCGTCGGTGCGCTGGCGGACTTCCTTGGGCAGCTTGGCCATTTCGGCAATCCCCCCGGCATTGTCGGCGACCGGGCCGTAAGCGTCGTTGGCCAGCGTAAGCCCCAATGTGGAGAGCATCCCCACAGCGGAAAGCCCGATGCCGTATAAGCCTATCTTCGCGGCATCTTCGGCGGCAAGGTCAAGCCCTGCGCCCGAGATAAAGAAGGAGACGAGAATGGACGCGCAGATAATCAGGGTGGGGATGGCGGTGGACTTCATGCCCAGCGAAAGCCCGCCAATCATCAGCGTAGCCGTCCCGGTTTTCGTCGTTCCCGCCAGCTCCTTTGTCGGATTATAATTGTCTGACGTATAGTATTCGGTAACGAAAGCAATACCGACGCCGGCAAGCAGCCCGGAAAGAATTGCGCCGTAAAGCCCTATGTAATCAGAGCCAAGCATAAACCACACCAAGGGGAAAGAGATGACGGCGATAGCGATGGCGGAGAAGTTGGTGCCGCGGCGCAGGGCGGATAACAGATTCTTTTGGGTAGCGCCCTCTTTCGTTCGGACAAGGAAGGAGCCGATGATGGAAGCGATGACGCCGATGGCGGCCATTGCCATAGGGATGGTGACCGCTCTGTCCCCGGTGAGCATGTCGTCAAAAACCGAGGCGGCGGCGACGCCCAGCGCGCAGGAGGACACGATGGAGCCGACATAGGACTCATACAGATCCGCGCCCATGCCCGCCACGTCGCCCACGTTGTCGCCCACGTTGTCGGCGATGACGGCGGGGTTGCGCGGGTCGTCCTCGGGGATACCGGCCTCAACCTTCCCCACAAGGTCGGCGCCCACGTCGGCGGCTTTTGTAAAGATGCCCCCGCCAACGCGCGCGAACAGCGCCACCGTGGAAGCGCCCATGCCGAAGGTCAGCATGGCGGCGGTGATTTCATGGATAGGCTCGTTGAACACATATTTGAGGATGTAGTACCAAGCGGCCAAATCAAACAGCCCCAGCCCCACCACGACAAAGCCCATGACCGAGCCGGCCGAGAACGCCACGCGCAGCCCTTTGTTCAGGCTTTCCTGAGCGGCGTTGGCGGTGCGGGCGTTGGCCATTGTCGCGGCCTTCATGCCGACAAAGCCGGCAAAGCCGGAAAACGCGCCGCCGGTAAGGAAGGCGAACGGGACATACCATGTAAGGAAGTCAAAAAAAGCCATAACGCATAAAATGGCAATCATCACCACAAAGAACCACGCGATGGTGGTGTACTGCCGTTTCATAAAGGCGTTCGCGCCCCTGCGGATTTTTGCCGAGATGGCCTTCATGGCGTCATTGCCCTCGGGGAAGCTTTTGATTTTTCTGAAGAGGTAGACAACAAATGCCAGCGCCAGCACCGCGCCGATTGGGGTTAGAATCATAAGGTCGATGTTGCGGTTCATGTTACGATTTCCTCCTTAAATAGTATTGATGACCAATTCTCGCCACGTTACACTATATCACTGTCGTCCGCGCTTGTCAAGCGACAACCCGACATTTTTCCACATTATCATTATACCACAGGCGCGGCTCTCAAAAACTATCTATTTTTTTCGCCTGTTTTCAACGCAAACGCCTTCGGATAAAGCGCCGTTCCGCGCTATCCGAAAGCGTTTGCAAACATTATCGCCGAAAACGTCCGTTTTGAATTATGTTCGCTTTTGAAAAAAGTTTACGCCCTGTCCTCCGCCTCGCGTCCGGCCACCGCGGCGGCTTCCTCAAAGTCGCTGTACAGAAGGTGTTCGGAGACGGCGTCCAGCGTTTCTTTTACCGCGCGGGGCCATGCTTTCTTCTTCAGCTCGCCCAGCGCGTTTTTGGCGGTTCTCTTGTCGTATCCGAGACAGGCGTCGCGGATGGCGGCCCATTGCCCGCGTAAAAATTCCCTGTCCCCGTCCGTTATATCGGCGGCGGCGTCCTCGTCCTTAGGCTTTATTTTGTCAATCACGGCTCGCAATTCCCCGATAAACGCCGCCGTCTCCTCCGCCATGACGGACAGGTCGCGTTCCCGCGCCGCCTGCTCCAGCCTGAGCGCGACCGCCGAAAGGTCGGCCTCCCCCACATTGGTCAGCGCGCTTTTCATCGCGTGGACATTGATGATATACAGCGCCAAATCGTCTTCCAGCGGGGCGTTCCACCTGTCGAGGATGGCTTGCAGCGTGTCGGCGGTTTTACCCGCGTCGCGGGCAAACAGCTTGGCCAGCTCCGCCGCGTACGAGGCCATAGGCAGCTTGACGGCGTTCTTCTTCTGCCTGCGCGCGGCCTCAACCGTCTCGGGGGGATGACGGTCGCGTATCAGCCTGTTGAGCGCGAGGTCGAGATGGCGGATGTCAATCGGCTTGGAGATAAACTCGTCAAAGCCGCGCATCAAAAACATCTCCGCCTGCCCCTGCATGGCGTTGGCCGTCAGCGCGGCAATCGGGTTCGGGTATCCGTATTCCCGGATTCGCTGAACCGCCTCTATCCCATCCATTCCGGGCATCATATAGTCCATCAGGATTAGGTCGTATACCCTGCCGCTCTTAATCTTGGCGAGCGCTTCCTGCCCGCTGAGCGCCGTATCAATGGCCAGCCCGTACGGCAGCAGCAGCCCTTTCGCCACATAGAGGTTGCTTTCCATGTCGTCCACAATCAGCACGCTGCCATACGGCATATACTCCCGCGAAAAGCTCTCCTTCAGCGCCGGGGTTTTCGCGTCCACATGGAACTGCCGGATGCGTTCGGCCAAGGCGGGGCCCAGCGCGCCCGCGCTCGTGTCCTTCTGCGGGATTTTCACGGTGAAGATGGAGCCGGAGCCCATCTCGCTTTTAACGGTAATGGAGCCGTCCATCAGGTCAAGCAGGCGCTTGGTGATGCTCATGCCCAAGCCGGTGCCCAGCGTCCCGCGGGCCGTGGACGTCAAAAAGCGCGAGTATTCGTCAAAGAGCCTGTCAATCTGCTCGGCCGTCATGCCGTGTCCGGTGTCGCTGATGGTGAACACCAGAATCAGCTTGCCGTCCTCTCCGTATTCGGCCGCCGCGTTCAGAACCACCTTGCCGCTTTCGGTATACTTAAAGGCGTTGGAAAGCAGGTTGTTGAGAATCTGCTTGACGCGGATTTCGTCGCCGATGACGATGGAGGGCAGGGTTTCGCCGACCAGAACCTCAAACTCCACCGGCCTGCTGTTCGCCCGAACCAGATTGTAGTGTACGACGTCGTTAATCAGGCTGGCAAGCTCATATCTGGCGGGGATAATCTCCAGTTTCCCGGCTTCGATTTTGGATAAGTCAAGCAAATCGTTGATGATGCCCAGCAGGGAATACGCCGAACTGTATATCCTCGAAAAGGATTCCTGAAGCCCGGGCGAGAGGTTGTCGCTCAGCAGCTCAATCTCCGTGACGCCGATGATGGCGTTGAGCGGCGTGCGGATTTCATGGCTCACCATCGCGAGGAAATTGCTCTTTTGCCGGCTCTCCTCGTCGCTTTTGACCTTGGCGGACGTGATGCTCAGCAACACCGAGCAGAGGGCCGCGGCCATAACCGCGCCCAAGATGGAGAGAAACCAGCCCATTTCCGTAATGCTGCGGTAATATGTGTCATACGGCGTCATCAGGCACAGAACCCAGCCGTTGTCAAAGACCTTCCAGAACAGCTCGTTCCGCTCGTTCAGGTAAGACCGCGCGTCAAACTTGCCGAACACCGCGCCCGAACGCATATCGGCCGCGATAACCTCGCCGTCGTTCAAGAGATTGATGCCCCTGCCGAGAAAATCCACGCTGGGATGGGCGATGACGTTTAGGTTCCCGTCCAGCATTAAGCTGTATCCGTCGTGGGTGAGCCGCGTATTGATGACAAAATCGGCGACGTACTCCAGCGTGAGGTCAAAGCAGATGACGCCCAGCGGCCTGTTGTCGTCGTCAAAAATGCGGCGCGCGTATGTGAGGGTGTACGCTTCGGCGCCCGCCTCAAGCTGCGGCGCCGTCACCGCGACCTCCCCGTTCGCCTCAACGGCGGCGAGATACCAGTCACTCTCGGTTAAATCGCCCTCCGGCGCGGGCGCCTTCCCGTTGTATATAAGCTGCCCGTCAAAGCAGTCAAAGACGCCGTATACGGCGTCCACACTGCGCAGCATACTCTCCTCGGAAAGTATCTGCCGGGTAATATCGGTCATAAAAAGGCGAACGACCTCAATGGGTTCGCCGTTCGTAAGCATGATGCGGACAGAGCCCGCCATTCCGGCGAGGACTGTCTGCGATTCCTGAAGATGCGCGTTAATGTAGGCCTCGGCGTTGGTGAGCTTGTCTTCGGCGTTAACCTGCAAGTGGCGCTGCTCGCGCTCCCGCCCGTAGGAGTAGCTGACAAATACCATCAACGCGAACGCTATAACCACAAGGCATATCTGCGCATAGGCCAGCCTGATTTTTTTGAGCTTGCCGAATAGTGAACGCATCGTTGCCCTGCCCCCTACATCACAGCCCTGAATTTCTCCCGCGCGGCAAAGAATACGCCGGCAATATCCGGGTCGAAGTGTTTTCCCGCGTCCGCCATGATGATGCGCTCCGCTTCCTCGGGGGGAAACGCCGGCTTGTACGGACGCTCGGAAATAATCGCGTCGTAAGCGTCGGCCACGGCCATAATCCGCCCGTGGAGCGGAATGTCGCCGCCCTTCAGCCTATAGGGGTAGCCGGCGCCGTCCCAGCGCTCGTGGTGGTAGCCGGCAAACAGCCTCGCGTGGTTTAGGAAGGATTCCTCGCCCGTCTGGTGAACCATTTGGTCTATAATGCGCTCGCCTTCGGTGGTGTGGACTTTAACCTTTTCAAATTCCTCCGCCGTCAGCCTGCCCGGCTTGTTTAAGACAAGGTCGCTGACGGCAATCTTGCCGACGTCGTGCAGCCGCGCCGACGCCGCGACCGTCTCCAAATCCCATGCGTTGATTTCATCCGCGTGCAGCCCGCACTCCAGCAGCGCGTCTATCAGGATGCGTATGTAGGTGGCCGTGCGCTCGATATGCCCGCCGGTCGTCACGTCTCGGCTCTCCACCATGTCGGCGAGAACGGAGATGATGCCGTTTCGGAGGCGCTCAAGCTGACACGTCCGCTCGCGTATAAGCGTATCGACATGCAGATGCGATTTGACGCGCTTGAGAAGGACTGGCGCGGAAAAGGGCTTGTGGATGAAGTCCGCCGCGCCCATTTCAAAGCCTTTAACCTCGGTCGCCGCGTCGCTCCACGCCGTCAGGAAGACCACGGGAATCTCCGCGTACCGTTCGTGCGCCTTCAACTGGCGCAGCACTTCGAAGCCGTCCATGTCCGGCATTTCGATGTCAAGCAGGATGAGGTCGGGAATCATTTTCTTCAGGAGGAGAAAGAGTTTGTGCCCCGAAAGCATGGTCATTACCGTAAAATGCGGTTCAAGCGCTTCTTCTACCATCATAAGGTTCAAACTGCTGTCATCCACCGTGAAGATAACCTTCAATATTGTCACGCCCCTCTCCAAAATCGCCGCGCCGGTATCAGCGCGCAAAAAGTAAACGCCCAGCTTACACGAATTTCCAATAGTATACTATACACACTGCCCAAATGTCAACAGAAATTTACCGAAAATTTTGTGCGGATTTTTTTGGCGCTTTCTGGGGATTCCGCAACCCCCCGCAAAACCCGCCCACAGCGGCGTTTCAAGCCTTTCTGATGTGCTTCTCGACCTTTTCGTGCAGCGCCCTTGTCTCGAACGGCTTGACCAAAAAATCACTCGCCCCGAGATGGATGGCGGCGGTCAGATGGTCGGTCGTCCCTTCGCTCGTCAGGAAGATAACCGGCGTCTCCTTATGCTTCTCGAAGCTCCGTATGACCGGAATCAAATCAAACCCGTTGATCACCGGCATGTTGTAGTCCAGCAGAAACAAATCGGGCGTGATTTTGTTCAGCACCGCTCTCAGCTCCTCCGGCTTGGCCAGCGTATACACCTTGTATTTGTCGCACAGCGCGTAATTGATGGCCAGCAGCATACTGGAAACATCGTCAACGGCGAGGACGCTCGGCCTGTTGTCGGGCTTCTCGGACGCCAGAGTCCGCTGCCTGTTCGGGTTCAGCGCGTTTTCGATGGCGTCAATCAGCGACTGGGTGGAATACGGCTTGCCCACATGGGCGGTCGCGCCAAGGTTGATGCCCTTCACCACGCTGTCCCTGTCCATCTGGGAGGTGAGGAAAATCACCGGAATCACGGCGTAGCGCGGATCCTCCTTCAGCAGCCTGATGGTTTCATACCCGTCAACGTCCGGCATATTGACGTCCAGCAGAATCAAATCGGGCATCACATACTCAAGCACCTCAAACAGCTTCCCGGCCGACTGCGCCGGAAACACCTCATACCGGCTTTTCAGCCTGTCTCTCACCGTTATCAGGCTGTAGTTGACGTCGTCAACATAGACAATCTTTTTACGAATGTTGGGTTTCACTGGCTCACCTCCTGCACATTCAAACCGGAAAGCCTCTCAACAATTTGCGAGAAATTCATCATCCCCACATTTTCCCGCAGCCAAATCGCGAGTCCGTCGTCGGATTCATACTGGTACCGTCCAATTTCGTCAATGGCCTCGTCCGCCCCGTCCATATCGTATTCCTTGCAGGCGATGAGGAGCTTTGCCAGCAAGCCCTTGTCCGGCTCGGCCTTCACCGGCTTGGGATTCTCGGCCTCGATGGCGGTGAGCATCTCGTCGATGGCGCCGATAAACGCCCACGCGGCTTCAAGGAACTCAGGGTTATGCTCCCTGACAAACGCCAAGTCGCCGGCGGCGGCGGCCTGTTCAAGAACCTCGGCCTTCTGGCCTATCCGGTCGGCGTGGATATCGTAGCTCGCCCCCTTGATGCCGTGGACGGTGATTTTGTAGCCCGCGAGCTTCTCCTCGTTGACCGCCGACATCACCTCCAGCATGGAGCTGATGTTGGTCACATATGCGCGCAGGATTCTCAGGTACGTTTCGGCGTCGCCCTCGTATCTGTCCAGACCCTTGGCGATATCCAGCCCATCCACCTTTCTGCCGCTGATTCTCGCCCCGTCCCGGACAGACAGCCTGACGGCGTATGAGGCCGCCACGTTTTCCGCCTCCTCAAACTCGCTGTGGATGATGCAGCCCTTGATATACGCCACAACCTCCATCGTGTCGTCCGACCGATCCTTAATCTCCGCCAGAAGATCCAAAACACCTTTTCGGTCATACTCGGCGCACATATCCCGCACCGCCGTAAACAGCTTGTACAGCTCGGCGACGTCCCCGTCGGAGCCTTTGCCTTGCTTCGGCTCGAGTTTCTCCAAGAGCGCCCGCAGCTCCTCCAAAAACGCGGGCGCCGACGCGGTCAGCGTCCCGATATCCTTTTCCCGCCCGGCCATTTCCAGCCGCAGCGCCATATCGGCGAGGGCCTTTTCGCCGATATGCCCGAGGGAGCTTTTGATGCCGTGGACGGCGACGACAAACTGCCGCAAGCCCTCGTCGGTTTCGACGCCCCCGACGTCAAGCAGCCCTTCAATCCGCTCCACCGTCCTGTGCGCGTCCCGGATGAAGAATTCCGTCAGCATCGAATCCTTCTGCGGCGGCAGAACGGCGGCCTCCTTCGCCTCTTTTTGTATCTGGCGCGCGGCCTCGATGACCTCGGGCGGCTGCTTGTCGCGCACATATTTGTTCAGGACGCTGTTCAGATGGCGCACGTCAATCGGCTTGGCGATAAAGCCGTCAAACCCGTTTTGCAGGAAGATGTCCGCCTGTCCCGCCACCGCGTTTGCCGTCAGCGCGACGATTGGGGCTTCGTAGCCCATATCGCGCAAGCGCTTGGTCGCCTCCATGCCGTCCATCTCCGGCATCATGTGATCCATGAAGATGATATCGTATTCCTTGCCCTCCGCAATTTTGTCCAGCGTCTCGCGCCCGCTCATGGCGGTGTCGATTTTCAGCATATACAGCTTCATCAGCCCCACGGCGACATAGAGGTTTGTCTCCACGTCGTCCACAATCAGCACATGCCCGTAAGGCATCGGGTCGCGCACAACCTTGCCGTAGCTTTTCTTCTGCGACATATAGTTGACGCGGAATTGCCGGAGCTGCTCCTTCAATTCGCTGCCCAGCGTCTCAAACCCCGTTGTTTTCTGCGGAATCCGCACGGTAAACAGCGACCCCTTGCCCGGCTCGCTCTCCACGTCGATGACCCCGTCCATCAGATGCAGAAGGCGGTGCGTGATGGCAAGCCCCAGCCCCGCGCCCTCAATGGTGCGGTTGTATTCCTGATTGAAGCGGGAATATTCCTCATACATCCTGTCAAGCTGCTCCCGCGTCATGCCGTAGCCCGTGTCCCGCACGCCCAGCACAAGCGTCACGCCCCTCCGGTGCGCCTCGCAGTCAATCGACAGCGTGATGCTCCCGGTCTCCGTGTATTTGAACGCGTTGGAGAGGAGGTTGTTCAGCACCTGCTTAATCCGCAGCTCGTCGCCCACCAGCTCCGCCGGCAGGTTTTCGTCAATCTGGATGTTAAACTCAAGGGGCTTGCTGTCCATCCGCATCATGTTCAGGTGCAGCGTGTCGTTAATCAGGCTGGCGATTTTATACGGCTTGTTGCGGATATCCATCTTCCCCGCTTCAATCTTGGAGAAATCAAGGATGTCGTTGATGATGCCGAGCAGCATGTCGCAGGAGCTGTGAATCCTCTCCAGCCCCTCCTCAATCTCCGTGGGCAGCACCCTGTTTTGCATCAGAATCTCGGTCACGCCCAAGATGGCGTTCATCGGCGTGCGTATCTCGTGGCTCATGTTGGCAAGGAAGACCGATTTGGTCTGGTTGGCGGTTTCGGCGGCGTCATGCGCCTTGCGCCGCTCGTAGCCGGATATGGCCAGCGCCATAAGGTCGGCGAGGGAGGAGACAAAGGTTTGCTCCTCAATCGCCCATTCGCGCTTTCCGTCAAACTCCCAGCAGCTCACCTGCTCAACGCAGACCACACCCACCAGCTTGCCGTCGGCGCGTATCGGGGCGTTCAGCGCGGCGCACACGCCGGACAGACGGTCGCCCGCGGCGTTTGATTCGTATTCCTCGCTGCTGTTGGTGACAATCAGCCGCTCGGTTTTCAGCAGCTTCGCGTATTCCGGGAAGTCCGTGAGGTCATAGTCGCTCTGGACGGTATGCTGCCCGCTGTCGGCGCTGTAATGGGAAATGCTTCGCAGCACAAATTCCTCGTCTATATACCACCACACCGCCACCTGACTGACATTCAAGGCTTTGCAGGCCCCCTGCGTGACGACGTCGGCCGCGGGCTTCAAATCGCCGCCGGTCAGCGTCGGCGAGGTGGTGATGTTCGCCAGCGCCTCGTTGAGCCGCTTGGTATATTCGTAGCTGCTGACGCTTTTTTGCTCGGCCTCCTTGATTTTGGTGATATCGCGCGCGATGCCCAGAAGCCCGATGACCTCGCCGTCCAGCATCAGGGGCCTTTTGATGGTCTCGTAGAGCGGGGTGTATCCGTCGGCGCGCGGCATATACTCCTCCGTGATAAAGGACACGCCTTCGTTGATGACCTTTACGTCCGTCTCGTAATAATGCGCCGTCAGCTCCTCCGGCATCCTGAAGCCCTCCGAGTGAACCTTGCCGATTACGTCCGCCTCGCGCAGCCCGAAATGCTCATACAGGCTCCGGTTGCACTGCGTAAACCTCAAATCCAAGTCCTTGGTGAAGATCAGGTCGGGGATGGAGTCAAACAGCGTTGTGAGCGTGGTGGTCTTGAGCGCGAGGTCGCGGGTGCGCTTTTCAATCAGGGCATGGCGGTTGATGGCGCTTGCCAGCATCAGGCTCACCGACCGCAGGATGGCAAGCTCGTCTGCGGTGAAGTCGCGCTCGTCCACGCAGTCGTCAATGCTGAACAGGCCCCAGAGCTTATCGTCCATGAACAGCGGGATGATGGCCACCGCCTTGACGTCCAGCTTGCTGAAATACGCCTGTTCATCCGCGTTCAGCGAGGACAGGGGGCCGCCGATGTATTCGTTGCGGTTGAATTTCTCTTCCCATTCGGCGATGTTCACATACGGGGGCATGGGGCCCATCGGGAAGATGATTTTTTTGTGCCCGACGTCGCTAAGCCAGCGGAAGAGAAGATCAAACCGGCTCTCCCCTCCAATGTTCTCGTGCCGCCAGATTTGGACGCGGTCTACGTCGATTGAACGGCCCACAAGCCCTAGGCTGATCATAATGGGGCCTTCGATGTCCTCGTTTTCCTCCGTCGAGAGCAGCAGGGTCGCGGTCTGATTGACCGATTTCAGCAAATCATCCTGCCGCTTCAGCCGCTCGGAGGATTGGTGGATATCCAAAATCATTTCGTTTCGGATAAACGAGCCGGCAATCAGCAGGCTGGCGGCGTTCAGGATGGCCTCCTCCTCATCCGTAAACGACCGCTCCCTGTGGCAGTCGTCAAAGCTGACGAAGCCCCAGAACTGGTCTTCCATGAAGACCGGCGCCGCCAGTATGGAGAGGATTCCGTCAAGCTCCAGCAGGCTCCGGGCTTCCGGCGCCATCCCGCTTACCGGGCCGTTGATGCTCCCCCGCCGCGACAGATACGCCTCCCAGCCGGGGAAAACCGCGCTGTACTGATACAGCTCCTCATCCTCGTAATAGGTGGTGTTCTGCGCAGACCACTCGTATAATTGCGAGCAGTAAAGCTGCCCGTCCACGGTATGGTTTCTCCAGATATGCACGCGGTCGACGCCCACGGCCCCGGCAATCTTCGCGATGCTTTGCCGCAGGGACTCCTCAAAGGCGTTGACGTCCGCGTTGAGCAGCAGGATGGCCGTTTGGTTCACCGCCCGCAGCATATCGTCCCGCTGCTTGATGCCTTGCATCATCAGCTCGTGTTCCCGCAAATCGCGCGTATAGCCCACGACGACATACTCGTCCCCGTATATCGCCCGCACAAGGGTCACCTCCGCGGGGATGGACGTGCCGTCGCCCGGATGCCGGTGCATCCATCTGAAGATGCAGAAGCCCTCCTCGAACGCTTTGTTTACAAGCTCCACGGCCTTTTTGTCCGAGCGCTGCCCGTCGGGCTGGTATTCCGGGGAGCTGTCGGTCAAAAAACGAGTCTTGTATTCCTGCTTGTCCTTAAAGCCGTACAGCCTTACGGCGGCCTCATTGCAGTCGATGGTGTTGAGGCTCCGATCCCAGATTTGGGCGCACAGCGGCGAGGTGTCCAGCATCAGCATGACGCGCGCGTTTGCCTCGCTGACGGTTTTCTCCATCACATTAAACGCGCTCTCCGCTTTGCCGACCACCTTTTTGATGGTGACGAACGCGAGGACGGCAAATATCAGCAAGAGGGTGCCGGAGAAGAAGAGGGTGACGATTCTCGCCCGCCTGATGGCATTATACAGGCTTTCGCAGTCAAACTCCATGCCGATGGCGCCGACGACATCCCCCTCGGAATCGTGGAACGGGAAATACGCCACATAGACAATGCCCCATTCCGTATCCAGAATCTCGTCCCCGAGAACGATTTCATCCTCCAGACACTGCTGGAGGAGCGGAATAATCTCCTCCTCAATCGGGTCGCCGATGCGGCGGAACAGCTCATTTTCCGGGCTCAGCCCGTCGATTACGTAGATATACCGGCCGTCCTCCGTCCGCTTGGCGGTATATAAGTACAGGATGTTGGCGATGCGCCTGATTTCGTCCATTTTATGATGCGCCGTCACATAAACGTCGCTCGTCCAGTCCTCCGGGGCGTTCAGGAGCGAAAAGCTGCGCTCGTCGATGACCTCCTCGGCGTATCGGTGAACCGTCATGGCGTCCTGCTTCAAATTCTCAATCGTCAGCGTATAATATTCGTTGTGCTTGGCGGAGTATATACCAACCGCGAGCAGTGCGGTGCTGATCAGCAGGAGCGTCATAATTTTGATTTCAAGGTTTCTCCAAATGCGTTGTATCATCCTATCTTCCCCTTTTCCTGCTCCTCTGTACAGCGTATTGTTTTAATGGTATCACATCCGCGCCTCATTGTAAAGGCGTTTTACACGGCGGCGCGCGCCGTTTCCATCGCCGCGCACACCTTGTCGCAGAACGCGTCGAACGCCGGATCTTCCTTTTGCAGCTCCGGGCGGGAAAGGATGTTGGGGATGGTCTCTGCCATGCCTTGGTCGAAGCGGGTGGTCGCGATAAAATCCGGCACAAGGCGCTTGATTTTGGTGTTGTCGAAGACGACCGAACGGGCCTTGTCGCCCCAAAGCGTCCCTTCAAAGTCATACCCGTGCCGTTTGCCCGCGCCGATGATAAAGTCGGACGGCAGATAGAGCGGTTTATGCTCCACGCCGAGCCTCGCGGCGACCGTCTCGTGGATTTGAGTCCACGTAAGGCTCTCGTCGCTGGTGATATGCACCGCCATACCGATGGCGTGGGGGTTGCCCATCAGGCCGGTGAACCCCTTGGCGAAATCGCCGCTGTGGGTGACCGTCCAGAGGGAGCTGCCGTCGCCGTGAATCAAAACGGGCTGGCCCCGCAGCATCCGCAGCAAGACCTGCCAGCATCCGCCGCTCCCGTGCAGGGCAAGCGGCACGGAGCAATCGTCGTAGGTATGGCTGGGGCGCACAATCGTTATCGGAAACCCGTCCTCGCGGAACCGCTCCGTCAGCCATTCCTCGCAGGCGATTTTGTTGCGGGAATACTGCCAGTATGGGTTGGAAAGCGGCGTGCTTTCGGTGATGACCGGGCTGACCGGCGGCTTTTGATAGGCCGACGCCGAGCTGATGAAGATATACTGCCGCACCTTCCCCCGGAGCAATCTGTAATCCCTTTGCACATGCTCCGGCTCGAACGCGATGAAGTCGGCCGCGACGTCAAACTCAAGCCCGTCCAGCAGTCTGGCGGCCTCCGCCTCGTCGCGGATATCCCCGGCAATCACCCGCGCGCCGTCCGGCACGCGCGCCCCGTGGCTGCCCCGGTTGAACAGCACCAATTCATGCCCCAGCTCGCAAAGCCTCCGCGAAATCGCCGCGCTGATGGTTCCGGTTCCGCCAATCAATAACGCTTTCATTACAAACCCCTCTCTTTCCCGTCAAGTATACCACGCCGGGCCCCGGATGCGCAAGGATTTGGCCTTCGCAAAAAAAACTTGACAAACAGTGCCGCCGTAAGGGATACTGAAAACCCGCGAAGATAAACCGTGAGAGGTGACAAAATGAAAATCAGAATCGGCATTGCCGGATACGGAAACCTTGGGCGAGGCATGGAATACGCCGTCGCGCAAAACCCGGACATGGAACTGCGCTGCATCTTGACGCGCAGAGACCCGTCCGCCCTGACCCCAATCACCCCCGGCGTTGAGACGCTGAGCGCCGGAGAGACGCGGTGGCTGGCCGGCGAGGTTGACGTGATGGTGCTGTGCGGCGGGAGCGCCGCCGATTTGCCCGCGCAGACGCCGGAATTCGCGCGGCTTTTCAATGTGGTGGACAGCTTTGACACCCACGCCAAGATACCGGAACACTTCGAGGCGGTAGACCGCGCGGCGAAAAGCGGCGGGAAGACCGCCGTGATCTCCGCCGGGTGGGATCCGGGCCTGTTTTCACTCAACCGGCTGCTTGCCGAAGCCGTCCTCCCGCGCGGCGGCGGCTATACCTTCTGGGGCAAAGGCGTGAGCCAAGGCCATTCCGACGCGATACGCCGCATAGACGGGGTGCTGGACGCCAGACAGTATACCGTCCCGGCGCAAAGCGCGCTCGACGCCGCGCGGAGCGGGCAAAGCCCCGACCTCAGCGTCCGGCAGAAGCACACCAGAGAGTGCTATGTGGTCGCCGCGGAGGGCGCCGACCGCTCGCGGATTGAGCGCGAAATTGTGACCATGCCCCACTATTTCGCCGAATATGACACCACCGTACGCTTCATATCGGCGGAGGAGCTTGCTCAAAACCACGCGGGGATGCCCCACGGCGGATTTGTCATCCGCGGCGGCAAAACCGGGGACGGCGGCCGGCACAGCCAGATGATTGAATTCGGTCTCAGGCTTGATTCCAACCCGGAGTTTACCGCGAGCGTTCTCGCCGCCTGCGCGAGGGCGGCATACAGGCTCAACAGGGAGGGCGTGACCGGCTGCAAGACCCTCTTCGACATCCCCCCCGCCTGCCTCAGCGCGCAGAGCGGCGAGGAGCTGCGGCGGACAATCCTTTAGGGCCGGCAGGGCCCCGCCCTCTTTGTGTATACGGAATCTGTCCGTCAGCCTTGCTTTCCTGCATGTAATATGTTATACTCTATGCACAAATTTTTTGGAGGTCGTTATGCGTACATTTGATTACTCTTTTTTGGAAAGCGGGATGCTGCCCGCCGAGCTGCTCAACATCGTCAGCGCCATCGCCGCCCTGCGTGAACGGGAGAACGAACGCAAGGACAGCGACCCCGACGCTTTCACCCGATTGGAGAGCCTTGCGAGGCTACAGTCGGTCAAAGCGTCAAACGCCATCGAGGGGATTGTCACAACCGAACAGCGCATCCTTGAGATTGTCAATCAGAACAGCGCGCCCCTCAACCGCAGCGAGGCGGAGATTGCCGGATACCGCGACGCGCTTGACCTGATTTACACCGGCTTTGACGCCTTGGATGTTCGGGAGAATGACATTCTGCGCCTGCACGGAATGATGCTTTCCTGCGCTGCGGCGGCCCCCGGCGCGGAAACCGCCGCGGCGGTGGAGCAGCTTATCTCCGCTTACACGGACGCGCGGAGCAAGGGCAGCATCATTCCGCTTTTGCTGATTCCGTGCTTTGTGCTTGACTTCCTCTGTATCCAGCCGTTCGCGGACGGCAGCGGCAGAATGTCGCGGCTACTGTCCCTGCTCCTGCTCTGCAAAAACGGATTTGACGCGGGGAAGTATATCTCGTTTGAGGAACAGATTTACAACGGCAAAGCCGGCTACAGCGAAGCCCTGCGGTTAAGCTCGGACAAGTGGATTGAACAGCGGAACAGCTACTTCCCGTTTATCGAGAACTTCCTCACCACGCTGCTCTGTTGCTACAAGGAGCTTGATAAGCGGTTCACGGCGGTAAACGCGAAAAAAGTCACGAAGCAGCAGAGGGTGGAAGAAGCCGTGCTGAACAGTCTGCTGCCGATGTCAAAGCAAGAGGTCTTCTCTTTTCTGCCCGATATCAGCCCGAACACCATTGAAGCGGTTCTCGCCGGCATGGTGCAGAGCGGCTTGGTTGAAAAGGTAGGCACCGGCAGGAACACCAAGTACATCAAAACGCCTTCTTAGGCGTAACCCACCCGTTACCCTACCCCCCGAACAGCGCGTTTTGCGTGTTCGGGCCGGCGACGCCGTCGGCCGTCAGGCCGTTCTCGGCTTGGAAACGGCGGAGTTCGCGTTCGGTAATCGGGCCGAAGACGCCGTCGGGGAAAACCTCGTTGAAGCCGCGGACGAACAGCGCCGCCTGAATGATATACGTCATATTCCCCCGCGCGCCGGGACGCACGTTGACCGTTGCCGCCCGCGTCAGCGGGCCCCATATGCCGTCCGGCACCAAATTGCGCCCGAATTGCCGGTTCAGCTCCAACTGAATGCCCGCGACCAGCGCGGCGCGTGTCAGCGGCCCCGCTATGCCGTCTACCGAGAGGTTGAAGCCGTAGCGGGTGTTCAGCGTGGACTGGATGGCGCGGATGACCGCGTTGCGGTCGGTCGGGGCGGGCGGCGGCGACGTCAGCGGGAACGCCCGCGCCACCGCCGAGGCGATGACCTCCGCCACCGCTTGGATGTTCAGCTTCGCCAC
>Ga0099364_10000161_pt1 | contig 112982 bp, 99 predicted proteins | sample TergutTh196P3_FD_73070 | JGI IMG/M metagenome (GOLD analysis project Ga0099364, IMG submission 73070) | Microcerotermes parvus P3 segment gut microbial communities from Pointe-Noire, Republic of the Congo - Th196 P3 | ecosystem: Host-associated > Arthropoda: Insects > Digestive system > Gut ...
TTATGGAGGGGGGGGGGTGGGGGGGGGCTTTAGCTCCCCTTTAAAAAGTGACTTGCCGAAGGCAAGCCGCGCCCGCAGGGCGAAAAAACCCTTCGCCGGAGGCGACCCCCCCCCCCCCCGGAGGGAAAAAAACAACCCCCCCCCCACAAAAAAACTTTTTCCTTTGAAAACAGCCGGGCCGCAGGCCCACTCTGAAAAACAAACCCTGCCCGGGAGGGCAAATAAAACCCTTTAAAATCGGTTTTAGGGTTTCTCCTCCTGAGCTATAGGGTTTTCGGACAAAGCATAGGCGGCGTTGCGGCGAAGGCCTTCGGCTTTGGCGCGCATAAGGGAGGTGCCCAGCAGCTGGGCATGCTCTGCCTCTCCCAGCTCCAAAAAGCGCTGCAGGGGCCAAAGCGCAAAGGGCCGCGGTGCAAAAGCGGCATGCCCTGGCTTGGCCTTGCGGTTGTGGGGGCATACCTCCTGGCAACTGTCACAGCCAAATACCCACTTGCCCGACCGGCCGCGCAAAGCCTCAGGCCAGGCCCCTCTGTTTTCTATGGTGTGGAAACTCAGGCAAAGGCGCGCGTCCACACGTCTGCCCTCTAAAATGGCGCCTGTGGGGCAAGCCTCTATGCAGGCGCGGCAGTTGCCGCAAGCCTCCTTCAGGGGCTGGCCCACGCTGTCTGCGGGCTCATCCAAAAGCAAACTCGCCAGCAAAAGCCAGGAGCCTTTGCCCGGGTGTATAAGGCAACCGTTTTTGCCCACAAAACCCAGGCCTGCTTTGGCGGCCCATACTTTTTCGAGCACCGGGCCACTGTCCACAAAAGCCCGCATGCCCATGCCCGGGTAGGCCTCCCGCAAACAGGCCATCAGCTGCTTCAACCAGCCCTTAAACGTTTTGTGGTAATCCCTGCTGCGCGCAAAACGCGCTACCACAGAGGGGGGGTGGGGGTGGAAATAAGGGCAAGCCAACACCACCACCGTTTGCGCCCTGGGCAACAGGCTTTGCACATTTAAACGCACATCTGCCGTCTCCTTCAGCCAGGGCATGCCCTCCCCCAGGCCCTCTTCCAGCCATTGCCGCAAAAAACCGCCCTCCAAAGGCTCGGCTGCGGCAAAGCCACACAACTCAAAACCTATTTTTTGTGCGCACGCGGCAATGTAGGCGGTGTTAACCAAGGGAGGTATGGGGGCTATAAAGTATTTTTGGCTATGGGGAAAGAGGCCTCTTCCCCCTGGGCCTCAAGGTTTGCTGCGCGTGCCATGAGGAAAAGCATGTCCGAGAGGCGGTTTAAATAGGTCAGCAGCTCCTGGGGTACCTCCTCTTGCCCAGAGAGGGCCACCACCTTGCGCTCGGCCCGCCGCGCTACAGCCCGGGCCATGTGCAAGGCGGCGCTTGGCTGTGGGCCTCCTGGCAAAATAAACTGCCTTAAGGGAGGCAGCTGCCGCTCAAAGGCTGCTATTTCTGCCTCCAGTTGCATAACCCAGGCCGGAGGGAGCGGCGCCACCCTGGCCGCCGCAGGGCTTTGGGGAGGGGAGGCCAAAACAGCCCCCACCGTCAACAGCTCCGTCTGTATACGCAGCACGGTTTCTTCTGCCGCTAGCCCAAGGCCCAAACTCCTCGCAAAACCCAAAACACTGCTTAACTCATCTATGTCCCCATAGGCCTCCACACGCGCGGCATTTTTGGGCACGCGCATACCCCCATAGAGGGAGGTTTGGCCCCCATCCCCTTTTTTGGTGGTTATACTCACAAAAGCTCCTGTTTTTTTAAATGCCTTCAAAATATAAAAAACCCAGCCCAGCCCAGCCCAGCCCAGCCCAGCCCACGCCAGGCCATGGGCAAGTTTTGCCTCTTTAAGCTTAACCCCTCGCCTTAAATTTGCCGTTTATAAGCTTCCAGGGGCAACTCCCATACGTGTATGCCGCAAAACCTTGCACCTTCGGGGCACAGGGGGGAGAGGCCCCCCCACTTCCTCAGTGTGCAAGGGGGGGCCATCCACTGTGCCAGTTGAGGGTGTATTTTCCCCAGTTGCAGCACTTCCTCTTTGGAGCTTTGCCAAATTTCCTCTTGTGCGAGGTAGCACAGGCGTTGTGTCCATTTGTGTTTAAAATAGGGCAAGGCGCCGGATTCCACAAAGCGTATAGGGAAGGCGTTGGGCAAAAGCAGGAGGGCCGTTTCAGGGCTTATGTTGGCTTCCAACAAGGCCTCTATGCTGTGCCAGAGGGTATTGGCCACCTTATAAAAGGCCTCTTCTGCCTGGGGCAGGGCTTTAATGAGGTTGGGCACTATAATATCCACGTGGCCCGGCACAAAATGGGTATGCAGCCAGGGCCTGGAGGCGCCCAGGGTGCGGTGGCGTTGGTTTTGGCTGTCCGCGGCATGGGAGAGTTTCTTTTTAAAGCTATAGTGTGCATGCAGCAGGCACCGGCCCAGGTGGCTGAAGCTGTCCAAGTTCAGCGTTTGTGTCAGCAGGGGGTTTTTTTCAGGGGAGAGCAGCAGGCGCCAGGCCTCGGGGTTGGGCAGGGCTGTGGGGCACAGGCCTAAAGTGGTACGCAGGGCTTCGGCCAGCAGTGTGGGGGCTTGAGGGCTGAAGCCGACGAGGCGGGAGGAGAGGCCGTCCAACTCCGCATCAAAGGCCTCGAGGAAGGCATGGGTACCGAGGCGGGCATGGGGGCCAGAGGCCAAATAAGGCCACTCGGGTGTTTGGTCGAGGGGCAATGGGTCCTCAATGGTGTTAAAAAACTCCGCATCCTCCGCGCGCACGCATTGCAGCATGGCTTGCACCACATAGGCCACCTCGGCCGGCACATCGGCATGCTGGCAAATGCGCGCATAGCGGTGCAGCGTCAGCGCTGAAACCGTATGGTAAAGCTGTGCCAGCGTGCCCAGCGGCAGCACATAGCGCGCGGCCTCCTGGGCCTTTTTTTGTATTTCCCCTTGCCATTGAGGGGCCTTGGCTTTGCGTGCGGGGAAAACGCGAAAAAAGGCCTCTGAGGCGACGGGGAGCAGCAAGGTGCACAGTTGGCTATAGCCCTCCATGGCTGTTTGCACGGCTTGGTGCCAGAGGTTTAAGCATGTGGGGGGGAGGGCGGGGGTTATCATGTTTTCGGGTTTTATGTGCACATAGCGTTGGCTCACCTGCTCTGAGTTATAAAAGGGGTGGGCGTGGAAAAAGCACCAGAGGGCCTGTCGGCTAATGTTTTCAATGGCAAATTGGAAGTGGGCGTGTTGCCAGAGGGTATGGTGGCCTGCGCGGAAGGTGCTTTGGGCCAACCTATCCCTCTGTTGGAGGGAGGCCTGGGAGTGGGCCACCTCTTCCTCTTCCACCAGTTGAGGGGAATAGCAGCTGCGTGCAGCGGCAATGGCATTGTTGAGGGCCTTGGGCCCGAAGCTACGTATAAGCCTCACCCTGGGGGGCGCAGAAAGGTATGGGGGGTGCACAGAGGCGGGTTTAAAGCAAAATGCATTTTTCGCCCAATACATTTAGCGCCTTATTTAATAGCGCCTTATTGAAGGGGAGCGGGTTTAAGGGGAGTGGGGGGAAACAACACCCCACTCAAAGCCCCAACCAGTTGCGTCTGTCTATAACTCGGCAGCTGATGGCAAAGCGCATATCGCTTTCTTGTATATCCCCATGGTTTTCCAGGTCAGCGCGTGTCCTGGCCAAGCGCAAAATCCGGTCATGCGCTCTGGCGGAGAGGCCGAAGTGGCGCACAGCGCGCTCCAAGTCTTCCCTGGCGCGCCCGGTTGTTTGGCAATGTGCTGCAAGCAGCTTGGGCCCCATTTGCGCATTGAGGCGTATAGAGGGCGTTTCTACAAAGCGTGCCTGTTGCCTCTGCCTGGCGGCGGCAATGCGCTCCTGGTAATAGGAGGAGGGTTTTTCTTTCAGCTCCAAAGCCAGTATTTTTTGTGCATCCACGGGGCGTGTTTCCAGGGTTGCATCAATTCTGTCCAAAAAGGGGCCTGAGAGGCGGGCGTGGTATTCCAAAACCCTTCTGGGTGGACAGCGGCACTCTCTGTCTTTCACGTTAAAATAGCCACAGGGGCATGGGTTCATCGCGGCAACCAGCATAAAGAGGCAAGGGTAGTTAATGCGTTGGTTGGCGCGTGCAAGCCTGACGGTGCCTTCTTCCAGGGGTTGGCGGAGCACCTCGAGTACATGCTTTTTAAATTCTGGAAGCTCATCCAAAAAGAGGAGGCCGTTGTGCGCGAGGGAAAGTTCTCCTGGGCGGGTTTGGGAGCCACCGCCTACCATTCCCGCATCCGTAATGGTGTGGTGTGGAGCTCGGAAAGGGCGTTCTGTCATCAGCGCATTCTCCCGGCGGAGCATGCCGGCGACGGAATAAATTTTTGTCACCTCCAAAGCCTCTTCAAAACCCATGGGGGGGAGCAAGCCGGGCATTCTCTTGGCCAGCATGGTTTTTCCGGAGCCTGGTGGGCCGCACATTAACACGTTGTGTCCACCCGCTGCGGCGACCTCCAGCGCATCTTTAATTTCGGATTGGCCGCGCACCTCACTCATGTCCACCCCACAAGCGTAGGGTGTTGCCGTTTGTTCCCTCAGGGTGTGCATGGTTTGGGGGGCATAGGCTTCCAAGGGTTTTTCATGGGAGAGGTGTTGTATAACTTCTCTTAAGTGGTGGGCGCCAAAAACCTGTATATGGTCAACCAAAGCCGCTTCTGCTGCATTGGCATGGGGGACAACAATGGCCTGCATGCGGTGGTTGCGTGCGGCTATGGCCAGGGAGAGTACGCCGCGTATAGGCTTGAGAGCGCCATCCAGGGAGAGCTCTCCGCCAAACACAAAGCGGCAGAGTTGTTGGTTGGAAAACAAGCCAAAGGCGGAGAGCACCCCCAAAGCAATGGGCAACTCAAAAGTGGCACTGTCCTTGCGCAAATCCGCAGGCGCCAGGTTCACCGTAATGCGTTTTTGTGGAATCTCAAAACCGGCATTTTTGACGGCTGAAGCCACGCGCACTTTGCTCTCTTTGGCAGCCCCTTCCGTCAGCCCGACCACATTAAAAAACGGAAGCCCCAGGCTGACGTCAACTTCGGCCTCCACCAATACAGCATCAATCCCCACAAGGGCTGCAGAAAACACCTTCGCCAACATTCCCACCTCACGCGCGCTTCAACATGTACATAGCCACCCTAGCCCATTTTTTGCCCGCCGGCTTGAAAAATAAAGCCCCTGTTTAAAATATACCAGGAGGCCCTAGGGCAGGGGCATGCTTTCTTCTGTGGGAGGTACGGGGGTATTTTCCAGGGGGGCTACAAGCAAGCCCAAAGCCAGGGCGCCGGCTTGCCTGGCCCCATCCAAGGCGAAAACAACTCTTTCATAACCGGCTTGGCCGTCTATGGAAAAAAAAACAACACGCTCAGCGTGGTTGTTTTTGGCAGCCAGCACTCTGCTTAACTTGTGGACATAGTCACCTTCTGGGAGGCTTTGCTGGTTTAAATAGAGTGTACCTGTTTTGTCCACGGAAACGACCAGCTGTCCTTGGGGCATTTCTTCTATGTTGTCCACCCAGTTGTCCTCGGGCAGGTGGATGGCAATGGTTTTCTCCAGCAGGGGGGCAAGCACCATAAAAACAATCAGCAGCACCAGCACCACATCCACCAAAGGGGCAACATTAATGCTGGAGTGGGGGGGGTTGAGTTGAGCTGGCAAAATGCGTGTTTTTTTGTGGCGCATTAACTTCCTTTTCTCTCTTCAACAGCCAGAGCAATGTGTTTAAAGCCTGTCTGTTGGAGTGCCTCCAGGAGGGGGCGTATTTCTTCAAAGGGAAGCGTTTTGTCTCCTTTGAGGAGAATTTCCTTTAAGCCTTGAGTGCTCAGCTGTTGTTGTATTTCCTTGGCGAGGGCCTTTTTGGAAAGCTGTTTCTCATTGAAAAAAATGGCTTTGTCCTGGCGTATGGAAATAACCCAAGGCTCAGGTTTTGGGGTGCTTGTTTTTTCATGGGCATGGGGGGTTGCCTGAGGGAGTGCCACGGCTTTTCCCTTTTGCAACAGAGGTGCAACCACCATAAAAATAATCAGCAACACCAACACCACATCCACCAGGGGCGTAATGTTTATTTCAGTTTTCACCGCGCTTTTCGGGTTGAGCACCGGCATGCCGCCTTTCTCCTTTCTCCAGGGTGGCTTGGCTTTCCAAAAAGAGGGCAATGCCGTCGAGAAACTCATTGGAGGCCTCGGCAATGTCCACAGCCCGCGCCTCAACCCATGCTTGCAAATAGTTATAGGCCATGAGGGTGGGAATGGCTACAAGCAAGCCCAAAGCCGTCGTCACCAAAGCCTCAGCAATGCCGGCAGAAACGGTGTCCAGCCCGCCTCCCCCTTTTTGGGCCATTAACTCAAAGGCCGTCACAATGCCCATAACCGTCCCCATCAACCCAACAAAAGGCGCTGTGGAAGCCACCGTGGCCAGCCACCCCAACCCGCGCTTCATCTGTTGAATTTCTCGAGCGCCTTGCCGCTCCAGGCTGCGGGCGATGGACTCTAGCGCCATGTCCGGACGCTGGGCTCTGCTTTTAAAAACTTTAAAACCCAGGCTGAGTATACGCCCCACATGCCCCAACGCTTCTCCATAGTGGGCTTGGGCAGCCCCATGGAAGCCACCTCTTTCCAGGTTTTTTTCCAGGGCGGACAAAAAACGCAGAGAGTGGCGCTTGCTGGTGAAGAAGACCATGAGGCGCTCCACAAAAACCAGCAAGCTGCCCAAGGACATGAGCAGCAGAATGACAACAACCGTTTTAGCGAAGGGCCCCATTTGGGCCCACAACTGTGTTAGAGAAAAATCCATCCTTGCGCGTGCCTTTGCTGCTTAAAGAGGGAAGCGGCCTAGAGCGCCTCCACGGTGCGGTGTTCCTTCGTCAGGTTTCATTTTTGCCTAAGCTCGCCTCCATTGAAACCGCTCTATAGCTCCATTTAACCCTCCTTCGGTATATGCATGTGTACAACAGTTTGGGGAACGGTTTAGAGGACGGTTTAGGGGAGTTTAAGGCGAATGTGGATGTTATAGTCCACGGCAATGGGTTTGCCCTGAAAGGTGCTGGGTGCATATTGGCGCATATAAAGGTAGCTCAAAATGGCCTCATCCATATAGGGCAGCCTCTGTATAAAGCGGCAGTTTTCAACATTCCCCTCCACCGTAATGGTGCAGCGCACCACCGCCAGCCCCTCAATGCGCGCCCTTAAAGCCTCTTGGCTATATACCACCTCCGCAGGGTTTTTCATCAGCTTCGGGCGGAGCATGCCCTCACCAAAAGGAATAACCCCCGCAGCGGAGCCCTCCATAACAGGGCTGCCTATGGGGCCAGGCTTCCCATGGAGCGTAGGGTCAAAATGCGTATGAGGGTTTCCACCTTCCACACCATATGCCTCACTGTGAGGGTGGGCCAACGCGCTGCTCTGCTCAGGCATCTCTTCAGGCGCGCTTTCAGGCGGCTCTTCTGAGGGAATGGCCAGGGGCTTCACCATCCTCTTTTTCTGAAGTGCGGATGTCCGTGGCTGTGGTTTCTCCTGCGGTGGTGGCGGTGGCGGTGGTGGCGCTTCTATGGCTATAGGCGGCTGCGCCCTGCTTGGGGGCAAGCTGTTATAGAGGATGACTTCCACGTGGGTGCTTTCTGGCAGAGGCTTGGTTTGCCCTACATGTTGGGTTGAAAACCACAAGGCCCCCAGGAGGGCCGCCGCATGCACGGCGAGGGCAATGCAAAGCCCGACGCCATATTGGGGTTTTGGCAAAGTGTTTCGTTTGAGTATGGAATCGAACATGAAACTTTAACCCACCGCTTGCGACATGTTTTTTTAACAATAAAGCTTCCACCTGAAGAATCTAAAAAGTAGCTTAGCCCAATCCCCCTATCACTCGGAGGTTTCTTCGTGCATCACACTTTGTTGCGTTGGGCGCGTTGGGCACTGCTCGCTTTTGTTGCTCAGGCCGGTGTTGCCTGGGCGCAAAGCAGCTCTGTCTTTGTTGGAACAGTGCGAGATGCTCTGAATAAGGAGCCGGTGTCGGATGTCATTGTTATAGTAACGGCGCCTGAAAAACTGGGGGAAGAAATTGTGGTGACGGATGACACGGGAAGCTATCGCGTTTCGCAATTGCCTCCAGGTACCTACAAACTTCGCTTTGAGAAAGAAAACTATAGGAGCTTTGAGCGTGAAGGTGTTTTGTTGGACTCTCACAAAACCTTGCGCGTCAACATTGAGATGGCGCCTTCGGCCATCGATGCCGAAGAAGAGGTGGTGGTGGGGCGCACCCCTGTCATTGACGTGGGCTCCGCAACGGTAGGCATGGTTGCAAACGAGGAGTTTTTTAGAAAAATACCGCTGACACGGCCTGCCTATAACTTTTCGGGGGCAACCGTTTTTGATGCTGCTGCCGAAGCAACCCCTGGCGTGCGGAATGACGCTTTGGGCTATTCCATTGCGGGCACAACCTCGCCGGAAAATGCCGTTTTTGTGGATGGCTTGTCGGTTGCAAACCCGGGCACAGGTGTGTTGGGCACCTTTTTCTCTGCAGAATTTATGCAGGATGTGAGCGTTATTTCCGGTGGCTTCATGCCTGAATATGGCCGCACGACAGGCGGCATTATTTCGGGGACCACCAAGTCAGGCTCCAATGAGTTGCGTGGCTCTATATTTTCCACTTTTTCTCCGGGCTTTCTCACGGGGAACAGACAGTCCATTGACAACCTGGCTTCTCAATATGGCTCTCGCAACAAACTGCTCTATTCTGGAGAATTCGGTTTTGACTTGGGTGGCCCCATTATTAAAGACAAGCTTTGGTTTTATGTGGGTTTTGCACCTTCGATGGTTAAATATAACATAAACACCTGGTATTCCCGGTTTGACAGCGAGAGGAGCACCGAGGATTTTCCTGTGTTTGAGCGCCTGCAAAGCTCTGTGAGAGACCATCAACGTGCGGACAACCGCACCTATTCCTATATTGCCAAGCTCAGCTATCAGCCTGCAAGCAACCACAACCTCAGTTTGCAAATTTTTGGGGCCCCCTCAGAAGCAGGCGGCTATGGGCGTTGGCCTGCAGCCCTGGGAGATTGGAGTTTCCCCTATGGCGCTTATCAAGACAGCATAACCATGGGCCGCGTGCAGGAGGATTCTAGAGACCTGCTCCTCAAATATGCAGGCTCCTTTTGGAACAAACAATTTTTGGTGGATGCCCACCTCGGCTGGCACCATCAGCGAAACCGCTTCTTTCCGGATGACAACTCTAAAATTGGCGCCACCTCAGGCATGTCCAGCCAGCCACAAGTATGGGTTAACGAAGACATAGAAATGACGAGGTTGGCGGAGTGGGGCCACATCTATCTCTCTGAAGACGACAGAAGGCTGTGCCAAAACAACCCTGGCACCTGCGTTGTGGATGGTTTCTGGTTTGGAGGGATAGCACCTTCAGACACAAAATTGGATAGGGTTTCTGCAAAAGCCATGGGGACGCTGCTTTTTCAAGCGGCAGGCCACCATGTGATGAAAGCCGGACTGAATGTGGACTTTCTCTTGATGGATTCCCTCTATGCCATTCCTGGAGGAAGAGATGTCCGTGGCACCTATGGCCATGACGGAACAGATTATTATTATTATTATTATGACGCTTATCGCTATGGCGTGTTGATAGGGCCTGATTATTTCCGGGAAGACCCTTATTCCCGAAGCCAACCCAAAAGCCTCACCTATGGGGCTTTCATTCAAGACAGCTGGTCCATTTTTGACAAGGTGACTTTGAATGTGGGGGTGCGTTGGGATCAACAACAGCTTTATGACTCCAGCAACAAGCTTGCACTCGTCATCGCCAACCAATGGTCTCCTCGCGCAGGGCTGGTTTATGACTTTATGCAAAATGGCAAATCCAAAATTTTTGCCAACTATGCTCGCCTCTATGAGACCGTGCCCTTGAGCATTATTGAGAACTCTTTTCCAGGTCGCCGCCGGGGAGGCTATTATTATTATAACCCCTCAGACTGTGACTTTGCCAACGAGGATGTGCGCGAGGCCTTTGGCCGATGCGTGCGTGCAGAAAACCGCTATAGCATGTCCGGTGGAGCGCCGAACCCCAGCCAATATGCTTTTGCCGCAAACAACCAATCCACACTCGTGGACCCCAACCTGAAAGCGCAGAGCACCGACGAAATTGTGGCAGGCATTGAATATGAAGTGTTTGACAATGCAAGCCTGGGCTTTAGTTATACGCGGCGCTATATGAACCATGTCATCGAGGACATGAGCCGCGATGATGGGTATACTTATTTTATAGGAAACCCAGGCGATGGCATTGCCAAGGAGTTTCCCAAGGCAGTCCGCAACTATAACGCGTTTACGCTGAATTTTCGAAAAGTGTTTTCAGGCCTGTGGTTTGCCCAGGCAAGCTATACCTATGCGACACTCAAAGGGAATTATTCAGGCTTGTTTAAACCGGAAACCAGTGAACTCAACCCCAATGCAACCACCGACTTTGACTATTTGGTGCTGAGCGCCAATAGAAATGGATACCTCCCCTTGGATTTGCGCCATAACATTCGAGCTCAAGTGGCCAAGGAGTTTGAACTTTCAAAGAAGATGAGTTTGGGTTTGAGCTTGAGCTATTATGGCATATCCGGCGCTCCCACCAATGCTTTTGGCACCTATAAAGACAATTGGGGCCAAGTATTCATCACCCCACGCGCTTCAGGAGAGCGTTTGCCCTGGCAACACAGCATTAACGCGGGGCTGAAATTCAACGTCCGCCTTGACAAAGAGAGGGTGCTCAGCATTGGCGGCACCGTGTTTAACGTTTTCAACTTTAAGGCGGTGACTTCCATTGACGAGCAATTCACCTATTATAACGTGTTCCCCAGCGGAGCGAAGACGCCTGGAGATATTTGTTTTGCGGATACATGCACAGCCGACAACCCCAATGCACTTCGCGGAACGGATGGAGAGGTGCTGCCCAGCTCAGTGAAGAATAAAAACTTCGGCCGCCCCACAAGTTACCAGGTCCCCATTTCTGCCCGGCTTGAAGCCCGCGTTACTTTTTGAGCCTGCTTTCATTGGTGGGCCTGCATTTGTTGGAGAGGATGTGACATGCATATAAAACCATTCATTTATGTTTTGCTTTGCGGCGGCTTGCTTGGGGTGCTTGCTTGCACAAGCCAACCTCAAGGCCATTGCCAAGTAGCTCAAAAACTCGGCGAGGCGCATTTTGCGGTTTATACTCCCCTGACACCCATGGAAGGGGCGGCCTGCGCAGACAAAGAATTAAAAGCCGAGCGCATCGGCTTTGAAACCTACCAATTGCCGGGCCAAAGCCAAATAGGCATTGCCTGGCGTACCGAAACCCTGCAGCAGCGTTTTGATGCTGCAGTAGAGGCCCACGTGTGGAGCGCCGAAAAGGCACAAGAAGAGTCCATCTCCTTGAATGTGGTGGCCGATTATTCCAGCAAGCCCGACGCAGAAAACCGCTGCTATGTTTTTGATGATAACAACCCGGCGGACCCTCGGAGCTTTGGGCTTGTGAAGGAATTTGTGGATGATGGGGTTTCCCCCACCACCACCTATGTATATGAATGGAGAGATGTTGTCGTCTATAGCCTGCCCGCTTCCCCCGGTCAGCTGGTGGAGGGTGAAGTGAGCTATAGCATGAGGGAAGAAGGAGGCTCCACATGTACAGGCGTATATAGCTTTGTTGCCTTGTGGCCGGCTTATGGCTGCAATAGCGATGAGGATTGTGAGCCCTCAGTGAGAGGACAAGCAGGCTCCCCCATAAACCCGGACTTTGCAGGCTCCCTGCAGTGCCACCTCCTGAAAGCCGTTGAAGGGCTGCCAAAAGAAGAGAAAGCAGGCTATTGCACCATTGTTGGCTCTGCCGAGGCACTCATTCAAAAACTCGCAGAATAAAGTGAGCGCCACGCGACACCAACTGCTTTTGCACGCGAAGGCTTTGTTGAAAGCAGAACAAGGCACACTCTTTAAACAAGGCGCTTTAGGCGTGGCCTTGTGTTACCCCAGCCCCTACCACGTGGGCATGAGCTCCCTGGGCTTCCAAACCATTTATAGAAAAATTAACGCCCTGCCTTTTGCCTTTGCTGAGCGCGCTTTTTTGCCGGATGACGAGGCTCTCATGCGGCGCTTGCGCATGCCGCTGTTCAGCCTGGAAACACAGCGCCCCGTGTCCGAGTTTTCAGTGCTGGCTTTTTCTGTGGCCTATGAGTTGGAGCTTTCAGGTGTGCTGTCCATGCTGGCGCTTTCAGGGCTTGCTTGCCTCAGCACGGAGCGGCCCCCACATGCGCCTTTGGTGGTGGCGGGGGGCCCTTTAAGCTTTTCAAACGCGGCCCCATTGGAGCCTTTTGTGGATGTGGTGGTGCAAGGAGAAGCCGAGGCGTTAATAGAGGTGCTGTTGAGGGCCTGTGAGGCCTATGCTACCAAAGCAGCGTTGCTTGGCGCTTTGGCCAAGCAGCCCGGTTTTTTTGTGCCCGGCATTTCAGAAGCGCAGAAACGTTTTAACATATGCAAGGCCGAAGACGCACAGCTTCCCGCCTACTCCCAGGTACTGACGCCCCATACCGAGTTGTCCTCCATGTTTCTCGTGGAAACAGGCCGCGGTTGCTCCCGCAGCTGCCACTATTGCGTCATGCGCAGGACAACCAACGCTGGGCTGCGCCTGGTCCCCAAACAGCTTATTTTAGAAAGGATACCCCCTTGGGCCCAGCGCGTGGGCTTTGTGGGGGCAGCCGTGACAGACCACCCCAAGCTGATAGAGTTGTTGGAAGAAAGCACCTTGGCAGGCAGGGAGGTGGGGGTTTCTTCTCTGCGGGCAGACCGCCTCAGCCTGCGCTTGGTGCAGGCGCTGCGCGCAGGCGGTGCTCAGCTGCTCACCGTGGCCATGGACGGCGCCTCTCAGCGCCTGCGCAACCTCCTGGAGCGCCGGCATACGGAGGAGCATGTTTTTCAGGCAGCCCAGTGGGCCAAGGCCTGCGGCATGCGCCACCTTAAACTTTATGTTATGCTGGGGCTGCCCACAGAAGAAGAAGCCGACATGGAGGAGTTGGCTGGCTTTGTGGCAAAACTCTCCAAACAGCTTCCCGTGGTTTTGGGCATTTCCCCCTTTGTCGCCAAGCGCCACACCCCCATGGACGGTGCTCCTTTTGCCGGCATAGCCACCCTGGAAGCCCGTTTGCACTTTTTGCGCACGCGCCTTCGCGGAAAAACCCAGCTGAGAGCTGCCAGCCCCCGCTGGGCTTTTGTGGAATATATGCTGGCCCAGTGTGGCCCAGAAGCAGGCCTCTCAGCCCTTGAGGCTTGGCAAAAAGGAGGAAAATTTGCCCACTGGAGCGCAGCTTTTGCAAACCATGCCCTCAAGCCTTTTTTGGCCTGCCGCACAAGAGAGCCTTCAGCCGCAGCTTGTTGGCCACAAGTGGAAGGCCCTTAAGCCAACAGCCCTTCCTGGAGCTACACTTTGGGGAGTTTGTTTTTGCTATAGCTGGACCATTTTTTTTCCAAGGCCACTTTGTCTTCGGCGAGGGTTTTGAGGCGCTCTTTTTCCGCTTTGAGCCTGGCACGCTGTTGTTTGTGGCCCCGAAGGCTCATCTGGAGCAGGGTGCCGGCAATGGCGAGGAAGGCAATGGCACCTAAAATGGCCCATGGAGAGTCCAGCACGCTGTTGGAAATCCACCCCAGGCCATAGAGGGTGGACAATATGCCCAGCACCAACATCCACGCACCTAAAGCGGATGCAACAAAAGCGCGTATATGGTGCTCCAAAATTAACCCAATGGCGCCCCCCACCAAAAAAGCAGGGACAAAACCCAGCAAAGGGTTTTTAAGCCCAGAATAAGTTAAACAGGCAAAGGCCGCAGGAATGGCCAAAACGAGGAATAATATGGCTGCGGGTATGCTCAGGCCAATGACGCCCAACACGGCAGCATATACCTGCTCGCTGCCTGCAAAATCAGGCAAAGCCAGTTGCACAATAACGGGTTTGCTCCACGCAAGGCCGATGACGGCACCCATGAGGGCGGCGACACAGCGGAATGCCACCCCCTGGCCTATGGTGAGAAAGCAAAGCCCTGTAGCAATGGCAAGGCCAGCGCCCCACAGAGGCCAATAAAACAAAGTTTCCAGCCAGGCTTGCAAATTCCATTGGCCATAATTGGACACCCATTGAAACCAGGGAGAAGGAGACATGCGGCCTAACTCCTCAAAAAAATGCCAAGGGCCAACAATGCAGCAACGGCAATGCACACCAAAGCATAGGCATAAGCCGAAGGGGGTGGCCTCATATGTGCCAGCAAAGCTTGTGCTACAACTTGGCCAGAAGGGAGAGGAGAGGGCAAAGGAGAAGGCCACAGCTTGGCCACCCACGCAGAGTCCACCGCCAAGCCCACCGCCAAGCCTTCAGGGGCTTTTTGGACAAAAGCCTTGGCTTGCGCACGCGCGGCAACAATATTTCCTGCCTCATAGAGAAAAAAGGCTGCTTCCAAGTGAGAAAGCGAGGTGTTTTTTGCTGCACCATGCTTTTTAGAGGACTTTGCCATAACTTTCCTATAACGGTTTTTTTAAAAGGAATGTGGTGAAAAGTGCCTTGTCCCTCAGCCGTCGACAATTGCTAAACCTTTTGGGCTCAGCTTTTTTGGCCTCCAGCTTGCCTTCCAGGGCATGGGCCTTTGGAGAAAGCTCCCGCTGGGTGCCGGCCATTGCACAATACCCAGGCCAATGGGAGTTGAGGCGCTCTGCGCTGCGCCGCTTTTCCTATGAGCTCCAACGGCGTACCGCAACAGAAGTGGTGTTGGAGCCCATACCCATACAACTGGAGAGTCCACGTTTATTTGAGTTTCCTTTGCTCTATTTTGGCGGGCAAGGCGGCTTTGCCCCACTGCCCCAGGCCGCACGGCAAAACCTGCGTCGCTACCTCGAGTTTGGTGGGTTTATTCTCGCTGACGCCCATGGGGGAGAAGGTTTTGAAGAAAGCTTTAAGCGAGAAATTTCCCTTATATTGCCCCACTCCCCCCTGGTTTTGCTGGAGGCTGAGCACGTTTTGTTTAAAAGTTTTTATATGCTGCACTCGGCCGCAGGTCGAGCGGGTGTGAGCACCTCCCTGGAGGCTTGCCTCCTGGGGCGCCGGGTGGCTGTGGTGTTTATGCCCAACGACCTGCTGGGGGCTTTCGCACGCGATGAGGCAGGAGGTTTTGAATACCCTGTTGTGCCCGGAGGAGAGCGCCAGCGCGAAATGGCCATTCGCCTGGGCATTAACCTGGTTATATATGCCCTTTGCCTGGATTATAAGGATGATGCGGCACACCTCCCGGCATTAATGAGGCGGCGGCGTTGAAGGAGCCTTCTCCCCTGCATAGCTTGGAGTGGCTCAGCCTTTCCCCTCTGCCCACCTGGCTATGCTGGGCCGCACTCCTCGCATTGTTGGCTTTGTTGGTTTTCCATTATAGGGGCCTTCTCGAAGAGCGAAATGCCTCCATGCGCCGTTTGCTGTGGGGACTTCGCCTGCTTGCCGCAGCCATGTTGTTGCTGTTTGTTGTGGAGCCAGGTCGGCGCAGCAGGACATTGGCCCATGTGCCGGGGCGCATTGCCGTGCTTGTGGACCAGACAGCCTCCATGCAATTGCCCACGCGCCCTGGCGCAGAAACACGCGCCGCTGAAGCAGCCAAGGTGGTGCAGACTTTGTTGGAGCAAAGCGGCGAGCGCCCCGAGCGTGTGGAGTTGTTTGCTTTGGGCGAAAGCCTAAGGCCTGTTACACTGGCCTCATTGAAAGAAGAAACCCCCCAAGCCGAACATACGGATTTGCTGGCAGGGCTTCAAGCACTTCAGCAGGCAACCCAGGGCAGCAAAGCATTGCTGGGGGTGGTGTTGCTCTCCGACGGTGCAGACAATACCCGTTTGCGCCATGGCCTGAGCGCCCAAGCTGAAGCGTTTTTAAAGAGCCTCAAAATTCCTGTCTCCACCGTGTTAATAGGCGAAGAAAACCTCAAGGACATTGCCATTGAGCGCATTCACTCCGACGGCTTTGCCTTTGTCCGCAGCAAGCTGCAGGTGGATGCGAGCGTGCGTATACGCGGCTTTCGAGGAAAGAAATTTAACCTCATGCTCAAAAGCGAAGGGCAGGTGCTTGCCAGCAAGGAAATGGAGGCAGAGCTTGAAGACGAGTTGCAAACCATTTCTTTCGAAGTGGTGCCTGACAGGACGGGACGCTTTGTTTATACGGTGGCAGCCGAGGTTTTTCCAGAAGAGGTGTTGACGGACAACAACGAGCGCTCCTTCAGCCTCAAAATAATGAGGGATCGCATTCGCGTTTTGCTGGTGTCAGGCCGCCCCTCCTGGGAAGGACGTTTTTTGCGCGGGCTTTTGAAGGAGGACTCCAACATTGAGTTGATCAGCTTTTATATACTCCGCAACCATGACGACCCGACGGAAGTGAGTGATGAAAGCCAGGAGATGTCGCTGATCCCCTTCCCCATGCGCGACATTTTTGATGAGCAGCTGCTGAGTTTTGACGTGGTGGTTTTTCAAAATTTTGGCTATAATGAGCCCCAGCTGATGGTTTCAGTTTATGAGGGCAACTTAGAGAGATACCTCTTTCGCGGAGGTGCATTTTTGTTGATGGGAGGGGACCGCTCCCTGGGTGAGTCCAAACAGGGCTTTCAGGAGTTGGCCCGCGCACTCCCCGTGGAAGCCACAGGCAAGGCGGATTTGCAGAAGTTTAACCCGAAGCTGACCCCCAAAGCTTTGCGCCACCCCATTATGGCCTATGGGAAAAACAACGAAGAGACGAAGCACTTGTGGGCCCAACTGCCCCCCCTGCAGGGCATAAACCGCACACGCGCGAAAAAAACAGCGACAGTGCTTTTAGAGCACCCCACCCTTTATACGGGGGAACAGAAACTCCCGGTGTTTGCCCTGTGGGAATATGGCCGCGGCCGAGTGGCAGCCCTCATGGTGGACTCGACGTGGCACTGGGCTTTTAGGGCACACTCCACAGGAGCGCCTTCCCATAATTATGAGCGTTTTTTCAAAAACACCCTGCGCTGGCTGAGCAGAGACCCGGATTTGATGCCATTGCAAATTTCAGCGGATGCACCGCGCTTCTCCACAGGAAAAACCGTTGGAGCCACCCTCAAAACCCGGACGGCGGATTATGCACCCGCACCGCACACACGCGTGAGTGTAGAATTGCTTTCCTCGGAAAAACAACAGCAGATACAAAAACTTGAGGTGGAGACCGACACGGAGGGGCATGCACACCTGGAATTCCATGGGCTCGATAAAGGGGCTTATACCCTGTGGGCACGCAGCGTTGTGGCCGCGGAACAAGAAAGCCAAGATGCTTTTATTATAGAGCCTTTGGGTGAAGAGCTTTTAAGTGCGAGGACTTCGGCAGCACTTTTGAAAGCCCTTGCGGAAGCCACCCAAGGACGTTTTTTCAAAAGCCATTCCGTTTCCTTCAAAGACATTCCACTCCATAAGCCCACACCCGTGGAAATGGGCCGCTCCAGAGACGAGCCCCAATGGGACAAATGGTATTTTTTCCTTTTATTTGTTGTGTGTTGTGTGTTGGAGTGGGCTCTGAGACGAAGCCTAGGCTATGTCTAAAGTTGTTTTGGCAAACGAAACACAGGTGGGTTGCCAAGAGGGAGATGTAAAAGATGACAAAGGAAGAGGCTTGCTCCTTGCTGGCTTTTTTGGGCATACGGACGGGGATGACGCTCTCTTTGCGCAATATCCCCCTGGAATTTCAAGAGAAACTTCTCCCCCTCCTGGAAGGTGTCCATGTGCTGGAGGTGTGCAAAACCGGCGTAGATATGACTTTATTCTTTGCTGAGAGCCAAAAGGAGTTGGTGAAGCATTTGCCCGAGCTCTCCAGGAGGATGTCCGTCAACGGAAAAATTTGGGTATTTTTTCATATAGATATGGCAATTGAAGGGGGTTTAAGTGAGGATTTTGTTCGTCTAACGGCTTTGCATGTGGGTTTGACGGATGATAGGTATTGCCCACAGGTGTTGGGGTGGTTGGGGCTGAGGCTTCGTTGGCGGCCTCGCTCAAAACGTTTAGAGAAACCAAGTTTTTGTTGTTGAAGTCTTTACAGCGGGGGGAACTTCTGAAAGCCTAGGCTTGTCTTCGAGTTTGACGGGAGAGGCTCACATAAGGTTTTGCTTTTGCAATAGCAGGCTTTTGAGGGGCCATAGAGTGGGGATGCTGTCCCCGGGAGCTATATGAGCTGGCATTGTCGTTTAGAAAAATGTGAAGAGAAGCTTTTAAGCTCTGCCACCCAATTCTTTAAGTGCAGTACGGGCCGAGCCCTTTGTGTTTCCCGTCCAGAGTGGCTTCGTAGCAACAGGCTGCAAGTAGGAACTCAACATGAGCAGTATTCTTATCATCAACGCGACGGGACGCGAGACGCGCGTTGCATTGGTGGAGAATGGGCATATTTCGGAGTTTTATTTAGAGCGTAAAAAAGACAAAGGAATTGTCGGAAATATTTATAAAGGCAAAGTGACGCGCGTGCTTCCGGGCATGCAAGCGGCATTTGTGGACATAGGCCTGGGCAAGGCTGCGTTTTTATATGTCAGCGATGTTTTTTATGATCCGGAGTTTTCAAAATTCCACTATGAGCTGACCGAGGGGGAGAACGACGAGGAGGCGGCAGACGTACCCGAGGAGCCCGAAGAGTTAACTCAAGAAGAAACAGCGCCCTTCGCGATGGAGCTTTCTTTTGAAGAGGGGCCCGCCGATCAGCCCAAGCCAGCAGCTTTGTTGACAGAGGGTTTGGGGGTGGAGGGCTTGCCTGAAGACATTTTGCCTTCTTCTTCAGAGCGTGCGCCCGTGGTGTCGGCCTCATTGTTGTTGCCTGCGGAGTTTCCGCCGGCCTTGTTGGTGTCAGGGGCGGGGCCATCTGAAGAGGAGGGGGCTGATGGCACAGCAGGAGGGGACACTGAAGCGATGGGAGGGGCTGAAGCCGGGGAGGGTGCCAGGGAGGCCGCTGTAGAAAGGGTTTTTTCTGGAGGGGCCGTGCCCACGGGGGCCGAGGTGATTGCGGCCACGCTGGGGGATGTGCCCATATTGAGTGAAGAAGAGACTCAGCTTCGAGCACTGGAGCGTCGTGCCGGTTTGCGTTGGTTTGAAGACAAGCGCAACAAGCGTACAGCCAAAATTGAGGAGCTTTTGCAGGTTGGACAGGAAGTTTTGGTGCAGATTTCTAAAGATCCGATAGGCAGCAAGGGTGCGCGTTTAACTTCCCATATTTCCATTCCAGGCCGTCATTTGGTTTTCATGCCAACCGTAGACCATGTGGGCATTAGCCGACGCATTGGCAACGACAAGGAGCGCCGGCGTTTGCGTGAGATTGTCGAGCGGTTGAGGCCACCTGGGACCGGCTTTATTGTACGCACGGTTGCTGAAAACGTCACTCAAGAAAAGCTGGAGGCCGACATCCGTTTCCTTCTGGAGGTTTGGAAGGAGACTTTGCGCGAGAACGAAGCACGCAAGACGCCGGGACTGGTTCATCCGGATTTGGATTTGATTTTGCGAGCGACGAGAGACTTGTTTGCCAGAGATGTTGAGCGTTTGGTGATTGATGACCGCGATGAATATATGCGCGTTTTGAATTTTGTCTCTGCGCAGGATTTTTCACTCAAAGAGCGCGTCTCTTTGCATGAGAATGGGGAGCCCATTTTTGATGCCTATGGCATTGAAGAAGAGGTGAAGCGTGCACAGCAGCGCAAGGTTTGGCTGAAGAGTGGTGGCTATCTTATTTTCGATCAGGCGGAGGCATTGACGGCCATAGACGTCAACTCAGGCCGTTATGTTGGGAAGAAGAGCCTTGAGGAGACCATTACAAAAATAAACATAGAGGCGGCCAGGGAGATAGTTTATCAGCTGAGGCTGCGCAACATTGGTGGAATTATTATTTGTGACTTTATTGATATGGAGAAGTCGCAAAACCGCGACAAAGTGTTTAAGGCGCTCCAGGAGGCATTGGGCAGAGACAAGGCAAAAACCAACGTATTGCGCATTTCAGAGTTGGGGCTGGTGGAGATGACGCGCAAGCGTGTGCGCGAGTCCATTGGTCGAGTGGTTTATGAGGACTGTGGTTATTGTGATGGCCAGGGCTATGTGAAAACCATTACGACGGTGGCCTATGAGATTTTTCGGGAGTTACGTCGCTCAGCCAGTGCATTGAAAGATCCAACGCTCGTCATCCACTGCAACATGGACGTTGCGAGTTTGCTTTTGGGAGAGGAGCGAGGGGAATTGCGGCACCTCATGGACAGGCTTAACAAGTCCATTTATGTACGTGGACAACACAATTATCACCGCGAGCAATATGACATTTATGCCCGCTCCACCCTGGGCCCTGAACACAGAATAGCCTCCTCAAGAGAACACTCTGAGGCCGTCAGCAACTATGGCTCCCCCAAAACCCAAGGACGCTCCTCAGAGGGGCATGAGCGCAGCCCCAAACAAAGCCGCCCCAACCGCGAAAGGTCGCGCAGAGATACCAAAAAACCTTCGCGACGCCCCGGGGAAGGCCGAGCTGCTGCACAGACGCGAGAGCCACTTGAACGCGCAGGAGAGCGCATGCCCATAGACGAGCCTGGCGACGCCTCATAGAAAGAGCTTTGAAGCGTTGCGCCCACCCTATTTAAAGCGGCAACAGACCTTGCCAGGGTCCTGGCCTTTCTTTGCCATCGTCTTTGCCATTGTCCTTGCCATCGTCTTTGCCATCGTCTTTGTTTTTGCCGTTGTCTTTGTCCGTGCCGTTGCTTTGTCCGTGTCTTTGTCTTTGGTGTTGGTGTTGTCCTTCTTTTTTCCAGGAGGGGAGTGTGTTCGTTGAAGTCCGGAAGTTTATTCGTGCTTTAAGAGAAGGTCCTTTTGAGCGAGGCATACACGGCATGGTGGTTTCTGCTGGCCACCTCACCTTCATTTCGCTGATGTCGTTGATGCCTCTTTTGGGAGTGGCTTTAGGCATCATCCAATGGTTTTATGGGCCACGGTTTTCTTTGTGGTTTATGCACCTGGTGCAAGAGGCGGTTGCACCGGGAATGCACGCAAAATCAGAGGCCATTTTGCAGCAGTTTTTTTCGGCTTTTTCCTCCGTGGCCATGGGCTCTTTGTCGTTTTTCTTTTTGTTTTTGTCCGCCGTGGCTCTGTTGCAACACCTGGGAGCTGCATTCAACGACAGTTGGGGCATACCCAAGCCTAAAAACCATTTTAAAAGAGGGCTTTCCTATGCAGCCGTGTTGTTGCTGGGGCCCGTTGCTTTGGGGTTTTTGCTTTCAGGAAGCCTTCTCATTCAACGCTTGTTGGTAAAATGGGATGGTCCCTGGCTTTCCCTTTTAGGTTGGGTTGTTTCCGCTCTACTCGTTTTTAGCGGTTTGGCATTGCTCTATAGGCTTTTGCCTCAGGCCGCCGTTTCATGGAAGGCCGCATTGTGGGGAGCCCTGGGCGCAGGGGTTTTGTGGGAGTTGGCTCGCCACCTCTACCAAAATGTGGCCCGCTCCTTTTTCCAAACCAATGCCGTATGGGGTGCCTTGGGAGCATTGCCCTTGTTTTTAATGTGGCTTTATCTCTCATGGTATATCGTCCTCCTCGGAGCACGCTTTGCCTATGCCTGGGACCACCGGAATTTCCAGGAAGCCTTTAAACGCCTTCATACGCACCCACGCGCCTATGAGTTGATCGGCGCGAGAATTGCAAAAGAATTTTCAATGGTTGACGCTGATGAGCCTCAGGTGTTAACCTCGAGCATATTGGCCAAGCGTCTGCAACTTCCGCGTCAAAGGGTTGAAGAGGTGGTAGAGCTTCTTTTGAAGGCGGAGCTGCTTGAGTTGGGGCAAAAAGCAGGACTTTTGCCTACCAAACCCCTGACAGAGTTGACTTTAGCTGATATTAGTTTGGCGGTTGGAGCCATGCCTTCCTTGTATAGACATGTTTCAGGTGAAACACAGCCTTCGCTTGTAGAAATAGAAAAGCTGTTTTTTTCAATGGATGAAGACAGCCTAAGTCGGCTAAGAGGCATGAATTGGGCGGCTTTGGCGAGTTTATGAAAGCTTTTTTAGGGGCTTTCGTTCAGGTTTAATGAGTGTTTTGGAAACCCAGTGAGAAATAGCAATGCTTAAATCCGATATTGTCAACAAATTGGTAGAAAACCGGAAGATGACTTTGAAACAAGCGGAGGCCACCGTCGAGACGATTTTTGGCTCGATGCAAGACGCCTTAATCCGCAGTGAAAACATTGAAATTCGAGGTTTTGGTGCATTCCATACCAAAGAATATGGCGGCTACCAGGGGCGCAACCCCAAAACCGGCGAAACCATTCCTGTTAAGCCCAAGCGAGGCCTCTTGTTTCGCACGGGCAAGGAGCTGAAAGAGCGCATCAACAAAGCAGGTGCCTTGAGGGACGCCTCAGAAGAATAAGAGAGGCCTCTCAACACGCGTTTTTTATGTCTTTTCCGTTGCCGGCCTTCAGCAGCGTGCCGAAGGCCCAGCTCATCTGCTCGCCGGTGTCTCCTTTTGCCTGGGTAGGCCTTAAGGCTTATTTGTGCTCAAGCCATGCCGCACTTAAAATAGAGCGGGGGGAATGAAGCCAGCATGCTTTGTCGCTTCATTCCCACAGCGCGTTGGGCGAGCTGTGAAGGGCGCTCATGCCCATGTATAACGCGAAACCATCTCCATCATTTCAGCTATTCCGGCCACCCCACGCAAGGCTTTGCTCTTGGGGGGGACGCTGAAATTTTTGCTCCATTTGTCGGAAAATTTGAATTGTTTGGGTGGCAGGCCATACTTGGGTTTTGAAAGGGGACAAGCATGTTGCAACCGACAGCAGGGCCTCGACGTTATCATCCGCGGGTAGTTTCTCGTTTGACGGCGAAGCTTTGGATAGGCTCTCACTGCTCTGTGGTGAGAATTCTCAACTTGTCCATGGCCGGTGTCTGCGTGGTGGGGAGTTTACCGGACTACATGGAGCGAGTCCACGTATGCATTGGCTTGCCCCATGGCTTTGAGTTGAAGGTATTTGCAAAAGTGAAGCGACAAGAGCAAGGCCTGCTTGCCTTGGAGTTTGAGACTTTGGACTGGGATGCGTTAATTGCGTTGGCGCGTTATTTACACCCTCGCTTTAGCTAGCGTGTTTTTATGTTGAAGCGAGACTCAAGTGGAAACGCTTTGGACATTTAGACCGTTTCTAAGTTGAATTGATTCGCTGCGCCCCACATTTTTCGGCATATTCCCGCGCTTCCTCCTTCGGCCGTCCTCGACGTGCCTCAGGCACGCCTGCGGGGTCCTCAGTCCGGGCCGCGTGAATCTGCTCGAAAACTGTGAGGCTCGCTAGAATCACTTCAACTTAGAAACGGTCTAGAGCATGCCCAGAGACTGAAGGTTTATCCACGCTTCTTGTCCATTGGCCGTGCGTATTTTGGCAAACTGCCCCGTGCGCTCCAGAATGCGGACTTTGAGGCCAGCATGAAGCTCAAAGAGTTGTTGGGCCTGTGCTGTGGGGAGTTGCAGTGCGGAAGCCTTTGCAGGCAGGACAATGCCTTCTTCCCATTGAGAGGGGGTATACCATTTGGCCGCGAAGGTGAAGGCACAAAGGGCAAATGAAACCCAGAGGATGAAGTCCGTGGCTTGAAACAGGCGTGTGGGTTTGAGGGAAATTTGACGACACACAAAGCACAGCAGAAGGGCCCAAGCGCACCCCAACAAAGCCCACGTCAAAAATGTATGAGAGGTATTGCGCAGCGCCCTATAGAAGAACGGTGTTTCCACGGAAGGCACAGAGTCCAGTTGCTCAGAGCGTGCCAAAGCCAGATTGAAATGGATGTCTTTTGCATTGGGAGAAAGGTGGCTGGCTTTTTCTAAATTCCAAATGGCGCAGCCGAGCTCTTTAAGCTCCAAGCAGGTTGTTCCAAGGTTATAGTGAAGCTCTGCTCCCACAAGGTTTTCGTCGAGCAGTTTTTGATAGCCTTCTTTGGCTTGGACATGGTTTTGAGCAGCAAAAGCCAGGTTGGCTTGCTCAAAAATGGCTTGTGCTTCTTGTGGACTAAAGCTGCCCAGAAGGCTTAGGGCCAACATGGAGCTCAACACAGAAAAAGTCATGGCCACTCCTTGAGGACATGAAGCATGGCTGCGAGGACTTTATCCGGGCTAGGGGGGCCATGCCCAAACTGTATAGCGTCACACTCAGCCAGGACATAGAGGATTTGTTTGCATAGGGATTCAGAAAGGCCCTGTGCTTGCATTTTGGCGTGGAGGTGCTCTCGCCTCAGCCCTTGGATAGAAGAGCCGAGTTTGAGCTCCAACAATGCCATGAGATTTTTGCCAAGGTTTGAGAATGAAGCAGCGTTGGGGTTTGCTTCCAACTCGCCAAGCAAGCTTTCAATGGTGTTGATGGTGGATTTTTCTCGTTTGCGTTGTTGTTGTTTCTCAGAGGAGCCCATTTTAGAGAATGCAAAGCGAAGGAGCCTTCCCAAAAAACGCAGAGCAATGGGCAAAGCGACCAACAGCCAATAAATGCTTTTTTGTGTCAGAGGGGCAAGAGGAGGGGCAAGCTGAGCTTTGTGTCGAATGGGATGGATTTTTTGCTCAGGGAGCTCTGCGTTGGGAGCCATGCTCAGAGGCATATTTCCCGCTGCATGGTCTGCAGCATGGCCTGCAGTTCCGGGGAGCACCACCAGCGACAGAGGGAGCGTGTGGGCTGAATCTAGGGTTTCTGTTTCCGGGTTGAAATGGTCGAATTTCACCGCAGGCACGGTGAAGTTTCCAGCCTCTTGTGGAATAACGACATATTGCATCGTTCGTTTCCCAAGCAATTTATTATCCAAAACCTGTGTAGTGTTTTGAATGGTGGGTTGAAAGGTTTTGAATGTTTTGGGGAACTGCAACTCCAGAGGCGGCACATTTTTGATGTTGCCTATGCCTTGAAGTGTCAAATTGAATTCAACAGGTTGGCCTGCCGAAGAGGGGCTTTGAGGGGTTTGAAGCTCCAACGTCCATTGGCCTATGGGAAGTTTTTCAGCAAAGCTGGGAAGCGCTTTTATTTCAAGTGTCAAGGCATTGCTTTTGCGGAGCACCTTGCGTCCTCTGAAGAGCTGTCCCATGGTGAAGTCTACGGTTGCCGGCTCGACAGTATAGCTTCCGGGTTGGATGGCAAAGAGAGCTTGTTGTTTGAGAATTGTGACATAATAGCTCACACCATCAACGGTTTTTCGCTCTGCGGGCAATGGCCAGTTCAGCGCAAAGTCTTCATTGAAGAAGCCATTCAGGGTGGGCATTGAAATGGATTGAAGGGTGATGTTGGTTGTTCGAGAATAAACCTGCAAGGTCAACAAAACTTGTTCTCCCACATATGCAGAGGGTTTGTTGAGCGTCATTTGGACGAACAAGTCCGAGTCTGAGCGAGGGATGAGCGGGGTGTTGGTTGGGCTGCTGCCTTGGGAAAGGTTTGCTCTGGGAGAAGAGGCGTTGGCCGTTTGGCTTCGAATAACATCAATGGCCACAGTTTCTGTTTTATAGGTGGTTTTTTCTGTTTTTAAGAGTGCTGCGGGAATAAGCAGCCGCCCTTCTTTTTTCGCGCGCAAAATGAGGAGGTGGCGAAGCTCTGTCTGGGTTTTTCTGCCCCTGTGGTGAAGAAGCTGACTTTCATGAAAGCGTTGGAGGATTTCGAAGTCATGGCTGGAAGGCAGCTCCAGTTGAGCATTGGGGGGTGGATTAACAACAACAATGCTGAGTTGAAAGGTTTCTTCAAGGCCAACCCTGCTCCTGTCGGCGGACTGAGAGAACTCCATTTCCGCCCACGCTGAGAATGAGCAAAGGAGGAAAGGGAGAAAGTACCTACCAATCTTGCTCATATTGCCAACCTTCCGCAGGCGGTTTTTTCTGAAGGCGCCAGGGCTCATAACTTTTCTCATCCATTCCAAAGGCATCCAAAATTCTATCTGCATCTTCTTTGCGGAGCCGTTTTTCCCGTTGTTGAGGCAAGCTGTTTTCTTGCCTGTTTCTGTCTGCCGTTTCTGCACCTGAGGGGTTCTTCATGGGGGAGTTGTTGTCGGGTGTTGTGTTTTGGGGTGTTGGGGAAACATTCTCCTGGCTTTCTGTGTTTTCATGGCCACCTGTTTCATGCTCAGAAGGCGTTGAAGTTGTTTTGTTGTCCTGAGGTTTTTGTGGAGAAGAAGGGTTTTTCTCAGGCTCTAAATCAAGGGGCTCAGAGGGGTTTTTTCCTTCGGGGTCATCATTGTTTTTGGGGTTATTTTGAAGTTTGTCCTGAGGTGGCGCTGGAGGCTGATGGAGCAAAAACTCCATGTTTTGTCTTGCCATGGTGTCTTGAGGGTTAAGCCTCAAAGCTTGGCGATAAGAGGCAATGGCATCCGCAATATTGCCCATGGCTGCATAGGTGTTTCCCATGTTATAGAAAATATCGCCGCGGAGTTTGCCATTATCCAGCTCCCGAGCGCGGTTGAGCGCGTTGAGAGCATTGTCATATTGCCCTTGCTTATAATAGGTAGTGCCTTGGTTGAATTCGAGCTGAGCATTTGAAGGCATTTGGGTTTTGGCTTCTTCAAAGGCAGAATGGGCATCCTCGAAACGCTCTGTCTGATAAGCCTCTATCCCCTGTTTGACGTTGGGTGGAATTTTTTGGAAGAGGTGTTGTGCGAAGGCAAAAGGGGAAAAGGCAAGGCCAAGCCAAAACAAAAACGGAAACCCAGTCATGGCGCTCTCCTTGAGGAGGGTGGCAAAAACATTCCCGACAACAAGAACAGAATTCCGAGCGCAGCAAAGGGTTGAAACATTTCTCCATAGCGGACAGAGACGCGAGACTCGAATTCTTCTTTTTGCATGGCGTCAATGCGTGCGCCTACGAGGTTTGCTGCAACGCCCATAGGCTCATAAAAAAACTCTCCTCCTGTGGCGTTGGCGATGTTTTCCAGAAGTTGTTTGTTGAGGCGGGAGATGACGGTTTTGTCTTGCGCGTCTTTGATATAACCCACAATGTTTCCCGTTGCGTCATATTTAGGGATGGGTTCTCCTATTTCGCTGCCAATGCCAACGGCAAGCACTTGAGCGCCTGTGGCTTTGAGCTCGCGAATGCCACTTTCCATTTCGCCCAAAAGGTCTTCCCCATCAGAAAGCAAAACGACGACACGGCTTTTGGAGCCTGTGCCTGCATCTGCCAACAGCTTCGCTGAGAGTTTGAGTGCGGCACCTATATGGGTTGGGCCAGGAGGAAAGGAGTCCACGCGAATGCTGTTTAAAAAAAGTTGTACCGCTCCATAATCACTGGTTAATGGGCATTGCACAAAGGCCGAGTTTGAAAAAACCACAATGGCGATGCGGTCACCTTTGAGTTGCTCTATCAAATGAAAAAATTCCAATTTTGCGCGCTCTAAGCGGCTGGGCAAAACATCTTGTGCGAGCATGGATTTTGAAACGTCAATGGCCAGCACAATATCGACACCGCGACGTTTGACAATTTCGGTTTGGTTTCCGCACTGTGGTTGGCTCAAAGCGACTATAAAAAAACCCAACCCCAAAAAAGAGAAGAGGGTTTGATAAAAGGGTTGTGTTTTGGAAAGCCCAGGCACCAGCGTTTTTAGCAAGTGTGGAGCTGCGAGGGTGCTGGCCTTTTGAAGGCGCTGCAATGCATTCCGCATGCTCCACAAACTCAACGTTATGAGCAGCAAAAGCCAAAGCAACATCCACGGCTGGTTGACATGGATGGGATAGCCCAGAAAATGGAATTGCCAGGGAGTCATGGGAGCACACGCAAAGGGCCATTTTGAAGAATCATCTGAATAACCCACAGAAGAAAAGCGGCGAGCAAAAAGCCGCCGAACAATTCTCTATAGTTGGACTCGGGTGTGCCATCCAGCAGCTTAGAGCGCTCAAAGGTGTTGAGTGCGCTTTGCAGTCCTTGCTCGAGGGATTGTTTGTCGGTGGAGATATAGGCATTTCCGCCAGAAATAGCGGACACCTCTTCGAGCAATTCTGAGTTGATGGGAATGTCTATTTCAATCCATTCAATGACGCCAAACAAAGGGTCGTTCCTTGGGAAGGGGACTTTTCCGCCTTTGCCGACCAGAATGGTATAGATGGGAATGTTATAGCTTGCAGCAATGTGTGCTGCATCCAAGGGCGATAAGAGGCCTGCATTGTTTTCGCCATCGGTAATGAGGACAATGACTTTGCTTTTGGCTTCGGAGTTGCGCAGGCGAAGCAATGCGCTGGCCAAGGCGTCGCCGATGGCCGTTCCATCTTGAATTATCCCTGTTTTCAGTTGCCCCACAACTTGTTTGAGAATGCCATAATCCAAAGTGAGCGGCACCTGCGTATAAGCAAGCCCGGCAAAGACGACGAGGCCAATTCTGTCATTGCCTCGTTGCTCAATGAATTCAGCAAGCACTTGTTTGGCGACATTCATTCGGTTGAGGGGTTTGAAATCCGCTGCTTCCATGGAGGTGGACAAGTCAAGCGCAATCATAATGTCGATGCCTTCGACAGTATGTTTTCTCGTATAACGCTCCTGGATTTGAGGGCGGGCCAAAGCCACAATGGCCAGAAAGAGGCCCAGCATTTTGAGGATGGGAATGAGCCACAGGAGCTGAGCCCGCATGCCTCGGTTTTGTGCTGAGAAGAGGGCCGTGGATGCAAAGCGCAATGCAGCACGCCTTCGTTGGTGGCGAATGCTGAAGGCGAGGGCGATTGGCAAGAGGGCCAAGAGCCATAGTGCGAATGGACTATGGAAATGGAGGTTGGGCATGGCAAGCATCGACGGTGGACGGTTCGTCGGTTGGGGAGGTGTTGTCAACCAGCTGATAGGCAAATTCCCAGTCTATATCGCACTTGGCGATGTCGGCATTTCCCTTTGCATATTTAATAAAGTCAGATTCATAAGAAAACTGAGCCAGGGCCTTTATGGGGAGTTGGGTGGAGTGCAGTTGTTGAAGGGAAGCCAGAAACTCTGTGGTCGTCGACTCTAAAGCATCAAACTGGTGAAGCTCGCCTACATAGCCGCGAATAATTTCAGAGAGCATAAAATAATATTCACGTGTTTTGCCTTGGGCAGGAAGTGCTTGAGCCCGGAGTGCATTCAGCGCTTCTTTTGTTCTGTCGGCAAGAGGCCTTTCAGGGACAATGGGGGGGGCTTTTTTTCTTTGGCGCAGCCACATTCGAAGGAGGAGAAAAGCCAAAGCGATGGCCACAACAGCAGCGCCCCAATAGAGCACCGTATAGCTGGGTATAAAGACAGGGGCGGGAGGGCGTACATCTTCAAGCTGTGAAGGTGTTTGGGCGTGGGCGGTGACGACAGAAATGGTATTTTTGGGCAAGGTGAAGGAGCCCATTTGCGTAGGTGTTGTTATTTCAAATTGGAATTGTGGAAGCTCAAGCGTACCCAACTCAAAGGCAGCCATTTGAAAGGAGAAGGTGGTTGTGCTCTCTTGAGCATCATCCTTGCGGCTACGTGTTTTCGAGAGGACATCAAAGCTTAAGTTGCCAGGGAGCGTGGGCATTTCAAAGCGAAAATGTTTGGGGTGTTTGAGCGTCACGTGGAGTGAAAAAGGTTGCCCCAGTTGAACCGTTTGAGGGTTGATATGCATTTCAACGGCCTCAGGTGCCAAGTCCGGCTGGGGTGTTGTTTCGGCAGACGCTTCTTTCAAGGCAATGGGGCTCCGCTCAAGGGGATAAGAGGATACTGCTGACATAGCTGTGCTGGCGGACTTTGCATGAGTTTGTTTGAACGTTCAAGTGGACAAGCTGGTAAAAGCTTGTGAAATTAAGGTGTGTTTATACCTCTCAACATAGGCGACTCACATTTCTTCTATGGTTTTCTTTTTTAGCATTGCCCTAGGGCTGGCCCATATAGCTTTTGCGGCAGAGGAGCATAACCCTGCTGCTCCCCAAGTCCTTTTGGCGACATTTGGGCCTGGCGATGAAATTCCCGCATGGTGGGGGCATATTGCTTTTGTGGTTGAGGAGCCCAAGCGCGGGAACAGCCAGATGTATAACTATGGTACTTTTGATTTTAACGACCCGATGATGTTGTCTCATTTTGTCATGGGGCGCTTGAAGTTTTGGCTTGAAGCTTCTCCTGCGGTACCTGTTTTAGAGTTATATGCTCAAGAGGACAGACATGTACGCTTGTCCCTGTTTAAGCTGACACCCGAGGAAGCCAGAGGCATGGCTTTTGCGCTGGAAGAGAATGCTTTGCCTCAAAACCGCAGCTATTTATACCACCACTACCACGACAATTGCGCGACGCGTATAAGGGATGTTTTGGACCAAGTGGTGGGTGGACAATTTTCTGCCTGGCTTAAAGAGCAACCCGCGCGCATGAGCATACGCGAGCATACACGGCGTTATTCCGCGGTTAACCCGGCCATGTCGTTTCTTTTGGATTTTCTGCAGAATGATCAGCTTGACAAGAAGATTACGGCTTATGAGGAGGCTTTTTTACCCGACGAGTTGGAAAAGCGCATTTTGCAATTTTCAGTATATAGAGGAGGGCTGCAGGGGCCTCTGGTTTCAAAAACATGGGATTTTTTTAGAAACAAAGCGCGGCCGGACGCTCGCGAGTTTCCTCCCAGGCCTGAGCTTCCATGCCTGGGCATAGGCGTTGGTTTTGCTTTTCTGGTGGGGGCGCTGGGGCATGGGGCCTCCCAAAGGCGAAGGTGGGCACGCTTAGGGCTTGGCCTGTTTGGCCTGCTGTGGTTTGTGCTGTGGGGGTTTTTGGGAACCACCTTGGCGGCCATGGAGTTGACGAACCATACGGTGACGCATGGGAATGAGAACCTCTTTTTGGCAAACCCACTTTTGCTGTTGGGTTGTGTTTGGGCATGGCCTTTTATGCGCAAAGGCACCCAGCGCTCCATGGGGCGCCTTGCGTGCTTGTGTTGCTGCATTGCGGCCATTTCCTGGCTGGGGCTTGGGCTGAAACTGTTGCCTGTGTTTGAACAAAACAATTGGAATGTGCTTGCGCTGATGTTGCCTGTGCACAGCGCCTTGGCACTTGTTTTTGTGGCGCTGGCACGCAAAAAACACCCACACGGCAAAGCGGCTGTGCCCGCTCAAGAGCAGACAACCCCCCAAGCTGCATTGCCCTCAGACAAAATGGAAACGCCCGCGAGCACAACAGAAGCGCCCGCGAAAAAAACGGAAGCAGCGAAAAAAACGGAAGCGGCGAAAAAGACGAGCAAGCGGCGAAAAAAACGCGCAGGCCACTAAAACAGCGGACAAGCCATGAGGCTGCATGGAGGTTGCATTATTGAGGTTGCATTATTGAGGTTGCATTATTGAGGTTGCATTATTGAGGTTGCATTGTCCAAAAACAGCTCAACCGGGTGAAACAAAATTGGCTAGAGCAAAGTCCCAGTTGGCCAAGTGTTTCAAAAAAGTTTCCACATATTTAGCGCGCAGGTTGCGGTAGTCCACATAATAGGCATGCTCCCAAACATCACAGGTGAGCAGACATTTTTGCCCGTGTTTCAGCGGCGTATCCGCGTTGCTTGTCGTCACAATTTTTAAAGCTCCATTCTCCAGAACAAGCCAAGCCCAACCCGAGCCGAATTGAGTTGTTGCCGCGCTGGCGAATTGAGTGGAGAATTCCGCGAAGCTTTTAAAATCCCTGGCAATGGCTTTGGCGAGCTCCCCTTGAGGCTCCCCTCCGCCTTGGGGCTTCATGGATTTCCAATAAAAGTCATGGTTCCACACTTGGGCTGCGTTGTTGAAAACAGCACCCAGAGAGGTTTTGACAATTTCTTCAAGAGAGAGCTCCGCTTCAGGTTTTCCCTGCAGCAGGTTTTTTAAATTGTTTAAATAAGCCTGGTGGTGCTTCTCATGGTGGAAGCTTAAAGTTTCTTCAGACAAATGGGGTGAGAGGGCTTCTTTGGAATAGGGAAGAGCGTCAAGTTCGAACTTCAAAATATCCTCCTTTTTTGTTTGAAAGACTTATAACGCCGAGAGGGCCATTGTCAGGCTTTGCTTGAGGCCAGGGTTAAAAATTTATTAGAGAGTGCCTTGAGGTGTATGTCATTCTCGCATGAATGGAGACTGAAACGGATGAGTAGCATAAACGCAGTGGAATTGAGTTTGGTGGAATTAGAAGAGCGTCTCCAGGGACTTCGGAGGAGTCTTTGACGTAGAGCGCAAGCGCTCGGAAATTTCGCGCATTGAGCAAGAGGCCTCGCTTCCGGGTTTTTGGGATGCGCCGGTGCAAGCTCAACATGTGCTCAAGCAGAAGACAGAGCTTGAGCATGTTGTTAAAACCATGGACGAGGCGGGGCGAGCGTTGGATGACGCGAAGGTTTTGTGGGAGTTGGGCCAGGAAGCGGGTGATGCTTCAACGCTGGAAGAGGCGGGCGTTGTTGCTGGCCAGCTGGAAGAGCGCATTCGCGGTTTGGAACTTCGGCGCATGCTTTCGGAGAAGACGGACCGCCTCAATTGCTTCATGGAAATTAATGCCGGGGCGGGGGGGACGGAGTCCATGGATTGGGCCTCCATGTTGATGCGCATGTATATGCGTTATTGTGAGCAGCGCGGCTGGAAAATAGAAGTGAGCGACAGGGTAGAAGGCGAGGAGGCAGGCTATAAAAACGTCTCACTGCGCGTGGAGGGGGACTTTGCCTATGGATACCTCAAAGCGGAAATTGGCATCCACCGCCTGGTGCGGATCAGCCCCTTTGACTCGAATGCGCGCCGCCACACCTCCTTTGCAGCCGTGGATGTTTATCCGGAGTTGGATGATGAAATTCGCGTGGACATTCCCGAGAAGGATGTTGAGCTGAAATTCATCCGCGGCGGAGGAGCAGGAGGGCAGAAGGTGAACAAAACTTCCTCAACGGCCCAGTTGCGTCACTTGCCCACAGGCATGGTGATTACTTGCCAGACGGAGCGCTCTCAAAACGCCAACAGAGAGATGGCATTCAAAATTCTCAAAGCGCGCCTTTATGACGTGGAGATGAAGAAGCGCCAGGAGGCCAAAGACGCTGCTGAAGCAGCCAAGGCAGACATTGCCTTCGGCTCGCAAATACGAAGCTATGTGCTGGCACCCTATCGCCTGGTGAAGGATTTGAGGACAGGCGTGGAAACAGGCAATGTCGACAAAGTATTGGATGGAGACTTGGATGCCTTCATTGTTGCGCAGCTGATGGGCGTCAAAAACCCCAGCCGTACACCGACTGACTAACACTAGACATGTTTTGGGTGATGGAGCTATGCCTTGGCCTATTGAAGGTGGAGGCATTCTCTGTGTGTAGAGGTCGACCATTTTGGCAGAGGAGAGAGAAAGCACAACTCAACAGATGGAGTTGGGGTTGGTTCATATGAAAGCAAGAGAGGTAAAAAATGGGAGGTTTGGAGTTTTTAATTCTCTTTATTGGTGTGCTTTTGCTCACCGTTCCCATTGGGTTGATTGTGGTGTGGGTGTCCATTTCTGGCCTGAAGAAAAGAATTCTCCACCTTGAATATACCGCGGATGAGTTGCGCAGTGTGCAGAGACACTCTTCTTTGGCCATTTTAGAAATGCAGCGCTCCTCTTCGGGGGCACCTCAACCCGCAATGGTGCCCAAAGCACAGCCGGGTGCACAGACGGTGGTTTTCGAAAAGACGCCGGAAACGCAGCCTCAGGCCATGCAAGAAACACAGCTTCCGGTGATGCAAGAAACACAGCCGGAGACAGCAGCGGAGACCACAGCCCAAGCGCGGGAAGAAAGCATGGCTGAGCTCCCCAGTGCTGCTTTGCTCAGCGAAGCGGAGCCGCTTAAAGCTGCTCCTCACGCATTGGGCTCTGCGGATTTTCGCGTGGAGCTTCCAACGCAGACTCCAAGGCTTTCCTCCACAGCGGAGGATGTTTCCCCCGGGGTTTTTCCCAACAAGGCAGTGGAAGAAGAGGCGCATGTTGCCCAGGCACCCTCACCGGATTTTGTGGAAAAAACCCTTCGCTTGCTCAAGCGGTGGTTTAGCGAAGGCAATGTGCCGGTGAAAATTGGCATTTTGGTTTTTCTCGCGGGCGTGGCGGCTTTGCTCAAATATGCGATAGACCAGGAGTGGATTGTTTTCCCCATGGAATTTCGTCTGGCAAGCATTGCAGCGTTGAGTTTGGGTGGCTTGGTATTTGCCTGGAAAAAGCGGGAAAGCCGCCGCGTATTTGCGCTGAGTTTGCAAGGTGGCTGCATGGGTGTGCTGCTGTTGACGGTGTTTGCCGCCTATAAGTGGTATGGAATGTTGCCCTCATTCCTGGCCTTGGCCTTGTCAGTTGCACTCATTGCGGGTGTTGGCATATTGGCTGTCATTCAAAACGCAAAGGCGTTGGCTGTGTTTGCCATTATGTCGGGCTTTATGGCGCCCATTTGGCTTTCCACAGGAAGCGACAACCACGTGGCCTTGTTTTCCTATTATGCCTTGTTGAATGCAGCCATTTTCGGCATTGCCTGGCACCGCTCATGGCGTGGGCTGAATGTGCTGGGTTTTGTCTTCACCTTCGGCATGGGGTGGGCCTGGGGCGTCAGCGGTTATTTTCCAGAAAAATTTTTCAGCACAGAGCCTTTTTTGGTGTTGTTTTTCCTTTTCTATTTGCTGCTCCCCATCCTCTATGCGCGCAAGCGTGCGGCAAGCCGCAAAGACATATTGGATGGCAGTTTGTTGTTTGGCACGCCGCTTATTGTTTTCATTTTGCAGGCGGGCCTTTTGGCGTTTGAGAAGTTGCCTGTGGCCTTTTGCGCCTTGGCTTTGGGTATACTCTATGCAGTGCTGGCGGCGACCTTCATAAAAAGAAAAAACTTTGTTGCCCTCGGAGAGGTATATGCCCTTCTCGCCGTAGGCTTTGCCACGTTGGCTGTGCCCCTGGCCTTGTCGGCGCAAAGCACGGCGTGCATTTTTGCTTTGGAAGGCGCAGGGCTCCTCTGGTTGGGTTTTCGACAAAAGCGAAAGCTGCCTCAATGGACAGGCGTGGGCTTGCAGTTGCTTGCGGGCTTTGTGGTTTTTTCCGGAGCAACGAGAGGGCGCTTTTCCATTGATGAAAGCATGCTGTTTGCCAACGCCGCGTTTATGAGTGCGTTGGTGGTTGCTTTGGCAGGTTTTGCCAGCGCCGGGTGTTGCTACAAAGCCAAGCGAAGAGTGCCGGCCGTTCTGTTTTATGGGTGGGGCCTGGCCTGGTGGTGTAGCAATGCCCTTCAGGAGTTGGGCCTTTTTATTCCATACTTGTATTTAGCGGATGCCCTGTTGGTGTTTGCCATTTTGACAGGGTGGGTGGCCGCTGAAATATACCGCCGCCGGCCATGGGTCGAGTTGGGCCTCACCACGCTGTTGGCTTGGGTGGGGGTGCTGCCTTTGTTAGGTTGGCAGGTGGCTGTGCACGCGCACCCCTTTGCGGGCCATGGCCTTTGGGCGTGGGGAGTGTTTGCTGTTTTGGGTTTTCGCAGTTTATGGTGCTTGAGAGACGGAGGAGGGCGCATGGCTGCATGGACACAAAGCCTATGGTGGGTTATTTGGATGGTGGCCATTTCCAGCATGTTGCGGTGGCTGGGGGCACATTTTTATTTAGGGGAGGGTTGGCAGATAGCGGGAGTTATTTTCCCGTGGTTTTTGCTTGCCGCAGTCAGCATGTTTCGCTGGGGATGGTTGTCTTTTCCGCAGCGAGCCTCTTTCCACAAAGCGCGTCCTGTATTTCAAACATGCCTGTTTGCGGTGTTGGCGCTCTGGTGGTTATATGCTTTGTTTTCCCGGGCGGACAGTGCCCCGCTGCCGTGGATTCCACTCCTCAACCCTCTGGAGTTAGCCCAAATAGGTGTTTTTCTGTTGGCCATGCATGGGCTGGGGCAAAAGCGGATAAGTGGCGCCCCTTCCCTCTATTGGAATGTGCTGTCCATTGTGGGGTTTATTTTTATCAGCGTTGCTGTTTTGCGCATGGGCCACCATTGGGGAGGTGCGAGATGGGACCTCTATGCTTTGTTGAAAGACAAATATACAGAAACCAGTTTGACGGTTGTCTGGAGCATATTGGGCGTATTAGGGTGGATAATGGGCTCACGCAAGAGGTTGTGGAAGCTATGGCTCATGGGCGCCCTGTTGATGGGGGTGGTGTTGGCGAAGCTGGTGCTCATTGACAGAGCAAACCTCGGAGACATGTTTGGCATTTTGTCATTCATCGTCTATGGCATTTTATGCATAGCGACGGGTTATTTTGCGCCTGCTCCCCCCCGTCGCCCCAAGGAAGAAGAGGAACGCCTCCCATGAAGAAGACAGGTGCAAAAGGTTTCAGCTTTCTCATGCTTTTGTGTGCCGTGCATGCACACGCAGGCACGCGTGAAGACTATGCACAGCAGTGGACGCTCCACCTTCCCCATGCCGAAGGCGGAATTTATCAGGTTATGCTCAACCCGGAGGTTTACCAAAAGCTCCAAAGCCCCGGGCTTTTGGATTTGGAAGTTTTCAATGCGAAGGGGCAACCCCTTCCTGCCGCCTTGTTAAAGCCTGCCTTTGAGGTGGAGACTTCTTCCAAAACCGTCTCCTTGCCTTGGTTTGCCTTGCCGCCAAGCGCCGCCAAAGAAAGCCAAGCCCAAGAGGGCGAGGAGCTTGCCATGTGGATAACGCGCAACACAGACGGCAGTGTGAGGTTGTTGAAGGCGCAAAGCCCTTCAGCAGGGGATGTTGTTTTGCCTTCGAGTTGGTTGGTGGATGTTGGCAGCACGCGTGAAACTTTGCAGGTGTTGATTGTGGACTGGGCGGAAGATGCGGAGCCGTTTGAGCAACATGTGGATGTTGAGGGGAGTGATGATTTGCGCCAATGGCAGCTGCTGATTGCCAAGGCACCCCTCTTGCATTTGCCCAATGCGCCCAATGTGTCCAAAGAAGGGCAGGCGTTGCGCCACAACCGCATAGAGCTCAACAGCAACCACCGTTATTTGCGTTTAAAGTTGACGGCTACCCACCGAGGACTTCCTTTGACGGGGGTGCGTGCGGAGTTTGTGTTGCAGGTGACAGCCCCTCAAAATTGGCAATGGGTAGATTTGCCTGGCAAGCGTATAAAGGAGCAAGGGCAAAGCTATTTTGCCTTTGAGCTTGGAGGTAGATTTCCCATAGAGCGCGTGGATGTGCTTGCAGGGAACAATGAGACTCAAAAATGGGTGCTGCAAAGTGCTGACGTAGCCGAAGGTGTTTGGCGCACGCGCACAGCAGCATGGCTGGCCTATGTTGTGCACATGGGGGGAACAGAAATCCGCTCCAGCGCACAGCCTTTGAATGGTGTTTATCGCGACCGTTATTGGCGCCTTGTGCCGGACACCCCTGTGCCGGACACCCCTGTGCCGGATACCCCTGTACCTGACAACTTTGCGGTGCCGACGTTGAGGCTTTTTTATAGGCCGGAAACTTTGGCCTTCATGCTGCAAGGTGAAGCCCCCTATGCTTTGGCTGCCGGCAGCACCAAAGCTGTGCGCCTCTCCTCCGCTTTGCTGCAAACCCTTGAAGCCTTGCGTCAGCAGAAAGGCGAGAGTTGGCAACCTGCCATGGCGGAACTTAGGCACGTTGAAACCTTGGCAGGGGATGATGCGCTCAAACCGGTGCCTATACCGAGGGAAGACTTAGAGCCGGCATATGATTGGAAAACATGGCTGTTATGGGGCATTTTGGCAGCAGGGGCGGTGTTGGTGCTTGTTTTCGCTTTCAGTTTATTAAGAGCTAACCGAGGAAATGGAACGCCTCCCACCTGAAAACCCAAAGTTTTATGAGGGCAGCTGCAGGGTTTGAGGGCCATGTGTGGGGCCTATGAGAGACATATTCCCCGCGCTTTGCCTTTGGACTTGCAACCTTGTGACAATTCAGCTCTATCGCTTTCATGTCGGAAGAAGGACTCAAAGAGCAGGAGCTTTATCATCAGCGTTTGTGTTCAGCAGAAAAATGGCGCGAGTTGGGAGTCCACCCTTGGGGAAATGGCTTTAAGCCTTCGCACAGCATTGCTCAAGTGCTTGCGTGTTGTGCAGGTGTTGAAGCCGAGGCATTGCGGCAAAAGGTTGACAGCTACCGTATAGCGGGGCGGGTGGTGAGTTTGCGCTCCTTTGGCAAGGCCGCCTTTGTGGTGCTTTCCGACAGGAGCGGGAGGATTCAGCTGCATGTGAAGAAAGAGGCCCTGGGTGAGGGTTTTGAGAAGTTTCGGCAATTGGACCTGGGGGATTTTATAGGCGTGGAAGGAGCGCCCTTCATTTCCAAGACGGGGGAGTTGACGCTGGCGGTTGCAACGCTATGTCCGCTGACGAAGGCTTTGCGTCCATTGCCTGCCAAGTGGCATGGCCTTGCAGATGTGGAGTTGCGCTACCGCCAACGTTATTTGGATTTGATTGCCAACCCCGAAGTCCGCGAGACTTTTTTGCGCAGGACACGTTTGGTGAAATTTATCCGGCAGTTTTTGGATGCGCGCGACTATATAGAAGTTGAAACGCCGATGATGCACCCTTTGGTGTCCGGCGCCGCCGCCAAGCCTTTTCTAACCCACCACAACAGCCTGGACATGCGTTTGTTTTTGCGTATTGCCCCTGAGCTTTATTTAAAGCGCCTGGTGGTGGGTGGTTTTGAGCGTGTTTATGAGTTGAACCGCAATTTCCGCAATGAGGGTTTGTCCACGCGACACAACCCTGAGTTTACCATGTTGGAATTTTATGAAGCCTTCGCCACCTATGAAGACTTTATGGCGTTAACAGAAGAAATGCTTTCAGAAGCCGCCCAATACGTAACCGGCAGCACCACCGTTCCTTTTGGCGAGCACCGGCTTTCTTTTGCCAAAGGCTACACGCGCATTTCCATGGCCGAGTCCATTGTGGCTCACCTCAAGGAGCTGCGACCGGAGGAACTCGAAGACGCGGACAAGCTGCGGTTTTTGGCGGCCAAAAAATTGCCTCCGGCCGCACGAGCGGGGCTTAAGGCGTTGGATGCTTTTGAGCTTTGGGGCATTTTGTTTGAAGCCTATGTGGAGGCAGAGCTGGTGCAGCCCACCTTTGTGACAGGCTTTCCTGTGGCTTTAAGTCCACTGGCTCGAAGGAGCGAAGGCAACCCCAACCTGACGGACCGTTTTGAGTTGTTTGTGGCGGGCCGGGAAATTGCGAATGCCTTTTCTGAGTTGAACGACCCGGTGGACCAGCGCGAGCGTTTTTTGGCACAACTTAAAGCCAAGGAGCGCGGCCAGGAAGAGACGATGGATTTTGATGAGGACTATTTGCGGGCTTTGGAGCATGGTTTGCCGCCTACAGCGGGAGAGGGCATAGGGATAGACAGGCTGGCCATGTTGCTGAGCAACGCGGCTTCCATTCGAGATGTTATTTTGTTTCCGTTGCTAAGGTTTTCTTCGAAATGAAGTTGCGTGTTTGGCTCAGCCGTTTGGGGATGTTGTTTGCAGCCACTGGCCTTGTGGGCACAGTTATATGTTTGCTCCAACGGGAGTTGCTGGGCACATGGTTGGCACAGCTGGGCATATACCTGGTGGGTTTTGGCCCATGGGTGGAGTTTTTTTGGAGTGGGAGCCAGCTTTGGGGCACGCCGCTTTCGCTTGCTTGGAATGTGGAAGTGCTGTGGGTGGTGTTGATGTGTGGTGGACTTGTGCTGTGGGCTGCCACGGCCTCCTCTCTGGCTTCTTCCTCTAAAATACCGGCCTCAACCACCGACATGGGCCATGTAGGGCTTTTGCGGTTTAGAGATTTTCATTGGAAGACTTTTCTGGTTTATGCAGCAGGCATTTTGTTGGCTGAGTTGTGTTTTGTGGTGCTTTATATTGAATGGGTAGCCGGCGAGAGTGGAGGAGGCATTGCTGCGTGGACACCCCTTGCAGCCTTAAGCCTTGCGGGCGCTGTGGCATTTGCGGTGGTTTTTGCAGCAGGCATTTGGGGTGCTGTGGTGGCCAGGCAGTTTGCCATTCCGGAAGCAACCCTTGCCATTGTCTACTTAGGGCTTCCTTTGCCTTTGTTTCTCATCCGTTTGCATACGGATGCTTTTTGGTTGCCAAGCTGGAAACTCCGTTTGCGCGAGCTGATGCACCTGGCCAGTTTGTTAGGAGAAGAGGGTGCGGCAGCAAGCTCAAGCTATTTGCTGGGTTTTGCTGTTTTGCTGGTGGGTTTTTTCTTTGGCATATGCGTGGGCTTTGTCGTTGCCTCCTCAGGGAAATGGGATGCGCGGTTGGGCTTTGAGTTTTTTGTCGCATCCAAGCACCTGCAAGTGTTTAAGCCTCGTGCCTTGTTGAGGGTTTTGGTGTTGTTGTTGATGGGCATTTTCCCCCCTTTGCTCATTTGGTGGATAGTGACTGCGGCTGAGTCTCGTGTGGAGTTAGCGCGCATAAAAAAACTGGGGAGAACAAACCCCTTGGCGGCAGAAGAAGCTTTGGCCAAGCGCAAGCTTGAGCAAGGGAAGCCTTCAGAGTTGATGGCCTCTTTGGCTGTTGGCGGTGTTGGTGTAGGGGTGATGGCGCTCATTATTGTTTTGTCCGTTATGAGTGGTTTTTCGAATGACATGCGCAAAAAAATTCTGGGGACGAATGCGCATGGCATGGTGACGGTGTCCGGGGCTGACATGCCCCATGCAGCCGGGGTTATGGAGCAAGTGGCAACAGTTCCTGGTGTGACGGGTTTAACACCGTTTATTTTCCGTGAAGTGATGGTTTCCTCTCAGGCCAGCATTGCTGGGGCTCTGATTAAAGGCATTGAGCCTCAAAGCATTGGAAGCGTGACAGACTTGCCTGAATACATGCTGCATGGCGCCAGCGTGGATGTTTTGCTGCACCCTGAAAACCTCTTAAGCAATGCGGGAGGGCGGTTACCGTTGTTTTCTGGGGCTTCGGGGGTTTCTGGGGTTTCGGGGTTTTCTGGAGTTGTGGATGTGTTGCCCAAGGAGTTGGAGGAAGGCGGGCTTATTGAAATGTCGAAAACAGCACCCAAGGTGGTTCTTCCCGGCATTATTTTGGGGCGGGAGATGGCAACGCAATTGCGTGTCATGGTTGGGGATAGGATTAACGTTGTCTCTCCGTTGGGAGGCGAGTTGGGGCCGCAAGGCCCCATGCCCAAGAGCCGTGCTTTTCGCGTCGCAGGCTTATTCCATTCGGGCATGTATGACTATGACTCGAAGATGGTGTATATTGAGCTTAAGGAGGCGGCGGACTTTTTTAATATAAAGGGGGCCACGGGTTTAGAGTTTAAGGTGAAGGATGTGGATGATGCGCGTCGCATTGCGAAGAAAATAGGCGCGGCATTGGGGGGCTATCCTTATGTTGCCCGCGATTGGGGAGAGATGAACCGCTCCTTGTTTTCAGCCCTTCGGCTTGAGAAACTCGTTATGGGCATCATCCTTTCCATTATTGTGGTGGTGGCGGTGGGTTTGATTGTGGCGACGATGATTATGCTTGGCCTTGAGAAGCGCAAAGAGCTTTCTGTGTTGAAGGCCCTGGGTGTTCCGAATGGCGGCATTGTGAAGTTGTTTATGTTGCAAGGGTTGCAGATTGGTATCACCGGCGGCGTATTGGGTTTAATTTCGGGAGTTGCCTGGTGTTTGGCGATTGAGGGTATTGAGCTGCCGTTGGACCCTAAAATTTATTATATCAAATCCCTACCCGTGCACCTTGACGGTGTTCAAGTATTTTTGGCCTTTGTCATTGCTGTGCTGGTGACGTTTTTGGCCTCTGTTTATCCAGCCATTAAAGCTTCGCAGGTGGAGCCAGCCCAGGGGTTAAAATCCGAGTGAGCCAGGAAATACCGCTATTAACCGTGCGCAACGTTTGCAAGTCCTATTTTATGAACGAAAGGTGCATTGAGGTGTTGAGTGGCGTGCATTTGTCTATTTGCCGAGGGCAGATGTTGTCGTTGATTGGGAGCTCTGGTTCTGGCAAGAGCACGCTTTTGCACATTTTGGGAGCGTTGGACATGCCGACAACCGGGGAAGTGGAATGCCTCGGGAAGTCCGTTTTCATGCTGAATGATGCTGAGTTAGCCGAGTTTCGCAACAGCACCATTGGCTTTGTTTTTCAGGCACACCATTTGTTGCCGGAGTTTACGGCGCTGGAGAATGTTGCGATGCCGGCGCTCATTCGCAGGGATGACAGGCAAAAAGCCCTTGCAAGAGCGAAGCATTTGCTCAAGAAGGTATACCTGGAAGACAGGTGTGAGCATAAACCCGGGGAGTTGTCGGGCGGAGAATCTCAGCGAGTGGCCTTGGCCCGTGCGCTCATGTTGGAGCCTGCGTTGCTTTTGGCCGATGAGCCGACGGGAAATTTAGATCCGCGGACAGGTTTTGGAATTATGGAGCTTTTGCATGAGCTCAATAGGGAGTTGGGCATTGCTGCTCTCGTGGTGACGCACAACGAGGTTTCGGCGAAGGCGATGCCTTGTCGCCTTCGGTTGCATGAAGGGCGGGTTTTGCCTTGTGAAGAGTGAGGATTTTTTTTGTGTTGAGGTGGGGCAGCCAGTTTCCCCAAGCGATGGCTCAACCGAAGGTGGAGTTTTGTGAAGTCGTCCTTATTGAGATATGCGAGTTTGCTTTTGGCATTGTGGCCAACCTCCTTTGCGTGGGCCGAAGACTTTCAAGCGCCCCCAGCCACTGCGCTTCCGGCGGATTTGCCTTTGGAAGCGGATTTGCCTTTGGGAAGCATTGTGGAGATGCGCTTTGAAGGCCTAAGGCGTGTAGAACCCGAAGCCGTGCGTCGAGTATTGCGCCAACAGCGCGGGGATGTTTTCGAGCCCAGCAAGACGACGGAGGACATGAATGCCATTTGGGCATTGGGTTATTTTGAAGATGTGCAGCTGTTTATTGAGAAGTTGGCCAATGGCCAACAGGTTTATGTGGTGAAGCTCAAAGAGCGGCCCACCATTCGCGAGGTGCGTTATGAGGGGAATGAAGAGCTTTCTGCGGATGACTTTAAGGAGCTGATGACCTTCAAGGCCTTGTCGATTTTGGATTTGGCAGCCGTGCAGAAGAGCGCCAAAAAAATTCAGGAGAAATATGTCGAAAAAGGTTTTTTCTTAGCGGACATTCAACACCGCTTAGAGCCTGTGGGCACTGAGGGCATGGAGGTGGATGTTGTTTTTGTCATTGCGGAGCATGCCAAGGTGATGGTGAAGCAAATTCAATTTTTCGGTGTACAGAAAGTTCCGGAAGCTGAATTGCGCTCCGTCATGGTGACGCGTGAAGGCAGTTTTTTGTCATTTTTGACGAGCATGGGGATTTTTCGCGACGATGGATTTCAGCATGATCTACAGATGATTCAAGCTGTGTATTATGATCATGGCTTTATCAACGTTCGCGTTGAGAGCCCTCAAGTCAGCATGTCCGCAGACAAGCGCCATGTTTTTATCAGCTTGCGCGTTGAAGAAGGCCTTCCTTTTGACATAGGCAAGTTGGATTTTTCAGGGGACAGCTTGGTTCCTTTTTCGGAACTGCGCAAAAAGCTGAAATCTCTCTCCGGCCAGCGCTTTAACCGCTCCTCCATGGCGGAAGACATTCAAAACATCAGCGATGCTTATTATGACTTGGGCTATGCCTATGCCAACGTTAACCCGCTGACGAATTTGGATGTTGAGAACAAAATTGTCGACGTTGTTTTTGACATCCAAAAAGGCGAACGCGTCAAAATTGGGCGAATTGATATTATAGGCAACACGAGGACACGCGACAAAGCGATTCGCCGGGAAATGCGTGTTTATGAGGGGGAATTTTTTAGTGGAACAGGCATGAAGAGGAGCAAGGAGCGCGTGACGGCTTTGGGCTATTTTGAGAAAGTTGAAGTCACACACCGCCCCGGGAGCAGGCCTGATGAGGTTATTGTTTCAGTCGAAGTGAAAGAAAAGCAGACAGGCTCCTTTAATTTGAGTTTAGGTTTTTCTTCTTATGAAAACCTGATGTTCCAAATGCAGGTGCAAGAATACAACTTTTTGGGTTGGGGGCAGAGTTTGATGGCGGTGTTTATGGTTTCTTCTTTGCGCCAACACATTCAGCTGGCCTATTTTCACCCTCATTTTTTGGATACGAAATTTAATTTGTCGGCAGACGCATTCCGCACAGAATTCGACTATTGGGGTTTTTTGCGCAACTCCTGGGGGGGAAATATAAGCCTGGGCTATTATTTGTGGGAGGATTTTACGGTTGACCTGGGCTATGGTTTCGAGTGGGTGAAGGTGGAGAGAGGATATAACTCTTCGGCAACCATTCCTTTTGCAAGCCAATACCTCACGGGAACATTGTCGATGATCCGCTTAAAAGCCCAGTGGGACAAGCGCGACAACCGTCTTTATCCGACCAAAGGTTTTTTGCAGCATATTTCAGCGGACTTGGGCCCGCGCTTTTTGGGAGGCTCTTTTGTCCTCAACCGCTATACGGCTTATTCCAGGTGGTACTTCCCGCTGTTTTGGGGACTGGTGCTCAAGACGAATGCACGCATCGGCTATATTCAGCAGTTGAATTCCAGCCGCCCCATTCCCATTTCTGAGCGTTATTTTTTAGGCGGCATTGACTCGGTGCGCGGTTATTATTTGCGCTCCATTTCCCCGCATGTGTTGGTGCCTTCCAACAATCGCCCGGATGCTGGAACGACGCGCTTTGCCGTCGGTGGCAACAAAGAATTTATTTTCAATTTGGAATTGGAATTCCCCATTTTGCCTCAAGCGAACATTCGCGGTGTTGTTTTTTATGATGCGGGAAATGCCTTTGCGATGGATGCGAAGTTTTTTCAAGACAAGCAAAACAAATTGCCGCTCCATTTATTCCATTCCGTGGGTTTTGGATTCCGTTGGATTTCCCCTGTGGGGCCACTGCGTTTTGAATGGGGCATTCCTCTAAACCGCCGCCCAGACGACGACAGCATTGCCTTTGAGTTTAATATTGGAAACTCTTTTTAGAAGGCTAGACCGCTTCCACTGAAGGCACCCGTGTGAGCGTTTCCGGCCTTCGCATGTATGCCCCAGGCAGCAGCTTCCAGGGCTTTTGGGGCAGGTGTTTTTTTTGCCTACAAATAAGTTTGCTCAAAGGAAGAGAGTGTTGAATGCTCAGCTAAGCAAACTTTCTCATTGGGGATGGCCATGCAACAAGCCGTTGAGCTCCTCATTTTTCCCCGCTGGCTGCTACCCATCATCCCCGCCGGCCTCGTGCTTGAGCGCCATGCGTTGGTGGTGGACAAGGGGCATATTGTGGCGGTGCTGCCTGCCCATGAAGCCCGGGAGCGTTTTGTTGCACGCGAAACAGAAACACTTGAAACGCATTTGTTGATGCCGGGGTTGGTTAACCTGCATTGCCATGCGGCCATGAGCCTCTTGCGCGGCATTGCCGATGATTTGCCGTTGAGCACCTGGCTTTCGGAACATATTTGGCCCGCAGAAGCGAAACATGTTTCTCCTCGCTTTGTTTATGAGGGAACACTTTTGGCCTGTGCTGAAATGTTGCGTGGTGGGGTGACGTGTTTTAATGACATGTATTTTTTCCCGGAGGCGGCAGCGGAAGCGGTGAGGGCTTCAGGAATTCGGGCGGTGCTGGGTTTAACGGTGCTTGACTTCCCCAGTGCCTATGCCAAAGAGGCAGAGGGCTATTTTGCCCAAGGCTTGGCCGCCCACAAAGCCTTGCGCGGCAGGCCGCAACTCTCCTTCTGCATGGCACCGCACGCGCCCTATTCCGTTTCCGACGGCAGCTTTAAACGGGCCGTGGCCTTGGCCAAGGAGCTGCATATGCCCTTGCACACGCACCTGCACGAGACACGCGACGAAATTAACCAAAGCCTGAAAGTGCATGGCGTGCGCCCGCTGGAGCGCCTGCACCAGCTTGGGCTGCTGGGGCCCAAGCTGATTGCAGTACATGCTGTGCACCTGAAAGCGCAGGAAATGGCGCTGTTGGCCTCATGCGGCGCTTCTGTGGCGCACTGCCCCACCTCCAACCTCAAACACGGCAGCGGCATTGCCCCTCTGGCCTCTTTGCTTGAGGCCGGCGTCAACGTCGGCCTGGGGACGGATGGCGCGGCCAGCAACAGCCGCTTTAACCTGTTTGAAGAGATGCGGCTGGCGGCGCTGTTGGCCAAGGGCAGCACGGAAAAGGCTTGTGTTGTTGAGGCACATAGCGCATTGGCCATGGCAACCATTGGCGGGGCACGGGCACTTGGGTTGGGAGATGACATAGGCTCGCTTGAAGCAGGCAAGGCCGCGGACTTATGCGCGGTGGACTTTTCTGCTTTGCATTTGTCTCCCTGCTATAACCCCGTCTCCCATTTGCTATATGCCACAGGTGGAGAAGCCATAAGCCACGTATGGGTGGAGGGGAAGGCGCAACTCAAAAAGGGTACACTTGTCCATGTGGAGGAGGAGGCACTTAAGGCAGCGGCAGCCGCGTGGCAGCAGGAAATAAAACCCAAGGCAACAAAGCAGGCGCCTTTGGCCTCGAGCTAAGCGAGCTTTTAAGTTTGTTTTAGGGCGGATTTCTGGCACCCACCTTTTTAAAGCTCCAAAAGCGATAGCCCACATAGCTTGCCGTCATGGTGACGGGCAAGGAGAGCACATAACTCCATATGCGGCCGCCGCCCAAGGAGGCGAGTATATACATGGTTATAAGGCCAAGCCCAAGGCTTGCCAGGTTGACACACACAAACCTGAGCAAGGGCGAAAACCCTGTGTCCGCCGCGCGAAATGTCCAGGCCCTGTTCATAAAATAGCTGAACAAGCAAGCCAGGCTCCAAGAAAGGACATTGGACAGATAGATGCTGAGCACTGCGGAGAAAAGCATATAGAGGCCAAAGGCAATGGCCGTGTTGAGCAGGCCCACACAGCCAAACCTGAGCATGCGCCTAAGGCCTTCACGTCTGCATAGCCCAGCGAGCATGCGGCTTGTCCTTTCTTTCTCCACGAGCGGCAAGGCCTAAAAAGCGTTGAGGCGGATGGAAAAATTTTTCAACGAGGCGGGGAGTGCATAAAGCCTCTCCGCCTTTGTGAGGGGTTGAGCTGGGGGGGCCACCCCGGGGCCGGTTTTCATTTTTGAGGAGGTGGTTTTTTCAGTGCAGCCTCAATGGCTTCTTCAAACTTTGCTTGGGGCTGTGCGCCTGAAAGCGCTTGGCCGTTAATAATGAAAGTAGGCGTTCCCGTAATGGAATATGCGCTAGCGGTTGCCGAGTCCTGTTTGACATAATCGGCATAGGTGCCTCTATCCAAGGCCTCTTGGAATTTTCTCACGTCCAAATTCAATTTTTGGGCATAGGAGATGAGAGAAGCCTCATCCAGGGCTTTTTGGTTTTGGAAGAGCAGGTCGTGCATTTCCCAAAACTTGCCTTGTGCATGAGCGGCCATGGTTGCCTCTGCAGCTTTTTGAGCGTTTTTGTGGAAATGCAGGGGGAGGTGCCTGAAAACAAACCTCACTTGGACAGCATATTTCTGCGCAAGTGCATGAAGTGTAGGGACGACTCTGGAACAATAAGGGCATTCAAAATCTGACCAAATAAGCATGGTGACGGGAGCATCCTGGGGCCCTTTGCTTGGAGCGTTGTTGGGAATGGGGATGTTGTCTTTGATGACGGGTTTTGGGGCCTCTGGTTTGGGGGCCTCTTCCAGAGCGGTTTCCAGAATTTTCTCATAGACTTTAGCTGCGCTTGTGCCCTGGCTGACCAGCTCCTGTGCTTTGAGCATTTCCTCGTTAATGAGGGCTTCCAAATCCTCTTTGGGCCTGGCTCCAGAGACGAAGCGTCCGTTGAAAAACGAGCCCGGCGTTCCCCGTACACCCATTTTGAGGCCCAGCGCCATGTCCGCCTCTATTTGAGCTTCGAAGGTTGGGTTTTTCAAGCTTGCCTTGAATTTGAGCATGTTGAGGCCAAGCTGTGTGGCATAGCTTTGCAAGGAAGCCGCATCCAGGGCTCTCATGTTTTTGAAGAGCAACTCGTGCATTTGCCAATATTTGCCTTGAGCGCCCGCGGCCAAAGCGGCCATGGCTGCAGGCCTGGCTTCTTTGTGGAAGTCCAGAGGGAAGTGTTTGCTGACGATGCGAAAGGGTTTTCCTTTTTCGGCCATTTCTTGGTGGAGCTGCAAAAGCGTTCCATCCAACCTTGCGCAGAAATGGCATTGATAATCCGAAAAAACGACGACAGTAACCAGAGCATCCATGGGGCCCAGGACGGGTGAATTCCCCACGGGGACTTTATAGCGGGTGTTGGGAATGGGCTGTGCTGGCCGAGGTAGCCTGGGTGCAGGCTGTGTGGGCTGAGAGGGTGGTTGAAGTTTGTTTTCTGGGGAGCGAGACGGCTGCTGGCCAAAATCCGTCCTTTTGCCGTCGACTTTTTTTATTTCTGCATGTGCAGGCGTTTTTTCCCCGAAGGGGCCCACCATGCTGCCCAGGGTGAAACCAAGGGCCAAGCCAACCACGAGAGCAACCACTGCGTTTGCCTTCATAAGGTCCTCTGTCTTCAAAAAAATAGAATAGCCAAAGTATAATAGCCTTAGCGTTTTGTTTTGCAGTTTTTCAAAGCTGTTTTATTGGCTTTTGTTTGCAGGGAGAGCTTCTAGCAAATTGCCAAAAGCCTTGGCAAATGTATTTCCTCCCCGGGTATTTTAAGTGGGAGACTCTCCGACTGTTTTAGGGAGTGGGAGAGCCGGGTGGGTTGAGCTGGAGCTGGAAATGGGCATGGTGTCTGCGCTGTCGGACTGCAGGAATTTCACCCAACCTTTTTCCCAGAAGCGCTCAAAAAAGCTGATGGCCTCCACCTCACGCAGGGGGCTGACATAAATAATGGCCGACAAGCTGCGTTTTCCATCAATGCGTGAGAGGAGATAGCGCTCAGGTGGTGTCAGCGACAATTGTTTAATTTGCTCCACAGGGATGGTGAGGATGGGTGTACGTTTTTGTTCCAGCCATTTGGTGCGCAATTCATTGAGCAGGTGGCTTTCTGTGGATTGTGAGAGTGCCTGGGTTTCGGTTGTGGGCGTACGTGCATGGGCACGTTTGGCCAGCAAAGAGGCTTCGCGCAGCTCTCCTTCTTTGAGGCAGGACTGTGCCTGGAGGAGCAAGTCTTTGCTGGTGGAGACGGCTTCTTCTTCAGGCGTATTAAACAAGGGCTCATCCTTGGTTTTGGGGGTGAGAATGCCTGCTTGAATGAGTGCATAAATGTGTTGGAAGAGGAAGAAGTCCGTGGCATGCAGTTGCAGGGCAATTTCGGCGAGGTTGTGGTTTTCTTCTGCCAAGCGCACAATCCGCGAAACCAGAGAAGTTTTAAACAATATGTCTGAGAATTTTTCTTTGGAAACGCGAAAATGGATGTCTGTGGAAGGGAGCATTTGGCGGAAGGTTTTCCATTGCTCTTTTCTTTGCTTTCCATTGGCATACATTTCGAGCAGAGGCGCGGAGAGTTTCAATTCTGTTTGAGTGGCTTGTGCTTCTTCAGGAAGGAAAGCAAAGCTACCCTCTTCCCAGAGGAAGGCCTCAAAGAGGGTTTCGCGCATTTTGAGGTTGAGCACCGAGAGGAGCATTTCTTCGGTGACGGCCCCAATCATAATGAGAATGCGCCCTAAGAAAATTTTGGTTTGTTTTTGTGTTTCATAGGCGCGGTGAAATTGCTCCTCCGTAATATAGCCTAAGTTAATGAGGAACTGGCCGAGAAACTCGCGTGGATCATTCGAGCTTGCGTTGACAACCGTCCCCTTTTGCAGGCGCAACTGTTTGTGCATCCACGCGCGCTCAAGGTTAAGCGTTCCCGAGGCCTTTTGCTTGCCTAAATAGACAACCACTTCTTCTGTGGGCATCGTTTGCAAATCGCCGAACAAACCTTTCATCCTTAAGCTCCAAATAGTGGAAGTGCTTTTGTTGACTTAATGCATCATCCCCAACGTCCCCACGGGCCGGAGTTTTGCCGCTTTTGCTGTGTTGCCCTGTTGCCTTGTCGCTCTCTATTCCCCTGCTTTTTCCCCTCTTTGTTGATCGGCCTTTTAGTGTGTAATTTATAAATTGTAAATATTCTCTGAGCACTCTAGCCGATTTTTTTCATCCCTTCAAATAGGGGTAGACGCCACCTGGCTACTCTGAGGCATGGCCCACAAAGGGGAGATGTTTTTTCTCACAGAGCCCAAGAAAGCTGTATCCTCAGTTTTGTTAGGTTTCTTTTGTTTTTATTGGTTTTTTAAGAGGCATTCACCTCTATGGAGCAGAGGCAGGCGCATGCTAAAAAATTTGAGGAATATGGCTGTTGTTGGCACAGGCCTTATGGGGGCCTCATTGGGGTTGGCGGCCAAGAGGGCCTTTGCTCAACTCCGCATATGGGGGGCGGATGACAAGCCTCAAGCGCTTGAGGAAGCGCTCCGCATAGGGGCCATAGACGAAGCAGTCCCCATGGGGAAGGTGGTGGAGGCGGATTTGTTGTGTTTGGCCATGCCCATGCGTTATTTGCCAAAAATACTTGAGCAGTTGGGGCCTGCCCTCAACCAGGGTGTGTTGTGGATGGATGTAGGGAGCAGCAAGCAGAATGTACTTGCGCAGGTGAAGGCATTTTTTGGGCATGTGCCGGCCCGTTTTGTCCCCTGTCACCCCATGGCGGGCAATGAGAGGACGGGGGCACTTGCGGCGCGGGCGGATTTGTTTGCAGGCAGCAAGTTGTTGTTGGTTCCGCATGAAGGTTTGGCTGCGCAGGCCCGGGCGGAGGTGACGGCTTTTTGGCAAGCGCTGGGCTCCCAGGTGTTAGAAATGGAAGCCAAGGAGCATGACGAGGTTTTGGCTTTTACGAGTCATTTGCCTCACCTGTTGGCTTTTGCTTTGGCCAATGCTTTGGAGGGAGAGAGCCAGCGCTTGTGTGCGGGCATGGGGCCTGGGTTTTTTAGTTTCATGCGGCTTGCGAAGAGTGAGCCTTCGCTTTGGGAAGACATTTGCATGGCCAACAAAGAGGCGTTGCTTGGGGCCATGGAGCGCTATCAATCCGAGCTGTGTCGCCTGCGGGCAGCCTTGGAAGAAGAGCCCAAAGGCCAGGCTTTGCTCAAGCTGCTTGGGCAAGCCCACCAACGCAGGCAAGCCTGGTAAGCTAGACCGCTTTCACTTTGACATGATCTCTTCGTGAGACGAGCTAAAGCTCGTCTACTCCACTCCGTGGATGATCTGAAAAAGCAAGCTTTTTCAGATCATCCCCTCCGTTCCGTTAGGGCTCCGGTTTCGCTCAGGTCATGCACTTAAGTGCACTCCCATCGCGCCTGCCCCTCGGAATTGGGGCCTCGCCCGCCTCGACCTCATGTCAAATTGAAACCGGTCTGGATAATCAAATCAGTTTAACCTGAAACCGGTCTATGGGGCCTTCTTTTCCCCTCAGACAAGGAAGCCATGTTTTCTGTGAGGGGGTTGCACAGGCAACACCAGGGATGCCCGGTGATGACAAAAGAAGGCCCCCCCGGGTTGTTTAAAAAATGTTGTTTTTTTTAGGGGGTGGCATGGGTTGGCGGCAAGGCTTGAATTTCGGCAATCCATTCATCCAACTCGGGTGGCAACTCTTCCAGGGGGGCGCTCTCTTTGAAGGCTTGGAGCATGGCCAGGGCTTGGGGGTTGTCGCCCAGCACGCGGTAGAATGCGGCGGCCCAAAAGGCGGCCTCATAGGCCCCGTCATAGGTGGCAAAGAGCTTGGCCAACTCGTCCGCTCGTTCGCGTCTCAGGTTGGGCTGCATGCCTTCAAGCACGCAGCGGTAAATGCGGAATGGCACATGGAGCGGATCCGCACTGGAGCCGGCTAAGACGAGTGTGGTGGCGGCATCCCATTGTCTGCGTTGAATGTGGAGTTTGGTTAAATAAGCAGCCCCGTCCAAATCAGCCGGGTTCATTCGAAAATATTCAAAGGCGGCCTTCAACGCTACATCTTCCCTATGAGCAGGGACATGTGGCATATCCTCCTGGGGAGAGGCAGGGGGAGAAAGCTTGGCTTGCTCAAACAATTGCATAGAGGCGAGGACGGCAAAGCAGCCGACGAGGAGGCCTCCCACGGCGGCGAGCCACAGGCGTTGACGGGAAGAAGCGGAAGGGTTTTGGGGAGCCGGGGCTTGTTGTGTGCCGAAAGCAGCCGAGGCTTCATCGAGTTTTTTCAAGCAGCAGACAGCCTCTTCCAAAAGCCTCGCCTCTTCCTTGTCGGCCTCTGCTGTGGAGAGCAGGTGTCGCTCTTCACGTTGCTCTCGGAATTGCCCAAGCACATTTTCATAGCGTGCATAGAGGGCCATGGCCTCACCTCCTTGTGGTGGAGGCAGAGGAGGCGCATCCATGTCCAAAAGCACGCGTGCGGCATGGCTGTTTTCGGCAGTGGTATTTTCCGCGGCCTTATGTTCAGCAGGTGGCGAAGTGGCCTCAACGTTGAGGGCAAGAGGTGTGCCCATGTTTTCAACGGCAGTGTTGTTTTTGGAGCGCCTCAGGAAAACGAGGGCCAAGCCGAGGGCCAGCAAGGCGAAAGGCGACATATAGAGGATGAGGTTGAAGCCGCGTTTGGTGGGCTCCAGCAAAGCCCATTCTCCATAGCGGGAGACGAAAAATTCACGTATTTCCTCGTCGCTTTTATTTTGGCTCACCAACTCTCGGATTTTGTCCATTTGCGCGCGGGCGGAGGAGGAGGTGGAGTCCGCCACCGAGAGGCCCTGGCACATGGGGCAGCGTATTTCCTTGCCGAGTTTTTGGACACGCGCTTCCAATGCAGGTGCCAAGGGGGCCATACCTTCACGTGTGGGGGCGTGCCAGGGGCTTTCCACTTCGGGTGTTTGTGCTTGGGCGGTGGCAAGCCAGGCCCCGGCAAGGCATGCGCAGAGGGTAGGGGCATTCATCAGGGGGCTCCTTGTGGTGGTGCAGGAGGTGGGGTGGGGGCCTCTTGGCGCAATTCCTCTTTGGAGAAGGCTTGTTGAAGCAAAACATCAAACTGCCGCAGCTCCCAAATGGGAGCTGCATGTTTGGCGACAATGGTGCCTTGCTTGTCGATGAAATAGGTTTCGGGGACACCTGTTACGGCATAGTCAATGGCCATGGTAGAAATGGGTGAGAAGAGTTGTGGATAGCTGGCGGGGAATTGTCGCAGAAAGTTGCGTGCTTTGGCCTCAGAGTCCTCGAAGACGACGCCGAGGAAGGCCACGTGTTTGCCCCACTTTTTATAGGCCATTTCCAGCACAGCGGCTTCTTCAGCGCAAGGCCCGCACCAGCTGCTCCAGAAGTTGATGACGAGGGGGCGGCCGCGAAATTCCTCCAAGGTGCGTTGGCCTCCCTCAAGTGTAGGCATGGAGAAAGCGGGAGCGCTTTGGCCCAGCAATTTAAAGGGAACTTCCCGGGGGTTTTTTCCAAAGCCCTTGCGCATGGCGAAGACGAGGGTACCCGAGGCGGCGAGGACAATGAAGGCGGCGATGGCCACCCAGAGGGTTTGTTTTTCGAATTTTGGGGGGGTTGGGGGTTTGTTAGGTCTCATGGTTTTGTACCCGGGGAGCGTGTTTTGAGAGGCAGCAGGGCCCAGAGGCTGCCCAGGCTAAGGAGCAGCAGGGAATACCAAACCCATCCCACGAGGGGGAAAACCCAGGCGTTGAGGGTTGCCGACGGGGTTTTGTCATTGGTGGCCACCAAGGAGACATAGACGTCGCGCCAAAGTCCATTGTGCACAGCGGGGGAGGCGATGGGCTCACTCATGCGAGCATAATAGTTAAGGCGGGGGCTTTTGGGGCCATGCATGAGGAGAGGGGGTGCATTTGAGGAGAGGAGGCTGATATTGGCACCCAGGAAGGAGTGGTTGCTTTCAAGGCCTTTGCTGAAGCCGTCAAAGCGTATTTGATAGGCACCCACTTGCAGGGTTTCTCCGGGTTTTAGGGTTGCTGCGCTGGATTTCTCATAGGCTGAAGAGGCGGCCACAGCGGCCATGCATATGAGGAAGGAGATATGCGTGACAAAGCCACCAAAGCGCCGCGGTGCGCGCACGGCGCTTTGCCAGAGTGCGCCGAAGAAATTTTCTTTATGTTGGATACTTCGCGCCCAGGCCGGTGCCAGCAGTGCGTGCACGGTGACGGCGCCTGCGAAGGCGACGCAGCCGAACATGGTGAGGGACCAGGGCTCTCTGAGGTTAAAAAGCCAGCAAACCACCACCGTGGCGACGCCGAGCAGCAAAGACACCTTGAGGTGTTTGGGGATGGTTTTTTCTCCCCCTTTCCCCCAGGGCAGGGCGGGGCCAAGGCCCATGAGGAAGACGAGGGCAATGCCCAGGGGGAAGGCATATTGGTTAAAGAAGGGGGAGCCCACGCTGATTTTTGTATGGAGGAAGGCTTCGGTGAGGAGGGGGAAGACGGTGCCCAAAAGCACGGTGAAGGTGAGCACAATGAGGACGATGTTGGCCAGCAGCAAAGCCATTTCCCTGGAAAGCCAGGCGATGGAGCCTGCCGGGGAGACCAGGCGCGCGCTGCGCCAGGCCAGAAGGAGGACGGAGAAGACGCAGAGCACGGCGATGAAGCTCAGGAAAATGGGGCCTATGCTGGACTGGGTGAAGGAGTGCACCGAGTTGAAAACACCTGAGCGCGTCATAAAGGTGCCGAGGATGGTGAGGATGAAGCTGATCATGGCCAAGCTGAGAGTCCACATTTTGAGGCTGCGTTTGCGCTCCAGCACCAAGGTGGCATGCATATAGGCGGTGGCGGTGAGCCAGGGCAGCAGCGAGGCATTTTCGACGGGGTCCCACGCCCAATAGCCCCCCCAGCCCAGGACGGCATAGGCCCACCACGCCCCCAATACAATGCCGATGGTGAGAAAGAGCCATGGAAACAAAGTCCACTGGCGCAGGGGTTTTACCCAGCTGTCGTCGAGGTTGCCGGAGAGGAGCGCCCCTGAAGCGATGCCGAAGGGCACCACCATACCCACATAGCCTATATAAAGCGTAGGGGGATGCAAAACCATCAACCAATGGTTTTGCAGGAGGGGGTTAGGCCCGGGCCCATCCAGGGGGATGGGGGAAATGGCCGTCCATGGGTTGGCGGGCCAGGCAATGAGGGCGGTGAAGAAGACGGAGACGGCGGCCATAATGCCGAGCGCCCAAACCCATTGCGTGCCGGCCTCTTTGCGTACTGTCCATGCGAAGGCGGCGATATAGGCACCGAGGACGCCGCCCCAGAAGAGGATGGAGCCCTCGAGGGCCGACCACAGGGACACCAGCGTAATATGCAAAGGTGTTTGTCGGCTTCCGACGAGGGCGACATATTTGACGGAGAAGTCATGCTCCACGAGGGCTTTTAGCATGAGGAGGTTAGAGAGGAGCATGCATGCGGCGAAGGCATAGAGGGCGCGGCGCACCCAGATGGCGAGGTGGGGTTTTGAGGCAGAGGCGCAGATGAAGGCGAGGGCGAAGGCTGCGAGGGCGAAGGCGAGGCCCAGGAGGACGCTGGAATAGCCGAGGAAGGAATTCATAAAGGCCTCATGTTAGGGGGCGGTTTCCGAGACGGAGTTTTTCCAGTCGGCGGGTGGTTGTCCGTCGTGGGGAGCCTGATATTCGTTGGAGTGGTTAACCATGAGGCGTTTGGAGGAGAAGACGGCGTTTTTTCCCAAGTTACCTTCGATGACGACGCCGATGTGCTCTCTGAACATTTGGGGGGGGACTTCGGTGGAGTGCACGGGGACGCAGGTTTTTTCCGGGGTAGCTTCACTGTCACAAACGCGGAAAGACAAGGTACCTTGGGCTTCATTCCATTGGATGGAGCCTCCCTCTACCACCCCCCCCAGGCGTATGGTGGGGCCGATGGCCACGCTGCCTTTGGCCAGCATTTCACTGGGTGTCCAATAATAAATGAGGTTTTGGCCTATGCTGCTTTGTGTGACGAAAATGAGCGCGCCCGCGGCAATGGCCAGGGCGCCCGCGGCGAGGAGTTTGTTTTTGAGTTGAGGCGACATAGAGGAATTCCAATAAGCTTAAGGGACTAATCCCCTTCGACGACGTGGGGAAAAAGCAAGGTGCCCAAAACCCAATACACCAAGCAGAAGGCGGTGAGCAAAGCCAACCAGGAGGAGAGTTGTTGCATAGGGTCTGCCTCAACCACCAAGGTGGTGGCTTTGACGCAGGCCACGAGAGCGGGGACGAGGACGGGGAACATGAGCAGGGGCAGGAGAATGTCTTTGGAGCGAGCGCCCAAGGCAATGGCGGCATAGAAGGTACCTGGGGCGGCAATGGCGGCAGCTCCTCCCAGCAAAACCAGCACGAGGAGAACCCAGCTACCCTGCAGCTCGACGTTATAGAGGGCGAAGGTGAGGGGGACGATGAGGAGGGAGAGGAGCCAGAGCAACAAGGTATTGGCGATGGTTTTTCCCAGGAAGAAGGCTTTGAGGGAGGTGGGTGCGAGGCGAAGCCCCTCGAGGGCATGGTTTTCGCTTTCAATGCGGAAGGACTCTCCGAGGGAGAGGACGCTGGCGAAGAGGAGGCTGAGCCATATATAGGCAGCGGCGTGGGCGGCTTTGGACTCGACGTTGGGGCCCACGGCGAAGGAAAACATCAGCAAGGTGGCAATGGAGAAGAAGAGGAGGGCATTGAGGCGGGCTTTGGTTTTCCACTCAATTTGAAAGTCCTTCAGGAGGACAGCCCACATGTTGTGGAGGAAGCCCGTTTTCATGAGGCTTCCTCGATGCGTCCTTGGTTTAAGTGGAGGCGGGACTCGGTGAGGGAGAGGCCCTGCTCCACGAGGTGTGTAGCGAGGATGAGGGTGGTGCCCTGGGCTTTCAACTCGCGGATGAGGTTTTCCATGTCCACAATACCGGAAGGGTCCAACTCGCCGAAGGGCTCATCCAGCAAGGCGAGGCGAGGGGCTTTAAGGAGGAGGCGTGCGATGGCGAGGCGTTTGCGCATGCCGGCGGAAAATTGGCGTACCGGGCTTTGTTTGCGAGAAGAAAGCCCAACGCGCTCCAGGAGGAGGGGGAGTTGAGCGGAGGGTTTTCCCAGGAGCCTGGCGAGGAGTTTGAGGTTTTGCTCTGCGCTCAAGTCCTCATAATGGTAGCTGGCATGCGAGAGGAGGGCCGTGTGTTGGCGGATGAGGGAGGTTTCTCGTTTGGCCGAAAAGCCCAGCACCTGAAGTTGGCCCAGCGTAGGTTGAATGGCCGTAGCCAGCAGGCGCAGGAGCGTGGTTTTGCCAGAGCCGTTGTGTCCAGTCAGCAAGAGGGAGCGTGCAGGGGGCAAGCCATAGTTAAGGTGAGCGAGCGCCCAATGGGTGCCAAACCGTTTGCTAATGTTGGAAAGCTCCAATGCGAAAGCGTCAGCCACAAGCGACTACCTAACTCAGGGCGTGGAAAAAGGGGAAAAAAGAGGGGTGAGCGTTGAGGGGGCGCTGATATGCGGAGGAGAGGTGTGGGGTTTTTGAGTTTTTCTGTTTTTTCAATTTATGTTTGTTTGGTTTTTCACAAATGTGCAAGCAGGGCCTGGGCCGCTTGCAAGGGGTTGTGGTTTTGCCAGAGGGCGGAGATGGCGGCTATTCCTGCGAGTTGAGGGAGAGGCTTCAGTTGGAGCAGGCGCTCAAGGGTTATGCCGCCCAGGGCCCAGGCGGGGCATGGGAGTTGTTTGGCGAGTTGGAGGAAGCCATGAGGGCCCAGGGGAGCGCGCGTATCTTCGGGTTTGGAGTTGGGTGGAAAAACAGGAGAGAGCAGGGCGAAGTTGGCTCCCTGGGCTTGTGAGGCCTCTTCTTCATTGTGGACGGAGACGGAAATGAGTTGGTTTTGTGGCAACATGAGGCGTGCTTGCCGGGGGCTTAAGCCATAGCTGGGCAAGTGGAGGTGGGCATGGAGGGCCAGCGCAATATCCAGGCGGCGGTGGACGAAGAAGGCGACGTGGGAGGTGTGGCAGAGTTTTGCCAATTGCTGTGCCTGCTCAAAATAGCTTCGGGTATTGCTGGAGGTGTCGCGGTATAAAAACCCCAGTTTGTCTCCGAGGTGCAAGAGTTGAGTCAGCTGGGGGAACCAAGCGTTGTCCAGGGGGCCTGGGCTAATGGCGAGGAGTTTAAACTTCACGTTGCCATGCCCAGAAGTCCACTCATGGGGCTGGAAGCTGAGCCATAAGCGCGCATGGGGATGCGTCCGGCCAAAAAAGCTTCGCGCCCTGCTTCTACGGCCAGGCGCATGGCTTGGGCCATGCGCGTGGGGTGTTTGGCCTCAGCAATGGCCGTATTCATGAGGATGGCATCGCAACCCAACTCCATGGCGAAAGCCGCGTCTGAGGCCGTGCCCACGCCTGCGTCGACAATAATGGGGACTTTGGCGGCTTCAACAATAAGGCGTATATTGTTGGGGTTGCGTATACCCAGGCCTGAGCCAATGGGTGCAGCGAGTGGCATAACGGCCGCGCAGCCCACGTCTTCGAGTTTTTTGCAGGCGACAGGGTCGTCCGTCACATAGGGGAGGATGGTGAAGCCTTCTTTAACGAGGAGGCGGGCGGCCTTGAGGGTTTCTTCAATGTCCGGGAGGAGGGTTTTTTTATCGCCTATAACTTCGAGTTTAATCCATTGAGAGAGGCCCAATTCTGCGGCGAGGTGGCAGGTGCGGATGGCTTCATCTGCGCAATAACAGCCAGCGGTATTGGGAAGCAGTTGTATTTTGTTTCTGTCAATCCAATGCAGCAAAGCGTTTTCGCCTGAGGCCTTTAAGTCCAAGCGGCGCACCGCCACGGTGACCATTTGGGTTTCTGAAAACTCATGGCAGAGCTGCATGGTTTTAAAATCAGCATATTTGCCTGTGCCCACCAGGAGGCGCGACTGGAAGACGCGCTCGGCGATGCGCAGGGGTTTGTTTATAATGGTTTCCGTCTCATCTACAGGAAGCAACTCTCCCAAAAGGGCTATATCCATGTCCATATTCATCCTCCTCCGACGAAGGTGACAATTTCGAGTGTGTCCCCTTCGCTCAGCTGGGTTGTGGCGTGGTTTTGTTTTTTGATAACTTGACCATTTAATTCAACAGCAACAGGTTGTTTTGCAAGAGCGAGCTCTAGCAGCAAAAGGGCCAATGAGCTATTTTCTGGCAGAGTCCTCTTTTCGCCGTTGACAACAATTTCCATGGTTGCCTGCTATAACTCAACCCCCTGGCTTGAGGTCAACAGCTTGTCGCCAACGGTTTATGGCCCCATGAGCGTTCAACAGCTCCTCTGGCCAGGCTTTTCGCGGCGGAGAGCCCCCTCACAGCTGTTTTTTCTCATGAAAAGCTTCAGCAGGGCAGAGCTCCAATAAGCGACTCTAATAACAGAGGTAGGCGAGAGAGCAGGAGGTAGCATTTTGCCTCCGGCATGCTCCAGCCCTGTGGCGAATATGTGCAAACAAGGTGGCAGAGCAGCCAACGAGCCGGCAGATATTTCCCAAAAAGAGAGCGAAGAGAGGGCTTGGGTTTTTACATTTGCTGCATGGGTATTTGGATATTGAGGCTTGGAGGGCAGAAGAGGCACCAGGCTGAGGCAGTGTTTTGAGAGAGTGGCCTATGGGCAAGGGTTATTTTTGGAAGCCTGGAGAGAAGCATAGAGAGTGTTGGACTTGTATTGTTTCCAGGCCTAAAAGAAAATTTATGCAGAAGAAAGCAGTTCTGTTTTTGTGGGTGATTGCTTTTTCAGCTTGGGCTCAACAAGAGGCCCACCCGGTGGTGGTGCTGGAGTTTCAAGCAGACCCTGGAATGCGTTTAAGCCGGCAAATTGAGAGTGCGATTGTGGAATATGCCGCGATGAAGCCGATGTCTCGACAGGGTTATGTGAAAGAGGCTTTTCGAGCGGGTGTTGTGGAGGCGCAAACGGCGGAGGGTTTTTCCAGAGTGGCTGTCCATTTGAAGGAGGTAGCCATTGCTGTATGGGGAAAAATAGAGGGGGAGAATGTGGAAATAACCCTTTTGGACAGAGCGGGCTCTCCCCTGTGGAAGCGTCGTTTGCCTCTGGAGAAGGGTTTGCTGACGCAAGCGCTTTCGCAGCGTTTGGCCAAAGCGGTTGCCGCCGCGGTTGACATACAAACCCGGAGTGGGGCTGCAAGAAAGGAGCGGGAGGCTCCCAGAGCCAAAGCAAAGCTTGCTTCTGCCAACCGGTCCACAAAGCAGGCGGGCTCCACGTTGCCCTCGGAAGCAACCCTTGCAGCGCAGAAGCGGGTGTTGGAAAGGAACATAAAGCCGCAGGCGACAGCCTCGCCGCCCGCTGAGCCCGTGGCCACAGGCCAGGAGGAGGTGCCGGGCCTTTTGTTTGCGGACCCCCTTCCCGCGGAGGCAAGGTCGCGGGTGACGGCTTCTTCTGCATTTTTGCGCATGGCTCTGTTGGGAGGTGTATCGTGGCATTCGTTATGTACACGTCCTGGCACACATTCCTGCAGGGCTTTTGACAAGCTGCCTATGCCCAGGCCCACAGGCTCTACCGTAGAGTTTTCTGCCGGGGCTTATGGAGGCGCGCTTGTGCAAGTGGAATTTTTTCCACTGGCTTTGTTGACAGCTTCTCCTTGGAAGGGGCTGGGTGTCCGTCTGGAAGGAGGCGCTGGGCAAGCGACGAGGGATTTTATGTCTGAGGCGAGTGTTTTTTTCCCTCAGCGCAGAATTCGAGAAATCCATTGGTCAGCTGAAGCCTTATATCGCCATTTTTTCCTGAAGCCTTCTGGGGGGGGCCTGGGGTTGCATGCTTCCTTGAGCCTTGGCTATGCGGGGAAAGACTTTTTGAGCAAGGACTTGCCTCCTGAGGATTTTCGCAGGCGTTATGCACAGCTTGGCCTGGACACAGAGTTGAGTTTGCTGTCCTTTATGCGCCTTAGCCTATATGCCCATTTTTTTATTCAGCCCAAGCCGGGCAAAGTGGCTGCTCGTGCATATGGGGAGGCCAGCAGCATAGGCTACCAAGTAGGGGGAGCGGTTGGGGGAATGATATATGGCCCTCTGGGCTATAGGCTGGACGCCTCCTGGAATTTTTTCAGAGACACTTTTTCGGGTGCCAGCCACAAGTGGCCTGTGTGCGACTTAAGCCAGTGTGGAGGTGTTGCAGAAGAAAGCTATTTTTCATTGAGAGGCGGGTTGGTGCTGGAGTTTTAGAGTTGGATGATGCCTTTGCGAAGCCCTTCCGTGACGGCTTCGACGCGGTTGGCGACTTCCAATTTTCTATAAATGTGCTCCAGGTGAGTCCGTATGGTGGCTTTGGAGAGATGGAGGAGTTTGGCTGCCTCTGCGTTGGAGACGCCTTTGGCAATGAGCAGGAGAATTTCCTGCTCTCTTTGGGTGAGGGAGGGTGTGTTGGGTGTTTCAGTTGGCTCTGAGGCGTTGTCCTTGTGGAAATGGCGCAGCAGTTTGCGTGCGAGGTTGGGTTGGATGATGGTTCCGCCGGCATGCACCTCATGAATGGCTTCCAGGAGTTTTGTGGCGCCTGAAGCTTTAAGGAGATAGCCGGAGGCGCCGGCTTTGATGGCCTCGAGGACTTTTTCTTCATTGTCAAAGACGGTGAAAATGAGCACTTCCGCAGAGGGGCATGTGGTTTTAATTTCGCGGGTGACGGCAATGCCGTCCATGCGTGGAAGCTCCAAATCCAACAAGACGACATTGGGGTTGAGCTCAGGAATATCGACGACGGCGGACTCGCCGGAGAGTGCGGTGCCCACCAATTCAATGCCGCTTGAGTTGTTAAGGAGTTTGAGAAGGGATTTGAGGATTTGGATTTGGTCTTCGACGATATAGACGCTGATGGTTTTATTTGAAGGGGCATTCATAGCGAAAGGCCTGGGGGCACTACGAGGAGGTGGAGAGGGGAAGGGAGAAGTGGATTTGAGTTCCTTGCTCTGGGGATGAGTGGATGTTGAAATTTCCGTCCAAGTTGAGGGCGCGCTCTCTAAGGTGTATCAGCCCATAGTGCCCCGGGACAGGTTGAGAAGGATTAAACCCTTTGCCGTCGTCGGTTACCGAGAGGGAGACGGTGTTTTCCAGAAAAAGCAACTCAACAATGACGGTTTGGGCCTGAGCATGTTTGGCGACATTGGAGAGAGATTCTTGAAGCACGCGAAAGAGGGCGAGCTGTGCTGAAGAAGAGAGGGGTTTTTCTATTCCATTTTTTTTAAATTGGATGTTGAGGCGGGAGCGCTCTGCAAAAGTTTGAGCATAATCCCCCAAGCTTTGTGTGAGGTTGAACTCCCCGCGCATCATTTTGACACTGCGGCGCAACTCTTCGATGGAATTTTCCGCCGTAGACTTAAGCTCGCTGATTTCGCGTGAGAGTTTTTCTTCCGTGCTAAGCTGCAGCAGATATTCGCTTTGGAAAATGAGGGAGCTGAGTGTGGCGCCCAAGCCGTCGTGAATTTCCCGGGCGAGCCTGTTGCGCTCTTCGGCGAGCGCATGTTTTTGGATGTTGTCCTGAAGCTGCACAATGGCTTTGTGTGCAAGGGTTTCGCGTCCATTGAGATAGACGAGGACATAGAGGATGACGAAGTTTAAGGCGAGATACCAGAAGAGTGTCAGCACGTCGATGGCGTTAATTCCATGTTGAAGCAGTTGATCCAAGCGCAAGGTAATGGGCAAAACGAGCAGGGGCGGCAAAATAGAGATGGGTTTGGGAAACAGGAGGACAAAAAACATGGTGAACAGCAGTTGTGTTGCAAGCAGGGGATTTTCTAAGTTGCCTTTCCCGGATTGGACAAAGAGCAACACCATAAAGACAAGGTCCAAACACAAGGAGAGGTATGTGGAGATGCGGCCTGCCACGGGGTGGTGCAGAACGGTATAGTTGGCCAGGCTATAAAGCCACATACCCACATAAATGCCCAAGGCGATGGGGCTTGAGAGTTTGAAATATTGATTCCACGTGGGAACGATGAACATGAAGAACACCATTCCAAGGAACAAAAGGCGAGCGAAGAACAGAGCGCGAGCCCTTGAGATGAAACGCTCATTGACCCAGCTGTCCGAAATTTCCTGTGAGGAGGGAAAAGGGTTAAGCCTCCATTGTTGGAAGGCGTCCAGGAGGTTTTGGGGGAGGGCGGACATTTTTCCGTTGCCATTTTTTGAAGGAAGCATGTGGGTTGGGTTTATATGCTGGCTTTTGTTGAAAGTGGATGGCCTATGAAGAAGAAGATTTCAGCCATGGTGGTGGGTGTGGGAGGCATAGGTTGTCCGGCCATACTCTCGTTGGCCCGCTCAGGTGTCAGCAAAATTTATATGGTGGATGATGATTATGTGGAAGCCTCCAATTTGCCCAGGCAACTTTGGCATTTGCCCGAGGATTTGGGCAAAGCCAAAGTGGACTCTGCCTATGAGAAGTTGAGCCCCCTTTTCCCCAAAGTTTCTTTTGAGCCATTGTTTTTAAGGGTGGATGAGCGGAATGCGGACACCCTTTTTGCGGCCCAAGAGCTGATCCTCGACGGTACGGATTCTGCTGAGAGCAAATTGTTTTTTTCAGACGTGGCTGTGCGGCATGCACGCCTTTTGGTATCCGCCGGGGCAACGGGGTGGAAAGGGCAGCTGATGCGCATTGAGCCTGGAGGGCCCTGCCTGAGGTGTGCTTTTTCAGGGGATATGAAAGCGTGCGCCCCCCCCAGCCAGGTTGGCATATTGGGGCCCATGGCGGGGCTGCTGGGTTTTTGGGCAGCCGCCCTGGCGCAGGCTCCCTGCTCCTCTCAGGGCGCAGGGGCGCTATATTGGATAGATGCTCTGCGTTGGCGCACGGGGGTTTTGCACATAGAGAAAGACAAGCAATGTTGCTGCAATGAACATCCGCTTTTGTGAGAGAGAGAAGGTTTTTTGCCCTGTTGTGGAGAGCAGAAGTTTTAGCAGGCGTTATGTGAGAGAAAGTTATTTGAATGGAGCGTGCTTTGAGCAGAAGGGAGCGCCATGGATGAGCCTATGCGCTATTTGCGGCAACGTGTTTTGGAGGGTGTGGGCGAAGCGGGCCAGCAGCTTTTTTTCTCCACGGAAGTGGTGTGCGAAGGACAAAGCCCGGCTTTGCAGACGGCTGCGGCCTATATAGAGGCTGCGGGCTTTTGCCTCAACCGGCACGCCGTGCCTTTGCACCCCGGTTTTTGCCCTGTGGCATGGCAGGAGCCCAAGGGCGTTGAGCCCTGCAGCGCGCCCTTGCCTGCGTCGGCTGTGCGGCAGCGTGGTTTTTTGGGCCAGCTTCCATGCGCCTGTCCAGAGGGCTTTGATTTTTGGGTACTCATGGGTTGTTGGGGCGGGGAGCCTGGTTTTATATTTGCGCGACAAAGCCAGAAGCCTTTTTTGGAAGCGCGGCTTAGAGGCAGCGGTGTGGTGCTAGAGGAGCCCAGCCCGGTGCATTTTATGATGGCAGCCTGGGCTGCTTTGGTTTTTGAGAAGCTGGCATTGGGGCTTTTGCCGGAGGCAGGAGGGGGAAGCATAAGCGCCCTGGGAGAGGTGAAACTTTGGGAAGCCTATTGAGCAGAGGAGGCATAGAAGAAGCCCCTGGAAGCGGGGCAGCCCTGGAGCGCATGTTGCTTTATATGGAAGAAGCTTGGCCTTGGGAGGCCTGTGGGGCGTTGTTTGTGTTGGCGGCAGGGGCGTGGGCGTGGCAGCCCATGGAGAATGTGGCTTGTTGCCCTCGGCAGGCTTTTGTTTTTGGTGAAGGGTGGCTGAGCCTGCTGTGTGAGGCAGAGCAAAGGCAGTCCACGTTGGTGTGTTTGGCACACTCGCACCCGGGTGGGGAGGCACAGCTGTCACCTGCAGACCTTCAAAGCCTTGCGCCTGAGGGGATATTGCTTTGGCCCCAGGTATGGCAGGTGGTGGTTGCCACAGGGGAAGAGGGTTGGAGGGAGCTGTCCTGGTTTGAGCCTCAAGGGGGCGGTTTTGAATGCAAAGGGAGGTGGAGCCGTGCTTGTTTTGAAGCTCGAAAAAAAGGAAGATCTGAGTTATAGGCTTTGCGTGCTGTTTTTATTCCCCTATTCCCCTGGCCCACTGGAGAAATATGACACAACAGAATGGCTTTGCAATTTGGCTGACTGGCATGTCGGGTAGCGGCAAGTCAAGCATTGCAAAATATATTGCAGCGCGTTTGCGGCAGGTTGATCGCCGTGTTGAGATTTTGGATGAGAATGAGTTAAGCCTTTTGCTTCCGGAGCAGAGTGAAAGCCCCGAAGGCCGCGCCATGGTTGTCCGGCGTTTGAGTTACCTTGCGGAGCTGTTGACGCGAAACCAGATTGCCACCCTGATAGCGGCCATCAGCCCCTCAAAGGGTTTGCGCGAGGAAGCCCGACGGACGGTGGTGCGTTTTGTAGAAGTTTTTGTGGATTGTCCAACAGAGGTATTAATTCAGCGGGATACCACGGGCCGCTATAAAAAAGCATTGTCAGGTGAAATCCCCAATTTTGTAGGCATAACCGAGCCCTATGAGCCACCTCATTCCCCGGAAGTGCTCATTTGCTCAGACGAAGAAAGCATTGAGGAGGGCGCACAAAAAGTTTTGAAAGCGCTTTTGGATTTGGGGGTGTTGAACGCTGCGGAGATGGAAATTATTGAAGCCTCACGCGTGCAGATGGAGTTGCTTGAAAGGCCCAAGAAAGAGCCTTTGGTTTCCAGGAAGCGGCCAAAGCCGCAGAAAACGCCACAGAAGCGCTTGCTGCTTGCTGAGCCCTCCAAACCCGCGCGTGCTGCTGCGCAGAAGTCCACGGCGAAAGCGAGCACGAAAGCAAGCAAAGGAGCAAGCAAAGGGGCAAGCAAGCCAAAACCCGTTAAGCCGACCAGCAAGCCAGCCCATAAGCCAGCCTATAAACCCGCCCATAAGCAGGCCAACAAAGCAACCCCTAAGTTGGCCAGCAAACCAGCCAGCAAACCAGCCAGCAAGTCGGCCACCAAGCCAGCCAGCAAGCTGGCCAGCAAGCCGGCGAACAAGTCAGCCAAGAAGAAGCCGGCGCTGACGAAGGCGCGAAAGAAGAAATAACTTTTTTAGGTTGCCATGCCCGTTTCCTCACCACCAGCCCCAGGTTTGTTGTTGCAGCGGCGAATAGAGGAGGCTTATGAGAAGCTAAAGCCTTTTTCTTCTGCATTGGTTGCGCTTTCAGGAGGTGTAGACTCTGCGGTGGCATTGAAGCTGGCGGTAGACGTATGGGGTGCAAGCAAAGTGGTTGCGGCCACAGCGCGCTCTGTTTTTTTCACTCAGGAGGAGGAGGAGAGTGCCAAAGCCGTGGCCGCGCAATTGGGGGTACACCACCACTGGCTGGACATGTTTCCCTTGGAAGACGCTGACATTGTGCCCAACAGTGTGGAGCGTTGTTTTTTTTGCAAGCGCAATTTGGTTTTTGCGCTGAAGGCCTTGCAAGCGCAATGGGGTTTAGAGGTTATTTTAGACGGCAGCAATGCGGAGGATGCTTTGGAGCACCGCCCAGGGAGGCGTGCCTTGGAAGAAGGCCAGGTTTATTCTATTTTGGCGGAGGCGGGTTTTAGCAAGCAAGAGGTGCGAGCAAGCGCTTTGCATTTTGGGCTGCCCAATTGGGACAGGCCACAGGCGGCGTGTTTGGCCACGCGCATTCCGCATGGTGAGGCGTTGAGTGCTTTGGGGTTGGAGCGCATAGCCCGCGCGGAAGCCGCCCTGAGGCGGCTGGGCCTCAAGCTGTTTCGCGTGCGCCACCACGGGGAGATTGCGCGCCTGGAAATAGAAGAGGAAGCCTTTGCCTTGCTGGCAGAGCCAGAATTCCGCTTGCGGTGCACCCAGGCCTTGCAGGCAGCCGGCTACCGTTTTGCGACAGCAGACCTTGAAAGCTTCCATGCCAAACGAAAAAAAAGACAAACGTGAAGCCCCCCTTTCAGCAAGGCCAAAAGCTACAAAGTGGGTACAGAGTGGATATAGAGTGGGTACAGAGTTTGACAGCCAAGACAAATGTGGGATTCTATGCCACATGGAACCAACAAAAGAGCGTTTATTGTCTATTGTTTTCCGTTTGAATGACGTTAAGTTGCGTTCGCTCAAACAACTTGCGCGGAGGACGCGCATACGTCAGAGCGAGTATTTGCGGGAGGCCATAGCTGACTTATTGAGTAAATATGGTGATAAGCACAGGGAAGTTTAGCGTGGAGAGGTGTTGAGAGCGAGGGCATGGGTCGTTATACCAGAGCCAGAAGGCCACAGCTTTGGAGGTTTATGAAAGTATGTCGAGTCGTTGGTTGTTTCGTCAAGGCGAATTGGTTTTAGGTCCATGGGACCAAGAGCAATTGGAGCGAAAAATTTTGGAGGGGGAGTTGGGGGAGGATACGGAAGCCAGAGAATTAGAAGGGGAGGTTTTTCGACCTTTTCGTGAGATAGGGGTTTTTGCCGTTGCCTTGGCCAAGGCCAAAGCCAAGCGGCGCATTGAAGCGCTTTCGGAGCAGCAGGCTGCGGTGAAGCGGAAGCGGCTTTTCATTGCTGCCGGGGTGGTGTTGGTGCTTTTGTTGTTGATTGCCGTGGCCGTGTTTGTGACAGGCATTTCCTTGGCGAAGAAGAAGCACACCGTGCTGACGGACAGTTTGGCTTTTGCGGATTTCAGCTCGAATGTTCCGAGCATTCGCCGCTCTCCCAAGGAGTCTTCTCCGAGCACATTGCTTTCCTATCAAAGTGGCAAAGCTCCTGCGGGGCGACGTCAAGCACCATCGGAAGCAGGGAGCAAAGGGAGTGCTGTTTGGGTGGATGACATAACGACGGACATTCAATGGAACCCGGAGGGCATCAGGCGGGTATTGGATACGAATGAGCGCAAGTTGTTGTCTTGTTTGCAGGGCAACGTCAAAATAGCGGATGGTTGGAATCCGGGGGACCTCATTGAAATACCCATTGAGTTTACCATTGCCAACAATGGTCGTGTGAACAACCTTTGGGTTTTTCACCCACGTTATAAGGGACAAGGCCTGGAGTCTTGTTTGCTGCAGGAAATGGGGAAGTGGCCTTTTGCGCCCTATAATGGAGATCAGGCCGTTGTGAGTTGGTCCATTTCCTGGACAGTGCGAAGCTAGGGGGCGAGTGTGTTGCACTTGAAAAAAGTCTTAGAATGCTTTTGAAACAAGAGGTGGTTTCAAGTGGTGAGCACACAAGAAGCATTTATGTTTGGGGGAGTTTGCAAAGGAAGAGGAGATTGTGGTGAAAAAGGGTGAGTCAAGCGGTGGCCTGTCTTGTTCCTTTTGTGGCAAACCACAAAAGGAAGTCCGCAAACTGATTGCAGGCCCTACCGTTTATATTTGCGATGAATGCATTCGTCTATGTGGGGACATTATAGGGGAGAGCCAGGAGGAGGGTTTGGCTCCTCCCGTGCATTTGCCCACGCCTTTGGAGATTAAAAATTTTCTGGACGGCTATGTCATCGGCCAGGAGCATGCCAAAAAAGTTTTGTCCGTAGCTGTCTATAACCATTATAAGCGGGTTTATATCAAGAAGCCGAGCAAGCCCCGTGGAGCTCAGGGGAAGAATGAAGAGGTTGAGCTTGCCAAGTCCAATGTTTTGCTTTTGGGGCCGACAGGCTCCGGGAAAACGCTGCTGGCGCAGTCTTTGGCCAAGTTATTGAAGGTACCGTTTACGATTGCGGATGCGACGAGCCTGACGGAAGCGGGCTATGTGGGGGAGGATGTGGAGAACATCATCCAAAACCTGGTTCAGAATGCAGAATATGACATAGAGCGGGCCTCCAAGGGGATTGTGTTTATTGATGAGATTGACAAGATTGCCCGCAAGACGGAAGCGCCCTCTCCTTCGAGGGATGTTGGGGGCGAGGGTGTGCAACAGGCTTTGTTGAAGGTGATTGAGGGGACGCGTGCGAATGTAACGCCCAAGGGTGCCAAGAAATATGGGCAGCACGAGTCTTTGCAGGTGAACACCAAGGACATTTTGTTTATTTGCGGGGGAGCATTTAATGGTTTGGAGCTGATTATTCAGCAAAGAATAGGAGAAAAAGGTTTGGGTTTTGGTGCGCAGCTGAAGGGGAAAAATGAGCGCAGCGCGGGGGATTTGTTGCGACTGGTTGAGCCCATGGATTTGATGCGCTTTGGGATGATTCCTGAGTTTATTGGGCGCTTGCCCATTGTAGGAACGCTGGACAGTTTGAATGAGGCGGATTTGATAACCATTCTGACGCAGCCGAAGAATGCGCTCACCAAACAATACCAATGGCTGTTTGGACTGGAAAAGGTGAAGTTGACATTTACGCCTTCTGCGCTGAAAGCCATTGCGCAAGAGGCCATGCGTCGCAACACAGGCGCTCGTGGGCTGCGTTCCATCCTTGAGGAGCGCATGTTGGATTTGATGTATGACATTCCCTTCCGCAAAGGCATTCTCTCGTGCGAATTGACAGAAGAGGTGGTTTTGCGAAAGGCGGAGCCGCGACTGCAGTTTGTCCAAGAGAAACGCTCAGCCTAGACCGCTTCCACTTTGACATGATCTCTTCGTTGGGCTCCGGTTTCGCTCAGGTCATGCACTTAAGTGCACTCCCATCGCGAAATCCTCGCCCGCCTCGACCTCATGCCAAATTGAAACCGGTCTGGAGAATCAAATCAGTTCTCAGTAAAAGCGGTCTAGAGCGTTCAACCCCACTTAAAGTTGCTCTGTCCCCAACTCTTTTCGAAGCCGCGCCACGAGCTTGAAATAAGCCTCTCGTGAAAAGCTTTGGTTGAGGATATGAAAGTCTTTTCTGTTGAGGCCGACGCAGCCAAAGCAATAGTTGCATTCCGTGAGGTTTCGACTCAAGACGACATAGGCACTGTTGCTGCAGCCTTCGGACTGGACGCAATAAGCGCAGTTGGACATGGAGGTGCAGCTTATACAATGTACAGCGTTGTTGCATAGCCTGCATTGGGTGCAGTGGGTGCAGCGATAGCAGTCTTCACACTGGCGGCAGAACATGCAATGCGCACAACGCGAGCACCCTTCACAGGCATAGCTGATGGGGTTTGCGGGCTCAGAGGCGAACTTTTGTGTCAGACGGTTCAGCTGCTCTAAAAACCCTCTGCGGTCAATTTCTGCAATGAATTGTTCAGCATTCATGGTTAAACCTGTGGGAGCTGTGGGAGCTGTGGGAGAAGAGGGGCCCTGGTTTTCCAGGGTTGTTTATTCGGTTTTATGGTTGCAAGCAAATGGACAAGTTTATTTTATATGGAAAGGTGGTTGGGAGTTGCATGCAAAACCTGGGTTGAGGCATAAGGCTTTTGCAAGGGACTTGACATTCGTCCATTCCCTCAATAAAGCAACTGCCCCTATACTTGTTTTGAGGTATACCTGAACGGAGTTTGAAGAAATGTCGCAGAGGACATATAGCGCCAAGCCCAAAGACATTCAGCGCAGCTGGTTTTTGGTGGATGTGGATGGCAAAATTCTAGGCCGCATGGCGAGCCAGATTGCAAGCATTTTGAAAGGCAAGCACAAAGCCATTTATACGCCTTCCATGGACACGGGAGACCATGTTGTTGTTATTAATGCGGCGAAGGTGCGTGTTACTGGAAAGAAAGAGACGGACAAGCTTTATTATAGGCACCCCAATGCGGGTTTCCCGGGTGGTTTAAAGGTGAGCACCTATGAGAAGCTGCAGGAGCGCCACCCGGAGGACATTATACTCAATGCCGTTCGACGGATGTTGCCGCGCAATGCGCTGGGGAGGCAGATGATGACGAAGCTTCGCGTTTATGCGACGGCAGAGCACCCTCATGTGGCGCAGCAGCCCCGAAGCTTGGAGCTTAAGGTTTAATTTTTTTGGGAAGACATGACCATGTCCAATGCAAGTTTGTCCAATACAAGTTTTTATGGAACGGGCCGTCGCAAAGAATCCACAGCGAGGGTCATTATCCAACCGGGAGCGGGGGAGGTTGTTGTCAACGGTCGTCCTTTGGATGATTATTTTAGCCGAGAAACCTCTAAGATGATTTTGCAGCAGCCCTTGCAGCTTTTGGAGCAGCTGGGGAAGATGGATATTCAGGTGAATGTGCGGGGTGGCGGCCTGTCAGGGCAGGCGGGGGCCATTCGCCACGGCTTGGCGCGCGCCTTGTGCAAACTCAACCCAGAGTTTCGGCTTCCCTTGAAAAAGGCAGGCCTTTTGACGCGGGATGCGCGTGCTGTTGAGCGCAAGAAATATGGGCGCCCTGGAGCTAGAAAGCGCTTCCAATTTTCCAAGCGTTAAGTTTTTTGGGGGGGATGCCCATGGTTTTATTTTGCCCACCTACCTACGGGCAGGGCTGGGCCTGCCCATGCCCCTGTGGATGTTGGAGTTCCCCTGGGGAGTTTTTTTTAGGGTGTGGCCACTCTTTTGAGGAGCCAGCGAGATGAGCTTCCTATAGGCTGGTGTGGAGCTTTGCTATGCACCCTATAACCGCGCGCTTTTTGTCTTTCTCTTCTTCTAAAAAAACCTTGCTGCTCCTTCAAAAAGGAATGCCTGTGGACGAAGAAGAGCTGTGCTTTGCTGAGGCCGCGGCAGGCCGACCGGAGATGGCAAAGCTTATTTTAGAGTCCAAAAGCAACAAACCCGAAGGGGTACAACGTGCTTTGTTTTGGCTTTCTCTCAAAGCCGCGCTGATAAGCTTGAAGCAAAACCCAGCTTTTGTTTCCGCATTTTCAGAGACAGAGGCGGCACTCCTCGCAGAGGGGGCAACAGCGGAACACATAGAGCCTCTTTTCTTGTCCTGCCTGTTTGAAGAAGCTTATGAAAGCGAGCATGACTTTTCAGAGTTTAACGCTGCATTTGTTTTGGAGTCCATTCAAACCCTTTCACACTTGGCCTCTCTGAGTGCGGACAAACTTGAAAATTTAAAATTGGATTTTGAAAAAAATACAAAAACATTGCTGGCTGCTCCACTGAACACTTTTGGTGGCTTCTTCGATGGGTTTTTAGAAGAAGGGCTCGAGCTACTCTCTGAAAAGCACATTGAAGAACTCTATATAAAATCCCCCTCCATAGATGAAACCGAATTAAGTGTATGGTTGGACTTTCTCGAGGCCCAAAAAATAATAGGGCCTTTGCGAAAGCAGAAGCTGAAGTCTAAGGCTTTGCAGCCTTAAAGTCAGAAAACCTCCACTCCCTAGGCCCGCGGCCCTCCCTTTGGCTGCCGCAGGCATCGCCAAAGCTCCCTCTCCATTTCAACTCCCAAATATATTGCATGTGTTTTGAGAAAATTATCTATAAAGCTTGAGCTGAAGCGTGTTCCGAGGAAGATGAGGTTTGTGTTCGTCATGAAGAAATGGTGGCTATGCAGTTGGCTTTATTTGGCTTGTGCGACGACGGCTTCAGAAAACCCCTCGTTGACTTATTCAACGGAAGCATTGGAGAATTTGGCGCGTGGAGAGCAGGCCTATGCGAGCAAAAATTGGGTGGTAGCCCAGCGCTATTATGAGCGGGTGGTGAGCAAGTTCCCCTATTCAGAGGCTGCGGCAACAGCGGCATTGCGTTTGGCGGATGTGGACTTTGCGAGGACAGAGCTTGAGTTGGCAAGAGCGCGTTATGAGGATTTTGTGAAGAGCCGCCCCACCCATGCCAAAGCGGATTGGGCAAAATTTCGCATCGCCTTAACCTATTTTGAAGAAATGCCTTCGGAATTTTTTATGCTTCCGCCTGCCCATGAGAAAGAGCAAACCAATATTCGCGCGGCACGCTCTTCTCTGCTCGTCTTTTTGAAAGACTATCCCCACTCGGAGCATGTGAAAGAGGCCCGCGAGTTGTTATTGAAAACCAACCAACGCTTGGCGAAGCACGAGTTATATGTTGCTGAATTTTATGCAAAAAGAAAATATTGGAAGGCCGTCATTTCAAGGCTTGAAAACATTGCGCGCGATTATGGAGATACGGGTTTTGAGCGTGAAGTTTTCTTAGGTTTATACCAAGCGCACCGTGCTTTAGATAACCTGCCCGCCGCAAAAGAGAGTTTAGAGCGCCTCATTAAAGGCCATCCGGCTTCCGGCGCCACGCAAGAAGCCTTGGCCTTGCTGGAGCGCCTCAACGCAGAGCCGCAGGCGAAAAAGCCTCCACCCGCGCCGGACATGGCCCCGGAGGCTGCGCCGGACATGGCCCCGGAGGCTATGGCCCCAGAGGCTATGGCCCCAGACATGGCCCCGAACACGCCTCCGGGCAGTACATCAAATATTTCTCAATAATATAATGTGGTTATTTTCAGCGATGAGGACGCGAGCTTGTTTAAGCATTTTGTATAAGCTCATTTTGCATATGCTCATGTTGTATATGCTTATGGTGTTGTTGGGGGCCTGTGCTTTATGGAAAAACCCTGAAGCGGAAATACTCGTTCAGCTGAAGGCCTGTGAGAGCAAGCCTTCTTGGGTGTTGAGGGCGGGGAAGGGGGAGCGGCCAAAAGGCTTGAGCATCCAGCGTATGTTTTTTCAGCGGCTCACCGTCATCCTCGAAGAGGACAGAAAAAGGGCTCATGTTATAGCCACTTTGGATATAGATGGGGTTTGGGGAGAGCAAGGGGGTGCTGCTGATGCAAAAAAAGAGCAATACATTCGTTCTTTAGGGTTTGAGCGCATAGAATTCGTGTATGAAGGAGGAGCATGGAAAGCTGCGCGAGGTTGTTTTCCTGAGCTTGAGGCGGTGTTGTGGTTTCTTGAAGGGCAAGAGGCGGCGATGAAAGAGTCTAACACGCTGGGTTGGAATATACGTGTGGAGCGAGAAGGGGCGCATATAAGCCAAGAGTTTGAAAAAACCCGGCAAGGAGGGAAAAGTTGGCATTCATTTTTCTTAAGCAAAGGAAAAGAAGGCCAGCTTCACAAGGTGGCTATGCCAATGGCTATGCCAACGGATGTGCAAAATATAAATAAGAAAATGGTGGATGTACAATGAGGTTGCATTATGAATGAAGTTGTGTGGCAGCAGGTGGCGCTGGGGAAGGGTTTTTTTGAGAAAAGCCAATATTATGAAGCTGAGGAGTGTTTGCAGAAGGTGGTGAAGGCAGGGGGGCGCTATGCGGACGTATTTTGCATGTTGGGCATTATTGCGCACGAGCGCCAAGCGCTTGAGGAAGCCAAGGCGTTTTTTGAGTTAGCGGTGGAGCTCAATTCCGGCTATGCTGATGCTTGGTTGGGTTTGTCGTTGACTTTGGGGGAAATGGGTTTGTATGAGGAGGCGCGTGAAGCACAAGAGAAGGCGGGGCACATTCGTCTAAGTCCTCCTGGCGAAATGGATGCTTATGTTAAACAAAAAATAGCCAACCGATATTCAGAAATTGGCGAGATTTTGGCTTCCGCTGGCTGGCCTGAAAAAGCGATAGCGGAATATAGGCGTGCATTGGAATTGTGTCCTGAGTTTGTGGATATTCGCCTAAAGTTGGCGAATGCCCATATGGAGGGAGGGGATTGGGAGGTGGCGCTGGAGCAGTTGAGTCATATTTTGCACATGCAGCCGGATTATCTTCCGGCGAGGGTGCGTTATGGTTTAGCCTTATATTCCTCAGGTCGAATAGCGGAGGCGAGGGCTGCATGGGAATATGTGCTCCAAAAAAACCCAGCTCATCGGGTTGCGAGGATGTATATGAATTTAATTGAAACGCGATAAAGAGGAGCGAGTTCCTATTTTGAGCGGCTTTGGAGGCGTCGATTTGAATTCCAATTCTGGAGGCAATTATACCCTCAAATTCATTTCGGGAAGCTTTATGGGAGGGGAGTTTCCTGTGCGCCCCAATCAACCTGTCGTCATAGGTCGTGCGGCTGAGCTGGACATTGTTCTGGTTGAGGATATGGTTTCGCGCAAGCACGCGAAAATTACGCTCTCGGATGGCAAGGTTTTGCTTGAGGATTTGGGCTCCACCAACGGGACTTATGTGAATGGTGAAAAAGTGCAGGCGGCACTTTTGCGAGAGGGCGATCGCATACTTGTGGGCACTTCTATTCTCAAGCTGATGCGCACCAACAAAGAGCAGCTTGTGGATAATGTGCAGGCCAAAGCGCAGTTGGCGCAAACGGCGGTTGCGAATTCCTCTCGTGTGACGAAGACGGGGATTATGGGGAAGCTGGAAGAGCTGCCCCTGCCGGATTTGCTGCAACTTTTTCACAGCTCCAAAAAAACGGGCGTATTAACCGTACGCGGCGCCAAAGAAGGGCGCATTTATATGCGTCAAGGGCATGTTTATCATGCAGCCATTGAGGGGAACGCAGGCATATCTCCTCGAAAAAGCTTTTCCCGGATTGTCACTTGGGATGAAGGTGATTTTGAGTTGTTGGGTGCGGATGAGGCAGAGTTTCCGGATGCCATTGAAGAGCCTATAGAAGTTCTTTTAATGGAGGCCTTACGTCAATATGACGAATTTCGGCGCATGGAAGGGACTTTGCCCCCGATGTTGAGCCGATTAACCGTTGCCAAACCCCTTGAGCTTCCTTTGAGTGCGCTCAGCAAAGAGCAGTTAGATGTTTTGCAGTTGGTTTATAACCACGGTATTTTTCAGCTGGTGCTGGACCACTCTGAGCAGGATGACGCCAACTGCGCTGAAGCTGTTTTGGAGTTGGTGCAGCGTGGTTATGTTTTGCTTTCTTAGGTGGTGTTTCATTCTTTAAACCCCTCCAAATGGAGCCATGGAAATGAGCTGGGTTTTTCCGCTGTTTCTGGGAAAAATATTATGCTTTGCAGCTCCCCTCATTGTGTTGGATCCAGGCCACGGGGGCACACAGCCTGGTGCTCAAGCAGAGGACTTTCTCGAGAAAGAGTTTGCCTTGGCTTTGGCTTTGTTGCTCAAAGCGGATTTAGAGAAACAGGGCTTTGAAGTCCATTTGACGCGCGAGGCTGATTTGTTGGTGTCCTTGCAGGAGCGCATAAAGCGAGCGAATGAGAAAGCGCCGGCGGCTTTCATTTCTCTGCATGCCAATGCGATGCCTTATGAGCATCGACTGAAAAGCCAGGGGATTGAAACCTATTTTTTGGCGGCACAGGCCTCCACGGAGCATGCGCGACAGGTGGCTTTGCTTGAAAACAAAGCGTTGAGCACAAAGCCTCAACAAACGGACATTCTTGAAAAAATTCTGGTCGACCTGCAGCGCACGCAATTCCAACAAGAGTCTTCTCGCCTGGCGCATGTGGTGCAAAAGGAGCTTATTGCTGCGACGGGGGCCAAGGACAGGGGGGTACAGCAAGCTTTTTTCCTGGTTTTGGTGGGTGTGAATGCGCCCTCCATTTTGGTGGAGTTTGGCTTTGTTTCTCATGAGGAGGAGCTCAAAAAGCTCAAAACTCCTGAATACCAACGTTTGTTGAGCAAAGCGGTGGCTTCGGGCATAGGAAAATTTTTGCAGCGCGACAATGCTTCTCAATAGTAGAAGGAGCCATGCGCTCTGTTCAACGACATTTGCTTTCCATGCGGCCCGTTCGAATTGTCCCCCATGTTTCTTTGCATGCAGAAGGCTCTGTCCAAGTGGAGTTTGGCAACACGCATGTGCGGATAACCTGCTCTGTTGACGAGCGAGTCCCCTCGCATGTGCTGGGCACAGGCTCAGGCTGGGTAACAGCTGAATATGGAATGTTACCTCGTGCAACGCAAGAGCGCACGCAGCGCGAGGCGGCCAGGGGGAAACAGTCCGGGAGGACGCTGGAAATTCAAAGGTTGATTGGCCGGAGTTTACGCGCTTGTGTGGATTTAAAAGCCTTGGGGAGCCGAACGCTCACTTTGGATTGTGATGTTATTCAGGCGGATGGTGGAACGCGAACAGCATCCATTACGGGAGCCTATGTGGCGATGGCTTTGGCCATGCGGAAGATGAAGGGGGATGGGCGCTTGTTGAGCATGCCCAAGTTGACACCCTTGGCTGCTGTTTCCATAGGCATTTGCAAGGGGCATGTGCTTGTGGACCTGGACTATGTGGAGGATTCTACGGCTGAAGTCGACATGAATTTGGTTGCTCTGGAAGGAAGAAAACTGGTTGAGCTGCAAGGAACGGCTGAAAAAGGGAGTTTCAGTCAATCCACGCTCAACGACATGTTGGAAGCGGGGTTTGGCGCGATAGAAGCGTTAATCCAAATCCAAAAGAGCATATTAAACGCATGAACATTCTGCTTGCCACTCAAAACCAGGGGAAGCTCCGGGAGTTTGCTGCCTTGTTTAAGGGCGTGGCCACTTTGCTTTTTCCAGGGGAGCTTGGGCTTTGCCTGGAGGTTGAAGAGACGGGTGAGAGCTTTGCTGAAAACGCCGAGCGAAAAGCTCAAGCTTTCGCCCAAGCCTCAAAGTTGCCGAGCTTGGCAGATGATTCGGGCCTATGCGTGGATGCGCTGCAAGGCGCACCCGGCGTCCATTCTGCCCGCTATGCCGCAAGTGACGCGGAGCGCATTGCGCGGCTTTTGGATGAGCTCAAAGGCTGTTTTGAAGCTCAGCGCGCGGCGCATTTTTCCTGCATACTCTGTTTGGCTTTCCCGGACGGGAGGGTGTTTTTTTCCAAGGGAGAGTGCCATGGGAAAATTGCCTATGCCCCACGTGGCTCCCACGGGTTTGGGTATGATCCGCTCTTTGAGCTTCCCAACGGGAAAACCATGGCTGAGTTGACACCTCAAGAGAAAGCACTTGTGTCACACCGGGGCCTGGCCGCAAGGCAGATGCGCACGCAACTTGGTGTTTTCCGTTGAAGCGAGCCTTAACATGTATATTGCCGCAGCTCACTTCAACCTGAAACCGGTCTGCACCCGGTTTATCCGTCTTCGCCGGGCTCCTTGGGCTGTTTCAGTTTTTGGAGTTGTGCATAGCGGGCTTGGGTGGCGCGCTCTTCGCCGCTCTCCGAGGGGAAGAAGAAGCGCTCACCGCGAAGGCCCTCAGGGAGATAGTTTTCCACCACATAGTGTCCGCTGAAGTTATGGGGATATTGGTAACCTGCGGCATAGCCCATGGATTTCATCAGTTGGGTGGGGGCATTGCGCAGGTGCAGGGGGACGGGCAGAGGCCCATGGCGCTCAATGCAGGCCTTGGCAAGCTCATAACTATAAATGGCAGTGTTGGACTTAGGTGCCATGGCCAAGAAAGCAACAGCCTGGGTGAGGGGGATTCGCCCTTCCGGCATGCCGAGCATTTCCACAGCATGCATGGCGGCGACAGCCAACTGCAGGCCACGCGGCTCTGCATTTCCAACATCTTCAGAGGCAAAAATGACCATGCGCCTGGCCACAAAGCGTGGCTCCTCTCCAGACTCAAGCATGCGTGCCATCCAATAGATGGCCGCATCCGGATCCGAGCCACGCATGGACTTAATGAAGGCGGAGACGACGTTATAATGCTCCTCGCCATGCTTGTCATAGAGGAAGCTGTTTTGCTGCATGGCCTCCTCCACCGTCTGGGTGGAGATTTTTTCTTCAGCATGGAAGGCGCACATTTCCAACATGGTTAAGGCTTGGCGCGCATCCCCATAGGCGTTTTGCGCAATGAGGGTGAGCGCATCCTCATCCACCTGGAGTTTTCCTGCAAACCCGCGCTCGCTGTGCAGCGCTTGCGAAAGCAGAAGCCGAAGCTGTCCTTCGTCTAAGGCATAGAGGCTGACCACCCTCAGCCTGGAGAGCAGCGCCGCATTAATTTCAAAGGAAGGGTTTTCGGTGGTGGCCCCCAGCAGAATGAGGGTTCCGTTTTCGACATAGGGGAGCAGCGCATCTTGCTGGGCTTTGTTAAAGCGGTGGATTTCATCGACGAAGAGCAGGGTACCTTGGCGGTGAAAGCGCCAGCGCTCTTGTGCTTTGGTGACGGTTTCTCGAAGCTCGCGGACGCCGGCATTGACAGCGGAGATGGGCTCAAAGGCTGCATGGGTTGCTTGAGCAATTAAACGGGCGAGGGTGGTTTTGCCGCTGCCCGGAGGCCCCCAAAAAACGAGGGAGGGGAGGTTGCCATTTTCAATGGCTCGCCTCAAGAATTTTCCATGGCCGACCAGGTGCGTTTGCCCGATGAATTCCTCCAAGCTGCGCGGGCGCATACGCTCTGCCAAAGGTGCTCTCAAATGGGCGTCTTGGCTGGCCGGTTGCTCAAATAAATCCATAGAAGACTCAAAGCCTCGCATGAAAGCTTGCACGAAAAAGAGAAGGTGTCAAAAGCACTCAAATGTTTGAAAAACACTTTATATGGCCTATGTGAGTGGTGTGAATGCTGTGGATACCGCGAATGCTATAAACAACGCCATAAGCAACATTGTCCTTGTGGCCAAACCTGGCCAGAGCCAAGCCCTCGTGTTGGCCAAGGCTTTGAAGGCCCAATTCCCGCGACAAACTTTTTGGGCGACCTCCAGTTTAGCTGCTGAGTTGGGGTGGAATCAGCTGCCCAAGGAGCAACTGCGAGAGAAGGCAGAATTGGTATTGGTATTGGGTGGAGACGGCACTTTAATTCAGGCAGCCTGTTTATTGGCAGGGCGTCCTGTGCCCATCCTGGGTGTGAATTTAGGCTCTCTGGGTTTTCTGACGGAGATAGCGAAGGAGGAGGTGGTGGGGGCATTGCAGAGGGTATTGGCGGGGGATGCGCAGGTTGACTCACGGATGAAGCTCAGTTGTGAGCTTTATCGCGCGGGGGAGCGGATTTTTGAAGATCAAGCCCTCAATGATGTGGTGGTGAACAAGGGGGTTTTGGCGAGGATGGTGGAGCACGAAGCGTGGATAAATGGTGAGCTGGTGGCCATTTATAAATCCGACGGCATTATCTGCTCCACGCCGACGGGCTCCACAGCCTATTGTCTGGCTGCAGGGGGCCCCATTGTACACCCCGCCGTGGATTGCCTTATCCTTACGCCGATTTGTCCTCATGCGCTTACTCAGAGGCCTATTGTTGTGACCAGCAAACACAAGATACGAATTGTGCTCAGAAGTGAAGTCAGCGACGTTTTTCTGACGGTGGACGGAAGAGGAGCTATACCTTTGAAGAGTGGAGATTGGATTGACATTCAAAAAGCAGACAACAGAGTTTTTCTCGTCCGCAACCCTTCATTGAGTTATTTTGGCGTATTGCACCAAAAACTGCGTTGGGGAGAGAGATGAGAATTCCAAACCCGGATGATGGCAGTTGGCTCAAGCCGCTCAAGGCAGAAGTCCAACCCACTGTTTTCCAAAAAGGCCGCACCTATGCGGAGACGCGACGTGTCTTGCTTGTTGCCGTGGAGGACGCTTGCATTATAGGCCAGGTGTCAGGCTCTCAAGGGCAGCGCTATGAGGTGCAGGTTGCGCCCAATTCCAGCGGCATAGGCTCCACGTGCAACTGTGCGGGCTGGGAGAAGAAGGGCCCTCACTGCAAGCACGTTGTTGGGCTTGCCTTGGTTTACCTGGCAAAACTGCGCGCAAGCCAAAACCAATCCAAGGCAGAGCGTGTTGCTGCGCAACCCGTTTTGGTGCAGCTGGAGAAGTGGTCTGGTTTTTCGGCTGTTCCGGAGTTTGAATTTTTTTATCGCCTCAGTGTTTCTTCCATTAAGGGGCAGGCGCACCGTTGGATGATGGACATACGCCGTTTGGATGCGCCGGGGAAGGGGGGTGTGCATGTTGCGCGCCAACTGGAGGCGGGCCTGCGTATTTCTCCAGTGGATGAGAAAATATTTCAGGCATTGGCACGGTGCGAGACGCGCTTTGACGGTCGCATTTTTTTGGGTGATGAGGAGATGGCAAGCTTGTTTCCCCTGTTGAAAGAGCGGCGCGTCATCTATCGCGGGACACCGTTGGTTTTTGCGGAACACGCTTCAAAACTCCTCTTTTGTTTGGCTCAAAAGGAGGGCTCTCTGCTTGCGGAGTTTCGGCTGGCTTGCGAGAGCGGAGAGAGTGCAGGGCTCAAAGAGGTGCTGCTCATTCCAGGCTTGCAAAGCTGGGTTTTGTGGGGACAGGTGCTTTTTCGTTTGGAGTCCGATTTTTCTCCACGGCTTTTGCGCAAGTGGTTTGCTGAGCCTTCCATGTCTTTTGCGTCCTCCCATTTGGATGATCTCCTTTCCTACCTCTCTTCAGTGTTGCCTCGCTATCGCCTGGGTTTTCGCGCGGAGGGTTTGAAAGTAGAAGAAAACCTGGAGCCCTCATTTATTGTGACATTGGAGGGAAACACAGAGCAGGTTTGCGCCAAGTTGGTTGCCAAATATGGCGAGCATGTCCTCGTGCCTGTTGCGCCTGTTTCCATGGATATTGGCTATGTGCTCCAAGAATTTTCTGGAGAGCGTTTGTTGGTGCTTCGCTCAAGCCACAAGGAGCGGGAGGCGGCCAAGCGGTTGCTTGAAGCAGGGTTTGGCTTTCATTCAGCAAGCCAATGTTTTGAGTTGACGGGGGATGCTGCCATAGACTTTTGGTTTTCAGGCAAAATGGGTTTTCCTCCTGAGTGGGAAGTGTTGTTTGCTCAAAAGCCTCAAGTCCGCCTGCGCTCTTTTTTAAGGCCGAAAATTCAAATAGGGATGGCCAATTTGGATTGGTTTGAATTGAAGGCTGAGTTTTTTGCTGACGACCAGCGAGCGGATTCCTCTGTGTTGCGGACGTGGCTTTCCTCTAACCGGCGCTATATTCCCCTGGGGGATGGGAGCTTCGCTCAAATGGATGCGGATGAGTTGAGGAAGGTGGTGGGCATGCTGGAGGAGGCGGGGCTCTCCCTGGAGAAACCCAAAGCCATTGTACCCTTGTCTCAAGCACCCACTTTGGATTTGCTTTCAAACATGGCCAGCATAGAAATGGATTTGAAGGCGAAGAAGGCCATTGAGCGGTTGAGGGAGATAGATTCCATTCCCACCCTTTCTCCCCCGGAGGGGTTGAGCGCCATTTTGCGTGGCTACCAAATAGCCGGGCTTTCCTGGCTTTGGTTTTTATACCAAATGAAACTCTCTGGAGTCCTCGCGGATGACATGGGTTTGGGGAAGACAGTCCAAGCGTTGGCATTGTTGCTGAAGACAAAACAAGAAGAAGGCCTTAAGTCCTCCCTGGTGGTTGCACCCACCAGTGTGTTGGCCAACTGGGAGCGCGAAATTGAGCGCTTTGCTCCATCCCTTGGCTGCATTATTTGGCATGGACAAGACAGAAAAGAGCAGCGCTCCAGCCTCAAATCCGCCGATGTGGTTTTAACCTCATATGCATTAATTCGCCGCGATGTGGCAGAGCTCAAAAAAATTCCATTCCGCTTTGTTATTTTGGATGAGGCGCAGAACATAAAAAACGCTGACTCTGCAACCGCCCAGGCATGCAAGCTGATGAAAGCCGATGCTCGGGTTGCTTTGACGGGGACGCCTCTGGAAAACCGTTTAAAAGAGTTGTGGAGCATTTTTGATTTTTTGATGCCCAGCTTTTTGGGGGATGAAGAGACATTTTTGAGCCGTTTTGAAAGGCCCATTGCCATGCAAAACGACAAAAGCGTTATAGAGCATTTGAAGCAACGCATTCGCCCTTTTGTCCTGCGTCGCCTCAAAACAGAAGTGGCCAAGGACTTGCCACCCAAAACAGAAACCATTGCCTGGTGTGAAATGGAGGCGGAGCAAGCAGCCCTCTATCGCGAAGTTTTGGAGGAGAGCCGCAGAAAGGTTTATGAGACCATTGAAAGGCAGGGCTTTGGTCGCTCACGCGTTTCTATTTTGGCTGCACTCATGCGGCTGCGCCAGGTGTGCTGCGACCCGCGCTTGTTAAAAATTCCTGGAATGACAAGCTTCCCTCCCTCTGCAAAATTCGAGCGGTTTTGGCATTTGGTCGATGAGTTGGTGCAAGAAGGCCACCGTGCTTTGGTGTTCAGCCAGTTTACGGAAATGCTGCAGCTTTTGGTGCGTGGCGTTGAAGAGAAAAAATATGGCTACCTCTATTTGGATGGAAGGACCACCGACAGGATGGCTCGCGTAGATGCTTTTAATGAGCCCAGCGGACCCCCGCTGTTTTTCATCAGCCTCAAGGCAGGAGGCTCCGGGTTGAACCTGACGGCGGCTGATTATGTCATCCATTATGATCCATGGTGGAACCCCGCCGTTGAAGACCAGGCCACGGACCGAGCCCACCGCATTGGACAAACACGAACCGTCTTCAGCTATAAACTCATAACCAAAGGGACCGTTGAAGAAAAAATTCTTGCGCTCCAACAACGCAAACGAGAACTCGTCCAAGGCATATTGGGAGGAGACGCAGAACTGAGCAAGGGGTTTACGGAAAAAGACTTAGAGGATTTGTTTGAAGGCGACGCATTCTGAAGGCCACATGCACCATGCACCCTACACAATGCCAAAGGCACAATGCCAAAGGTACAATGCCAAAGGTACAATGCCCCATGCCCAAATGCGCGCACAAGTCCACCCTGGGAGTAATGGATGCTTTGTTTGTTGAGGCTCAGTGAGTTTGTTGTAGCCAAAGAGGTGGAGTTGACTTTGGGGCCTGGGCTGACGGTGCTGACGGGAGAAACAGGGGCGGGCAAAAGCATTATTGTGGATGCACTCCATTTGCTGTGCGGGAGAAGGGCGGAGCTTGGGTGGATAAGGCAAGGCGCGAAGGAGGCCGTGGTGGAGGGCTTGTTCCGTTGCACACAGGTTTTGCAGCAACGCCTTGTGGAGTTGGGCCTTTCGGCAGCGGAGGATGAGCTGCTCATCCAAAGGAGCATTCAGCGGGATGGGCGAAGCAAAATATACATCAATGGCTCCCTGGCCACCGTGGGCATGCTCTCCAAGCTGATGCATGGGCTGGTGGATATTGCCGGGCAACGAGAGTTTATGGATTTGCTCGAGCCCGCTGCACAGCGCAAGTTTATAGACTTGTTTGGAATGCTCCGCGACGAAGGTGGCGCCTGGACAATGCTTCGCGACGCCATGGCGCACCTGAAGCAGCTGCAGGCGAAGCAAAAAGAGTTTGGAAAAACAACAGAGGAACTTGAAGCGCGAAGAAGTTTTTTAGAGTTTCAGCTTGCTGAAATTTCCGAGATTGCCCCACAAAAAAACGAGAATATAGAGCTGGAGGCAGAAAAGAAAAAACACCGCGGAGCAGAAAAACTGAAGCTGGCCTTGGGAAAAGCCTCCGCTTTGCTTTCCGGAGAAGAGGGCATTTTGGTTTTGCTGGGGAGGTTGCAGGCCGCTCTGGAAGAGGCGCGAAAATTTGACGAAGCTGCCATGCCGTGGAAGACGATGGCGAGAGAAAGCAGCGAGGTGCTGAGCGAGCTGGGACGCATGCTTTCAAAACATGTTGAAAACATAGAGGCCCACCCACAGCGCTTGTCTGAAATTGAGGAGCGCTTGGACCTGTTGCACCGCCTGGCCCGAAAATATGGCGGCAGCTTTGAGAAAATTTTCGACCGCTTTGAAGCCCTGCAACACGAATGGGATGCGTTTGAGAATGAAGTGAGCCGCGCAAAACAACTCACGCAGGAACATGCACAGGCTTATGCCCAAAGCATGCGCTTGGCAAAAACACTGTCCGCTGAGCGCCTGAAAGCAGCCCAAAAAATGAAGGAGAGCATTCAGACGGACTTGGCCAAACTCAACCTGCCCTCTGCAAAATTTGATATTGCATTGACGCCCACAGAGCTGGGAGAAGACGGCATAGACAGTGTGGAGTTTTTATTTTCTGCCCACGCCCAGGAGCCGCCAAAGGCTTTGTCCAAAGTGGCTTCCGGCGGAGAGCTTTCCAGACTTGCACTGGCCCTGAGAGCTTCCCGCATGGGCCTCGACGAGTGCTTTTGTTGTATATTTGATGAGGCAGACTCAGGCGTGGGCGGCAAAGAAGCCGATGCTGTAGGACAATTGCTTTGGGAAATGGGCCACAACAGACAAGTGGTATGCCTAACGCACACAGCCCAGGTTGCGGCTTATGCGGATATGCATTGGAAAGTGGGGAAGGAAGACTTAGAGGGCCATGGCCTTACGAGAATTCGGTTATTGCAAGATGAGGAAGAGCGAGCGCGGGAGGTTGCGAGGATGATCTCCGGGACGAGCATAACCCCCGAGACGTTGAATGCGGCAAAGTCCTTGGTTTTTGAGGCGAAAAAACAAGCCAGGGAAAGCTGATGGACATTGAAGCCGGGTGTTGCATGCTTTGTTTTGGGGCCAAGGAGCATATTTTTGAGAAGCTTCTTGTTTTCTGGGTTAGATTGGGTTTTGTCGTGTCGGTACGCGTATGAAGCTTATGTCCATTGGACTCACGGATGTGGGTCGCAAGAGAAACCACAACGAAGACAGTTTTTTGTTGGACACGGATTTGCAGTTATTTGTCGTGGCCGACGGCATGGGTGGGCATGCGGGTGGAGGGAGAGCCTCCACGTTGGCTGTGCGCACCATTGACAGAGAAATAAGGGAGCTGTGGAAGCTGCCTGAGTCTCCTTTTGGGTGGCAGACGACATTGAAAGACTCGCCGCTTCCACTTTATTTGCAAGCGGCTGTTGAGCGTGCGAGTGCCAAAATTTTCAGTGATGCGCAAAGCAACCCACGGCTGAATGGGATGGGGACGACGGTGATTGCTTTGCTGCTGCATGAGGGGCATGCCTTATTTGCACATGTAGGAGACAGTCGCGCCTACCTCATACGTGAGGAGCGCATTCAGCAGATTAGCGAAGACCACTCCCTCGTCAACGAGCAACTCAAGGCGGGGATGATTACGGTTGAAGAGGCCAAGCGCTCTAACTATAGAAACATCATCACCCGCTCTGTTGGGTTTGAAGAAGAAGTGCAAGTGGACATTATGGGGCTGACGACAGAGCCCAATGACATTTTCATTTTATGCTCAGACGGCTTGGCCAATGCGGTTGAAGACGAGGAGATGAAGAAAATAGTGTTGGGCACTTCCTCTTTTGAAGAAATACCCAGGAGACTCATTGCTTTAGCCAATGACAGGGGTGGTGAAGACAATATTACGGTTGTGATTGTGAAGCGGATAAGTTAGCGAATTATACATAAGGCTGATGCGGTATGGTTGCTGAGGAGGCAGGTTTTTCGAGGTAAAGCATTGATGGGTGATCAGGTTAGGCAAGTTGTTTTAAAATTTAACGAGCAACGAGAGCGAGAAGGTTTCAGGAGAAAGCGGCTTTCTGGGTTGCTTTGGTTTTCTCTGGCCCTGGGGTTGGCAGGGGTTTTGGCTACATTCCATTATATGGCCATGGAGAAGGAGCAAGCCCAGGGCTATGCATTGCGAGCGCAATACATACAGCTTGAGTCCGAAATGTTGGTTGTGCGCAGGCAGTTTGAGCAGGCGCAGAAGACTTTGGCTCGCGTGGATGCGTTGACGCAAAAGCTGAACGGCAGTTTGCTTAGCGAAGACGGGGACAGGCGCCTGGCGCTGGGCCCGACGGATTTGCCTGAGCGCAGCGCGGAAGTGTCCTCTGCGGCTTTGGGGCAAACAACGCCCACGGAGTTGAAAAGCCAGCTGGAGGCTTTTCAGCTGGAAATAGAGTCCAGAGAGACGAGCCTGGAGCGTTTATATAGCCATTGGTTGGAGCGGCGCCTGCGTTGGGCTTCCACACCTTCTATTTGGCCTGTGCGAGGTTGGGTAACTTCTCGTTTTGGAGGCAGGGAGGATCCACTGACGGGGCGCAAATCCACTCATGCGGGGATAGACATTGCGGGCCCCTATGGGAAGGACATTGTTTCGACGGCGGATGGGACAGTGGTGTTTGCAGGCGTAGAAGGCAGTTATGGCAAGGTGGTGGTGGTGGACCATGGTTATGGGATGAAGTCTCGCTATGCGCATATGGCTTCCATTGTTGTCAGCGCTGGAGAGCTTGTGAAGCGAGGGCAAACCATAGGCCAGCTGGGCAACACAGGGCGCTCGACGGGCCCCCATTTGCACTATGAGGTGCGCATTAACGGCATTCCTCAGAACCCCAGAAATTATATTATAAACTGAGCGGCCTTTCCTTGAAGAGAGCGCTTAAAAAGGCGCTCCCAAGCTTTTCTCTTTGCTTGTTTTATAGGCCAGGTGAAGCGCAAGCTTTGAAGGGGAAAACATATGAAGATGGTTGATGTGGGCGCCAAGGAGAAGACGGAGCGCGTTGCCATTGCGGAGTGTTGGCTTTGCATGTCCGCGGAGGCCTTGCGCCGAGTGCGAGAAAACCGTGTTGAGAAGGGGGATGTGTTGGCCGCGGCGAAGCTGGCCGGCATTATGGCGGCCAAGCGTACCCCGGAGCTTTTGCCGCTTTGCCACCCCTTGGGGCTGACGGCCGCAGAGTTGCATATAGAGGTGGAGGAGCGCGGCATGCATTTTGTTGCAACGCTGAAAAGCTGTGAGCGCACCGGTGTAGAAATGGAGGCGTTGACAGCCGTTGCTATTGCCGCGTTGACGGCATGGGACATGTTGAAGTCCACAGACAAAAGCATGTACATAGAAGGCTTGCGCCTCTTGGAGAAAAGCGGCGGCCGCTCCGGCCACTGGGCCCGCTAGCCGCTGAAAGCGAAATGAGCCGGGCCGCAGGCCCCCTCTGAAAATTCAGCATTAACTGCTCCCACGCACGCCAGAAATAGGGCGTGCCAGCCGCAAAAATACCTGCGGCTTCCCCTTCTCGAGTCGCCAAAGCTTGGCGGCCCAGATGGGGGGCCGATGAACTTTGTTGCATTGGCTGAAACTCTGGGGGAAGGGCTGTGCTGTCTGGGGGCCTGCTTGCTACCACATGAGGGGCGTTTGCCTGCCGCCTACATTCCTCAATATGGGCAAATGGGTGGGGCCCCATTGCCAAATATTTTCAAAATCCCACGCGCTGGCGCCATCCGTCTCTGCCCAATGGGTGGCCGTTGTCCACCACTGGAGGTCGCCAGCCGAGTTGGGGCCTTCAAGGGCTATGCTTTGGCCGTGCAGGGTAGAGGGCCCAAGCGCTGAGCTTGGCAGGTTAATAGTAAGGCCAGGTACAACCATCGTCATATTTTCTTGGGCATAGTTTATATTCAGCTCAAAGTCCCTGCCCGCAACACGCCCTATGTTGGGTGGCAGATAGGTGCTCGTATCGTAGTTATAGAGGGTTCTATTGAGTGCCACACAGTTTCTTGTGGTGCTGCTTCGCTCGTTGTACCCTACAATGCCGCCTACAGATCCGCCGCTGCTACCCCGAGTGCTAATGCTGCCTGTGGCATAGCAGTTTTGCACGGTGCCGCTGCTTTGGCCCGCCACGCCGCCCACATCCAGGTAGCCGCTCACATGGCCTGTGGCATAGCAATTTTGCACAGTGCCGCTGTTCATGCCCACCACGCCGCCGACTGCATAGGAGCCTGTGACGTGGCCTGTGGCATAGCAGTTTTGCACGGTGCCACTGTTGCTGCCCGCCACGCCGCCGGCTACAGCATAGGTGCTGGTAACACTGCCCACAACATAGCAGTTTTCTATGGTGCCGCCGTCGTTTACCCCTACAATGCCACCTATGCGGCTGGCTTGGGTAGAAAAGCCCCCCGCCGTATAACAGTTGCGCACCATGCCGCCCTCATTTAGCCCTACCACGCCGCCAGCGAAGGCGCCATGAGCATCCAGGTTGCCTGCAACATAGCAGTTTTGCACGGTGCCCCCCTGGTTAAGCCCTACCACGCCGCTTATTATGTAAAAGCCGGCAATATTAAAGCCCAGCACCCCAAGGTTTTCAATGGTGGCATGGGCGTTGATGACGCCAAACAACCCTCTATGGCGCTCCTCCTCCGGAGTATAGAGGTCGAGCCGCAGGCCCCAAAGGCTATGGTTATTCCCATCCAAGCTGCCCTCAAAGGGGGCCTCAAGGGTGCCTATGGGCCTCCAGTTTTGTGCGCTTTCCAAAAGCGGGGGCAATACAATGCTTTCTGTCAGCTGATAGTGCAGCTTAAGGCCCTGGGCCGTGTGGGCATAGCTGTTAAAAGCCTCAATGTTGCTCTGCCTGAGGGGTATAGCGCGGGCCTTTGTCTGCCCATCCGCTATGGCCAGGCGGAGGCTTTGCTTCTCAGCGCTATAGGCATAGCCCTCCGGCACCTGTGTCAGGCTGAAGTGGAGGCTTACAAAACCTTCGGGGAAGGCTGTGGTGCCATTATAGCTGACGCTGAGGTGGAATGTTTTGGCGTTTTCGGTGGCAGGCGGGTGTGCAAGCGCAAACTGCAGCCCCTCCACAGGCTCTATGTTAAGCCCCAGCTCGCCTGCGTCGGCGCTGTTGATAAACCCGCTCACAACAATATGGAGGGTGGTGGAGCGCTCGTCATAGGCCCCCGCTACCACCGGCGTCAGCGGTGCCGCTTGCTCAACAACCTCCACCTCCAGCCGAGGAGAGGGGGCTTTGGTTTCAGGGCTTTCCAGGGTTTCGGGTGTTGAGTCCGCAGGGGAGCAGGCGCTTGCGGCGCCCAGTGCCCACATGCCCAACATGCCCCACATGCCCAAGCTATAGAGTATGCCAAAGCGGTATGCTTTCATGGAAAACGCTTTCTGAAAAAGAGTGGAACCCCTATTTCCCCCGCCACCTGCGTCATACACCGTATAAAGCACATTATGTTGAGCACATGATGTTAAGCCGCTTGAGTTTAGCACAAGGGCAAGGCGGTGTTGAATAAATATTTGCAGCTCAGGGGCCTTCCCTGGGGCTCCACCTCAGCTGGGCTTATGCCCGGTGCTCTTCAGTTGCCAAGGGTGAGCGTACATGGCCATGGGGCTTTGCTCTGCCGGGTGGCACGCCCTCAAGAAGGAGAGCGCTTTTGCTTCAGCTGAGGGGGGTGGTGGGGGCGCGCCGGGCTTTGTTTTGGAAGGTGGTGAAAAACGCTATGAGGTATTTGAAGGTTTCATCCGCGTCGGCGCAGTCCGAAAAGTCATCCATAACGAGGATGCCGCCGCAGGACTCGCAAGAGGCATAGGCGAGGGAGTGTGGAGGGTTGCTGTTTCTCACTTCCAGCAAATCCACCAAACATTCAGGGCATTGGCCGGAGAGGGTGTCCACATCTACTTTCCCTCCGAGGGAATCCAAGCCGGGCAGGTTGTTTTGCAACAGCAGTCTATTTAAGTCCGATATGTTCAGCCAAAGTTTTCCACACGCCTCACACCGGTATACTTCTGCTTCAAGGGTGCCCATCTCAACACCACAGCTGGGGCAATTCATCTTCTGACGTGTCTCCTTTTCAAGTTTCTCTGTATGCTACGACTTGGGGCAGGCTTTGCGCAACTCCAGAGAGGAGCTCTGCGTCAGGCAAGCCAAAGCCCGCGCCCGCCTGCTCCTTCCCAAAGCCTGGTCCGCCGCTCTTGCCTCATGTCAACCTTAAACCGGCCTAAGCGTGGATGCGCTCTATTTTTGCGCCCAGCTGTGCCAATTTTTCTTCAAGCCCCTCATAGCCCCTGTCCAGGTGGTATACGCGGCTTAAGGTGGTTTTGCCCTCAGCTCTCAGGGCGGCCAAAACCAGCGAGGCCGACGCCCTCAAATCCGTCGCCATGACGGGGGCTCCGGAGAGTTGGGGGACGCCGTGGATGAGGGCATCTGTCCCTTCCACGTGGATGTTGGCTCCCATTCTGCACAGCTCAGCCACATGCATATAGCGGTTTTCAAAAATGTTTTCCCTTATTTCTGAGCTGCCGTCGGCAATGGTTAAAAGGGCCATCAGCTGTGCTTGCATATCCGTTGGGAAGCCGGGGTAGGCTTGGGTTTGGAGCTGAAGGGGGCGTATCCGCTGAGGGGCAACAAGGCGCAAGCCCTGTTTTTTAGAAACTTCACAACACTCCTCATACAGCGTGCAACCTGCTTGTTGTAGCTTCTCCATAACGGCCCCGAGGTGAGCGGCTTGGGCATTTTGGACGAAAACCTCACCGCCCGTAATGGCCGCCGCCACCAGCAAGGTGCCCGCCTCAATGCGGTCGGCACAAACGCTATGCTGGCAAGGGCTTAGCTCCTCCACGCCCTCAATAAGCAACTCATTGGGCTTTTCCCATTCTATGTGGGCGCCCATTTTTTTGAGTGCCGAAACCAACTCTACCACCTCCGGCTCCTGTGCGGCGTTGCGGATGCGCGTTGTGCCTTTGGCGAGGCTTGCCGCCATGGCAATGTTTTCTGTGCCCGTAACGCTGATGGTTTCAAAGCGAAAGTCCACCCCGCGCAGGCGTTGAGCGGTGGCTTCCACATAGCCTCCATGGAGCATAATATCTGCCCCCATGGCAGCGAGGGCTTTGAGGTGCAAGTCCACGGGCCTTGCGCCTATGGCGCAGCCTCCGGGCAGTGAAACTTTGGCCTTTCCATATTGGGCCAGCAAGGGGCCCAGCACCAGCACGGAGGCGCGCATGGTTTTAACCAGTGCATAGGGGGCTTCCGGGTTTACCTTGCCAGGGTTATGCAGGCTACAGGTGTTGTGCTGCATGGACACCTCCAGGCCGATGTGGCGCAGCAGTTGGAGCATGGTGTGGATGTCGGCGAGCCTGGGGACATTTTCAAAATGGTGGCTACCTTTGGCCAAGAGGGCGGAAGCCAGGAGGGGGAGCGCCGCGTTTTTGGAGCCGGAGGCGAAGGTTTTCCCCCTTAAGGGCCCATTTCCAACAATAACCATAGAGTCCATATAAACCATACCTTAAGAGGGAGGTGTCAGGCGTGCCTGGGCAATGCGGTGCAGTCCAGCCCAGTCCTTGTGTATAACAATGTCAGCATACCCTGCTTTTATGAGTTGCAGGGTTATTTGTTCGGCTTGGTTTTGGCCCATTTCGAGGAGGAGCCAGCCCTGGGGGGCGAGGAAGCGGGGTGAGTGCTGAATAATGAGGGAGAGGAGTTGCATGCCGTCGGTACCGCCGTCGAGGGCGAGCCTGGGCTCAAAGCGTATTTCTCTTTGGAGGGAGTCCATTTCCTGAGCACAGAGGTAGGGGGGGTTAGAGAGCAGCAAATGGAAAGAGGGGGTTTGGGGGAGGTTTTCAAAGAGGTTGCCCTCGCACCAGTGTACATTGGGGGGGCTGCCCAGGTGTTGGTGGTTTTCCCGGGCCAAGCTGAGGGCCTCCTTGGAAATATCCGTAGCCCATATTTCTGCCTGAGGCCTTTCGAGTGCCAGGGAGAGGGCAATGCACCCGGAGCCTGTGCAGAGCTCTGCCACGCGGGTGTTTTGGTTTTTGGGCAATTTTTCCAGAGCAAAATCGACGAGCAGCTCCGTTTCGGGGCGTGGAATGAGAGCCCTTGAGTCGACGATGAAGGGGCGTTGATAAAACTCCTTCATGCCGATGAGGTATTGCGTAGGCTCTCCCAGGCTCCGGCGTTGAACCAGCGAGCGGTATAAGCCCAGCTCCTTGGGCTCCAGGGGGCGCTCATATTCCAAATACAGGGCGACGCGGCTGCATTGGAGGGCATGCGCCAGCAAAAGCTCCGCCGTCAGCCTGGGAGAGTCCACGCCAAGCTTTTTAAATTGCTGTGAAGTCCATTGCAGGACGGAGGCGATGGTCCACCGTTTGGGCGAGGGGGGGGGAGCAGGCGGCATAGAGGTGCTTAGAGGCGGTTGAGGTTAAAGGGAGAGGTATAAAGGGCGCGCATAGAAGGGGAGAAGGAGGGTTTATGAGAAGAGGGAGGCGGGGGCATTTTTTTTGAGGGCCTCAGCCTGGAAGAAGGTGCGGCAGGCGGTCATTATTTCTTCGAGGTTGCCGAGCATAATGGAGGGGAGGTTATGGAAATTAAGTCCAATGCGGTGGTCGGTCAGCCGGTCTTGCGGGAAGTTATAGGTGCGGATTTTTTCGCTCCTGTCCGCGGTGCCGACTTGTCCTTTTCGCAAGTTGTCGCGCTCTTTTTGTTGTTTGTCCTGCTCCATTTCCAACAATTTGGCTTTGAGTATTTTCATCGCCATGGCTCTGTTTTTGGTTTGGCTTTTTTCTTGTTGGCATTTGACGACGATGCCTGAGGGTTTGTGGATGAGGCGCACGGCAGAGTCCGTGGTGTTGACGCTTTGTCCGCCTGAGCCTGTGGAGCGAAACACCTGCAGCTCAACATCGGCCATATTCAGCTCCACCTCTAACTCTTCGGCCTCTGGCATAACAGCGACCGTAATGGTGGAGGTGTGTATTCTGCCCTGTGTCTCCGTATTTGGCACACGTTGGACGCGGTGGACGCCGGACTCATAGCGCATCCAGGAGTATACGGCTTGGCCTGAGAGGCTGAAAGAGGCCTCTTTGAGTCCGCCCGCGTTGCCGGGGCTTGTATCCCAGAGTTCCGCACTCCAACCTTGTTTTTGGGCAAAGCGGAGGTACATCTGCAAAACTTCTTCTGCGAACAAGGCGGACTCGTCACCCCCTGCGCCGGCGCGTATTTCAACGATGACGTTTTTTTCATCACTTAAGTCCTTAGGGAGCAGCAAGGTGTGTATTTCTTTTTCCAGCTCCTCGCGTTGTTTTTCCAGCAGGGGCAATTCTTCTTTTGCCATCTCCCGCAGCTCTGCGTCCGCGCTTCGAAGAAACTCCTGTGCATCCAAAATGTCTGCGTGGAGTTTTTTCCAAGCCCTATATTTTTCGACCAGTTTTTCTAAGGAGGCATGCTCTTTGGCCAGTGTTTGCATGCGCTTTGCATCGGCCAGCACTTCGGGGTTGGCCAACTCCGCATTGAGGCGTTCAAAGCGTTCTTCAACTTCTTCCAGCTTGTTCATAGGAGGCAAAAACGGTTATGAGGGGCAATACCTAAGTTTGCTCAATGAAGGAAAGCCAAATGTCAACCTCCAAAACCAATAGAAGCAAAAGAAAAACCAAGTCTCGCTCTCAGACGAAGAGGGCCGCATTAAAACGCCGGCGCCTGCGTGCGCGACAAGTGAAGGCATAGGTGCTAGAGTGCACTTGTTTGGAATTAGAGGCTTATAGCAGAAGGGGCATGTTTTTCCTTTGGCAATGCGCTGCTTATGGCGCGCTGCCTGCTTGGGGTTTGCCCCGAAGCAGCATGTGCGGGCCTCTTTATATTTCAACATACACGCAAGAGGAGGAAAAAATTTTTTTTAGAAAAGCACTATATTTCCTTCGAGAAGAGACATGCAATTGGGTTCTCTAATTTTGGCAGCTGTGCTGCTGGCCTTAAATGCTTTTTTTGTAGCCATAGAGTTTGCCCTCGTCAAAGTGAGGACAACGCAGCTGGAAACCTTGCTCAGCCAGGGGCGTGCTGGGGCTGCGTTGGCGCTGTCCATGCGCAAAAACTTGGACAGTTGGCTTTCGGCCTGCCAGGTGGGCATTACGCTGGCCTCCCTGGCTTTGGGGTGGATAGGGGAGCCGGCCTTTGCGCAGCTGTTTGGGCCGCTGTTTGAGCGCATTTTGCCGGACACTCAAAGCATGCAAGTGGTTTCTCGCACCATGAGCATTGTAGCGGCCTTTTCGCTGATGACGTTTTTGCACATTGTATTAGGGGAGCAGGTACCCAAAACGGCAGCCATAGCGAGGGCAGAGTCGACGACCTTGGTATTGGCGTGGCCCATGCGTTTGTTTGCTCTTGTTTTCCACCCTGTTATTTGGGTGTTGAATGCGGGCACGCGCCTGGTGCTTCGGGTTTTAAGGCTTGAAAGCAAGGAGACATTGGCCAGTGAGGCCTTGAGTGAGGACGAGTTGAAGTTGGTATTTGCGCGCTCAGCGGCCTCAGGGGTTATAGAGCAGGAGAGGGCAGAGTTATTGGAGCGGGCCCTGTCGATGATGGAGAAGACGGCCCGTCACGTGTTTGTGCCTCGGCATGAAATGGTATGTTTGGAAGTGGAGGACAGCCTGGAAGAGAATATAGGCATTGCCCGCAACTCGGGGCATGCATGGTTGCCTGTCATCCGCGGCAATTTGGACGAGGTAGAGGGTGTTATAAACACCAGAGAGCTTTTCAGCATGCTTGCGGAGGGGCAGCTTAAAAACCTGGCCCAAGCGCAGCGGCCGGTTTTGTTTATTCCGGAAAACATTAGTTTGGAGCAATTGTTGTCCGAGTTTAGACGCAGGAAGAAGCATTTTGCGGTGGTGGTGAATGAGCACGGGGGCACCTCCGGCTTGGTAACGTTGGGGGATGTGGTTTCTGAGTTGCTTGGCAATGTGGCTTTGTTGGGGAGGCGCCAAGAGGCCGTACGCGTTTTGCCTGGGGGGCATTTGGAGTTGGCTGGGACAACGCAGTTGGACGACTTTAAAGACACTTTGGGCTTGGAGTTTGAGACGGACACCCTAGAGGTGACAACCATTGGCGGCTATTTCATGCTTCAACTGGGCAGAGTCCCCGCCGTGGGGGACGCATTAATGCTCAACGGCATTCGCATTGTGGTGGCCACAATGGATGGCTCCCGCGTGGTGACGGTGCGCATTGAGCCCAAACAATAAATAGAGCCTCTTTTGCCCTCCGCTCCGTTTCTCCGGTTTCCCACACAGTGCGCCACTTCCACAGGCTGACACGGGCTGAGGTGAGAACAGCGGGTGTTGGGAAAGAGGCAACATCCCGCATTTCATTTTTTTTTAAAAAGGCTTTCAGCGAGGCTCAGCAGTGCTTCCTTAGAGGTGGTGGCCTGGCGTTTTCGCCCTTCGCCCAGCTGAAAATATTCGCAGAAGTTGGCATTTTCTTTGTCAGAAGGGACTTCGGCAAAAGGCTCCTTGCAGGCTTTGGCGACATTTTCGTCATGGTGTCGGCAGTGGATGCAGGCGCGCAACTCGCATCCGCAATGGGGGCATTGAGCTTCTCTTCCCACGCGGTTGGCAACAAAGTCCAGGGCACATCCACAGTTTCCACATCCTGCCATAGCAAAACAGGTATGCTAGCAGAAGCTGTGGCAAAACGCACTTATCAACATAGAGACACTTTTTTCCGCAAAGCTCAAAAGGAAGGCTTGCGTGCGCGCTCTGCTTTTAAAATGGAGGAGATGGTGTCCACGCTTGCCTTGGCAAAGCCTGGGCAAAACATTTTGGACTTGGGGGCAGCTCCCGGGGGTTTTTTGCAAATATTGGCGAAGGTGGTGGGCCCTTCAGGCCGCGTTATAGGCATAGACATTGTTCCCATTCGCCCCTTGCCGTTTCCGCAGGTGTCCACACTTGTTATAGACATTTATAGCGCGGACATAGAGGCCTATTTAGGTGCTTTGGGGTTTTCATTCCACTGCGTTATTTCAGACATGGCGCCCAAGACGACGGGCATTAAAATTACGGATGAGGCGCGCTCTCTGGCTTTGGCTGAGCGTGCTTTGGAGTTGGCCTCTCGTTGCTGTTTTCCCGGCGGGCACTTTGTGGCCAAATTGTTTATGGGGCGTGGTTTTGAGGAATTCCGAAAAGCTGTTGCCGGGGAGTTTTCCAAAACCAAAATCATTCGGCCCAAGGCCACGCGAAGCGCAAGCTCCGAGGTTTATGTGGTGGGTTTAGGCAAGAAATAAAGCTGTTAAAGGCGCACGGAGAATTTCAAATGCTTCCCTTGTTGTTGAGTGTTTTGATTCAGATGAGTGGTGCAAACAACCCACCTGCAGAAAGGAGAGCCCCCATGGAAGCTCCGCTGGCTGCCATCCAAAAAGAGATGCGAGCCGCAAAAAAGAGAAATGACCAGATGGCCTGGGCTTTGGCTTTTCAACAAGGAGCTTCCTTTTTGCACGCTCGCGGACAATATGAAGCCGCCGTCGAGTGGTTTTCTCACGAAGCGTGGCCGCAGGAAGACATGCCTTTTGTATTAACTTCCATAAGCTATTTTAGGACCCTGTCAGCCTATGAAAGCATGTTTCATCGGGAAATTGCTCGACGTGAGGCCATGGAAGATGGGGAAGAAAAGCCCATTCGCCTTTGGAGCAAAGAGCAAATAACCCAAGTGAAAAATGCGACTTTAGGGAAGGCGTGGGAGCGACGTGCCCAGCTTAAGTCCGCGGATGTGACAAAGCTTAAGGGTTTTTCCAAGGACAATTTTTTTGGGGTGGGCTTAAGAAAAGACAAAAGTTTGCGAGGAGCGCTTTCTCTGCTGTGGGCGGGTTTTTTGAGGAGCTTGGGCAACGGCACCGCGCAAGAGCACAACGAAAGCGGGGAGGTGAGCCAGGAGGACTTGGTTTTATTGAAGACGAAGGGAAACCCGACACATGCAAAGGTACATCCGCTGGTGCGCTCGGCCTGGGTTTATGAAGAGCTGCAAAATTGGCACCGAGAAAACGGGCGTACAGAAGAAGCTTCAGAGGTGCTCCGCTTCCACTTGACGAGCCTCAATGCGGTGGACTTGAAACAATGTTATGCTGCACTTGAGACACAGCTGCCTTTGGTGAAAGGCAAGCCTGAATGGGCCAATGTGCAAGCACAACTGGCACATTGGCTTTTGAGGAGGGATGAGCCTGTCCAGAGCCATGCTTTGTTGCAAGAGTGCCTCAAGGCGGGTTTGCCTGGGCCGGGGACAACGTGGTGCAAAGAGCAGCTGGGCATGCTCTTGAGAGCAGAGTTGTCTGTGGGCTCCTCCTTGCACAATGCACCTGGAAAGTCCGTGTTGAATGTGCAGTTGCGCAATGTGCCCACCTTATATTTTCGCGCCTATCAAGTGCTCGACGTGCCAAACACCCTCACCACCATTGAAAAATTATGGGAGCGACATAAGGCCACAGCCGTTTTTACAAAGAACAAATGGATACGTCCGTTGAAAACCTGGTCCATGAGTGTGCCGCAAAAAGGAGACTTTAGAGCTCAAAACCTGGAAATAATTCCCGAGCTTCCCGGCAAGGGTGCCTATTGGTTGTTGGTTTCAGACAAAAATACATTTTCTCCGCAGACAGCACATCTCTACCCCATATTGTTAATTCAAACAGAGCTTGCGCTGGTGGTGCGCGGGATGGAGGATGAAGTTGAGGTTTGGGTTGCCAATGCCCTCACAGGGAAGCCTGAAGCGGGGGTAGATGTTCGCACAGAAGAAACTCAGCTTGGGCAGACCGACAGCGAAGGCAAAACCGTTTTGAAAAAAGCAGGAAGAGGCTCTTTTAGGTTTTGGGCTTCTCGTGGGGAAGACATGGCTGTTAGCCGCCTGCGCTACCCATATAGAGGCATACCTCACACAGAGGACAAAGCCTTGGTTTCTCTGGACAGAGCCATTTACCGCCCAGGCCAGTCTCTCTCCTATAAGGTGGTTGTGTTGCGCCCCCAAGGCGCCCATTTTTCCCCTGTGGCAAACCAGCAGATGAAGGTTTATCTCATAGACCCAAACCGCAGAGGGCTGGAAGCCCAAAGCGTGAAGACCAATGCGTTTGGCAGCATTGCCGGGGAGTTGAGCATTCCCGAGAATGGCTTGCTTGGGCAATGGCAACTCGTGGTGGGCCCTGCAGGTGGCAAAACCATAGCTGGCGCCTCTTTGTCCGTGGAAGAATATAAACGCCCCACCTTTGAAGCACGCTTTCTGGAGAAGCAGGCAGCGATGAAACTCAATGCGCCGGTGAAGCTGCTGGGGGAAGCCAAATATTATTTTGGGCAGGCTTTGACCAAAGGCAAGGTGAAGTGGAGAGTAGAGCGCGCGCCATATGGGTTGAGGTGGTGGTGGATGCCTGCGCCGGCCTCTCAAACCCTTGCCCAGGGCGAAAGTGCAGTTGGCGCAGACGGTCGTTTTGAGGTGGAATTTATTGCCAAGGCGGATGCTTCACTCCAAGGGGATGTGGCCTACCTCTATAAAGTGGAGGCCGATGTGCTCGACGAAGGTGGGGAAACGCAGAAAGTCAGCTATAGCTTTCATTTGGGCATGCGCGCGCTCAGCCCCATATTCCAAACCCAAGGCGCGCCTCTCTTTATGGCCGGCAAAAACATAAGCCTGCCTGTTTTGAACAAGGACTTGAGCGGCATGGGCCAAAAGGGCCAGGGCACCTGGAAACTCTATGCCTTAAACCCCCAAACCAAGCGTGAGTTGGGCGGCAATTTTTCGGCCTCACCTTTTTCCTCAAACGCCAACTCGGCTTTTGACTGGCAAGGAGAGTTGCGCTTGTGGGGTGAAGGCAAGGCAGAAAAACAGGGGGAGGTTTATTTAAATGAGAGCGGCAAAGGGGTGGTGGATTTAGGCAAAGTCCCCCGGGGGGCTTTTAGGGTTGTGTTTGAAACACGCGACGCTTTTGGAAACCCATGCCAGGCAGAGCAAGAGTTGCTGGTTGTGGACTCACGTTTGGGCATGCCTTTTTCAGCATGGGTACAGCTTGAAAAAGAAGAAGTCCAAGTGGGCGAAGAGTTAAAATTGTTTTTGGGCTCCAAGCACGCCTCTCGTGCTTTTTATGTGGAACTTTTTCGAAAGGACACGCGCATTGCGGCCCAGTTGGTTTATGCGGGAGATGTTATTCAGGAATTTAAATGGCGCGTGCAAGAGGCAGACAGAGGGGGCCTTTGGCTTCGTGTTTTAAGCATTGGGGACTTTGAAGCCCACGAGCTGAACAAGCAGGTGGCTGTCCCTTGGGACAACAAAGAGCTGTTGCTGTCCTTTTCACGTTTTCGCGACCAGTTGCGCCCCGGAGAAAAAGAGCGCTTTGTGCTTTCCGTGAGCCACAAAGGCAAACCCCTGGGTGAGGGCGAAGCCGAAGTGTTGGCTTTGATGTATGATCGCTCCTTAGAGCTTTTGCGCGGGCATTTTTTGCCCACCGTCTGGGGACTCTACCAACAGCACAGCGCATGGGGGTTGCCCAGTAGCATTTCCCTCCACAAGAGAGAGAGGCTGAGCGGGCCGGTGCCAGAGTTGGCTATGCCGGAAGAGGAGATGCCGATGGGCCTGGCGAGAAGGAGCAGGGGGGAGGGAGAGAACAAGATGGCGATGTTGTCTCAGCCTTCGCCTTCGCCGATGAAACCCTCCAGTGCCTCCGCGGAGCCCCTCCGAGAAAACTTTGCGGAGACGGCCTTCTTTTTGCCTTTTCTGACAACGGATGCGCGTGGACAAGTGGTTATGAATTTTGAAGTCCCCGACTCGCTTACCTCATGGAATGTTATGGCCAGCGCGCACAACAAGCTGGGCCAAGCAAGCCCGGTGTTAACCCGAGAAACAAAAACGGTGAAAGAGTTGATGGTACGCCCCTATGTGCCGAGGTTTTTGCGCGAGGGTGACGAGGCGACATTGGCGGTGGTGGTGAACAACTTAAGCGACCAGGCATTGTCCGGAGAGCTTGTGTTGGAGTTGTTTGAGCCCGAAACCAACGCACCTTTAAACCAGCGTTTTGGCCTGCTAAAGCCAAAGCAAAGCTTTCAGGTGCCCGCACAAGGCCTGGTGAAGTTGGAGTTTGCATTGAAGACGCCGATGAGGCTGGGGACAGTGGCCCTCAAGGCGGTGGCGAGGGCAGGTGCATTTTCCGATGGGGAGCAGAGGCTTTTGCCCGTTTTGCCTTCGCGCATGCATTTGGTGCAGTCGCGCTTTGTCGCCCTCCAGGGGCAGCAAGAGAAGGAATTGGTTTTTGAGGACATGGCCAAGGCGGATGACTCACGGGTGGATGAGCGCCTCACCGTTGGTTTGGATGGGCAGTTGTTGACGGGGGTGTTGGAGGCTTTGCCTTATTTGGCCAGCTACCCTTATGAGTGCACAGAGCAAACCTTCAACCGCTTTTTCTCTGCGGGGATGATGGCTTTTGTGTTTCAGCAAAACCCGCAGCTTGCCCATGTGGCTCAGCAGCTTTCCAAAAAACGCAGCACACCGCTTGCGCGTTTTGATGGGGAAGACGCCAACCGCAAGCTGGCCCTGGAGGAGACACCTTTCCTCATGCACGCCCAAGGCGGAGAAACACCTGAGTGGATGAAAGCTGTCAACCTTCTGGAGGCAGGCGTTGCAAAAAAACAAGCCGCCTTTGCCTTGGAGAAGTTAAGGCGCGCGCAAAACCCAGATGGGGGTTTTCCCTGGTTTGCGGGGGGGCGCTCATCCGCCTATATGAGCAGCTATATGGTGATTGGCTTTGCGCGTGCCAAAGAGTTTTCCATTCCCATTCCGGATGAAATGCTGAAGCATGCGTGGACATTCCTCAGGCAGCGTTTGGAGGGTGAGCTTCAAAAGTGCATGCAGAAAGGTGGCTGCGTGGAAGAGGTTGTTTTGACCAACTATGCGGCCTCTTTGTTTGACACCTCGGTGACGGGCATAAGCCAGGAGAAGAAGAGGGAGCTGATGGCCTATGCCGAGTCCAAGCGAAAGTCCCTTGCCCCGAGGATGCGTATTTTGACAGCCTTGACTTTGCACCACATGAAGGAGAGCCGGCGCGCCAAAGAGTGGCTTGAAAGTTGGATGAAGCTTTCGCGCGAGACAGAAAACGAAGGACGCTTTTGGGCTCCCGAGAGCATGTCCTGGGTTTGGTATAACGATACCCTTGAAAACCACGCCTTCACTTTGCATGCACTCACCACCCTTTCTCCTGGAGACGTGCGCGCCAAGGGTTTGGTGCAGTGGCTTTTCCTCAACAAGAAGCTCTCCCATTGGCGCTCAACGCGCACCACGGCCGAAGTGCTTTATGCTTTGGTGGGCTATTTGAAGGCCCAAAACCTCATGGCGAAGACAGAGCGGCTTGAAGTGAGTGTGGGCCCGCAGAAAAAAGCGTTTGTATTTGAGCCTTCCAATATAGAGACGGGCAAGCAGCAATGGGTATTTGAGGGCAAGGAAATTCAACCCCAAACCATGGGACGCATTCGTGTTGCCCAGAAGACGGACGGGTTTCATTTTGCTTCTGCCACCTGGCATTTTTCCACGCAAAAGTTACCTGAAAAAGGCGAGGGGGATTTGTTTGCGGTTTCTCGCGCCTATTTCAAACGCGTGGTGGACGGAAGCCACTTTAAACTCATTCCGTTGAAGGAGGGCGAGGTGCTGCGTTTGGGGGATGAGGTGGAGGTGCAGCTGACGCTCAACGCGAAGGCCCCAGCGGAATATGTGCATTTGAGGGATGTACGTGCGGCGGGGTTGGAGCCACGCCGTGTGGTTTCAGGCTGGAAGTGGGAGATGGGCTATGCCTGCTATGAGGAGGTGAGGGACTCAGGCCAAAACTATTTCTTCGAGCATTTGCCCAAAGGTGAGTTTCGCTTCAGCTACCGCCTGGTGGCCAGCATGGCGGGCACATTCCGCTTGGGGCCGGCGGTTGTCCAGTCCATGTATGCCCCGGAGTTTTCAGCCCACTCCCAGGGACATGTTTTAAACATTATTCCATAATGCCTCCTTTCCCCTCACAGGGTTGAAGGCTTATATCTGCTTAACGTGCAACCTAAGCTTAGCGTTGGTGAGCAAGGCTGAAGCGTTGAGCGCTCATGTTTTGCAGAAAACACCTTTTTTGAGGCTTAGGTTTTAGGGGTTTCTTGAAGGGTGGCAATGAGGGCGACGAGGCTGCGCACGCCAAAGCCTGTAGCGCCCTTATGCATCCACCCGGAGGCCTGGGAGCTTTGGGAGGGTCCACAAATATCCAAGTGGGCCCAAGGTATCTCCTTTATAAACTCGCGCAGGAAGAGAGCTCCGTTAATGGCGCCGCCATAATAGCTGTCTGCCATGTTTTTTAAATCAGCCACGTCGGACTTTAAGCCCTCTTTTTGCTGCTCACACAAGGGCAAGCGCCATATTTTTTCTCCGGCCTGTTTGGCAGCGCGCTCTATTTGAGCCACAAGTGTTTCGTCATTGCCAAAGAGTCCGGCAATAAATTGCCCCAGGGCCACCATGCAGGCGCCTGTCAGCGTAGCCAGGTTGACAATGGCCTGGGGGTTGTTTTCTGTGGCCATGCACAGCAAGTCCCCCAAAACGAGGCGACCTTCCGCATCCGTATTGCAGACTTCCACGGTTTTGCCCATGCGGGAGGTGAGAATGTCCGTGGGGCGATAGGCTTTGTGGGAGGGCATGTTTTCGCAAGCGCCCAGCAAGGCCACCACGGGGAAAGGCGGACGCAGGAGAGCGACCACTTGCATGGCACCCATGACGGCTGCAGCCCCTGCCATATCCCCATGCATACCCTGCATGCTGCCGTGAGACTTGAGCGAAAGCCCTCCAGAGTCAAAAGTGACGGCCTTTCCCACCCAATAGAGGGGTTTGCGTTTTTTGTGGGCGGGAGATTTTGGCTCATAGCGCAACTCAATGAGTTGAGGCTCCAAGGCACTGCCCTGGGCCACGGCCAGAAACATTCCCATGCGCAAGCGCTCCAGCCCACTGCGGCCAAACACGCGCACCTTAAGCCCGTGTTTGAGGGCCATGGCTTTGGCGGCCTTGGCCAAGGCAACCGGCGTGAGGCTGTGCGCAGGCTCATCCGTGAGTGCTCTGGCCCAATTTTGTGCCTGGGCAATGCATGTGCCCAGGCGTATAGCGCCTTGCAGTTGGCGCATCAGCGTTGCATTCAACTTGCAGACCAGTTGGATGGACTTTAAAGGAGAAGGCTCCTTTTGGGTTTTCCACTTGTCAAAGCTATAGCTGCTGAGCACAGCGCCTTCAGTGGCAGCCTGCACCATGTCCGCGGAACAAAAAGCCTCCGGCCAGAGAATGCTGAGTTTGTGGGCGTTGAGTTTGTGTGCTGTTTTGACCAGGCTCCCCAGCAGGCTTCTCAGCTTGTGGTTTTTGAAAAGCTTGGCCTCACCCAAGCCCAGCAACAAGAGGCGCGGCTGCGAAAGCCCCTGAGGCATGTGCAGGAGAAAGCTTTGCTCAGCCTTTCCTGAAAATTTCTCCTGGAGCAGCAGAGGCTGAAGGCTTTTTCTCAAAGCAGCAGGCAAGGGCAACAAGGCCTTGTCAGAAGCTTTTGCAAAGGCTTCAGAGAAAATGGGGAGGACCAGAATGTCCGCGGAGGCATGGGCAGAAGGTGCAATAGAAAGCAGCATAGGCTGCTTACCTACCTTTGCTTGCTTTGAAAAAGCAAGGCATGCCTGCAGGGGACGTGCACTGGAAAATGCACAGCGCACCGTTGGACATTCCCTTGCTTTAGAAACTAACACTCATAGTTTTATACCCTTAAAACGAGACGGAGGAAGGCTCATGCCAAATTGAAACCGGTCTGGAGAATCAAATCAGTTCTAAGTGGAAGCGCTCTAGGGTTGGCTTGGTTTTAATTGGCGATAATAGCTTTGGGGCAAAAGCTTCACCAGCTTAGCGCCTGTACGCATCCACATTTGGCCGCCTTCATCTATGGCGACGGCAATGGCGGTTAAGGGGGCATCGCCTTTCTCCCAATAATTAAAGCGCCACAGCTCTCCATTTTCTGGGCTGTCTATGGCGATGGCCTCAATGGGCCAACCGGGGACAATCTCACTGGAGGTGAGGCTGGTGGGCACAGAGAAAAGAGCTGAGTTGAGGATGACGAGGCTGCGTCCTGTGCCATGAGCATATTTCGTAATCATCAATTCGCTTGAACTCATAATGGGCTTTTCATTCAGCAGGGGCAGGCGGTTGTTGTCTGTGGCCTGAATGCCCAAAAAGCGTGTGGATTGGGAGGTAGAGGCCACAAGGAAAGTTTCGTCTCTGGAAATTTGGAGCCCAATAACCAGGCTTTCAAAGAGGCTGGTCCTATAGGTGCGCTGGGGGTTGGTTGTGCTGTTGAGGGGATTTATTTCATAGACAGCAACAAAATAGCTTTGGGTTCTCTCATCAAATTCGGCCAAATAGAGGGAGGTGGCGTCCTTGGAGAAAACGGCACCAGGCGTGAGGGGGACACCATTATAAGCTTTGTCTGCATCCAAGTTGGCAATGACGGGGCAAGGGGGAGGAACGGGGAGGCCACTACCTGAGCCGCATGTGGGAGCAAGCGAGGTGGGGTTGAAGCGGCGCATTTCCAAATAGCCCGAGGAAGAAGAAACCCAGGGGACTGTCCACACGGGCAGCAGCAAAACCCCTTGCACAAGGGTGGGGGGAATAGGAAAGGCCACAGAGTTGTTGGAAGGATGAAGCATCGGGGAGTTGCTGCGTTGGTTGTTCAGAGAAACGCGCGAGAGCGTATAAGTTGTGCCTGAAAAAACGACGACGAAGGCATTGCCACTGGAGTCCACGCTTAGTTTTTCAAAGCTCCCCGAATCCCAAGTGGACGCCTCGGGGACAGAGAGGTAGCTGGTGGGGTTGTCGCGAAAGGCAAACATGCTGCCTTCTGCGCCCAGCGTATAAGCCCAGCGATAGCCGTTGACAGGGGGCGTTATTTGGGTGGAAGCATTGCACTGGATGCGGTTGTCGTTGAGGCGCACCTCATGGAGGATGTCTCCCTGAGTATCAAAGTGTGCCAAAAAAGCCCCTTGCTCGTCCGCGGAGCACCCCCAGAAGGTGGTGGGGCTGTTGTTGCCGCCGACGGCAATAAAGCTGTCTGTGGCGGCCATCATGCCGTCTTCGCGCTCGACAATGGAGGCGGCGGGGAAGAAGGAGATGCCGTGAGGAGGCGAGTCGTTGATGCGCCCATCTTCACATTCAGCGCGTATTTTGAGGGCCAGGCGTGCGGCGATGCCCAGCTCTGCAAAGAGAGGCTCAAAGGCTTCCTTCGGCACCGTAAATGAGGTGGTGCCGGCTTCCAGGAGGAGGTTTTGGATGAGGTGGTTTCCCTGGAAGAGTTGGGAGCTGACAATTTTGCCGCAACCTTGAATGGAGCTGGTGAGGGAGACAGCGTCACCGACAAAATAGCCTATGGCTGAGGTGAGGCGTACACTGAGGGGGTTGGGCGGAGGCTCCGGAGGGGTTTTTTTGCTGTCACAACCACATGCGAGGAGCAAGAAGAGAGACGCCGCCTGCGCCCACCGGCCATATTTTTGATGAAGGCTTGCCATGCCTGGCATTCTAAGGCATGCGCTACCATTTTTCTAGGACAACAAAATCCATGCGCCTATTGAGTAGACGCCCCTTGGAGACGGTGTTGGGTGCGACAGGCTTGGTATCGCCCCAGTTGAGCACCTCAATGCGCTCCGCGTCCACGCCGAGCCGCGCGAGTGCGTCGACGACGGCTTGAGCGCGTTGAGCAGAAAGCTGCATGGCGTGGGCCTCTGTTTTTTGGGCTTCCACATGGCTTTCGAGCCGCAGGCTTTTGATGTTGTTGCGGATGAGAGCATCAACGAGGCTGCGCAGCTGCGCTTGTCCGCGCGCAGTCAGCTCTGCTTTGTGGGAGGCAAAGGCGAGGGGCTCAGCCAGGACGAGGCGCTGGTTGACAAGGCGCACGTGTGGGGCAGCGGGAGCGGCCTCAATGTCCAGCGAGAGGGTTTGTTTTTGGCCGGGGGAGAAATGGACGTTGAGGATTTTGGCAAGGCCCTCTTGGGGGATGAGCTCCAGCAATTGAGGGCCTGCGGGGATGTTGAAAACAGAAGCTGTTTCCAAGGGGAAGCTTTGCGGGCTAGGCCCGCGCAGCAAAACTTGTCCCAAGACGAATTTGTTGCCGCGCCTCAAAGAGAGAACAAGCTGTGCGGAGGAGGGGACCAGGGAGATGAGGTGTGTTTCGTTTGGGTTTTCTCCATGGAGGAGGGTTTGTGTTTTGGGGAAATAGCCAGGGGCATTTATTTCCACGGTATAGCTACCCGGGGGGAGGGCTTGGCTTTGGAAGTGGCCATGGTGTTGGCTTTGAAGCTCTTGAGGGCCGAGTTTTATGTCCACATGGGGGAGTGGCTGTTGCGTATGCGCATCCACCACCCTGCCGACAATGGGGGAGAGAGGTGGAGCGGCCAAGCGTTGAGAGGCGGCGAGAGGCGAGAAGGCAGAATGCACAAAGGGCTCTGTGGCCAGGGAGACGCCGAGGAAGACGCGCCAGGGGGGCGAAGGAGCAAAGCTTGGAATGTGTGGGGTTTTGAGGTTAACTTCTCCTCCCAGGGTGAGGGTGAAACTGGGCAACATGGTGAGTTTGGCGCCAAAGAGCAGGGACTGGGGGTTGGCTTTGGTGAAAGCAGCGGATGCTTGCCTGTCCTCTTCATTCCAAAAGGGGATAATGGCCCGATATTCAACAAAAGGAGTGGCATAGGGGAGGGGGGCTTCCAGGGCGAGGCGGACGGAGGCGTGGTGGCGGTGTGTTAAGTTCCAGGCGAAGGTTTTCCAGGCGGTTTCTCTGGAAAGCTGCTCCAAAGAAATGGGGCCGTTGTGGCCTATGCCCAGGCCCAGGTTGGCATGGAGGATGAGGGGGACGCGGGGAGAAAGCTCCTGAGCATTCCACGTGAGCAATGCCGATGGTTGAAAGGCAAAGCGTATATTTTGCACGGACTGGTTGGTAGTAAAAACCCGCAAGCCCAAATCCATTCCCGCATAGAAGCTTTGGGCAAAGCGGTGGGCAAGCTTAAGGCCGAGGGTAGTATCCCCGAGTATTTGTCCGGAATACGTTGTGGTGGGAGAGGAAGTGCCATAGCTGGCATAGGAGGAGGAAAGCTCATAGCTGGCATAGGCTTCAAGCCAAGGCAGAAACACCCATGCTGCCGCGAAAGTTGCCGTCCAGCGACTGGTGTCAGAGAAGCTTGAGTCCAAGGAGCCTGAGGCAGGGGAGCCAGGCCCGTCCTCGAAAGTTTTGGGGAAATGGTTGGCATGGGAATAATCCACCAACAAGGAGAAGTGAAGCAGCCCTGGCCTGCCCAGTTGTGCGCTGTGCGTATAAAAAAGGCCCACACTGCGCTGCAAGGCAGCGGCGCGGACATTGCGCGCATCGCCCACCTCTAAATAGAGCGTGCTCGGGGTATGCGGATCCGGAGCGGGGTCGGCCTGAGGAGGTGAAAGGAAAGAGGCCTCCGGGTCGGCATGAGGTGTGGAGTTGTATTCAGCTGAGTTGGATTCAGCTGTTTCTATGCCAAAGAGGAGGAGGGTTGCCAGAACCGGGGTATAAAGGGAGGGCATAAGCATGGCACGCAGAAAATAGAGAAAATGTGGGCATGGTACACAAAAAAAGAAAACCGCAACCATTTAATTGCAAAGAAGAGCAGAGAAAGGGGTCGGTTTAATTGCAAAGAAGAGAAGAGAAGCTCAATATTTTAACTGAGGCTGGCCGTTTTTTTTAGAGGCCAAATGGTATACACTGTTTGCAACGGGAGGCACTCCCCCAGGAGGCTCCCCAGAGGAGGCCTGTGCATATTCGACATTTTTATATTTTGAGCCTGTTCTCCGTGTTTGCCTGGGAAGCGAGCGCCGCCGGGCGCCTGGAGGCCCGCCCGAAGCTGTCGCCTTCGCACATGCATTATTTCAAGGCATGCTTTGCCCATGAGCGAGGGGATATACAAAAAGCGAAGAATGAGTTGCGTTTAGCTCAGGTGCTGGATGAAAATAGCCCTTATTTGCGTTTAGCCATGCAGCGTCAGAGGACGCAGCATGAGAAGGCGCGGCTCCCCAAGGCCATGCCTTCGGAGCGTTTCAGGGGGGAGCTTTCAAGCGCAAGGGTTGAGGAGCGGCATTTTCAGGAGACAGTTCATCTGAGCAAAGAATGAGCTCATCCTTTCTTTTTTTATTTCAAGTTTTTATTTAAAGCCCTTTATCTTCGGACTTTCCTTTTTTGTTGAAAGGAGAAGGCGGCCATATTCTTTCTTTGCTTTCAGGGTCGAGGTTTGCTTTTTTGTGCAAGAGTGAAGGTGTGTAAGTTCTTTTTCTCAGGCTTTTTCTCAAGCTTTTTCTCAGGCTTTTTCTCAAGCGAGGCATGTGTTGATGTAAGCAGGGCGAGCAGATGGTTTGGGGTTCAACGTTCATTCCATTTTCATTCAATCTCCGTGTAGCTTTTGGCTTGCTTATGGTTTAAGTTTCATCATCTTCCTGTGAGGGGGTTATTTCTGTTTATGCTGCAAAACAACCCAATAAACATCATTCGAAAAGGCATCATCATCCGAGGCAGTCTGTCAGGCGGTGGGGACTTGGTGGTTGAAGGTCAAATTGAAGGGCAAGTGGATTTGAAAAACCATTTGACCATTGAGACGACGGGGAAAGTTCAAGCGGATATTCGGGCGGAGCAGTTAACCATTAACGGTGAAGCCAGTGGAAACATTGATGCCTCTTCAAAAGTATCCATCAACGCGAGTGCTTCCGTCAACGGTGACATCCGCGCTCCGCGTATCGTCATTGAAGATGGTGCCATTTTTAATGGTTCCATTGAAATGGATGTGAAATTGCCGGACGATATTTAATTTTGTCAACACCTACGCATAACAACGGGAAACAAACATGGCCAATACCATCATCGGTTCAAGCATCGTTATTGACGGGGAAATTTCAGGGGACGAGGACTTGGTAATCCAAGGGACCGTCAAAGGAAGAATTTCTCTGAAAGAAAGCCTCTATGTGGAAAGCTCCGGCATTGTCGAGGCGGATATTGACACGCAGAATGTCGAAATTGCCGGAAGGGTGACAGGCAACATTGTGGCGAGCGACAAAGTGGAGTTGAAAGCGGATTGTCGCGTCATTGGGGACATCAAATCTCCGCGCATTTTGATTGCGGATGGGGCCGCGTTTAAGGGCAATGTAGACATGGACATCAAAGACTGAGGTTTGCATGGCCGTGAAAAACCAGAGCATGTTTTCGAACAATACCGTCGTAGGCCCTTCCATTCTCATCAGCGGGCGGCTTTCGGGTGATGAGGATTTGACCGTTCGCGGGAGAGTAGAAGGGGAAATAGTGCTTTCTCATACGCTGATTGTGGAGGAGTCCGGCATTGTGAAAGCCAATGTTGAGGTGAAGCACGCCATTGTTTCCGGGGTGGTGGTGGGGAACATCAGGGCAACAGAATGCGTAGAGTTGACCCCCGGAGGCAGAATGGTGGGGGACATCGTCTCTCCCCGGGTGATGATTGTGGATGGCGCCAGCTTTCGTGGCCGCGTGGACATGGGGGAGGCGCAAGGCCCGCGTGAAGCACAAGAGCGCCCCGCCACCAAACCCAGCTATACCGCATATGCGCCGCGCTTCTCCTCGGCTTTAAGGCCCCCTTCTGTCCCCAGGCCGCCCTTAAGGAGTGCTAGCCCTCCCGCCCCCCTGCAGAGGCCGGCAGCCCCCAGGCCTATGCCCGTACAGAGGACGGTGGTGACAGCACCACCCCCTGCGGTGGCCTCGCCGCCTGAACACTTGCCTTCTGACGCCGATGAGGACTCTGCGGATGCGAAGCCCTTGCCCCCGGAGCCACCTGTGCTTATGGATGTGAACAAGAAAAAAGTGGTTGTCAAAAAGAAGAAATAAGCCATGTCGAATTGCGACGATGGGATGAAAGAGTCGGCAAAGTCGCCCGGGGAGGCTAAAGTTTCCGCAGAAACAGAAACGGACCAAGAGCTACCCAAGGCTTTGGAAAAACCCTCTCAAGAAAGTGCGGACAGTGCGCTTGCGCTCTGCCCGCCTGCGGCTTTGTTGATTATTGATGGGAAGCCCATAGCCGATGAGCTGCCCGCAAAAACACCGCCTTCACCCTCAAGCCCTTTGGCAACAACGCAAAGCTCCCCAGAAGAAATGCTCCAGGAGTTGCTGGCCGAAGCTTTGCACGCCAAAGCCTTGCGCGGCGACGTTGTGCATGACGAAGCTTTGCACGGCGACGTTTTGCAAAAGGAGCTTGTGCCTAAAGAAAGCCCAGAAGAGCCCCCTCCGCCCCAGGCGCCAGAAGCATTTCCGCCTGAAGCCATGCAGAGCGAAACCATGCAGAGCGAAGCCATGAAAGAAGGGCCTTTGCCCACCGAAACTTTGTCTGCTGAAACACAGCCTCCTGCTGAAGAGCTGCCTGTTGAAACAGAGCCGCCTGCTGAAGAGCCGCCTGTTGAAGAGCTGCCTGTTGAAACACAGCCGCCTGTTGAAACAGAGCCACTTGCTGAAGAGCCGTCTGCTGAAACACAGCCTCCTGTTGAAGAGCTGCCTGTTGAAACACAGCCGCCTGCTGAAACACAGCCACAAGGAGAGGAGGCCTTGCAAGAGACAGAAAATGCCGCAGTGGCCCCCGCAGAAGGAATGCCGCAAAGCCCCTCTGAAAGGCCGCCTGCTGAAACCTTGGCTGCTGAAACCTTGTGCTCCGGAGTTGTGCAAACGGAAGAAGGCCAGGACGAGCTCCCTCCGGCCACAGTGCAAGAAGCGCTTTCAGTGCAGGCTGAGGCCATGCAAAGCGAAACCATGCCCAGCGAGGCCATGCAGAGCGAGGCCATGCGGGAAGGGCCTTTGTCTTCTGAAGCGGTGTCTGCTGAAGCAGAGCCGTCTGTTGAAACAGCTCCACAGGAGGAGGCCTTGTCCGGGGCAGAGGAGAAGCAGGCCTTTGAGGCCGCTGTTGTGGATGAAGCCTTTGTTTCAAGTTGGACAGCCAGGCAGCATGTTTCTCCGGCCTCGTTGGATTTGGAGTGCATTGAGTTGGATGAAACTTTTCGTCTGCGCAAGAAGGACGAGAGCATTTCCGCCTTGGCGGTGGAGTTGGCGCGCCTGGGCCAGTTGACGCCCATTGATGTCAGGTTGCTTCCCTCCAACCGCTTTCAGTTGATTACGGGTTTCAGGCGCGTGGAGGCTTTGCGGTTTTTGCTCAGGGACAAGGTGGTTGCGCGCATACACATGGATTTGTCTGATACCGATGCTTGGTTGTTGGCTTTGGCCTCTTCCATACATGCCACGCCCGCTTCCAAAGCGGCGTTGATGGAGCTCCAAAACGCGCTTGAAAAAACAGGAAAGCTGAGGCCTGTGCTGAGGGACATGTTGGAGCGCGCGCTCATTTCCGGGGCGGGCGACACAGCAGAAGCCTCTGAAGAAGTGGATGCGGATGAGCTTGCCATGGAAGTGGCCATGCGCATAGCCGCGCTGAACCAGGACTTGTCTCTGGTGGCAGACGTGTTTTCCGAGCTGGAGCCTTCAAAGCGCGCCATGTTGCTCAAACAGCTGCGCTATGCCAATGAAATGCTGGCCTACCTCGAAAGGTTGAAGTGAATTTATTTGAAGAAGAGAGGCGCCGCCTCTTGGCCCTGTTGGCCGCTCAGTCCGTGGAGCACCGCCCCGTGGTTTTGGCTTCGGGCCGCAACTCCAATTTTTATGTGGACTGCAAGCGTACAGTTTTGACAGCAGAGGGGCATTGGTTGGTGGGGCGCTTGTTGTTTGCTTTGACAAAGCAGGTGGCGCCGCAGGCCATAGGGGTGGGGGGGATGACCATGGGGGCGGATCCGCTGGCCTCCGCCATCAGCCTGATCAGCCATTTGGCACAGCAACCCCTGCATGCCTTTTATGTACGCAAAGAGCCCAAAGGCCACGGTACAAACCGGTGGATTGAGGGTTTGTTTGGCCTGCCGCCAAGCGCCCGCCTTGCCATGGTTGAAGATGTGGTGACGACGGGAAACTCAACACTCAAGGCCATTGAGCGGGTGGTTGAAGCGGGCCATGTTGTTGAAGCGGTGGTGGCTGTGGTCGATCGCCAAGAGGGCGGGAAAGAAGCCCTGAAAGCCCAAGGCTACCCTTTGGCCTCCCTCTTTTTGAAAAGTGACTTTCAAAAATGAGGTGGGTGGTTGCCATGGCTTGCATGGCTTGGCTGGGTGGCCTGGGTTGCGTCTCCCTGCGCATGACGCGGGAGGCCGAAATGCCTGTGGGGGACTCAAACCCTTTGGCTGAAGCGGCCTATGGGTTGCTTTTGGAGCAACATACGGCTGAAAAAACGCTGCTGGACGGCTTGGACACGCGCGCCATGGTGGCCGCAACGCTGGAGCAGCCTGCTTTTGCGCAGGCACGCATTCAGCGCATAGGGCACCTTCGCGCCTGGCCGGAAAATAAAATTGAAACAGAGTGGGAGAATGAAGCGCGGCGCCTGGAAGGGGTGACAGAGTTTTTTATAGGCATGCAAAGCGCCTCACCCAAGCACAATGACTTGGATATGCGCAGCTCCATATGGCAGCTGAGTTTGCAGGTGGGCAATGAGGTTTATTTCCCCAACTCCATCCGCCGCGTAGGCCGCTCCACCATGGACATGCGAGGCCTCTACCCCTATATGGGGCTTTCCTGGGTGGGCTACCGCGTGCAATTCCCCATAGCGCTGACACCCCCCTTCAGGGTGGGCCTCGTGCTTTCTTCTGTCCTCGGGAAAGCAGAGTTTTTTTATTCAACCCTCGAAGGCCCCATGAGAGCCAGCCACTATTAAGAGCTCCAAAAAAACTTTTTATTTTGTTTTTATTTTTTTCCCCTCCGGGGGGGGGAGTCGCCTTCGGCGAAGGGTTTATTTTGCCCTCCCGGGCAGAGGTTGTTTTGCAGAGTGGGCCTGCGGCCCGGCTCTTTTCAAAGAAAAAAGTTTTTTTTGTGAGGGTGTTTTTATTTTTTCCCTTCCAGGGGGGAGTGTCGCCTTCGGCGAAGGTTTTTTTGCCCTCCCGGGCAGGGTTTTTCGCCTACCGGCGAGTCACTTTTTTTGGATGTCCAAAAAAAGTAACCAAAAAAAACCACCCTGCCGGGGGCTTACGAGCGGCCCCAGGAAGGTTTTAATACGAGCAACCGCTGGCGCATTGAACTCTCTTTTCTCGACTCGGAATTAAAACCTCCCTGGGGCTTGCAGACTCCGAAACTCTCTGCTCAACAGCCTGCATCATGGGCAAATAAAACGTTGGCGCGTGGGTTGGCGCAAGTTTTTCGAGCCTCAACTCCCCATTCACTCCAAAACGTTGAGGCTCGAAAAACTTCCCCCAACCATAACGTTGAGGTGTTGAAAAA